>ENA-OZFH01000094-OZFH01000094.1-human-gut-metagenome-genome-assembly--contig:-NODE-94-length-41120-cov-5.660100_pt1 | contig 41120 bp, 32 predicted proteins | sample MGYA00245073_ERZ653619 | MGnify/ENA primary metagenome ERZ653619 (study PRJEB26926, sample SAMN06165178) | human gut metagenome | biome: ENVO:00009003; feature: ENVO:2100002; material: ENVO:00002003...
GCGTAAGATCGTCGGCAGCGTCAGATGTGTATAAGAGACAGGTTTTGGGGCTTCGCCCGCTTTTTTTGCTTGCTGTAACGACTTTTTTCATTGATTTGCTGTTGGAAGCCGCATTCCTGCTGCTTCGTCTGCCCTTTCGAAAGTCCGCGCTTCGTCCGCTTGTTCTGCTTGCCGGGCGTCGGCTGTATGAGCTTGCGGTGCTGCCCTATTCGGCTCTGCGCGATGCGGATGCTGTTTGCCGTGCGTTGTACAGAATGATTTTTTCGCACCGAAACATGCTGCAATGGCAGACAGCGGCGGATGCGGAGCGCAGCAGACCGCAAAATACAAGGGAATATTTCAAGGCACTGTTTCCGTGCGCCGCATTCGGCACAATTGTTCTCGCCGCGGTTTCTGCGGCAATTGCAGCGGCACGGCAGATACACAACGGCGAAACCGCAGGCATGGCAGCGGCGGGTCTTGCGACGGCGGTGCTTTGGCTTTGTGCGCCGCTGATTGCGGAAAAGAAGGATAAAAAGCCCGATTCCTATCGTTTTACCGCAGCGGAGAGAGGCAGGCTGACGGAAATTTTTGCTGACACTTGGCAGTACTTTGAACAGAACTGCACCGAAAAAACATCGTGGCTCCCTCCCGATAATTTTCAGGAAGAGCCTTATCGCGGCGCGGCAATGCTGACTTCGCCCACGAATATCGGCATGGGGTTGATGGCTGTTGTTTCGGCGCATGATATGCATCTGCTCGATGAGCGCGGAATGTTCACGCGCCTTGAACGCATGGTGAATTCCATAGAAAAGCTTGAAAAATGGCATGGGCATCCTTTTAATTGGTATAACCTGCGCGACTTATCGCTGCTGCGTCCGCGCTTCATATCGACTGTTGACAGCGGGAATCTGTTCGCCTGCCTTATCACAACGGCATGTGCGCTTGCTGAATGCGCGGGGCAGGCGGAAAAGACCTCCGCAGAGTTTGCGGAAGAACTGAAAAAGCTTGCGGCGCGCTGCACAGCGATCGCAAGGGCAATGGACTTTAGTGTACTGTATGACAACACAAGAGAGCTTTTTCATATCGGCTGCTCGTTCGAGGAGGGAAAGCTTACTCCGTCACATTATGACTTGCTTGCATCAGAATGCAGACTGACGAGTTTTTCTGCAATTGCGTTTTCTCGGATTGGGTCGGAGCATTGGTTTGCGCTTTCGCGCCTTATGTGCGATGCTTCGGGCGGGCGCGTACTTAAAAGCTGGAGCGGGACGATGTTTGAGTATCTGATGCCGCTGATTTTCTTTGAAACCGTACCTTACAGTATGCAGTTTGAGGTTTGCCGCAATGCGGTGCTGACGCAAATCCTTGCTGCCGCAGCAGAAAAACCTTGGGGTGTGTCGGAATCCGGGTATTATGCGTTCGATGATGCCCTGCGCTATCAATATCGTGCTTTCGGCAATCCCGAACTTGCGCTTGCACCGGGCAGAATGCGGTCGGATGTCATTGCACCGTATGCATGCGTGCTTGCACTTGCCGTTGAGCCGAAAGCAGCGGCGGAGAACCTGCGCCTGCTCTGCCAAATCGGCGCGGCGGGCAAATACGGGCTTTATGAAGCGCTCGATTACGGGGCGGCTGAAAAGAACGGATTTGCAATTGTAAAAAGCTATATGGCGCATCATCAGGGCATGAGCCTATGCGCAATCAACAACGCTTTGAACAACAACGTGCTTGCGCGAAGATTCATGAGCGTTCCCGAGGTTCGGGCGAACGAACAGCTGTTGTTTGAGAACATGCCCGTTGACCCCATTCGAATTAAAACCTATGAAAGTGAAATTTTCAGGGAGCCGCACGCGGCTCGTAATGCGGATGAATTTGTTCGCATTATCAAAAAAAACGCTGCGGAAGCGAAGCGGAACGAAGCACCGCGGCTGCGGGGAGCATTTATTCGGAGGAAGATAAAAAACCCGGGCAATCGGAAAACCCCAATCGCAATGCAGCCAATCGAGGGACGGACGGAAAATAACAGCGGGCGGTCGGTCAACGGGCAGATTATCACAAACGGCTCATACAGCGTATTTGTTGATGAAAACGGCTGCGGCTATTCAAAATGCGGCGGCGTATTGATAACCCGACTGCGCGGCAAAGCATGGGGCGCGTTTGGGGAAGATGCGGCAAACGCTTCGGACTTCGGCTTCGTTCCGCCTAACGGTGTGGATTTTGTAATTGCAAAATATGATTCCGAATCAGGTGAAAAAACAGCAAAACGCATTTCGGGAAGCATCACGGCGGAGCCGCACAGAGTTGTTTCGGAGGATCGTTTCGCTTCAATTCGGGCACGCCTCACTTCAATGGTTGCTGCTGATTCGGATTGTGAAATCCGCACGCTGGAGCTGATTAACTGCGGCAAAGAGGAAGAGACGGTCGATGTCGGCATGTTCGCCGAAATCGCGCTTGCACCGGCGAGGGAATTTGAGGCGCATCCGGCGTTTGTGCGCGTTTGCACCGAATCCGAAAGGGCGGACGACACATTGATTTTTACAATGAGAAAAAAACCGGGGAAGCCGTCTTACTCCGCTTTTTTCAACGTTGCATCGCTTGAAAGGGTGCAATTTTGCGCGGATGGTTTGGTTTGCCCCGGGCGGCACAAAAGTCATGAAGATGCTCTTCTGATGCAGTGCATTTCGGCAGCCGACGCGGAAGAATTGCCGACGGTGCAGCCGGTTGAGCCGTACTTTTTCGCAAAAACAAAGGTTCGTCTCGGGCCGGGCGAAAGCGGAACCGTGCGTCTCACGATCGGATTCACAAAGAACAGAACGAGAATTGATGAGATTCTTCATCGGCAAAGGCAGCGGCTGCAAAGTGCGGAGGCTGCGGCGCGAATGCATTCGGCGGGAATACTTCGTGCATTTGAAATCGACGCGAAAACAAACGCATTTGCACAGATTTTGAATGCGTTTATCGTGAAAGGCATTGTGTCAAAGGGCAAGAGTGATATAAAAAGCCGGCTCGGCGGCATTCGCGGCCTTTGGAAACACGGAATCTCCGGCGATCGCCCGATCGTGCTCATGCGCGTTACTCGTTCGGAGCAGCTGAACGGGGTGCGTATGCTTTTGAGTGCTGCGAAATACATCAACATGTGCAATGCAGGCAGCTGCAAAACGGAGCGGGACGAGTTCAACGAGGGAAGTCGCACGGACGAGCGGCAGGAAAAGCTTTTTGATGTTGTTCTTATCGGAGAATACCCGCATGAATATGCGAACGCTCTGCGGGCGGCGCTTGAGGAATTGCGGACGATTTGCCCAACCTGCATACTTTTGCACGGATTCGAATTGACCGAGTCGGATCGCGCGCTGATTCACGCTGCGGCGCAGATTGAAATTGATGCCGATGCACCGCTGGCTTTTGCAGATGACTCAAAATATATTTTTGAGCACGGCAGCATAAACGAGAAAATGACGGAAACAGAAACAATGCACCCAATGCTTACACAGCCGAACATAACGGATGCACGAAAAAAAGCATGCTTCTCATGGAACGGCTGCGGCGGGTTTGACAATAAAAAAATGGAATTCGTTATTGAAAATTCACCTAAAAACATTACTCCTTTGCCTTGGAGCAATGTCCTTGCCGGAAAGCGCATGGGTGCGCTTGTGACCGAGAGCGGCGGCGGTTACACATGGTGCGGAAACGCAAGAATGCTGCGGATAACACCGTGGTCAAACGATGCTTTGTTTGATACAAGCGGAGAATTTTTGATACTGTTTGATATTGAACGAGAAAGCAGGCTCAGCCTTTTGCCCGCATTCGGCAGCAGCTGTGTCGTGTCGCATGGGTTTGGGTACAGCCGCTTTGAATGGCGGACGGATGAGCTCAGAGTGCAGCTCACGGTGACGGTTGACATGGAGTTACCCTTGAAATACTCAACGGTATGCATCGAAAACCTGACGGCAAACAGAAAAAAACTGCGGCTGCGCTGCGGAGCGGACTGGGTGTTGGGCGAAAAAGCACATCCCGCTTCACTGCAATTTGAAACTGTCGGCGAGGAGGGTTTCCCGCTTTGCGCTGCGGCGCGCGACACACTTTCGGAACATTCGGAGTGGGGCTTCCTCTCGATTTTGGGCGGTTCGAAAAGCCTTGCTGCGAACGGAAATCAAATTGCAGCCGAATTCACCGTTGAACCGCAATCAACCGCAAAGTTTACGGTGCTGCTTGGGTTTGAGCAGCTTGAACGCATTCCGAAGCTCATTGCCGATGCGGACGCTGAAGCGGCATTGAATGAAACAATGCGGTTTTATAGGCAAAAAACAGATATGTTAAGGATAAAAACAGGCGATGCGAGCTTTGATGCACTCGTGAACGGGCGGCTGCTCTATCAAACGTATTCGGCGCGCATAATCGGGCGAACGGGATTTTGGCAGTGCGGCGGTGCGTTTGGCTTCCGAGATCAGCTTCAGGATGCAGCAGCACTTGCTGCGACCGATCCCGAATGCACAAGGAATATGATAATCAAGTGCGCTTCACGTCAGTTTAAAAAGGGCGATGTGCTTCACTGGTGGCACGAAGGTTTTGCAGACGGGCTGCCGCGCGGGGTGCGGACAATGATAAGCGACGATCGCCTCTTCCTGCCGCTTGCAGCGTGCGAATACGCTGAGGTCAGCGGGGATGCAGCGATTTTTGACGAACAAATACCGTATCTTGCCGACATGAAGATACCGTATGGACAACAAAACATATATTGTGAAATGGAGAGGTCCGATGATACGGAAACCCTGTACGAACACTGTTGCCGCGCCGTTGAGCTTTCATTTGAGCTGCGCGGGGCGCACGGTCTGCCGCTTATGGGCACGGGTGATTGGAACGACGGCATGGACGCGGTAGGTTGGGACGGCGGCGAAAGCGTTGTTGTCGGCTGGCTGCTGCTGCTTGCGGCGAGGGCATTGCTGCCTGTTTGCAAAAAGCGGGGAGATACTGCACGGGCAATGCTTTTCGAACGTGAATCCGCCGCGCTTCGTGCTGCAATTGAAAGCAATGCGTGGGACAAAAACAGATATATACGTGCCTTTTTCGGTGACGGAACAAGCCTTGGAAGCGCAGACTGTTCGGAATGTGCCGTTGATTGCGTAAGCGAATGTTTTGCGGTTTTCGCAAACGCCGTTCACGCCCGCGAAGCGTTTGAAACTGTGCTTGCGGCCTTGACGGACCCGGTGAACGGGCTGATTCGGCTGCTGACCCCTCCGTTTGACGGAAAAACGAGGAACGCTGTGGGCTATATAGAGGGTTACTTGCCCGGAGTACGCGAAAACGGCGGACAATACACGCATGCGGCGGCGTGGTGCATAATAGCCGCATGTCGGCTCGGTATGGCCGATACAGCGGACAGCTTGTTTAAAATGATAAACCCGATTGAACACGGATCCGCAAACTCAATCGAACGCTATAAAGGGGAACCCTATGCCGTTGCGGGCGACGTTTATTCGGTCGGAAGGCTTGCAGGGCGGGCAGGCTGGACGCTTTACACGGGATCGGCAGCATGGCTGTATCGCGCCGCCGTCGAAAACATTCTCGGAATCCGCAAGAGGGGAACAAAACTTTTTGTTGAACCCTGCACCGTGCTTGATGCATTTTCGTTTGAATACCGTTTCGGAAACACCGTTTACAGGGTCGATATGCACCGCAGCGCTTCGAATGAAAAAGAGCGGCACGGTGCATGTGTTGAACTTGTTGACGACGGGAAGGTTCACAATTTATCACTTGAATACAGGTAAATTCGGTGCGGACGATGCAGAGTGCTTGGGCAGAAGCGTGCTCAGTTCCGCATCGCTTTCGCCGCGGAGTGCGGCATTCAAAACAATGTTTTCATCAAGGATGCCGACAGTCGCTCCCGCCTCAACAACAAAAATGATGCCGTATCCCCTGCCCCCTATAAACGAAAGTGCTTTTCGCACCGTGCAGTCGCTTCGCAGTGCTATCGGCACAACGCGAACCGCGGAACCGGAACGGAGCCGTGATAAACCCGCAAGACTTGCTTTGATATTGCTGCCGCAGGAACAGCGGAATTCCGAAAGTGCTGAAATAAAGATGAAAAACCCTGCCGCAAGCGGGGTCGGGTTGAATGCGGCGTCCGTCGCTGAAACAAGCATCACGCCCGCGCAAAAAAGCAGAACGCCGAATATGATGCCGAACAAAGAAAGTGTTCTTTGCGCACGAGCCCGCCCGATTCGCTTCTCAATCAATGCAAGCGCAAGCCGTCCGCCGTCAAGAGGCAGAAAAGGGAGAAGATTCATTAATCCGAGCGATAAATTGAAAGAACAGAAATCTTGGAAGGCTGCCGATGTATGCCCGATGTATTTGCCCAAACCTGCGCCGCAGAGGGCGATGAGCAGGCTTGCAAACGGTCCCGCTGCCGCAACCGACAGGCATTCCGACGGGGTTCGCGGCGGCGTATGCAGTTCAGCGATAAAGCCAAAGGGCTGCACCTCAATCGAGGAGACAACAAGCCCCAGCCTTGCCGCCATAAATGCGTGGGACAGTTCATGAACCGCAAGCGAAACAAGGGCAAGCATGAGGGCGGGCAGCTTACCGAGCACGGCTGCGGCAGGAACAAGCAGCAGAACGCAAATTGAACAGCGAAGTTCGGTTCTGCCGAAAACGGCAATCTTCAATTACCCGAGGTTTGCCTTGATACCAAAAAAATCAAACGGATCGATCGGCCGCCCTGCCTTGGTGATTTTGACACAAATATAGTCACGCTGCATGTTTCCGAGAATGCTGCGCTGAACGACCGGCTGCCCGCGTTCAACGCAAATATCCCGCAGCCCGTAGTATGTAATTTCAATATCATCCGAACTGAAAACGGTCAGACTGCCGCCGAGGCCTTCGTCAAATGAAACGGTTTTTACCGTTCCGTCGAGTGCGGACAAAACCGGAGTGCCTTCTCCGGCATAAATCTTGGCAACCATGCTGTCGTTATCAACGATCACGCTGTCTGACTGCACAGGGCGTATCGGGTTATCGGACGGCGCAAAAACGGTTAAAATTGAAGGCAGCTGAACAAGCTGAAGCCGACCTGTCGCACGCGAGTCATCGCCTTTTGCCGCATCCTCCGGTGAATTGTTTGAAGCAAAACGCAGAGGGGAAAACACGGCAGCGCTGTCAACAGTATCCCCGCTGACAAGAGAGGCGCTTTCGGAAATGCGCAGCGCAAGCAGCAGAGAGGCAGCAGATGCGCAAATAATCAGCATCATAAACCCGAAAACACGGCGGAATCCGAGAGTTTTGCGGCGCGGTCTGCAAAACGTGACCTTTGTCGGTGCATGGGTTCTGCTCTGACCAAACGGTTTTGAAAGCAACGGATTGTTCTTCAATTCGAAATACTCCTTTCGCAATGCTGCACAGCCGAAGAGCGCACCGAACGCTGAAGAATTTCGCGTCGGCACACAGAGAGCAGCATGTGCTCGGCATGCTGCATTTTATGCGCATTGCGGCAGGGTTTATGCCGAAAAGCCGCTGATGAGGGTTTTCAGAATCTAAGCCGCGTTTCAATAACCTTACCGATTATTTGAACATCGCCCTCGGAAACGATCATGGTGTTGTATGCCGGATTGGACGGGGTGAGCGCAAGCTGCTTTCCGAAGCGCTGAATATGCCGCAGAAGCACCTCGTCTCCGATACGCACAACGCCGATGCAATTGTTGTCCGCCTCAACACATTTCCGCACCAGAACGAGCGAGCCTTCAACGATGTGATCCCCCGTCATGCAGTCGCCTTCAACCTGCATGAAGAAACATTCTCCGGAAGATACTTCGTTTGCGGAAACGGGTATGTACTCGGTTATATTTTCATCCGCAAGCATCGGCAAACCGGCGTGAACAAACCCAACCAAGGGAACACCGATTGCGGGCGTATGCGGCATTGAAGAGGAAGAAAGTTTTGCCGAACTTGATTTCAGCAGCGGAACGACTTCATCCGTGCCGAGAAGATAATCCGCGCTGACTTGAAAAATTTCCACAAGCCGCATGATAACGCTGTTCGGCATGTTGACTCTTCCGTTTTCATATTTGCATATCGCTGCTTTTTGAACTCCGAGCATACGCCCCAGCTCATCTTGGGTGATGCCGCGTGAATTTCGCAGTTGTTTCAGTCTGTTCATCGTCGGTTCTCCGTAATTTACTGTCTGTATTGTATCTCGATTGGAAACAAAATGCAAGCACAAATAAAAATATATTCATTTTAACGGGCAACAGTACGGAAAAAGGTATTGCAAGTATCCTAAAAAGATACTATAATAGCCGTGCGGTCAAAAAACAGCAGCTGATTTCCGAAAAGGAAACGCGCTTTTAAAAACTGTTCCGGAATTTGTTGCCGAAACGGAAACTGTGAACAGCGATGTTCGACCGTAAAACCGATTGATTGCGGAGGTATTACAATGAATTACTTTGGGTTGTTTTTTTCCTTTCTTATTCCGGGAATGATCATTGGCGCATTGATTGCAGTCGGTGTTTGCACCGATAAATTTAAAAAATCTGAAACAACATCGAATTTCAGAACACACAACGTATGCGTACCCGATGATGCAAAAAGGGGTGAGCTTCTGCCGGCACCGACATACACTTTGCGCGAACGTGCTGCACAAAGGAATCAGACGGTGAATCGAAACGGAGAAGTTGTCGATGAGCCTTCAAGAAAAAGCTCGGCAGCCTGACATGCACATTAATAAGAATGTTTGATGAGGTGCTGTTTGATGATGTGCAATGAATGCAAAATCGACCTCTGTACATTGACAAAGGCCGATTTAAAGCTGAAAAGCAGGTTGAAGCCGTTGTGCGGAGCTTGTATTCAAACTGCCGGTTCGGGCGTCGCTGATGCAGCAGTATGCACTTATGAATCCGGTATAAATCAGGAATTATTTACCGGGCAATTTATCGGGCTCGGGCAGCTCGGGGCCGCTGATCGTGATTGATTTTATCACAACGGGAGTGACAGGACGGTCATTCGCACCGGTTTTGACGGAAGCGATTTCATCAACGACTTCGATGCCCTCAATGACCCTGCCGAAAGCGGCATAGCTGCCGTCAAGGTGCGGAGCGGCAGCGTGCATGATGAAAAACTGACTGCCTGCGCTGTCGGGATTGTTCGAACGTGCCCAGGAAATCACGCCGCGCTCATGCTTAAGCGTGTTGTTGAAGCCGTTGCTTGCAAATTCACCCTTGATGGAATAGCCGGGGCCGCCGTAGCCTTCACCGAGGGGGTCGCCGCCCTGAATCATAAAGCCGGGAATAATTCTGTGGAAAGTTAAGCCGTCATAGAAGCCGGAACGCGCAAGCGAAACGAAATTGTAAACGGATTGAGGTGCAATTTCGGGATACAGTTCAAGCTTCATGACCCCACCGTTTTCCATTTCTATGGTTGCGATGATTTTGTCGTTGTTCATGTCATTGTCTCCTTGGTTTTCGTTTGGTTTATCTGTTCCGCTGCTTTTGCAGCCGACAGTTGTCGCAGCAAGCGCAAGCGCCGCCGCAAGAACAATGCAAAGCAGCAGGGTTGAGATTTTTTTCATAAATACAGTTTCCTTTCTGTTTGTTTACGGGGTTGTTTTGCGGAGTTAACCGTTGCAGCAGGAAAACGGAATTCACAAAACTCGATTGAGGTAATCGGCTTTTAATCCTTCGCTTCCCCGTCGCGTCTGCTGCAAGTATAGCATTATTGCCGCCGAAATGCAATATAGTATTTTCAAACGGGAAATTCTTGTTGCATTGGGAGACGGAATGCTATATAATCATTAGGAAAAATGCAGCACCGCTTTGCAGGTAAAAAACGCAGATGACGCGTGCATGAAACAAAAAGGAGATTCTCTAATGTCATACTCAGGCAGAATGCAGAACAGCCACTATTACAGCGTCTTTTTCGCACCCCGAGGACGCGACAGGATATATGATCTTGGAATGCATATTGCGCAGATGTATCTCAGCCCGTTTGATAAGCTTATCGGCATTATCGGCGAGGCAGGCTCGGGCAAGAGCATGTTGATAAAAGGCATGTTCCCCGGGCTCGAGCTGACAAACGATGATAACGGAGTGAACACTCGCCCGCTTCCGATTCTTGATATTGATCAGCAAGGGTTTTTTGCTGCACACACTTATCATCTTGACATACGCTTCGAGGCGGCATTCACGCAGATGGGAGTGCTTGCCGATGCAATTTTGAACGCTGTTCAACGCGGCAAACGTGTAATCGTTGAGCATTTCGACATGATTTACCCGTTTCTTAAGACCAATGCAAACCTTCTGATCGGCATGGGTGAGGAAATAATCATAACGCGCCCGACGATTTTTGGTCCGCTGCCGAATGAAATCTACGATATCGTTGCAAAATCGGTCGATTATCGCAGAATGGCGCATACGGCGGAAGATCTTTGCGAGATTTTCCTTCCCGGTGATGACGGATGCAGGTGCAAACACAGCGATGTTAAGCACGGCTTTGTTTTGTCGTTTGACGAACCGAAACCCGAGCTTGATCTTGACGAGCTGGAAAGCAAGGTTCTTGATGCAATTGCAAAAGATTTGACAATTTCATATGTTGACGAAGGGCACATTATGATCGGCGACCTGCTGCACCCCTGCACGGGTCCGAGAACGCATGTGCCGAGTACGGGATGCGTACAAAATTTTCGTATCGTGAAACATATATTCTACGACCCCATTGAGCGGCGCTATCTCCTTGCGGGCAGGGTCGGACCGCGCGAAAAAGGCGAGGATATTTATGATTTCAACAACATGGAAAATTGATGCCCGAAGGTGACGGGCATCGTATGAAGCGGCAATTCCGCTGTCAGAATATGCTCAATCTAAGCATATACATGCAAAGGAAAGCGACATATAAAACGCAGGTGCACCCATAGACCGCCTGCGTTTTCTTTTTTGTTGTGCACAGGGCGGCAACGGATGCCGTGAGCGGCAGCGTTGCGCAAAGGTAGCGAACTGCGGAAAGCAGCCATGTGCAGCCCATTGCAAGCACGTAGTAAGCAAGGAAGAAGACAATATAGGCCGAAGGCAATTCCCGCATACGATCGGTAATCAGCGCAAGTGATGCGAATGCAATAAGAACTGTCGGAATCCAAAGGGAATAAATCACGCTGATGTTCCCGTTCGGAATTGCGTTGACGCACCAGTCCCAAATGTATCGCATGGTGTCAAAAAACAAACCGAGCTGCTGATCCCAGTTCAGCTTTTCATACTCCATGAAAACGAAAAAATCGCCGGAGACATTATAATTAATGAGCAGATAAGCCACCGTTCCGAGTGTTGATATAACAAGCGCGGCAGCAACCGCAATAATTTGCTTTCCGCATTTCTTGCCGTCGCGAATGTTTCGGACGACCGTGCCGACTCCTTCAATGAAGATTGCAGCAGCAAGCACGACCCCGAGAGACCGCGTGAAACCGGCTAAAGCGGTAAAAACAGCGGAGAGTATAAATTTATGCTTTTGCAAACAGTAAAACGCACAGAAACAGAACAGCATGAAAAGCGGTTCCGTCATTGGTGAATTAAGAAAAATTGCACCCGGAAGGAGAAGCGAAAGCAGTGCGGCATGAACGGAACGCTTTTTGCCGAGAATTCCGTACAGCGTTAAATATGCCGTTCCGGAGGCGAGGCACGTCGCAATTGTGTTGATAATTTGAGCTGACACAAAGCTGTTGTGAAAGACCGGATTGAGTATTCGCATAAGCAGAGGCAGCATCGGATAAAAAACGATCAGAAGGCGATCTTTCCCATCGTTTACATACCAGTTTTCGGCAATATTAATATAATGAGGGACATCGGTGTTGTGCTTTGACCAGGAAGTCTCCCATAATTCAAACAGATTGCCGCTGAAATCAGGGGTGAAAACCCGATAAATCACCATTCCGAGAATGGTTGTAACAATGTGAATCGCCAGCGCGGCAAGCATAATCCGAGAAAAATCCCTGCGGGCGTTCGTAACGGGGACAAAGCTGCAAAGCCGTTCGCCGATGAGCGTCTTTAAAACGAGAGGAACAGCTTTATAAGCTGCGAATGTGAAAAGAGCAAGCAGTGAGGCGGAAAGTATTCCGCCGCCGATGCTCATTGCCCGCAAGTTGGTTATGAAATAAAAAACATACAATGCAGCGGCAAAACATATGAGCACAGTTCTGATTATTCGAACTGCGCGCCGAAAGCCCGTGCTGCCCGCTTCTTCCGCCGGTTTTGTTCCGGCGGTTTTATCGGTTAATCGAAAAAAACTCATCAATAAGTTGCGCACGGAATGAACCCATGCGCGGCTCCGTTCGTAAAATCAGCGGACGAACAGCAGGTTCGCGCCGCCCGGTGCTTAAATTATACATATTAATCCGCGGATTTCAAGCCCTGCCGCAAATTTGTCCGCAAAATCCGACCGTATGCCGCAATGCTACTCAATATCAACAACGCGATGTTTTTCCCACTTTGCAAACTTGAAATATAATGCGGTGATAAGACTGCACAAAAGCCAACCGGCAGGATAGCTCAGCGCAATGGGTTTAATTGTGTTGCTGATATAGTTCGCCATGATAAAAAGATAAATCTGACGAAATACAACAAATGAACCTATCATTATGAACATCGGTGTTCGGCTGTTGCCCGCTCCGCGAAGCGCACCCGCAAAAATCTGATTGATGCAGCAGAAAACATAAAAGGGCGAAATCAGACGGAGAAGCATTGAACCGTAATCCACAATTTCACGTTTTTTATTAAAAAATTCAACAAGCTGCGGAGCAAAAATCAGCACCGGCACCATTAAAAGCGCGGTGCAGGCGACGGCCATAAGCATTCCGGCGCGGATTCCCTTTTTTGCGCGCGCAACCTGATTAATGCCGAGATTCTGCCCGACAAATGTTGTCACAGCGAGCGAAATGCTCTGCATCGGAAGGAAAAGGAACTGATCGATTTTGACATAGGCTGTCCAGCCGCCCATGCAGTCCTCGCCGAAACTGTTGATGTAGGATTGCACGAAAACATTCGAAAATGCCGTAACAGCCATTTGAAGAGCGGCGGGAATGCCGACTTTCAGAATTTTTGCGAGCATGGAGCGATGAATGCGCAATTTCTTAAGCGAAAGCCGACAGCAGTTTTTTGCACGGAGGAGTACGATGAGAACAAGTGCGGCCGAAAGCGTCTGAGCAACGACAGTTGCGATCGCAACACCGGAAACTCCCATTTTGAACACAAGAACAAACACAAGGTCAAGCACAACATTTGTCAGCGCTGAAACAACAAGAAAATAAAACGGGCGCTGCGAATCGCCGATCGCGCGAAGAATGCCGGAACCCATATTATAGAGCATAAGACTGATTATTCCGGAGAAATAGATAATAAGGTACTGCGTTGCCTCGGGACGTACGGAGTCCGGAGTTTCCATCAGATTCAGCATCAGCGGCGTCATTGCAATGCCGATAATGGTGAAAACAACGCCCAAGATAAGCGTCATCATCACGGACGTGTGAACCGCGTCCTGCACGCGCTCATGCTGTTTTGCACCGTAGAATTGCGAAATGACAACACTTGCGCCGGTGCTGAGCCCGAGGAACGTGTTTATCAGCATATTAATGATCGGGCCGACAGTGCCGACGGCCGAAAAAGCCGTGTCGCTGACATAGTTGCCGACGACCCAGCTGTCAACCGTGTTGTAGAATTGTTGAAAAAGATTCCCGAGCAGTAAAGGAATTGCAAAACACACAATATGACGTGTGATTCCGCCCTCCGTCATATCAACATCACGACGTTGACCGAAAGACTTTAATTTATCCAGCAGCTTCAAATCAGACCATCCCTTCGGGCATTGCCCGCTCTTCTCATTTTCAGCCTGATTATAGCACCAAAGTAATTTTTTGAAAACACAAAAATTAAATATTAATAAATATATTCGCTTTGCGAAAATAGATGAATTTAAGTTAAAACCGCGCAGCATTTCCCGGGAAATGAGCGGCGAGATGCAAAAAACAGAAAATTCCCGAGAAACAGTCCGTTTAAACAGAGTATTTCCCGGGAAATCATGTAAACAAATCAGCGTGAAAACAGACACATCCGACCGAGAGTCAAAAGCGCAGTGGGTTATTTGTTACATTTTCTGAACAAATACTTGTCGATTTTATCTCGCATGGAATCGGAAATTTTGCGCTCGATCGGGAAAATCGGAGCATTGACAACTCGTTTCGAAAACTCCAGAGCCAAGTTAAGCGTTATGCCGAGTGCATCCGCCGAGAGGAAACCGTTTGCAAGTGCATCGCGGCGATCGTGAATAAAGCCGGTTCCGTTTGCATTTACCCTCGTGAAGTTTATTGCAGGTATGCCCTTGTCGGAGAACGGAGTTCCGTCGCTTGAATAAACATCCTCATGATATACAACGGCGGCGCCGAGTTCATTCATCATCCCTTCAACATAACTCTTCATGGGCGCATCCCCCATGATAAATATATGCTCAGAGCCGAGAATGGGACCGGCCATATCGACGTTGACCATCAAACGATGCTTTTCAAGCTCCGCCTCGTGAGCGGCAACATACGCTTTGCTACCGAGAAGGCCCTGTTCCTCTGAACCGAACCAGTTGAATTTTAATGTGCGGCGCGGAGGATTTGCCGCAAAATAGCGCAATAATTCCATGATGATCACGGAGCCGCTCATGTTATCATATGCGCCCGTTGAAAACAGAACGCTGTCGTAGTGCGCGCCGAACGACACGATTTCATCTGCAAGATCCGTTCCGCGCAGTGTAACGCATACGTTGCGTGATTCGCCCTCAGTCGCAGTACTGCTGACAAACAGCTTGACCTTTTTTGCACCTTTTGAAACAATTTCAAGCGCATCCTTCGCCTTCAAATTAACGAGGATGTTGTCGCCGAATTCGGCGGTGTAGGTTTCGCGAATTTTACAGATACCGTGATCGGTTTCGTCATCTTTATCAAGGATGTTGCCGGTAAAACCGATTATTGCGGCAGGTTTTGCCTTTTGAATGCGCCCGTAAGCTTCAAAACCGAATCGTCCGTTGACAAGAACGGCCTTACCTTCAACCCCAAGCAGATTTGCGGGGAGCGCGTTTTCAACGTAAACAAGTTCAAGCTCCAACCCGTCATCAGGTGTGCTGTCGGAACGCAGATAGGCTGTTATCGGGTATTCTTTCTCATACGGCTCGGTAACGATCAACCTTGCCGCGGTAACGGTGCCGGTTGACGCCTTAAAAACTTCAATTTCACGTTGTATGTCCGAACGCGCCCATGTAAATGAGTCGATTTCGGCAAGCAGTGCCTCTGCCGTGCGGGTTTCTTCCGCCGTGCAGGACACGCGTTCGAAGGAGAGCTTGTTCAGCAGCTCAAATGCTCTTTTTGCGTTTACTTCCATTTTGGATTCCTTTCGTATTTTATCAGTAATTTAAATCAATTTCGGTTTGCCGCCGCATTCCGGCGGGCGTCCAAGCGTTCGAAATTATGCATCCAGTCGCCTTTGAAATAGTAGAGCGTGAAACAGACCGCGCTGAGCATCCATGTTATCGGATAGCCCCAGAAAACTACACGAATATCGGGAATAAAATGCACCGTTATTGTAATATATGCAACACGGATCACGCACCAGCAAATCAGCATGATAAGCATCGGTACCGTCGTTTTCCCCGCTCCCCGGATGATTCCTGCCATGCAGTGTGAAAGCGACAAAACACAGTAAAAAAGTGCTTCCGTTCGTGCCTGCATTGCGCCGAAAGCGACAACTTCGGGCGAACTGTTAAACATGGCAATAAGCGACGGTGCAAAAATCACAAAAACAATTCCGATGAGTTCCGCAAGTGCAACGCCGGAGACAAGCCCGAATGCAGTGCCCTTTTTTACTCTGTCATATTGCTTCGCTCCGAGGTTCTGACTTGTAAAAGTTGTAAGTGCAACACTGAAACTTGTTACCGGGAGAAAAGCAAACCCCTCTATTTTGAAATACGCACCGCAGCCCGCCATCGCATCGGAGCCGAAATCGTTGATGTTGGATTGAACGATTACGTTTGCAAGCCCGATCACGGAATTCTGAACGCCTGTCGGCAATCCGGTCGCAAGCACTTCCCGAAGCATCGGCCAATCAATACGAACATCATGCGGGACGATTTTGTGGACGTCGTCAACAGTGGTGAGTTTAACGAATGAGATAATTGCGCTCAGGAACTGCGATATAACCGTTGCTGTTGCAGCCCCGCCGACACCCCATTTAAAATATTTTACAAACAGAATATCAAGAACAACGTTGGTCATTGATGAAATTATCAAATAGTAAAGCGGATGCCGACTGTCGCCGCGCGCCTGAAAAATGCCGTTGAAGGCATTATAAAGAACATTGCCGAGTGCGCCGGCAAAATATAAACGGAAGTATCGTATGGACTCGGGCAAAACGTCGGCGGGAGTGTTCATCAGGCGGAGAATAACCGGCGTGAGAAGCATTCCGGCGGCGGTAAGGAACAAGCCCGACAGTACTGCAAATGTGGTTGTGGTATGAACGGCGGTATGAACTTTTTCATTTTCGCGTGCGCCGTAATATCGTCCGATAACAACTCCCGCGCCTACAAAAACGCCGTTAATGAATCCGACAAGAAGAAAAATCAAACTGCCGGACGAACTGACGGCCGCAAGTGCCTGCTTGCCCAAATAACGGCCGACCACGAGGGAATCTGCAACATTGTAAAATTGCTGAAAAAGCTGCCCGATAAAGATCGGCAGCGCAAACAGACTGATTTTGCTGTAAATCTTGCCTTCCGTCATGAATCCGCACCCTTTCGTACTTTTTCTTGATTATAGTGCCGTGCTGTCCGTTTGTCAACAGCGAAAAGACAGTCGCAACGGGCACGAACGGCGGAACAAAGCGGCTGCACGTTCCAACGAAATTTTAGCTTTACGTTCGGCGCAGCGGGCACGAGCGGCGGAACAAAGCGGCAAAGGGATGACGGTGTTCAAAAATTACTTTGCGGGGATTGACAAATGCACAAGTTTATTTTACACTTAAAACACGGAAAAGGTAAAGTCCCTGACCGAAAAAAATCAAAGGAGTTATTATGGAAGCTGACAGCAGCACAAGTGCGGATGTTCCCAACCGAAACGAGAACATGATGCGCGGAAAACAAAAACATGTACTGAATGCGCCGAACAAACCCTGTATGACTCCTGCGGTTATACTGTTTTGCAATTGAAGTTTTGCTGTTGAAACAGAAACGGTTTCACAGGGCAGGCTTTTGCGGCAGGCTTGGAGCGGAAGATTAACCGTTCCTGTTTGCGTTCTTTCACATGAACCCGCAATTCTGCGTTCAACCTCCGGCTGAATCATCCGGGCAGCGAGATTTGAGAAAAAAACCATAGGGAGCTTCCGAAAAATTATTGCGCGAACAACAGCTTGAAATCGGGGTATACTCGGAATTTGCTGCGTATCCGCGCAATAAGTCATTGGCAGCTTTTCTCAATCGAAACCATGCTGCAAGCGCAGGTCTTTTGCCTTGTTTCTCGATCTGCGGCTTTCAAAAGAAGAACAATGGCAGTGTTTTCAACAGATTTATCGCAGACGGTGGAAGTTCTGCTCGAGCGCAAGAATTATAACAGCGTGAAAGATATTCTTTCAACCGTTAACCCGGCAGATATTGCCGTGATTTTTCGTGATCAGCCTGCGCAGCGGCTGCTCATGCTTTTTCGCCTTTTGCCAAAGGAAACGGCGGCGGATGTTTTCGTTGAAATGGAACCCGTGCTGCAGGAGCAGCTGATAAATGCTTTTTCCGACAAAGAGCTTGCTGATATTGTGAATGAAATGTATGCGGATGACGCGGCGGATCTTGTGGAGGAGATGCCCGCAAGCGTTGTTAAGCGCATATTGAAGCAGGCTTCGCCCGATGTTCGACGTGACATAAACGAATTGCTGAAATATCCGGAGGACAGCGCAGGAAGCATAATGACTCCGGAATTTGCGGATTTGCATTCATCCATGACCGCCGCAGAGGCACTGGATCATATTCGGCTGACCGGAGTAGATAAGGAAACTATTGACATCTGTTATGTAATCGAAAAACGCAGGCTTATCGGCCTTGTTTCTTTGCGGACGCTCGTGCTTGCCAATGCGAGGGCCGTTGTTTCCGATCTGATGGATGAAAATGTTATCTCCGTCGGAACACTTGATGATATTGCAGTTGTTGCGGATATGTTCGCAAAATACGACTTGACAGTCATGCCTGTTGTGGACGGCGAAAACAGGCTGGTAGGTATAGTTACGGTTGACGATGCAATCGATGTTATGCGTGATGAAGCGACTGAAGACATTGAAAAGATGGCTGCTATCACCCCGTCGGACAAACCGTATCCGCGGCTCAGTGTGATGGATCTGTACAAAAGCCGCATACCGTGGCTGCTGCTTTTGATGCTTTCAGCGGTTTTCACACAGCTGATAATCGGAAAATTCGAAGCTGCGCTTGCAGCAAACATCATCCTGACATCGTTCATCCCGATGCTGATGGACACGGGCGGCAATTCCGGCAGCCAATCGTCCGTAACGATTATACGCAGCCTTTCTTTGGCGGAGATTCGGTTTTCTGATATTTTTCGGATCATGTTCAAGGAGATGCGCGTTGCATTGCTTTGCGGCGCAACGCTCGCTGTTGTAAACTTCGGAAAACTGATGCTGTTCGACAGACTGGGGGTTTTTGTTTCGCTGACGGTAAGCCTGACACTCTTGGCAACGGTCGTTGTTGCAAAGTTTTTCGGCTGCACGCTGCCCTTGCTTGTGAAAAAAATCGGACTCGATCCCGCTGTCATGGCAAGTCCGATTATTACAACAATTGTTGATGCGATTGCGCTGCTTATTTATTTTGCAATCGCTTCTGCAATGCTCGGCATTTGAGCAAAACAAAAAAGTATGTTGATTTTGTGCAAAACACAGCAAAATACGGAGGATAAATGGTAAATCTCGGCAACGATTGGGACGAAATTCTTAAAGACGAATTTCGGAAAGACTACTACAGGAATTTGCGGAAGTTCCTGGCCGATGAATACAGAAAATGCGTTGTGTATCCGAATATGTATGATATTTTCAATGCGCTTCGATATACATCGTTTGAAAACACGCGGGCAGTGATACTTGGACAGGATCCGTATCACGGGCCGCACCAAGCGCACGGGCTTTGCTTCTCCGTTTTGAAAGGCATCGCCCCGCCTCCGTCCCTGAAAAATATTTTTCGGGAACTTTCCGACGATGTCGGGTTCATTCCCCCGCATCACGGAGAGCTTACCGAGTGGGCAAAGCAAGGTGTGTTGATGTTGAATTCGGTTCTCACGGTGCGCGAACATCAGCCGAACAGCCACAAGGGAATGGGCTGGGAGATTTTTACGGACAGGGTAATTTCCGAGCTTAACAAAAAGACGGAGCCGGTTGTTTTCCTGCTTTGGGGAGCGAATGCGCGGCAAAAAGCAAAGGTCATCACAAACCCGATTCATGTAAAGCTTGAAACGGTGCACCCGAGCCCGCTTTCGGCCTACAACGGATTTTTCGGCTGCAAGCATTTTTCAAAGTGCAACCAAATCCTTGCCGATTCGGGACAGAGAACAATCGAGTGGCAGCTTTCGGATTAAGCTTTGAACAAAAATCAAAGGAGCTGAAAATTCTGGACGAGCCTGCCAAGCCCTTGGGCACCTGAAATGGGTCAACGGCCGGACGCTGGATCTGGCAACCTATATGAAAGAGCATCCCTATATGTATTCCAGCGACAATGTCCGGGCGGTGTTCCGGGTGGCCATGGAGCAGTTTGCCCTGAATTTCGCCCCGGATGTGACGGTGCCGGAGCCCCAGCGCCTGCGGGAAAAGGTCAAGAGCGCTTTGAAAAAAGCGTTGGAGAAATATAATTGATGGAGGGATTGGTATGACAGAAAAGAAATTTGTGCAGTTTTCTGATGAACAAAGAAAAGCATTTGTGGGAAGTATCAAAACAGGGAAGAAGAAACGCGAAGCAATTCTTGAAAACGGAATGTCTCTTGAGGAGGCATTTGTGTATGCTTACCTGGACGTTTCACGGGTACCGCTGCAGGGGATTGGGAAGTGTGTTGGTGACCCCATAAAGGTGCGGAAGCAGTGTATTTCAGATGAAATTCGCCCATTTTGTGAAAAGGAACTTGCGTCTGTGCAAGACGAGTACGAATTTGATTGTGCACATGAAAAGCTATCTGAAATCATCCGGGAATTCTATCGGCGGCATCATTATGATAGATTTACGGTAGGAAAAACACAAAAATGGATCAACATGGCACTCAAATATGCCTGTATCTACGACAAGAAAGATGCAGAAATGCTGGGCCATATTTTCGGCTATTGCCATGTTCCTATTGACCGGTATGTTGCCAATCCGATCGTCCTTGAACTTGGCGTGGTATTGCCGCAATACGACGGTTTCAAAATGCCAAAACGCGTTACTTTTGATGCAGCCAAATGCAACTATTCCTGGAGCAAAATTGACAATTATGACGCTTACTTAACCTGCCAGAAGTCGATTCGGGAAAAATTACATCAGAAGCATCTTGCAGAATGTGCACTTGAATGGGAATTTGCGTGCTGGCTCCGAGAAAAAGAGAAGCACATCTGAGTGGAGGGGGCTGTTGAATTAGTCCTCAAAACAAAACCGGGCAACTCAAGAAGGGTTGTCCGGTTTGCTGCTTTCGTGTATAATTAAATTGCTCAAAAACCAACAGAAAGCGAGCTGATTGTACAATGAAAACGAGCAAAAATCAAGCAGTCATGCCGATAAATGTTGCAACAAGGATTGACGAAAAAGCTCCGGTATTTAAAATGGCCGAGATTCCGGAAAAATCAGATTACAGAAAACTGCATTCCGATTATCGCAGGCGGTGGAGAAAGATTGATCCTGAGGTCGTGTTTTCGATTGTTGTATATGCAAACATGCGAGGAATTTTCTCGAGCAGAGCTATAGAAGAAGCGTGGAAAACCGACATCAGGTTTATGTGACTGCTGCAAACATGACTTGATTTTGCAACAGCCCCTTTTTTATTTTTTATAAAGATTCTTTGACTGAGCTGCGATAGACGACGGAACGGTTATTGATGCCGAATCCGTGCGTGTGCAGCGAAAAACATGCACAGAGCAAACCGACTTAAAACGTATCCTTGCCGCTGATCCAACGGATATAGTCTTCCGATTCGGCAAGCCCGAGACGGCGCTGCATCGCAAGGGAAACATCATTATCGAAATAAACCTGTCCGTAAACGGTCCATCCTCTGTCGGCATGATAGTTGTTCATGTGCGACACAAGTGCACTGCCGACGCCGCACCGGCGATATTTTTTAAATACTTCAAGCATTCCGACGCTGCCGTCGGTGTGCATTCCGATGAAGCCGGCAAGTTCTCCGTCAACCTCGGCACCGAACATCAGCCCGTGTTCAATCGTTGCAGCTATTTCTTCCTTGGATTCAAGCTTATAGTGCGCGGCAACTTGGGGAAGATCGTCCGTTGTCAGTTCCCGAATCGGAAAAGGAGATTTCGCCTTGTGCCGCTGCATGGAGTAGCGGCAGAATTGCTTGCAGGGTTTTTCGACAGAAAAACCTTTTCGTTCGCAGCGAATTGCCTCAAAGGCAGCTTGCCCGTGAACAACGCAAACCCGCATTTCGGGAACCTCGCGAAGGGCAAGCCTTCCGGTTTCAACGGTTGCAGCCCAAAGCATGTAAGCTCCGCATGAGTGCTTGATAAGCACCGCATCCTTATTGGAAAAAATAAGGGCGTCAACATTGCCGCGGCGGAAAGCCTCCTGAATATCAATTGTTAAAACACCCTGCTCTTTCAGCACATTAACAACTGTTACGACGTTTCTGCATCTTCTTCTTTTGCTCATTATGCGCGGATTCCTTCCGAGTTAAGTTTATTAAAGAGTATCGAAAACAATTCGGAGAACAAAAAATATGAGAGCCGTGTCCTGATGCAGGTTTGTCCTGCGTTTGCCCAAAAATCAGGGACGGTCAGCCGGAGTTTTGTCGAACGTACCGTTCGTATCATTGAGCTGCGTCCTGACAACGTTTTTTGTACCGTCATTCCCGTCTGCAATGTCTTTGCCGGTGTTTGAACTGTTGTTTCCGCAGTCAACTTTGCTGCTTCCGGGGCGGGGCAAACTGACCCTGTCGGATTTTTCGCAGACCGAACTTCCGCCGGCTTTCGCCGATGTGCCGCCGATTTCCGCCGATTCGGAGTTAAGGGCAACGACGGGGATTTCCCCGATTGCATCGTAGCCGGAGTCCGATATCTGCTCAAAAGGAATATCAACTGTCGGAGCTGTTCCGATGGGAGCAGCATAAACCGGTGCGGTTTCAGCAGGCGAATTGTCGATGTAAGGAACACTGACGACAGGCAGCGTACCGTCTTCGGACGGTTCGGAATCGCCCGAGCCGATAACGGAAGGTATCCATGGGGCAGGTGCGGCCACGACAGCAGCGGTCTTCCCGCTCGTGCCCGTTATCTGTCCGGAAAGCTGGTTAAAGAGCATTTCAGCGGTTGCCTGCTTAAACCCGAAGAAACGAACGCGCAAGCATGTGCCGCTTGTTATCTGCCAATAGTAAACAATATCCACGCCGTTGGAAAACGAACCGACCTGGCCGACAGAGAGCTGATACGGCGCGACATCAACAACTTCGCAATCGTAATAAAGGCGGTTGCCGTTTGCATCAAAACCTTCGGCAGAAATGCGCAGGGAATCGTTATCAACCTTTTTGTGCATTTCGGAAGGAAGATTCTGCGGGAACATGTTTGTGTTTTTTATCGCCTCATCGGCGACGGTTCCGGCGTTTTGAAAACTGTCATATCCGGACGGCAGGTTCATCGGATCGGAAAACGGTTCGGGTGTTGCCCCTGCATTCGGCGTGAGGCCTGCACTGACCTGCGGATCTTTTGTGCAATCGTTGATTTTTCCGATGGTGAGTGCAAAAACAAACAGGATCAAAAGAATGGCCGCGCCTGCTGCCGTCAGCGCACGGATTCGGCGTATGCGCTGCATTTTGGACTTTCGGCTGCTCTCAACAGCGCGCAGACGAATCGATTCGAAATCAATCTCGGCCGTGCTTTCGTTTGCAGCCCAACGAATAAGCTCGTCAATTGTGCGGGAACTGTCAAATTCCGTGCATGTGTCGGCGGAATGATTGGAATCCGCTGCTTCGAGATTCACCGTATTCGAACAGAAATAATCATTTTTTCTTCCGCTTTTTTTCATCCGCTGCCTCCTCCCCGAGCATAACCGCAAGCCGCTTTCTTGCCTTCATAAGCCGCGATTTAACCGTTCCTTCGCTGATGCCCGTGCAAGCCGAAATTTCGCGAACGGTCATACCGGCGTAATAGTGCAGCAATATGACTTTGCGGCTCGTTTCGTCAAGTTTGTCGATCGCACTTCGAACTTTTGCCGCTTTTCGGCGCCTTTCAACTTCCTCATCGAGCGGGAGGGCTGAATCCTCGATATCCTCGCTTATCGGCGCATCAACCGGCGTTTCGTGTTTTGCACGGCGCAGATGATCAAGCGCGATGTTTGTGGACACGCGGTAAAGCCAGCTTTTCAACTGTCCGTCGTCAAGGCCGGCCAGCCTGCCGAGATTGGAAAGAACACGTTCAAAAGCAATTTGCGTAATATCTTCCGCCGTCTCCCTGTTTGGCACAACACGATATGCCGCCCAGAAGACAAGGCGTGAATAATCACTATATATGCTGTCGAAACTGCGGTCGGACAATTTTTGTCTCCATTCATATAACGCAATTCGCGCCGATTCGGTTGCGTTATCTTTCAAAAAAATTTTTGCTGCGGAAAAAATCCGAAGAATAATACTCGGAGAAGCGGAAAATATCTGCTTCTCCGTTTATAATTTTAACACAATTCGCGCATCTTTGCAAACTGAATTTTTACTTTTGACAAAAGGCATGGGTACTGAAATGCAGCCGAAAAGGCCGAATGCTATTTGTCGGATCCCGACGCAGAGCTTTCCGGCTCCGAATCCGAAAACGCTTCGGGAGTGCCTCCGGGGGTGCTTTTTTCATAAAGCAAGGGGAAATATTTTTTATCGGTAATGCACATTGCGGCGGCACAAAGTATGAGAAAAATTCCCGCAATGCCGATAACGAGCCACGCGGAATCAAAGCCCGAGGTGTCCACAAGCTTGCCGATAAGCAGGTTGCCGACTCCGGAAAAAGCACCGGATGCAATGGATATTATCGAGTTCATCCTTCCCCAATGCGTTGAGGGAATGCGCCGCGTCACATAGGGCTGCACGCCGATGGTGTTGAATACTTCACCGATGGTGAAAACAGTCATTAAAACGAAATACAGCGGGATGATTCCCTGAACGAACCGATAGCAGAACAGCCCGACAACTATCAGCGTTTCGCCCAGAAGTATCTTTCGAACATCACGAATCCGCCCCAAAAAGGTCGTTACAACGGGTGTTGCAAGGATTACAACGAGGGCGTTGACGCTTGTCATAACGCCGAATATTTCCGCGCCTTCCGCGCCGTAAAGCGCACCCATGTTAAGCGGAAGGAGGTAGTTGAATTGAGCATACACAAACCCACCGATTCCCGCAACAAGCAGATATATAAGTATCGTTTTTCTTTCGCGCAGAAGCGAAAAAACGCCTATGCCTTCACGCTTTTGTTCGTATGCGCTGATGTTCTTTTTCGGTATGCTGAGCGTTTTGACAAAGAAAAGAATCGGCAGCGTTGAAGAAAGCGTTGCAATGCCCGTGATAATGAACGCAAGCCACAGATAGTCTTTGAACAGAAAACCGCCGATCGTGGGCGCAAGCACAAGCCCGAGGTTCATTCCGAGATACTGAAGGCTGTATGCCTTTTCCCTGTCCTCTCCGTCACTCAGATCGGCAATCAGTGCATCGTATGACGGGCCCTCGATGGTTGCAAAAACGCTTGCAACATAAAACAGTCCGATGCTGTATGCCGAAAGCGGAATCAGACCGCAGATGATATAACAAACAACCGTTACCAGATCGCAGATGACAATGACGTTCTTGCGGTTGCGCTTGTCCGCAAGCCTGCCGCCGAGCAGAAGCATCGGAAACTGCAATATCGACATTGCAAATGAAATGCCCGCAATAAGAGTTGCATCATAGCCGAGCTTGTTTTCAAGAATCAAAGTCAGCAACGGCCAGATAAGCGAGCCCATGCTTGTTACGATTCGTCCCCAGAAAAGGATATATATCTCCTTTCCGAGGTGTTTGTACTGTTCCAAAAACTTCAGTTTCATTTCTATGACCTACTCCGTGTTAATGCTGCGAAAACCCGGGAACGGAAACCGCATTTGCAGGTTTTATCTTCCGCAGTGCTTTTGTTTTTTATTTGCCTGCCGCAGGGCAAACACCGACAGGCCCCGTGCCGACGGAAAAAGCTTTGAAGCAGTTCCTGCCGAAAGCAGCCGTTTAAGCTAAATCCGAATCGGGTCGGGATTTCGTGAGGCAAGGAACGGACAGCCAAACGGCAGGCAGCCGATCCCGAAAGGGGCTTTCGAACTGCCGGAAGGAACAGGGGGTCATCCTTGCTTTGTATATTTAGTTTTGAGGAAATATCTCGCAGAATAAAACAAAAATCGCAAAAATTCCTCCGAATTTATTATATCACTTGTGATGTTCGGTTTCAACAGAAAAAGAATGCGGAAAAGGCAGCCGACACGCAAACCCTGCATGAAGGCTGCCTTACGAACGTTGAATTTGAATAAAGAAAGCCGAATGCAGCGCAGCAGTTATGCGGTGCCGCAGTTATGCAGCGCAGCAATTATGCGGCTGTTATAGGGGACTGAGAAGGATCCTGAAGCTTTATTTCGGGTTTGCAAATCAAATTACCGTTCTCATCCGAAATTTCGAATGACACGGCAATTTCCCAAATTGCGGAAAGCTCGGTTTCAAGTGAAGCCGCATCAATTTCAATTTCAAAAAGCATACGATCATCACTTCGCAGAATTTTTGAAAAACTCACACATTCGACGGGCCGCCCGTTGATGAACAGACATTTTTCAAAGCTTGAAATGCTTATCGTCTTCCCGCTTTCGTTTTTGACGTAAACGGGGATAAGCGGATTTTTGTTTGCAAGATCAAGGTTCTCAATGGGCCCGGCAACCAACATGCAAACTCCGTTTTCATCATAATTGGCATACTGATTGGAAAAGTCAAAGTTTCCGACTCTGCCGGGAATCGCAACGGAAGCCGAACCGCGCGAAAGAATTTCGGCGTTTTCGTTTGTCAGCGTGATATCAAACTGCACATCCGCAATTCTGCCGATGCTGTATAAAAGCAGCTGTGCTTTCGTGAAAAGCGGAATGCTGATAACAGCATGTTTTTGCGGATGAATACGGAAGGCGGCATGATCAAATTCGTTAAAAACAACAAGGTTGTTGATTTTGATATAACCGATGTTCACCTCTGCGGGCTTGGCAGCGGCGTTTTCAAATTCAAGCAGCACACGGTATTTTTCGTTGACGGTGATGAGCGCGGATGAAACAAGGTTCAATCCGTCGGATTCAAAACCGGGAGAGTCATTGAAAGCGTTCAACTTATCATAATGAATGGCCTGAGCAATATCGCCTGCAATATAGCCGCTGTAATCATATGCGCCCGGCTCCCGCGGCTGTGCGGAAGCGGCGGACAGGTGGGTAAGCTCTGTAAAGTATTTTTCGCCCGAAGCGGCTGCAATGCAGAATTCAATGTCAATGGAGGAAATTTCCCGAATGCCGTACAGCATCATATCAAGAATCGGCATATACAGACTGAAATCTTCGGCTTTGCCCGCAGCAAATTTGTGCCTGAAGTCAACTTCAACAAGGCAGTCGTTCACATAAATCGAAATATCGGAAACAAGCAAGTCATCCGACGATTTATTTTCCGCCGTAAGCTTCAGCACGGCAAAATCATCGATATAAACCAATTCGTTCGCCGAAATCGATATGCGATCATCATCGTGAAGAACCGCTCGGCTGACGGTCGCTGCCCTTGAAAAGGGTTTGGTCGAAAACTTTTTGTATTCGATCGCGGAATCCGTCGGAGTGGGCTGTGCGGTATCTGCCGCGCTCGGGAGCAGGGTCGGACTTTGCGACGGGAGCGAATCCTCTCCCCCGTTTGCGCCGGGCGTGTCGCAGGCGAAAAAGCTCAGCAGCATAATGAGCGCAAGAAGAGCGGCGGCGGTTTTTTTGAACATGAGTGCTTCCTCCGTGAATTTGTTTGCAAAAAATCAATCGGCCTGAAGTGAATTGCCGACTTAAGCCTGCGGTGTGCAGCAGGGGTAAGCGGAACTCATTCGGAGCATTTCCGAAACCGATGTTGTATCGCGGGTCTATTATATCATTTAAGACGGGCAGACGCAAGTGAAGGAACATTTTCACGCCTTAACTTTTTAAAAAAACGATTAAAAGGTATTCGGACAAAGCAAACGGCGGAGCCGAGCCTTTTGGAAAGCGAAACATCGTGAACGCTCCCGATGCTTGACACGGCCGCAGGCGGGTGGTACCATATCAGCGGCGCAGGCATACGGCAGGCGGAAAAAACGGAACGGAGAGGGCAAACAATGGCATACAAAAACTCACGGCAGAATGCGGCCGAAACAAAAACTTCATCCGAAAAAAACGAAAAGAAGCTTAAAAAGCTTGTTTACGGGCTGCGCATCGGTGCGGCGGCATATTTGCTGTTGGCGTTATTCGGTGCTGCTGCCGTGAGCGCAAGCGGAGCAGCGGCATCAGCGGATTGGAACACGGTGAGCAGGCTGTCCGAAATCATCGCTGCGGTTTTCTTTCTTATCTTCGGCGGTTCAATATTGGCAAACGCTTTCCGCAGGCGCAATTATATTTCCCCTGATTTGAAAAAACTTTTCGAACAGGGAAAGGTCACGGAAAAATATGTGCGCACAACTCCGAAAACAAACTTTGTCTGCCGCTGCGTATTCTCCGGAATTGTTATTGCTGCGGCATCGGTTCTGCTGATAACGGCGATCGTTCGGCTGTTTTGAATTGCAGAAGATTGCTGCGGAAAGCTCTCCAAAAAAGGCAGCCGCTTCGGTCGTTGTTCATAAGACAGTAAAATAGGCAAAAGGCGTGACAAAGGTGGTCACGCCTTTTGCCTTAAGAGTATAGCCGCAAAGCGGCGCAAGGGATGCAGCCCTTGTTCGGAGCAAAGTGACGTAAAACACCCCGGACATCCAAGTGTCCGGAGTGTTCAGTCTCACAGAACGCACATACGGGGGCTACCCCGTATAGAAGTGCGCCCTTTTCTCAAACTCGCTAAAGTGTATCCAAAACCTTTCTGATATTATTCTCGTTTGGAATAACGGTGTTTATATCCACTTGCGGATGCTCTTTGACATAATCTGTCAGAAAGTCAAGTAAATTTTCTTTCGTTTTCATATAATCATCAATAATTGTCTGGTCGTCAAAACCCAACTTCTTCAGTATGATTGCTGACACAATACCTGTCCTGTCTTTTCCTGCTCCGCAGAAATATAGAACATTGCTTTTTGCATCCAGAATCGTTTGAATAATCTTGTCCATCTGTTTATCCAGCATCCCCAGGTAAACAGATGCTACTTCCTCGGGTGAATTGGGTGTGTCGCCTCCGCCGGTTACCGGCATATGATAAAATGTGAATCCATCTTCTGTTTCGAGGCGACAGGGTTTTCGCTCATATTCTTTCTTTTCCCGTAAGTCTACAACCGTGGTAACATGGTTTTGCAGTAGCCATTCTACTTCTTCGTCCGTCAGTTTTTCAGGGCAATCACTTCTGATGAAACGCATATCTCCGGTCGGTAACGGTCGGGTATTCAATGTAGATTGCAATAATGAAGGCATTTCTATTCCTCCTCAAATTCCGATTAGCAGGTCTATTCGGTTCCATATTATCACATAACAGGGTAAAATACAAGAACAGCCACAGCAGAGCAAACTACTGTGACTGTTACTGTCTTATGAACACCGCCCCTTATTCGGCTGTTTTTTGTTTTTCGGCGGCGTATTTTCGACACATAATATGTGCAGCCGTGCCCGTCTTACGTTATTGTAAGGCACGCTGAAAGCTGTTCGTAAGGTTTTTAATTTACAATAAGGGGTATAATCAGCAGCAAAGCGGACAGCGGGCGGAAACCCGCTGTCGGATCGGAGGCAAAAATGGAGTGTTTGAAGCTGGCGTGGCAAAGCGTTTGCGGAAAAAAGCGCAGCAGCGTTCTTATGAGCGTTATCCTGGCAATATCGTTTGCATTTGCGGTTATCACGCTGTCCGTTTCGGGAAGCATGATAAAAACAAACGATGTGTTCAGAAAAACGACCTACGGCGAGTGGCAGTTGATTCTGCCGGGCATCAATTCAAAGCTTAAGGGTGCAGCCGCAAACAGCGACTGGCTGGATGAACTCGGCGTCATGAATGTTTACGGAACAATCGGGGAGGACGGCGTCGGCACAGTGGACGAAACGCTGAAAAAACTCGGCCATATTACGGTTAACGAGGGCAGATTTCCCGAAAGTGACGGCGAAATCGCGATGGAAGCGGATCTTTTGAGCAACCTCGGCATCGATTACACCCTTGGACAGGATGTCACGCTCTCCGTCAGCATTGCGGCGCGGGAAAACTCCGCATTGGGAACGTCGCACCCCGTCAACGTTGTCAGAACATATCAGCTTGTCGGCATTATTAAAGAATACACGGATGTTTGGACTTGGGCAACGAAGCCCGTTTACGAACTTGACGGCACAAGTCCACGCGCCGAAAGCGGAATTTCCGCAACCCTTTGCAGCGCACTCCTGACGGAAAATGCGTGTGCAGAAATTGTGCGGCAGGCGCAATTGCAGGCGGAGGCCTTTAATAATGCAGAGAAGGAGCAGGGATCGGATCTGCGAATAAAGCTTTGCGATGCACCGACAACCAATTTTTTCTGCACCGGGTTCGATACGGACAAAACAAACTTTATTGCAAGAGTGTATCAGACCGTGGGCAGCGTTCCGCTTGCATTCAATGCAACAAAGTTTGCGCAGCAGGAGACTCAAACATACAACATTTTCTTTACGGCATTGATTTTTGCCGTCACGCTGCTTGCGGTTGTCTGCGTCAACATAATGCAGATGCAGAAACAGATAAGACAGATTGCGCTTTTCCGCAGCATCGGCATAACAAAACGGCAGCTTCGGCAAATGCAGATTTTTGAAATGCTGTTCATCTGCATTCCGTCGGTTGCCCTCGGCATTTTATTCGGCGCGGGCGGCACATGGCTGCTGCTTCGCACGGCGCTGTTCAAAAACAGCGCGGAAATTCTTGTTGATATCCCTTTCAAACAAGTGGGGCTCGCCGTGCTTTGCTGGCTGTTCGGAATCATTCTGATGCGGCTGATCGTTTTCCAAACCGCTCTGCATCAGCCGCTGACGGGCAGGCTGCATATTGCACGGAAAAAAGCGCGCCGCATTGCGGCGGCAAAGCGCGTGCTGACCGTTGCGCTCGCTTCCCTGTTCTGTGCGGCAGTGTTTTTCATGGCGGTGGAATCCGCATCGCCTTTGAGCAATAAACATGAAACGGAACGGTTCCCCACATATCAAATCTATTGCAGCAGCGATTTTGACTACGAAAACGATGTGATGCATGAACACCTGATTCCCGAAAAGGCGGTTGAGCAGATGCGCACAATTCAAGGCATGGTGCGGGTCGATCCGTACATACTTATGGAAGTTGAGCTGAATTATGCGGGTTCGGAATCCTCCCCTGCGTTTGCCGCTTCGCGGGCGTCGGACAAAGCGGAGCTTCGCGACGGATACTATTATGTGCCGTATGATGACGGCATACACTCAAATCTGTATGCATACCCCGAATTCATAACGGACAGGCTTCTTGCACGCGATGATGTTGAACTTGATCTTTCGGCATTCGACAGGCAGGCTTATGAGCGGGGTGAACAGGTTCTGCTTTTTGCGGTGCGCGGTTCGGACGGAAATATCATGATTAACTATGGGATGTATGACGATGAACTGCGCGAAACATACGGGGATATTGACAGCATCGGAATAAAGCCGGGCGACAAAATTGAACTTTCGTTTTACGGGGCGGCGCAAAAAAACTATATAGGGGACGAAAGCGAACATTCGCTCAAAACTTTTTCCTATACGGTCGGCGGAATCGTTTATTGTTCCGATATTTCAACATCCGTTACCGAAATAGAAGTCAACGGAGCAAGAACTTTCAACATTGCCGCTTCAACCGCATTGATTAAAAATGCCTTTGCAGAGCTGACGGATGAATTCCGCGATTACATCGTTGACGGCAGTTATGTAATGAACGGGGATTTTGCTTACACGGGCGCATTTTGCTATGCGGATATCCGCTCCGGATACGCTGCAACGGACTATGTGCTTGCGAAAAAGGCGGCGGACCTCGGAGTGCGAATGTCCAACCGCCGCGAGTCGCTTGCGGCGAATCTGCAAACAAGCATTCAGCAGATAACGCTGATTCTGTCCGTCGGCGGATGCATTGCGGTCATAATGCTGATGCTGCTTATGAACGCGCTCACGCTGGAGGCAAGGGAGCAAATGCGAAACGTCGGAATATTGCGCGCAATCGGCATGTCGGGCAGGCAGGCAGTCGGAAAATTTGCAGGCACGGCATTAATAAACGGCTTAATTGCCGCAGCGGTGGGCTGGGTCGTGTATGCGGGCTATGCAGTGCTTTCGGCGCGGAGGCTCGTGCAGCAATTCCCGGAAGCGTATAACAGTCTGAATTCCGCACTTGCGTCAAAACTGTACGGACTGCAGCGGTTCGGTGCAACCGTTTGGACAATGCTCGGGCTGAGCTTTGCCTGCGCCGCCGTTATCGTGCTGATAAGCCTTGCGGCAAAGGGAAGACTGCTTTGCGGAAGTCCGATTGAAAAACTGAACGAAAACAGAGATTGATTTCGGTTTGGTTCCGCTGTGTTCGGAGCAGCGAAATGCGGACGGAAGCGCGAACGACAAACGGACAAACATAAACCCGCTCCCGGGGACAGCTAACCTCGGGAACGGGTTTTTGCGTTGAAAAAATTTGTTCGGAACGTCAGGCGCAATTATTTCGCATATTCCGTTGCACGGGTTTCGCGAATAACGTTGACCTTGATCTGTCCGGGATATTCAAGCTCGGATTCAATGCGCTTGACGATGTCTTTTGCGATAACAACAATATCCGTATCCGAAACGGTATCGGACTTGACCATAATGCGGACTTCGCGGCCCGCCTGAATCGCAAAGCTCTTGTCAACGCCGTCAAAGGAATTGGCAATTTCCTCAAGCTTTTCAAGACGCTTGATGTAATTTTCAAGGGTTTCACGCCTTGCGCCCGGCCTTGCTGCGGAAATTGCATCCGCCGCCTGAACGAGAACGGCTTCAACCGTTCCGGGTTCAACATCGCCGTGGTGTGCAAGAATGCAGTGAACAACTTGGTTGTTTTCACGATATTTCTTTGCAAGATCCGCGCCGATTTGGTTATGCGTGCCTTCAACCTCGTGGTCAACCGCTTTGCCGATGTCGTGCAGCAGACCTGCACGCTTCGCAAGCTGAACGTTAACGCCGAGTTCCGTTGCCATAAGTCCGGCAAGGTGCGAAACTTCGATTGAATGCTTGAGAACATTCTGACCGTAGCTGGTGCGGTAGCGCAATCTGCCGAGCAAACGAATAAGCTCATGGTGCAAACCGTGAACACCGGATTCGAAAACGGCCTGTTCGCCCGCTTCGCGGATTTGGGTTTCGACCTCTTTGCGTGCCTTTTCGACCATTTCCTCGATCCGTGCGGGATGAATGCGCCCGTCAAGGATGAGCTTTTCGAGTGCAATTCGCGCAACTTCGCGGCGCATGGGGTCAAAGCCGGAAAGGATGACCGCTTCGGGCGTGTCGTCAATGATGAGATCAACGCCGGTTGCGGTTTCGAGTGTGCGGATGTTGCGTCCTTCCCTGCCGATGATGCGGCCTTTCATTTCGTCGTTGGGCAGAGCCACAACGGAAACGGTGGATTCCGCAACATGATCCGCTGCGCAGCGCTGAATCGCCATTGAAATGATGTTCACGGCGCGCCTGTCGGCTTCGGCCTTTGCTTTGGATTCAATGTCGCGAATGATGAGTGCAGCCTCGTGCCTTGCTTCTTTTTCAACGTTGTTGAGAAGCACGTCCTTCGCCTCGTCCTGCGTCATGCCCGCAACGCGCTCAAGTTCCTGCTGCTGTGCATCATAAAGCTTGCTGACGGAAGCTTCTTTTGCATCGATCGCCTTGATGCGCTTTGCAAGCTGCTGCTCGCGCTGCTCAAGGGTATCCTGCTTTTTGTCGAAACTTTCCTCCTTTTGCTGAAGTCTGCGCTCCGCGCGCTGCAATTCGCTCCGCCTTTCTTTGCTTTCCCTCTCATTCTCGGTCTTAAGGCGGTAGACTTCTTCTTTCGCTTCGAGAATGGTCTCTTTTTTCAGTGTTTCGGCGCGCTTCTGTGCGTCGGTGATCATTTTTTTGACCATCTCGTCCGCCTTGGCGACCTTGGATTCTGCACTGTTCTTGTCATATATATTTTTTACGAATACTCCGCCGCCTGCGCCGAAAATGGCGGCAGCGACCGGAAGAATTATATATAAAGCATCAAAAGCCACAGAATTTCACCTCCGATTTATGTTAATGTGTCGCAGCGGTGCCGAGAATACGGCAGCATATAGACACTCCATCCTATTATACAAGTGCATTAAACCGATGTCAAGTGTACAAAAACGCGTACAGCATAAAAACGAAATAATATCCGGTATATCCGTTCCGCAAACGGCAGTTACGCACTTTCGCTATAATAAAGGAAGTGATTCTTTGCAGAATATCGGAGGAACAGAAAAATGCATAAAAACGGAAAAAACGGAGCATTGCGGAGGGAGACAATACGGCTATGCTCGCGTTTCAAGCAGGGAACAGAACGAAGCGCGGCAGCTTGCAGCCATGCAAAAGGCGGGGATACCGGCGGAAAACGTGTTTTCGGACAAGCAGAGCGGAAGGGATTTTGACCGCCCGCAATACAAAAAGCTGCTGCACAGGCTTCGCCGCGGGGACACGCTCTTTGTGCAGTCCATCGACAGGCTCGGCAGAAACTATCGGGAGATAATTGAACAGTGGCAATACCTGACTTCCGAAAAGGGTGTGGATATTGTTGTGCTTGACATGCCGCTGTTGGATACCCGCCGCCGCGATGAGGGCTTGACGGGGCTGTTCATATCCAACCTTGTGCTGCAAATTCTTTCATATGTTGCTCAAACGGAGTGTGAAAACATCCGCAGGCGGCAGGCGGAAGGCATTGCGGCAGCAAAGGCGCGCGGCGTTGCTTTCGGGCGGCATGCAATCGAAATCCCGCCGAACTTTCGTTCCCGTGCGGAAGAACTTGCCCGAACGGGGATGAAAAGTGCGGATATTGCGGCGGAATTCGGCGTCAGCAGGTCGCTCTATTACCGATGGCTCGGTCGAACTGCACCACAGCAGTCTGAAACGGAGAACAGCCCGCCGCTCACCGAACCGCGTGACATGCAGAACGGCAAATTTCGGGAAATTTCACCCTCCGCACCGAAAAAGGCGTAAAAAATGTGCTTACTAAGAAAATATATTCTAAAAATCGGCCTATTGTGCACAAAAGTACACTTTCAAAAACGCTGCATCGAGAGCAGAACGGAGCTGAAAATTTGCAAAACCCGGCCGGTTGACCGCCTGATTTAAATTTTCAAGCCCCTCAGTGCAATAGATTATACACCACAGGATGAACTCAAGTCAATCTCTTAAAGTGTACTTTAATACACGGCACGACCGTTGCACCGCTCACCGCGAACCGCTTGAAAAAAGCAAAGGAGGTCAAGCTATGGCGGCAATCACTTCGGTAATCAAATACGAAGGCGATAACAGCACCTTCATCTGGAAGCATCCTTGTGAGGACTTCAACACATCGTCCCAGTTGATTGTCCACGAATCACAGGAAGCAATCTTTTTTCTGAACGGACAGGCACTTGATTTGTTCGGCCCGGGCAGACATACGCTGGAAACGCAGAACATTCCTCTGCTGCGGCGTATCATCAATATTCCCACCGGTGGCGAATCGCCATTCCATTGTGAGGTTTATTTCATTAATAAAACTGAACAAATGGCAATTCGTTGGGGAACAGACAGTAAGGTGCAATATGTAGAGCCTACTTACAAGTTCCCTATTTCTATTGGTGCCAGCGGTGAGATGGCACTTTCCGTTAACGATTCCAGAAAACTTCTTGTGAAACTGGTCGGTACGGAGCGTGTTCTTGATCGCCAGCAGTTGACTACTTATTTTCGCAGTATTCTGATGGCAAAGGTAAAAACTTACATTGCTCAGGCAATGCGTACCAATGCCATCAATATCTTCGAGATTGATGAAAACCTTGAGACATTTTCAGCAGATATCCAACAGCGGCTAATTCCCGATTTTCTTGATTATGGCGTGCAGCTCAAGCGCTTCTATGTTACTACGGTGGTCAAACCGGACGGCGATCCACAGTATGAAAAATTCAAGGAACTGCATTTCCGTCAGTACGCCGATATAGCAGAGGCAAAGCTTAAACAGCAGACCGATGTGATTCATGCTCAGACCGAAGCGCAAAAGGTTGTCATTGATTCGCAGGCACAAGCAACCAAGCGTATGCAGGAAGGATATACCTACCAGCAGGAACGTGGCTTTGATGTGGCGCAGGATGCAGCACGAAACGAAGCTGCCGGACAATTCTCTAATATGGGGATTGGTCTTGGAATGATGGCAGGTGTTGGCGGCACTGTAGGTAGTATGGTAGGCGGTGTTGTTTCGGATGCCTTTGCAGGTATGGGTGTTGTTCAACCCCAAACTGCTGCAAATAAATTCTGTGACCAATGCGGAGCAGAGTTGACGCCGGGAGCGGCTTTCTGTGATGAATGTGGCGCACAGCAATCGCCGTCTGATACTTGCGTGAAATGTGGCTTCAAGTTCATTAAGCCCGGTAAGTTCTGCCCGAAGTGTGGCACCAAGAGGGAGGGCTGATGATGAAAAAGAATAGCACAAAAGGATATGTAATCCTTGGAATTCTGTTCGCACTGATCAGCATCATCGCTTTTGCTGTACCAACAGTGAAAACAGCAACATTCTGGATTGCCTATGTATTCACTGCTGCTGCCTTTGCGGCGCAGATCATCATTTGGAGAACCGCACTCGGTAAGGAAACTCTCAAGAGCAAGTTCCTTGGATTTCCTGTCGTACACATTGGCATTGTATATACAGTCATTCAAGTAATTGCATTTGCCGTATTCATGTTCGTGCCGACGCTTCCTGCATGGAGCGTAATCGTGGTATGTTCCGTTATTGCCGGCGTTTCTGTGGTGTGTATGATTTCCGCTGATGCAGGGCGTAATGAAATTGAGCGAGTTGAAGCAAAGGTACAGAAGAAGGTTTTCTATATCCGAGAACTGCAAGCCGATATTGAACTGTTGGCAGATAACGAAACCAACGCCGATGTAAAAAAGGCACTCACACAGCTCGCAGAGAAAATCCGTTTTTCCGATCCTATGAACAACGAACAATTGGCGGATTTGGAAGACAAAATCTCCACTAAGATTGAAGAATTGAAAACCACTTCAAGTCAGTTGGAGATCATAACCGAACTCAATTCGCTTTTGGATGAGCGAAATAAAAAATGCAAAAACCTAAAGTAACATCGGGAGGAAAGAAAAATGAAACAATTAACTTGTGAAATGTGTGGCAGCACAGATTTGATGAAAGATGGTGGTGTATTTGTTTGCCAAACTTGCGGTTGCAAATATTCCGTTGAAGAAGCAAGAAAAATGATGGTAGAAGGCACTGTTGATGTTAGAGGTACAGTCCAAGTCGATAACTCTGCATTTGTACAAAAGTATCTGGAAAATGCAAGACGAGCAAAGCAAAAAGAAGATTGGGACGAAACGGAAAAGTATTACAATATGGTCGAGCAAAACGACCCTAACAATATTGAAGCCATTTTTTACAGCGCCTACGGAAAAGCAAAAGCTTCACTTGTAGATAGTGATATTTACAAACGACAGGCTGTTTTCAAGGTTTTGGCGAATTGTATTTCTATTATCGATGATAAATATGAAATTGAGCACCGAGAGGAAAACAAAGTAGTGCTTCTAAGTATTGCCACAGATTTGGCTAAAATTATTTGTAGTAATTTCGTGTTTACGGAATGGAAGAACGGGTATGGTGTTGTGACAAGAACCAACAAAGGTGAAACGTACACCTTGTTTGGACGGCTTATTGACGCCTTTAGGGAAAGTATTGCTAACATTGCAAAAGTAGATGATCAACCTTTTGTACACGAAGCGGCAATTATTCTTTACAAAGTTGCACAGCAAACTGGGATTGGAAATTGGAACACACTTATGGCTGGGTGGATTAAGGAAGAAAATACTGCATTAGAACGTCTGGCAAAAAAGGCTATTGATGATTATTGGAAAGAGCATAAAGAAGAGAAGGCTGCTTTAGATAGAGAAAAAGCAAAAATAAACGAGCAAATTTTGGAATTGAATAACACCATTAATTCTCTCCCGGAAGTGAATGCGGTGAAGAGCTTTGACGAACAAATTGCTTCGTTGAGAAAAGAGAAAGATTCCTTGAGCCTTTTCAAAGGCAAAGAAAAGAAAGCCTTGCAGGAGCAAATTGACAATCTGAACGGCAGCCTTACAACTGCAAAGACTGCTAAAGAAAATGCAGTAGCACCATTCCAGACTGAAATAGAAAACTTGAAAAAACGCATTGAAGAAATTGATGCTGAGTTGACAAAGGATCGTTAATATACTAATGCGCCAAAGCTTCCGCTTTGGCGCATTGTGTTATATAATATCGATCATAGGAGGTGGGATAATGAGTCTATTAAAAAAGAAATACGAATTGGTAAATCCGGATGAAAAGCCTATTGATACAGATTTTTATTTTAGAAAAGCTAAAGAAGAGTATATCTCTATTCTTTCGTGTGATTATCAAGAAAAAGTTTATCAAAAATTCTTTGAAGAAAATCCCGCATTTCTTCCTGGTGCATATGAAATTGTCGGAAATGCAACAGGTCATGCACCGTATATGAATGCACTAATAAGTCAACCGATAATTGATGACTGTATTCAAAGAAAGCCAGATTTCATGTGGCTGGCAAAGGACAGCTTGTGTTTTTGTCCAGTTCTTATTGAAATTGAACGTCCATCGAAAGAGGAATTCCGAAAAGATGAATACGCTCGTTCTGGATTCACACAGGCGGTAGGACAAATCAAACAATGGAAAGCAATTTTAAATTCAACCAACGGGCGAGAGCAATTTTACGAAAGATATAGTATTCCGCAAAATCTTAGAGCATTAAAATTTACGCCACAATATCTCTTAGTGTTTGGACGCAGATCAGAGTATGAGGAAGACAAATGGTTGACTCGTCTCCGTGCTGAAGAAGAATCAAGTGACACAAAAATATTTTCATTTGATCGATTAATGGAGCCGTCACGGGATATTTATGATACTGTTACGTGCAAAGTGAGTGATGGAAACTATCATGTGATCAGTATACCGCCGACCTTTGTATATCGCCCTGGACTATCAAACAATTATGACAAACTTATTAACTTTAAACAGGCAGTTACAAAAATGAGATATACATCTGATGGAAGAAAGCAATTTTTGCTGAATAGATATTCTTATTGGGTAGGGTTTGGAGAAAGTGCAAATCTTGGAAGCATTGATACAAGTGATAAAGAATAACAGGCTTTGATAAAACCCAAAACACGAAAACCCTTGACTTTAGGCAAGGGCGCACTTCTATACAGGGTCAAGCCCTGTATGTGCGCTCTGCGAGGCTTACAGCCCGGGCACTCGAATGTCCGGGCTGTTTTGCGTCACTCCGTTTCGAACAAGGGACTGCACCCCTTGCGACGTTTGCACGTTTATCCCTTGTGGACTTGCCGTCCGCAAACAGCATAAAATGCTGTTCGCCGCCAGCAAGTTTGGAAGCGACTAAAATGAATTTTATGGAACAAACAAATCGGAATTTGACAGACAGAAAAATTTGAACGTAAAGGGGCAATTATATGAATTACGAATGCAAAATAACGGTAGAGGATGGAGCACCCTGATGCATGATTCCCCTCCCCCATTAACAGAACAGCGGGATTTCTTCCTGACCTCGTCCCTGCGGGCAACTGCGGGGGCGTGGTTTTTGTTGAAGGGTGTTGCAAATCATGCAAAAAAAAGATAGAATAAGTGCAAAGTCACGGGGAGGGTTCAAAATCAGATGACAAACGGAAAAATACAGAAAGCAAAATGCGGATTTGCAGGACTTCTTGCTGCTGCAATCATTCTTGCCGCAGCGGTTCTGTGCGGCTTTGTTCGGCCTGCGGCGGCGAGTGCCGAGGCACTCAGGATAAACACGGAGACGGTGCTTTTTTATGCGGATACGGCAGCGGCGGCGGCGGGTGAATCGGCAGACATCAATCTTTGCATTGAAGGTGAAGACTATCTTGCACATGCGCTTGCAGTCACGGTTTGGTATGATCCGGAGGCGTTGGAGCTGAATTCCGTGACCCGCGGCAGCGCGATAGATTGGGAAAACACGCTTAACCATTTGGACACATCCTTGCCCGGCAGGATCAGCCTCGGCGTGCTGTACCCGGGCAATGAAGGCATGACGCAGGCAAACAACGGCATTATTCACACAATGAATTTTACCGTGATTGCAGGCGCTGCGGAGGATTCCGAAATCCGCGTTGAAGTTAAGAAATTTAATTATATGATGACCGACGACGATCAATATCCCGTGCCGACGCAGACGCAAAGCGGATGGATCTTTGTTAACGGCGGCGAACCCGGTGTTCCCGGCGATGCGGACGGGGACGGCACTGTGACGGCGGCGGATGCGCTGCTCGTGATGCGGTGCGCACTCGGAACGGCAGAGCTTTCGCCCGAAACTGCCGCGCTCTGCGATGCGGACGGGGACGGAAACGTCACACTTTCGGACGCCGTGCTGATACTCCGTGCCGCGCTCGGATTGGGCTGAGAATTCGAATTTGAACAAAACGGATAAAACCCGAAAAAGCTCCGCACGGCCGAAATACCTGCTGCGGAGCTTTTGTAATTGAAAATTTAACTGCGGAACGTTAACCGGGGCGTCAGCCGGCATGTTTTCGGTATGCACGGCATAAAGCGCGGGTTGCTTTTGACTTATTCATCCTCGGAATAGGGCTCGTCTTCGCTGACGGGAGCGGTTTCGTCATGGGCTGTTTCGATAAGGTCGCGGAGCTTCTTTTCGATTTCTTTGCAAAGCTCGGGGTTGTCGCGCAGGAAATTGCGTGCGTTTTCCCTGCCCTGTCCGATGCGGATATCGCCGTAGGAGAACCATGCGCCGGTCTTTGTGATGATTTTGTTTGCAACGCCCATATCGAGAATGGAACCTTCCTTAGAAACACCTTCACCGTAGATAATGTCGAACTCGGCAACGCGGAAAGGCGGCGCAACCTTGTTTTTAACGACTTTGATGCGCGTGCGGTTGCCGACGGGCGAATTGCCCTGTTTCAGCGTGTCGATTTTGCGGACGTCCAAACGGATGGAGGCAAAGAACTTCAGCGCCTTGCCGCCGGTGGTGGTTTCGGGATTGCCGAACATAACACCGACTTTTTCGCGGAGCTGATTGATAAAAATAACGCATGTGCGGGATTTTCCGACAACGCCGGCAAGCTTGCGCAATGCCTGGCTCATGAGTCTTGCCTGCAGGCCGACGTGAGAATCACCCATGTCGCCTTCAAGCTCGGCTTTGGGAACGAGAGCCGCAACGGAGTCAACAACGATAACGTCGATCGCGCCGCTGCGAACGAGTGCATCCGCAATGTCAAGTGCCTGTTCGCCGTTGTCCGGCTGGGAAACATAGAGCTTGTCCATGCTTATGCCAAGCTTTTCGGCATAAACGGGGTCAAGCGCATGTTCGGCATCGATAAAAACGCACATACCTCCCATTTTTTGCGCTTCGGCAATGATATGCAGCGCAATGGTGGTTTTGCCGGAGGATTCCGGCCCGTATATTTCAACTATTCTTCCGCGCGGAATGCCGCCTGTCTCTTATACACAT
>ENA-OZFH01000114-OZFH01000114.1-human-gut-metagenome-genome-assembly--contig:-NODE-114-length-36802-cov-5.077204_pt1 | contig 36802 bp, 30 predicted proteins | sample MGYA00245073_ERZ653619 | MGnify/ENA primary metagenome ERZ653619 (study PRJEB26926, sample SAMN06165178) | human gut metagenome | biome: ENVO:00009003; feature: ENVO:2100002; material: ENVO:00002003...
GATCGTCGGCAGCGTCAGATGTGTATAAGAGACAGTCTATGAATTGTTCAAGCCCTTGTGACGGTGCGGGCGCTGTTGTCGGGGTCGGTGCAGGCGACTGTGTCGGACTTGGTGTCGGCGTCGGCTTTGGCGTCGGTGTGGGTCTCGGTGACGGTGTCGGGGCTGCTGTCGGTGCGGCGGACGCAGTTGCAATTGCAGTTGGTTTCGGCGACGGCGTTGATGTCGGCGCGGGCGGCAGTGTGGGTGTCGGAGAAGCAGCAGGCATCGGCAATGATGACGGCACCGGGGAGGGAGCGGGGGAAACGGTATAATACGGTTCACCGGTCTCGAAAGGAAGATTGCCGTCATCCACAGCATAAGCGGAAAAAATCAGATTAAAAGCTTCGGTGTCCACAACGCTGCTTTCGGGCAGGTTATTGCTCAGCCGGAATTGCTCAACAGCAGTCCGCGTTGCCATTCCGAAATAACCGTTGATTTTTTCGGAATAGTATCCGAGCTGCATCAGACGTTCCTGAAGCATGCGAACATCGTTTCCAACGTTGCCGTATTCAATAACATATTCGACAGGTGCATCCGAATACAGCAGACGGAGAAGAGTCTCATCAACCTCACCACTTTGTGCCAAATGATTCGCACGCTGGAAAAGTTTAACGGCTTGTTCGAGCGGTTTGTTAAAAACATCCGAAGGTTCATCGGAAGGCAGATACCCAAGCAGCATAAGTCTTTGCTGCATATCGCTTACATGTTTGTCACAATCTCCGAGTTTGTATACCTTACCCGGAACTATTTCGTATTTGCTTTGACACACCGAACCCGCATTGTTTGGTGCAGGCGTTGCAGGCATCGTATCGAAAAACGAAAGGTCATTGTCGGGACTTGCAACCGCGTTCCGCAATGCCGAAACATCAAGATTCCGATAATTTGTGCTTATAAAAATAAATGAAAACAGTATTAAAAACAGAACAAGCAGTGCGGGAAGGCGCACCGACCGAAGGCAGCTGCCGACAGCCGCGGAAGCTTTTTTCTGCAAAGAGTGATTTGAGCCCCTGTTTTTTTTCATTTCACGGATTCACCCCGAATCTTTTGTTTGACTGTTTCTATTATACAACAAAACAAGACTTTTTTCCATGAGAAATCCGAGCCTGCGCAAAGGAAGCTGAATAATGTTCTTTCCGTTAAAGTCGGAATTAACGGTCACATAAATCTTTAAGACATTTATCTTTGAAATATATACGTACTTTGACCGTAATGCGTTCGATATTCAAATAAATATATCGCAAATTCGGTTGTAAAGGCGCGAAAACGGCTGTATAATTATAATTGCCGCAGAATGCGACGTAAAAACATGACACGGAGACACGAAAGCATGAGTACTAACTTTGACAGGCTTACAGTAAACACAATCCGCACTCTCGTTGCAGATGCTGTTCAAAAAGCGAACAGCGGACATCCGGGACTTGCTATCGGTGCAGCACCGATGGCTCTTTCCGTTTTCAAGCAAATGCGGCACAACCCCGCAAATCCTTCATGGCGCGGCCGTGACAGATTTGTTTTGAGTGCAGGTCATGCATCCATGCTTGAGTATTCGCTTCTTCACCTTTTCGGCTATGATGTATCAATTGACGACATCAAGAATTTCCGTCAGCTCGGCAGCAAAACGGCAGGGCATCCCGAGTACGGCAACATTGCGGGAATCGAAGCCACAACCGGCCCGCTCGGACAGGGATTTGCAATGGCTGTCGGCATGGCGATGGCAGAGAAACATCTCGCTTCGGTATTCAACCGCGATGAATTCCGTGTATATGACAATAATACATATGTGCTCATGGGTGACGGCTGCATGATGGAAGGCGTTGCTTCGGAAGCAGCATCTCTTGCAGGGACGCTGGAGCTTGGCAAGCTGATTGCGCTTTATGACAGCAACAGGATAACTATTGAAGGCAGCACGGACATTACTTTCTGCGAAGACGTCCGTAAACGTTTTGAGAGCTACGGTTGGCAGGTAATCAGCGTTGATGACGGTGAAAACATGACGCTTATCGCCGATGCTCTTGAAAGCGCGAAGAATGAAAACAAAAAGCCCTCGCTCATCATTGTCAGGACGAACATTGCGCAGGGCACACCCAAGCAGGGAAGTGCCTCTTCTCACGGTTCACCTTTGGGCGAAGAGAATATTTCCGAATGGAAAAAATCCATCGGTTGGGATTATGAACCTTTCACTGTGCCTGCCGAGGTTTATGACTATCTTGCCGACTTTGCGGCAAATAATCGCGAGCGTGAAAATGCCTACAATTCGATGATTGCAGAATATGAGCGTCGTTACCCGGAACTCTATGCCGAGCTGCTCCGCTGGAACTCCGCAGAATTGCCGGAAGAACTTTATAACGATGATAGCATTTTCGAGTTCGAAAACAAAAAAACAGCGACACGGTCCTGCTCCGGTACTGTGCTCAACAGACTTGTGAAGTATTTCCCGTCCATGTTCGGCGGCAGTGCGGATCTTGCACCGTCCAACAACACGGAACTGAAAGGATTCGAGTTTTTCGGCAGAGAAACACCGCAGGGAAAGAATATCCACTTTGGTGTTCGTGAATTTGCTATGGCAGCAATCTGCAACGGCATTTCGCTTTACGGCGGTTTGTTGCCGTTCTGCGCAACCTTCCTTGTTTTTTCCGATTACCTCAAGCCCGCAGTGCGTCTTTCCGCACTGATGAAGCAGCGTGTGCTTTACATCATGACACATGACAGCATCGGCGTCGGAGAAGACGGTCCCACACATCAGCCGATAGAACAGCTGGATATGTTCCGCGTAGAACCGAACACATATGTTTTCCGTCCTGCGGACGGCAGAGAGACAGCGGCAGCATACCTCAGTGCGCTTAGGTTGGCGGCTCCCTCTGTTATTGCGCTTTCCCGCCAGAATTTGCCGCAACTCGATGGTTCCGGCAAATCGGCAATGAAGGGCGGATATGTAATCGGTCACGAATATGCAGAAAAGAATCTTGATGCAATTCTGATTGCTTCCGGCAGCGAAGTTGATACTGCGCTTGAAGCAAAAAAACTGCTTGAAGCAGAAGGGAAGAATGTACGTGTTGTTTCGATGCCCTGCATGGAGCTGTTTTTTGAACAGGATGAAGCCTATCGTGAAACAGTACTCCCCAAAGCAGTACGTTCAAGAGTTGCGGTTGAAGCACTCGGCGGCATGAGCATGTACAAGCTTGTCGGTTTGGATGGAGAAATTGTTTCAATGGAAGGCTTTGGAGCTTCTGCTCCCGGCGATGTTCTGTTCAAGCATTTCGGATTTACGGCTGCCAATGTTGCAGCTAAAGTTGAATCGGTTATTGCTGCAAACAAATGCTGAGAATTGATTTACGGATGCAAATGATTTCAGCAGATTGACTCGCTGCTCGCCCATACGGACGACATGCGATGTTCGCACGGCAATATTGTCGTGCATATGGGCGACACCATCGTAATTGCATACAGAACTCGTTCGTCAACCGGCGGACGAGTTTTTGTTCCGATCGAATTGCTGAATGGCTCTGTTGTCCGTACGGGCGACTTTGCCGGCATTTTCAGCAGTGTTCGTTGAATACGGCGGACAGTTATTGTGAAAGGAGTTTAAATTGAAAGAAAAATCATCATTCATTAAACGTTTTGTGGGCAACAAAGCATTCTATGCCGCAGTTCTTGCGATTGCCCTGCCTGTAATGGCGCAGAACGGAATCACCCAATTTGTAGGCGTGCTGGACAACTTAATGGTCGGAAGAATAGGCACGGAGCAAATGAGCGGCGTTGCGATTGCTAACCAATTGATATTCGTTTTTAATCTCTGCATATTCGGAGGTCTGTCCGGGGCAGGTATTTTCGGCGCACAGTTCGCGGGGAAAAGAGATAATGGCGGTATTCGTTATGTCTTTCGCTTCAAGCTCATTGTCTGCATCATCGTTTGCTGTTTGTCCGTTGCTCTGCTGAGCTTCTTGGATGCACCGCTGATAAATCTGTTTTTACACGAGGGCAGCGAGGAAGGCGATCTGGCTCTGACGCTAGCAAGCGGAAGAACATATATCAGAGTTATGCTTTTCGGCCTTGTTCCGTATGCCCTTTCGCAATGTTATGCGTCAAGTTTGCGTGAAACAGGCGAAACCGTAGTTCCCATGATTGGCAGCGGTGCGGCTGTGCTTGTAAACCTTGTGTTTAACTGGCTTCTGATTTTCGGAAAGCTGGGTTTCCCGAAGCTTGGTGTTGAGGGTGCGGCAATTGCAACCGTGCTTTCGCGCTTTGTCGAGCTTGCAATTATGATGCTTTGGGCGCATACACACACTGCTCGATTCCCGTTTTTCAAGGGCGTGTATCGGTCTTTGTATTTGCCGAAACGACTTGCAAAAGACATAGTTTTTAAAGGAACTCCTCTGCTTGCAAACGAGGCTTTGTGGTCGGCAGGTGTTTCGGTAATGAACCAGCGTTATTCCGTTCGCGGACTTGCGGCGGTTGCAGCAGTCAACATAACTTCAACGGTTTCAAACCTTTTTAATGTAGTATTTATGTCAATCGGCAGCTCCATCGGAATCATCGTCGGCAACCTGCTTGGAGCGAATAAGCTGGAAGAAGCCAAGGATACGGATCGGAAGATTATTGCGCTGAGTGTTGTGAGCTGTTTTGTTTTCGGCGGATTGCTCGCACTGGCATCGCGTTTTATACCCGAACTCTATAACACAACACATGAAGTAAAGCAGCTTTCAACGTCATTCCTTCTCGTATCAGCCTGCATCATGCCGTTCAGCGCATTCACGCACGCATGTTATTTCACTCTGCGCTCAGGCGGACAAACAAAGATTACACTGTTGTTTGACAGCTGCTATATGTGGTGCATAAGCATACCGGTGGCTTACGTTCTCAGCCGTTTCACGGATTTGCCCGTGCTTGCTCTTTTTGCAATCTGCAACGGATTGGAATTGATAAAATGTGTATTCGGCTATATTCTGCTGAAAAGCGGGAAATGGGTCACCAATATCGTTCAGGACGAGTTGAAACAGGAAGCTGAAAAATAATCTAAAAAAAACGCATATTCCCTTGCGTCCCGGCGAAAAAAATGATAGAATTTATTTCGGTACATTTGCATGCGCTTCATGTGCAAAAAAAAAGAGCAAGGGAAACGAACTTAAATGCTTATTTGTTCAACAAATGCAGGCTCATCGGAAAATCGCAGCCTGCTGAAAGAGCTGTATGATAAATACGGCAGAACTGTGCTTGGGATTTGCTACGATATTTTGCGCAGCAGACATGATTCCGAGCTTGCAGTACAGGAAACTTTCCGCTTCATATACCGCACGGCGGATTCCTTGTGCCGCATTGATTCTGACGAAGTTTTACGGAGCTATATTGCCGTTTGCGCAAAGCATTGCGCAGCCAACATCGCAGAAAGATACAATGACGGCAGCACAGCACACATCGACGGTATGAATGCAGTGAACGATCTTGGAGTCGTGAGTGCATCGGAACTTGACTTTGATGAGTTTTCGGTCGACAGGGCAGCGGCTGCGGTATCAAAACTCGATGATTCACAACGTGAGATCCTTTTTTTGAGGTATTGCTGTGAATTGCCTGTTCAGGATACAGCCGAATTGTTCCGGGTGACTCAACCCGAGATGTCGGCAAAAATCCGTTATGCACTTGCCGCACTCAGATATGCAATCAACAATGACGGAGGTTCCGACAAATGAAAGAACAAGACAAAACATTGAAACAGGCTTTGCAAAAAGCTGCAAACGAAGGTGCAATAGCCGAAGATCCTTCGGTTGAGATAACACCTTCCGCCGAGTTGGACAAAAAAATGAACGCATTTTTCGATTCCGTCGAGAGCCGAAATGCCGAATCGACCGAACAGCAGTATACATCCGACAAATCCGGAACTGTCGGAAATAACTACAGTGACGTGCTTTTGGATGCATTCGAAAGCGACATCGCGGATTATGATCGCGACTATGATGATCCCGACACCGTTGAATCCAAAAATCATGGTGATTCAAACGCAGTCGGTTTCGGCGGAAAAATCCGCAGCCTATTCGTTCCGTTTTCGCGTCGAACTGTCGGCGTGATTCTGTTTGCAATAGCAGGTGTTCTGCTTGTTGTAAGTCTTGTTTCAATGGCCAAAACAGCTGCTGTAAATAAAAAACATGATTCGAACCCGACACCGAGCGAGCAGCCGACCTTGAGCGGTACCGCTATTCCGGAAGGCGGCACGCCGACTCCGCGGATCGACGGAAAAGACACGGATTCAACGGCTCAGCCCGGGATAACAAAAAATCCTAACGGCACACCGGGCCCCGGAGATTTCCGCACGTCCGCACCTGTTTCCGGTGCGCCTACTTCGGCACCGGTTACCGATGCACCCAAAACGCAGATACCCGCACCGGCCACAACAACGCCCGGCGGAGGCGGCAGACCGACAAATCCGCCCGCAACACCGACAACGGCACCTTCAACAGATGAACCGATCGTTCGCCCCACACCCGGAGACGAACCGACGGAACCCATAACGGATTCGCCGACCGATGAACCTGTTGTGACGGATGTGCCGACCGATGAACCCGAACCTCCGACGGAAGAACCCGCACCCGAACCGACGGAAGCTCCCACCGAACCTCCCGTGACGCCGGAAGAGCCGGGGGAATGAAATGAAAACCGACCTCGAACAACCGATTGTTATCTGTTTGACCTTTGATTGAAGGTTAATTCGCAACAGCCATTAATAGAATTTCGGAAACGATCGTAAACAACAAAAGACTGCAAAACCATGTGATGAGTTTTGCAGTCTTTTGTTCGCTTATTCACCGTGATTAGTATTAACACGGTTCAAACTTTCGATGATTAACAGTTAATTGGAAGCTTTCGTGTCGCAGTACATGCAGCGATACTCGCCTTTTTCCGCATCCGTAAGCACAAAAACGTGATGAATTTCCTGTTCGGTGGTGGTAATGCAGCGCGGGTTTTTGCATTTAAGAATGTCAACGATTTTTTCGGGCAGATCAACATTGCGTTTTTCAAGAACTCTTCCGTCACGGATTACATTTATCGTTGCCGTGGGACAAACGAAGCTCAGAACACCGAGATCGAGATCCTTGTCGGATGCAATTTTGATAATGTCTTTTGTTCCCGTGCGCGTGCTTGCAGCATTGCGTATAATCGCGACCTGACAATCAAGCTTGTCCAGATTCAACATGTTGTAAACCTGCATAGCTTTGCCGGCAGTAATGTGGTCGATAACGATACCGTTTCTGATTGCGTCAATATTCATTGTTTGCTCCTTTCAAAATCCATTTTTCATTGTTCAAACTTCGACGGCGATGTCAAGCAGTTTCATGATGAGTGCCATACGGATAAATTTACCGTAGCGTGCCTGACGGAAATAACACGCGCGCGGGTCGTCATCAACCGCGACGGAAATCTCATTGACACGGGGCAGGGGATGCAAAACTATAAGGTCCTGCTTCGCAAGAGCCATTTTTTCCGGCGTAAGAATGTAGCAATCCTTAAGTCGCAGATAGTCTTCCTCATTGAAGAATCGTTCACGTTGGACTCTCGTCATATAAAGAACATCAAGCTTGTCCATAACACCGTCAAGAGTTGTGGTTTGCTCATACGGAATACCTTTGTTTTTGATATATGCATTTTTTACGTAGCTTGGAACTTTCAACTCTTCCGGAGAAATCAAGACGAACTTGATTCCCTCATAGCGGCTCATTGCAGCAATCAGTGAATGCACCGTACGTCCAAACTTCAAATCACCGCATACACCTATTGTGAGATTATCAAAATGACCCTTTTCACGCTTAATTGTCAAAAGGTCGGTGAGAGTCTGCGTCGGATGGTTGTGCCCGCCGTCACCCGCATTTATAATCGGAACGGTGGCTTTCGCTGCCGCAACAAGAGGTGCGCCTTCTTTCGGGTGACGCATTGCAATTATATCGGAATAACCGCTCACAACCGCAACGGTGTCGCCGACACTTTCGCCCTTTGCAGCGGAACTTGAGCTTGCTTCGGAGAAACCGAGAACTCTTCCGCCGAGTTCAAGCATTGCAGCTTCAAAGGAAAGACGGGTGCGCGTGCTGGGTTCAAAGAACAGAGTCGCAAGAGTCTTATATTTGCAGGCTTCGCGATAAAGCTCAGGGTGTTCAATGATGTTGTTTGCAACTGCAATCATTTCATCAATTTCCGCAGTGGAAAGATCGAGAATGTCTATAAGGTTTTTCATATTAGTTATTTCCTCCGTTTATCCATGAAATATCTGACGGGTTGTTGCGAAAAGCAATAAGCCTTGCAATGTCCCCGGGTTTAATGATGTTTTTTTCTGCCGCAACATGAACGACAGTATCAAAATCGGTAAGACTGATGTTTTTAACTTTTGCATCTGCAAGCCTGTTAATTGATTTTTGCATTCCGTATGTAAAAATACTGACAATGCCGAGCACCTCCGCTCCCGCTTCGCGCAAAGCTTCAACAACATCAATAACGCTGCCGCCTGTTGAAATCAGATCTTCAACCACAACAACCTTTTGTCCGGCTTCAAGCTTGCCCTCAATTTGATTACCCCTGCCGTGATCCTTGGCGGAATTGCGAACGTAGCCCATGGGCAATCCCAGAATATGCCCCGTTATTGCAGCGTGTGCAATTCCGGCCGTGCTTGTTCCCATGAGAACCTCTGCCTCGGGATAGTCGGTGCGAATTATTTCTGCAAGAGAGTTTTCAATGTTGTTTCGAACATCGGGCGCTGTTAAAGTCAATCTGTTATCGCAATAAATCGGGCTTTTAATTCCGCTTGCCCATGTGAACGGCTTGTCCGGACTCAGAAAAACTGCTCCGATCGAAAGCAGCTCGTCCGCAACAACAGCTGCCCTGTTTGTGCAATCCGTTTTTTTATCCATGTGTATAAACTGTCCTTTCCTGTTAGTGTATACTGATTTTAAGAGTAATACCTGCTGAACTTATAAAGCATCAGTTCAGCCGACAAAATCGTTCAGGCAGCGTTCATATGCAGCAACCGGATCCGCTGCGGCTGTAATCGGCCGACCCACAACAATGTAATCCGATCCGAGTGCTTTGGCATCCGCGGGGGTTGCAACACGCTTTTGATCTCCGACCGCGCCATCCGCAAAGCGCACTCCGGGAGTTACTGTCAGAAAACCATTTCCGCAAACAGCGTGAATTCTTCCTGATTCAAGCGGAGAACAAACAACCCCATCCAACCCCGCAATTTCAGCATTTTTTGCATAACATGCCACAACCTCATCCATAGGTTTATCAATAAGCAATTCTTTTTTTAAACTGTTCGAGTCGGTTGAAGTAAGCTGAGTTACCGCAATCAAAAGCGGGCGTGTTCCGTCTTCGCGTGTCAAACCTTCTTTTGCCGCCTGCATCATTGCAATCGTGCCGCCTGCATGAACGTTGCACATGTCAATATCAAGGGCGGACAGAACACGCATTGTTTTTTTGACGGTGTTTGGAATATCGTGAAGTTTAAGATCAAGGAAAATCTTGTGTCCACGCCGTTTAAGCTCGCGAACTATATCCGCGCCTTCGGCATAAAAGAGTTCCATACCGATTTTAATAAAAGGCTTTCTGTCCGTAAATGCGGAAAGGAAATCCAGCACTTCCGTTTTTTCTGCAAAATCGCAGGCAATGATTACGTCTTTACCCATTATGTGCTCCTCCGATGATATCTTCAAGTTTATTTATTCCGTATTTTTTCATTGTTGACGGCAACTCACGAATTATATCGCGGCATATATAAGGTTCGATAAGGTTGGCTGCACCGATTTGAACTGCGGCGGCACCTGCAAGCATCATTTCAAGCGCATCATCTGCGCTTGATACCCCGCCTATACCCATTATCGGGATTTTCACCGCTTCATAAACATCATAAACCGTTTTCAATGCAACTGGAAAAATAGCACTGCCCGAAAACCCGCCTTTTTTGTTTGCAATTACAGGTGTTCGCCTGTGCAAATCGATTCGCATCCCCATGAGTGTGTTGATAAGGCTGAGTCCGTCCGCACCGGCATCCTCGCAGGCTTTTGCAATGGACACAATATCCGTAACATTCGGACTGAGCTTAATAAATATCGGCTTTTGCACAACCGATTTGACGGCTCTTGTAACCTCGGCAGCAGCGTCGCATGTTGTTCCGAAGCTCATTCCGCCGTTGTGAACATTCGGGCAGCTGATATTGACTTCGATAATGCCGACTTGCTCACATTCGTTGAAACGTGCCGCGACCTCCGTATACTCATGGATTGAAAATCCGCTGACATTTGCTATCACCTGTTTCGAAAAGCATCTTTTGAGCCGCGGAAGCTCGTTGTTTATTACTGCGTCAACTCCCGGATTTTGCAAGCCTATGGAGTTGATTATGCCCGCCGGACATTCTGCAATTCGCGGAGTGGGGTTGCCGAAACGCGGTTCAAGTGTTGTCCCTTTAAATGAAAACGTGCCGAGACAATTGATGTCGTAAAGCTCCGCAAACTCGTAACCGTAGCCGAATGTTCCGCTTGCGGGAATGACAGGGTTGTCAAGCAGCCAATTCCCGAGACGAACTTTGAGCGCATCACCGCTCGGAAGCTCATTCGTTACAAGGGATTTGTTAAAACTTATATTCATTCCATCCTGCATTTTGCTGCTCATCACCATATTACCTCCTCGGAGACCAAAACGGGGCCGTCTTTGCAGATTCTCTTCGAACCGTATTTTGTTTTGCAGCTGCAACCCATACATGCACCGAAGCCGCAGCCCATGCGCTCCTCAAAACTCAATTGTCCACTTGTTTCCGCAATATCAAACACTGCCTTCAGCATCGGCTCCGGCCCGCACGCACAGTAATCAGTGTAAGCAGTGATGCCGTCATTGCTTTCGGCATTAAAACAGCGCATTGCATCGGTAACAAACCCTTTCACTCCGCAGCTTCCGTCCGCTGTTGCAACAATTATCCTTGCTCCGATTTTTTTAAATTCATCTTCAAAGAAGCATTCGTCAAATGTGTTGAAACCCGCTATAACCATCGGTATTTTTCCTTCCGAAATCAGCTGCTTAGCAAGCAGGAACATCGGAGGGACGCCTGCTCCGCCGCCTATAAGGAGCGGGTGCTCGCCGCAGAGTGAAGTATCATAACCGTTTCCGAGACCGACCAAAACATCCAGCTGTTCATTCATCGGCAGGCGGCTCATGAACTCCGTGCCTTTGCCGACAACTTTGTAAACAATCGTCAGCGTGTTTTCACTCCGGTCAATATCGCAGACGGAAATCGGACGCCGCAGGAAAAAGCCTTTAAGCTTTATGTTCACAAATTGTCCGGGTCGATTTATTGACGATACATCACCCGAAAGCACCATTTTATACGTATTACGTGCTATGCACTCGTTTGAAACGATCTGAAACAGTGATTGAATCATGTTCAAGTTCCTTTCCTATATTCAGTGTTCATTAATCGTATTGTCGCCGATTAATCAGGCCGTCGCGCAAAAGCAAATTACTCCTCAATTAACCTTATCTTCCTTAACTGTTTTCCCATTGCGGGTTGTTTTTATACATTTGCCGAAAACCTGCATGCCGACAAAGGGGGATGCTTTCCCGAGAGACAGAAATTCGGCGGAATCAACGATATAGGGGGTGGAGATTTCAAATTCGGCAGTTCTGTTTCCGATATCTATGCCGAATCTGCGGGCGGGCGCGGTGCTCATCAGTTCAATAAGTCTGTTAAGCGACAGTATTCCTCTGCGCACGAGCCGAGTGTACAACACCGGAAAGGCGGTTTCAAGTCCCACAATTCCATTCAGACTGCTGCGCAGTCCGCCTGACTTTTCTTTTTCCGAATGCGGCGCATGATCGGTTGCGATCATGTCAATCGTGCCGTCAAGTATGCCTTCAATGAGTGCATCTCTGTCCGCTTCGGAACGAATCGGAGGGTTCATTTTGAAGCTTCCGCTGTCAACAAGATCTTCATCACACAGAACAAGATAATGCGGTGCAGTTTCACATGTTATGTCGAGGCCTTCAGATTTTGCCTTACGGATAAGATTAACGGACTCCTTTGTCGAAACATGGCAAACATGGTATGGACATCCGCTCTTACGGACAAGCTCAATATCGCGTGCAATAGGGCGCCATTCGCTTTCACTGCATATTCCGGGCAGGGAATGCCTGTCGGCGTAGTTCCCGTCATGAATGCATCCACCGTGAACAAGACTTTTGTCTTCGCAGTGAGCAGCAATAATTTTGTGAAGTTTTTTTGCCTTTTTCATTGCTGCAAGCATAATTTCTTCATTCTGAATGCCTTTTCCGTCATCCGAAAACGCAACGACATACGGGGCAAGTGCGTCCATATCGGAAAGTTCCCGACCGTTTTCACCGATTGTTATTGCACCGTACGGATAAACGGGAATGCAGGCATCACGACGAATAATTTCAAGCTGCCTTTCAAGGTGTTCGATGCTGTCAGGCACCGGATCAAGGTTCGGCATGGTGCAAATCGCAGCATACCCTCCGTTTGCGGCGGCAAGCGTTCCCGTTTTGACAGTTTCTTTATATGAAAAACCCGGTTCGCGAAGATGAACATGAACATCAACGAATCCGGGAACAAGAACAATATCCGAAGAAATATTGGTAATTTTTTCTGAATAAATATCGGAAGGGGAAAATGAATTCGAATATGTATCCGATTTCAAATCGGAAAGGCTGCAACGGTCAATTCTGTTGTTTGGATATTCGGCGTTTTTTCGCACAGTTTTGTTTTCAGACAGCATTTGGTGTGCCTCCTTCGGTTTCTGCAAGAATAAATCCTGCCGCATGCGGCAGGACAGCACAATTAAAACCCACGAATTCACGCTGAAAACGCAGAGAATATTGAGTTGCAAATCTTGCCGACATCAAGGTGTCAACGCGACCTCACGGGATCGCCTTAAAGATTGGAGTTATTTTATCAGGCTCGCAGGCGACTGTCAAGGCATTCAACAAAGTATATTGCTATCATTTGAAAACTGAACCAACATTATTCTGACAAATTCTTGCTTGACATTTGCCAATTTTAAAGCTACAATAACAATCGAAAATCCGTGTATAATATAACGGATAATATCATGATGCGGAGAAAACAAATGAGAAACAAATCCATAACACGTTTTGCAGCTTTTTTTGTTGCAGCAACCATGCTTTTCGCTTGTTTGCAAGTCATTGCACAGCCTGCCGCAAACGACAGCGGGCACACTTACGTGCTTGTTGACCAACCCACCGACGGCGGGGTTTACCTTATGATAAGCCGACAGTCCGGCAGCAATTTTGCTGTTTCCGGAACAGCGATGCCCGACGGGGAAGGCTTGGTGCCTGTTGAAGTCGGAGTTGCAGGTGACTATGTTGTAAGCGGAGTGAACGATTCCGTGCTTTGGCAGTTTAACGGCAGTTCCGAATCGGGCTTCACCGTTCGCAATACTGAGTCGGGCGAATACCTTGCAAAGCTTTCGAACACGCTTAAAACAAGCGCAGCAACTCAGCATCGCTGGGAGCACATAATTCATACCAACGATGACAGCAGCATCGGCGATGAACCTGTCATGCACAATGTGACCACCGGTGTGGGCTACATCCTCTATCGCGTAAACGGCGATGAGACTTATTTCGATTGCTTCAACGCTTATCAGCAATGCAATATACGCCTTTATGAGCGTCGGGATATGACCGGATTCGTACCGACGACGGGCGTCAGCATCGGAATTGATGCACTGGAGCTTGACCTTGGAAGCACTCACACATTCCATCCGCAGGTTTTCCCGTCAAATGCAACCATTCAAAACGTTACATACACGTCTTCGGATTTGTCCGTTGCACGCATCAATCCCGACGGCACGCTTATCACAGGCAGCGAAGGAACTGCGCAGATAACCGTTTACGACGGAACGGGCGAATTCAGCGATACCTGCACCGTGACGGTCGCAAGTGCAAATCCCGCAGTGCCCGTCCTGTACGGTTACAGAATGTACTCAAGTGCAAACGGCATCGTTAATTTTTCGGCGGATGATGTTTCCGACTTCAACCTTGTGGATGCACAAACGGGACTTGAACCACTCACCGCAATGTGTTATGTGGAAGGCGATTTTTACGGTTTCGCAAAGAGTGAAACCGAAAACACGGGATATTATTTCGTTATTATCGACGGCGAAACCTTCGAAAGACGGACGACAAACATTTGGTCATGTTACTATTGCCGCGATATGACCTATGATCCCGAAACCGGACTGATTTACTGCATGATGGCAACCAACGCAACTATTTACTCATTGTATTTCGGGATTTATACGGTAAACCCACAAACTCTGAGCATCAACCTTGTCGGTGAAACAAACCGATACCTTTCGGTTCTTGAATGCACGGCGGACGGCAGACTTTACGGAATCGATATGTTCGGCTATTTCTGCTCCGTTGACAAAACCAATGCAAACTGCACAAAAATTGCACATACAACCGTTTCGGATATCAACCATGAACAGTCCATGGTGTTCTGTCCTTCAAATGGTAAAATGTATTGGATGAAATCTGATGATAACGGAGGCGTATTTTTCGAGGTCAATCTCGCAAACGGAACGCTTGTTTATATCGGCTATCCCGGCGGCGATTACATAACGTATCAGAGTGTTGCAGGCCTTTGCTATGTTCCGACGGATGAACCGGAGTATCAGCAGGGTGATATAGATATGGACGGCATAGTTTCTGTTTCGGATGCATTGCTTGCATTGCGGTGCGGAATAGAAATTGTGACCCTTACCCCGCAGCAGCTTACGCTTGGCGATATGGATGGTGACGGTTCCGTTAATGTTACCGATGCGATAATGATACTTCGAGCTGCACTTATCGGCTGATTTTTAAATTCGGCAGCATGGCCGCAGTATCAAAAGTAAAAACAAAACCTGTCAAAAACAGCGGTTCGCAGTACGGCGGGCCGCTGTCTGCACAAATAACCAAATGACAATTTCGCCTATGGTTCGATAAAGATTTTACTGTATGATCCAAAGCATTGATTTTAACTCTGCCGCATGATAGAATACGCATGGCAAAGCCCGAAAAGCTTATGCTGTGTCTGAACAAACAAGTTAATCTTTTAAAAACGGAGGGTGAATTTGTGAAAAGAAAAGCTTTAGGCTTGTTTACAACATTTTTCAAAATCGGAGCTTTCACTTTCGGCGGAGGATATGCAATGATACCGCTGATACAACGTGAAATCGTAGATAAAAAACAATGGGCAACAAATGAAGATTTGCTTGATATAATTGCAATTGCCGAATCAACGCCCGGTCCCATTGCCGTGAATGCAGCAACATTTATCGGCAGCAAAATTGACGGCTTCTTTGGCGCTCTTTTTGCAACGCTCGGAGTTGTTCTTCCGTCATTTATAACCATACTTGCCGTGTCGTTTGCAATTGCACAGTTTGAACACATAAAAATCGTTCAGTATGCATTTACGGGTATTCGCGCCGCAGTTCTTGCGCTCATTATCCGCGCACTTGCGACAATGTATAAAGAATGTCCTAAGTCGCCCCTGTCATACATCATTGCGGCAGCTGCTTTTTTTGTTGCAGCATTTACAAGCATCAACACGATTTTTATCATACTCGGCTGTGCTGCGGTCGGCCTTGCTGTACATTTGGTATTTAATACAAAAAACGGAAAGGCGGGGGAAGGCAAATGATTTTCATCGAATTATTCTTCACTTTTTTCAAGATTGGCTTGTTTACTGTCGGCGGCGGATATGCAATGCTCCCGCTTATCAGAACGGAAGTTCTCAGCAAGGGCTGGCTGACAGCGGAGGAATTTGTGAATTTCATTGCCGTGAGCGAAAGCACACCCGGGCCGTTCGCAGTAAATATTGCAACTTATATCGGTTCTGTCCGCGGCGGGGCAGCAGGGGCAGCTTTTGCAACGCTCGGAGTTGTGCTTCCGTCGTTTCTGATTATTCTTGCGATTGCGCGATGCTATAAAAAGTTTAAGAGCAGCAAAATAGTTGCGGGACTGATGTCCGGCTTGAAGCCGGCGGTGATCGGGCTTATTGCAGCCGCCGTGTTAACAGTCGGCAAAACCGTTTTTTTGAATTCGCCAACTCCGACAGGCTTTCCCGCCACCGCATCGGACTGGTTTCGAACCGTGAGTTCCGCATTGGTTTTTGTGCTTGCACTCTTTGCCTGCCGAAAAAAACTTCATCCAATATTAATGATTTTGATTGCCGCTGCTCTCGGCATAGCATTCGGCCTTTTGGGCGAAATGCTTGTTGCTTAGAGTTACCCACAGCAATAACACCAAGAACAATATCGCCCGTACGGGCAACACATCGGATTGATTTTTTTCGCTGCCTGCTGTGCAAGTTCTGCATTGCCCAAGTGAGCGCTATGATTCAAATTAAACATGTGTAAATATTTTTTATTTGTGCAATAATAAAGCTCGTTTTCCGGTGTGGAAAACAAGCTTTTTTCACAGTTTGAAAGCGGATAACTTAGATATTGTCCGTATGTTTACGCAGGTGCACCGACCAACATTGCTTCATGCACGGGAAGGATTTTTTTGCTGTCGGGCATACGGACGAGAGCTTGATTCAGCACCTCCTCGGCGTTATGCACAAATACAATTTGCAGTGCATCAATAATATCCTTGGGAACTTCGGCAATATCCTTGCGGTTTTGCTCCGGAAGCAGCACCGTTGTTATGCCTGCGCGTGCTGCAGCAAGCAGTTTTTCACGCAAACCTCCGATTGCAAGCACTCGGCCCCTGAGAGTGATTTCGCCTGTCATTGCAAGTCTTGCGCGCACCGGAATGCCTGTCAGTGCACTCGCAACAGCCGTCATGAGTGAGATCCCTGCGGACGGACCATCCTTTGGAACTGCACCTTCCGGAACATGAATATGTATATCCGTATGTTGATTGAAATCATCGCTCAGTCCCAGTTCGGAAGCGTGTGCGCGGATGCACGTAATAGCAGTGCGTGCGCTTTCCTGCATAACATCGCCGAGACTTCCGGTAAGCTGAAGCTGACCCGTGCCTTTCAACGCTTCAACCTCAATTTCTAACAGCTCACCGCCAACGCTTGTCCACGCAAGTCCGTTCACCAGTCCGATTTCAGGCTCCTTATCCGCAGGCTCAAAGCTGTACCGAGACACACCGAGATATTCCTTTATTTTCGATTTGCTGAGCCGAATCCGTTTTTTTCCGTTTGCAATATCAACGGCAGCCTTTCGGCAAACTGCGGCAATGCAGCGTTCAAGGCTGCGAACGCCTGCCTCGCGTGTGTAGCAATTGACAATTTCGGAAATTTCCTCATCCCCGATGGTCAGCATGCTCTTCTTCAGTCCGTGCTTTTCGAGCTGCTTCGGAATCAAATACTGTCTTGCAATTTCGATCTTTTCGGTCGCAAGATAACTCGGAACCTCTATAACTTCCATTCTGTCCAGAAGCGGGCGGGGGATATCGGCAAGGTTGTTTGCTGTTGTTATGAACAGAACCTTGGACAAATCATACGGCATCTCCAAAAAGTGATCGCGGAAAGCAAAGTTTTGTGCTCCGTCAAGCACTTCAAGAATTGCGGCGGCCGGATCACCGTTATAATCTCGGGATAATTTATCAATTTCATCAAAAAGAATGACCGGATTTACGGTTCCCGCCTGCCGCATTGCAGAAATAATGCGACCCGGCATAGCTCCGATATAAGTGCGCCTGTGTCCGCGAATCTCCGCTTCATCCTTGATTCCGCCGAGACTCATTCGAACAAAGCTGCGGTCCAAAGCCTTTGCAATTGATGCGGAAATGGATGTTTTGCCTACACCCGGAGGGCCCGCAAAGCAAATAATCTGACCGTTCACCTTTCCGGTAAGTTTCGCAACTGCAAGATACTCAAGAATACGCTGTTTGACTTTTTCAAGCCCGTAATGGTCCTCGTCAAGTATCCTGCGTGCATTTTGAATATCAAGATTGTCCTCGCTCATCTCGGTATAAGGCATGTCCAACAGACAATCGATGAAAGTTCGCAGGGACGGTGTTTCGTGTGAACCGGCAGGAAGGGTTGCGAACCTGTCGATTTCTTTTTCGAGTCGGATGCGAATTTCATCGGGAAACGTGCGTTTCTTCAGTCTTGCACGAAACTCATCGGCTTCCGTCTCCTCGTTCTCACCCAATTCTTTTCGAATTGCCTTTATCTGTTCGCGGAGGAAGTATTCCTTTTGATTCTTTTCTATTTGCTGCTTGACACTCGCCTCAATGCGTTTGCTGAGCTTTGTGAACTCCTGCTCGCGTGCAATAATGTTCAAAAGCGTTATGCAGCGCGAGGCACTGTCCTCCTGTTCAAGAAAACACTGCCGATCCTCGTATTTTTTCAAGGTTATGTTTGCAAGCCTGAATATATATGCAGTATCATCGGAGCTTTTCTCGATAACCTCAAATGCTTCGGAAAGGCTGTTTACTCCGATCAGTTCAAGGTAATCGCGGCATTTTTTCGAAACGAGCGGACGGAGCGACGAAGCTTCGGGGTCGGTTTGCTCTTCATCGTCGCAACTGTAAAGGTTCGCGCTGAAAAAGGGCTCCTCGCCCGTGAAACCGTCAACGAGCGCACGGCATACACCTTCCGCCATGACGCGGACAGTATCTCCGGGCAGTTTAATTACCTGCTTGATTTTGCAAATGCAGCCGATCTCATACAGCTGCTTTGCGGTTATATCGGTAAGTTTCGGGTCTTTTTGCGCGGTAAGAAACACCAACCCGTCGTTTTCGGCGGCGTTTTCGATCGCGGCAACGCTCTTGTCCCTGCCTGCATCAAAGCTCAGCAGTGTGTAGGGCATCACAACCAAGCCGCGCAGAGGCACAACGGGCATTTTTTCATAGTACTTAATAGCCAAATTTCATTTCCTCGTGTTTTGTTGTTTTTTTGCCGTGAGGGTGTATCAGTCATCGGCTTCTTTTTGGAGAATTATACACGTTGTTTGAAAATTATACAACACACAAATTCAGGCATATATGCAAATTCTCGGGGCAATCCTGTGTATCTTCAACAACAGCCCTTTATTGCTCCGCATTCCGCAAAAGACCGCTTTGCTTTTCGGTATCATTTTGTGCTCAATTCCGTACGGAGCGTCTGAATATAAACGGGGTGACACGGCAAATAACGATATATTTGATGCCGAGTGCGCCTTTGCAGCCGAATTTCGGACTTTTTTTTCTTTTTTTGTCGCTCAAGTCTTGTTTATTCACCCATTGTTGTGGTACAATACAGTGTAGCTTGTATTTACCATGGCGGTTCGGCTCTTATGCAATCAGCCTGATTGGAGTATGCTTTGCGCAGAGTCGAGCGATACTCTTTATAGAAAGGAAAAATCATCATGAAAAAAAGATGCGACAAACTCATTGCTAAGCTTCGTGAAAAAAACATCGATGCAGCAATAATCACCTCACCTGTTAACCGCAGGTATTTCTCCGGCTTCACCGGCAGCAACGGTGTTGTTATTGTAACAGAAAACGGTCGCGTTCTTCTTACTGACTTCCGTTATACCATTCAGGCAAATCAGCAGTGCGCCGGAGTTTGCGAAGTTCGTCAGGTTAACCGCGGAATAGGTTCGGGCGATGTTGAAGCAGTTCTTAAAGAATTTGACGCAAAACGCGTTGCCTATGAAGATGCAGCTCTGACCGTTGCCGAATTTAACATGTTCAAGAGCATGCCCTTTGAACTTTTGCCCGAATCAAAGCTTATCTCGGATTGCAGAATCGTTAAGGATGCTGCGGAGATAGCAGAGCTTCAAAAGGCTCAGAATGTTGCGGATGCAGCTTTTGCAGAAGTTCTGAAACACGTAAAGGTTGGCATGACCGAGATTGAACTTCGCAATGAATTCGATTATCTCATTCGCAAGTTCGGCGGGGATGACAATTCATTCGACACCATCGTCGGTTCCGGTCCCAACGGTGCGCTTTGCCATGCGTATCCCGGTCCGCGCAAGATTCAGAACGGTGATTTCGTTGTTATGGACTTTGGCGCACGCGTAAACGGTTATTGTTCGGATATGACCCGCACATTCGCAGTCGGCAAACCCTGCGATGAGCTCGTGAAGATTTACAACATTGTTCTTGAAGCTCAGCTCAAGTGCCTTGAAGTGCTTCGTCCCAATATGAACGCCGCCGATCTTGACAAGACAGCGCGGGATATCATCACAGCGCACGGTTACGGCGAGTGCTTCGGTCACAGCCTCGGCCACGGGTTCGGTCTTGAAATCCACGAAAGTCCCTATGCAAGCCTGCGTTCCGCAGATATTCTTGTCCCCGGAAGCACAATCACCGTTGAACCCGGCATTTACGTTGAAGGACTCGGCGGTGTCAGAATCGAAGATTGCTGCGTTCTGACCGAAACCGGTTACATCAATCTCTGTTCAACAACAAAGGAGCTCATCATCCTCTGATAAGGTCAAAAAAGCCTTGTAAAAGCTTCTTTTGATGTTCCAAGTTATTTTTCCGCCTGCAAAACAGCGCAGTATGCGCCCTGCAGGCGGTCGATAAGGTTCCGAGTGGACCTGTTTATTGCAATCATACTTTATAAATTTATATCACGGAGGTATTCCCATGATTTTAGCTGGCGATTTCAGAAAAGGCATTACCGTTGAAATAGACGGACAGGTTTGGAGCATTGCAGATTTTCAGCATGTCAAGCCCGGCAAAGGTGCGGCATTTGTTCGCACAAGGCTGAAAAACGTCATGACAGGTGCGGTTCTCGAAAGAACCTTCAGCCCCACCGACAAGTATCCCACTGCACACATCGAAACCCGCGAAATGCAGTATCTCTATACTGACGGAGATTTGTATTATTTCATGGATAATGAGTCCTATGAACAGCTCGCACTCAATCATGAGCAGGTTGAAGATGCAATCGACTTCGTTGTTGAAAACTCCAACGTCACCATCCGTTTCTACAAAGGCAATGCATTCTCCGTTGCAGCTCCCAATTTTGTTGAGCTGACTGTTACGGAGACCGAACCTGGCTTCAAGGGTGACACCGCGACCGGAACCACCAAGCCCGCCGTACTCGAAACGGGTTACAAAATTGCTGTTCCCCTGTTCGTTAACGAAGGCGATCGCATTCGCGTTGATACCCGCACCGGTGAATACATGGAGCGCTGCTGAGTTAACTGCTCTTAACAGACTCCGCGCCTCTGCTTAACAGGGTGGTTATAGGTTCAAATTCTATGGCAAACGAAACAAATATCATTCAAAAGTCCGCTTACCTGCGCGGACTTGCTGATGGAATGAAGCTTTCGGCGAATTCCGACGATACCTCAAAACTTTTGCTTGCGATGATCGACTGCATAGACAGTATTGCGGTACAGGTCAACGACAACACCGATCTCATTTGTGAGCTTGATGACGAAGTTGATTCCTGTTCCGATTCATTGGATGCTTTTGCAGAATTGGCTTTCGGCATTGATGACGACGATGACGAAATCGACATCAACGACGATGATGATCTTTTCGCTTACGATGACGATGATGATGACAGCAAATGCTTTGGCTGCTCTTGCCCCGGTGAGTGCGATGATTGCTATTGCGACGAAGACTGCGAGGATTGTAATTGCGACGGCAGAGATGATGATTGCTGCATTACCTGCCCCTATTGCGATGCGCGGGTTCCGCTTTCCACACTGATGGAAAGCGATAATCCCGTTTGCGGAATCTGTCATATGCCGTTATGTTCATCAACCGGTTTCGAGGAGGAATCCGATTCCTGATTTTGCAGCGCACCGAACAAAGTCATTATTGAATCATTTTTTCTCAGCAGGGTTCACATTTAATATGCGGATCCTGCTGTTTGCGAAAGGAGTTTTATGGAATTTGACTCAGCTGCTCTTTGTGGATGTGTGGAATCGCCAAGCACTAAACGAAGTGTTTCGCTGCATCCGAGGCTGGAAGCTGCAGCTGCTCTTCTCGGCAAAACATCTGTACTTGCTGATATCGGGTGTGATCATGGCAGATTTTCGGCTGCAATGCTTCAACGCGGTATTGCTGAAAAAGTTATTGCATCCGACATAAGTGCTCCGTCCCTCAAAAAAGCCGAACAGCTTGCGAATGTGTGCGGACTTTCAAGCAAGATGGAATGCCGTATTTCGAACGGTTTTTCGGCATACTCTGCTGGTGAGACTGACAAGGCTGTTATACTCGGAATGGGCGGCGAGGTTATCCGTTCCATACTTTCACGCTCTGATTCATTCGCGCGTTCGCTTGAGTGCATTGTTATGCAGCCTATGCGCGGGGAAGCCGAACTTCGGAGCTATCTTTACTCAAACAATTATCGCATAATTGATGAAGCGGTTGTTTTTGACAGCGGGAGATACTATCAGCTGATTTCGGCAAAAAACGGAGCGCCGCGCCAACTTCCCGACTGCTTTGAAAAAGGTTTTTTTCAATTCGGTGCCGAAGCATTTAATAAGCGTGACCCAATGCTTTTGCCGCTGATGCAGCGGTATCTTTGCATCATTGAAAAAAAGCTGCAGCGTGCAGCTTTATCGGGCGGCAGACCGAAGCGACTCATTTTTGAAGCAGAAAGTACAGCAAGATTGATTTCTGCGTTTTTAAACGGGCGGAATGATGACTGTTCGGCGAAACACACTGATTGATTAAAGGAGCAAAACATGCTGCTTAATGATTTTATAGATATAATGAATAAGCTCGCGCCGCAAGAGACGGCGCTTGGGTTTGACAATGTCGGATTAATAATCGGCACGGACAGAAAGCAGATAAAACGTGTGCTTGTTGCGCTTGACTGCACCCTTGCCGTTGCACTCGAAGCGGTCGAAATCGGCGCGGATCTTGTTTTAACGCATCACCCGCTGCTTTTTTCGGCAGTTAAGCGTATATCTCCCGAATGCCCTCAAACGGCGGCTGTTTATACCCTTATCCGCAACGGTATTGCACTCTTTTCCGCACATACAAACCTTGATGCAGCGGAAGGTGGAGTAAATACAGAGCTTTGTCGTCTGTTCGGGCTGCAAGATACGATTTCCGTCGGAGAAGACAGCATTATGCGAGTCGGCAATCTCCCTGAAACCATGATGCTGGATGATTTTGCGGCAATGGTTCAAAAGAAGCTCAACACGGTTGCGCGCATATCCGGCAGCAACACCCCTGTCAGCCGCATCGCCGTTATCGGAGGTTCCGGAGGTGCGGAATATGAGCAGGCACACGAAGCCGGAGCGCAGGTGCTTGTAACCGGAGAATGCAAACATTCGGATGCAATTGCCGCCTCCGTTCTCAACTTAAACATTATTGCCGCGGGGCATTACCAAACAGAAAACCCTGTGCTTATTCCTCTTGCTGCATACCTTCGCAGCAATACGGAAGGCGTTGAATACATGATATCCAAAGTAAACACGCCGACTTTCCGCACTTGCGGGCGGTGTGCCGAGTAAGCGATTATTAATTGCTGAAAACTGGCTTTGGATGGTAAGTTTATTGAAAGGATGAAACTGTTATGAATAAACTGGATGCACTTTGGGAGTATCAGCAGGCAGAGCTTGCTCTCGCACGACTGAAGAGGGAAATGAAATCCTCGCCGTCATATCAAAAACGCACAAAGCTGCATAACTTTCTTGCAGAACAGCAAGCGAGCATCGAAAAAATAAATGCGGATATGCGGGCAAAGGACGGTTCACTTGCAACATGTTCATCAAAGCTTGACGCGCTTTTAAAACGTTATGATCTTGAAAAATCCGAACTTGACATCATGGAAAATGATGAAGAAAGCACTGCTGCGGAGTTAACGGAAGCAAAAAAATCCATCGAAAAGCTGCTTGAAGAAATAAATGCTTTGCACAAAGAGCTTGCCGAGATGATAACATGGTTGAATCAAGCTTCCGAGGCCATTTCTTCCGCATACTCCAAGGCGGGACGCGCAAAAAAGGACTATGATGCCGTTCGTGCCGTTTGCGATGCGGAAAAGGATGCGTTCAAACCCAGGCTTGACGCCGCAGAAGCCTTGATTGCCGAAAAACGCGGAGATGTTCCGGATGAACTTATGTCCAAATATCTTGCACTCAAAAAGAATTATGTCAATCCTGTTGCAAAGGTTGCCAATAATCAATGCAGCGGATGCTATATGATGCTTCCGTCAGCCGTTGTTAAAAGAGTTGCCGGAAAAACAAGCATTGTTGAATGCGAGAACTGCGGACGAATCCTTACCATGTAAGCTTTTGTGTTATAGATACTGATACCACAGGAATGCTTTCGAAGAATAAAACTCATTTTGTTCTTTACACAGCATTGAGTTTGCATTATAATACTATTATTGAGTAAGACAAGTGACCGCGCAGGCATTTGCCCGCGAGGAAAGTCCGAGCTCCGCAGGACAGGGTGCCGGGTAACACCCGGTGAAGGCGACTTCAAGGAAAGTGCAACAGAAATAAACCGCCGTATTGCCGCACGGTAATGCGGTAAGGATGGAAAGGCGGGGTAAGAGCCCACCGATACCTCGGTAACGCGGTATGCCATGTAAACCCCACTCGGAGCAAGATTGAAATGGGAGCATTTAATGGCTGTCCGTCACGCTCCCCGTAATCGCTTGAGTGTGCAGGTAACTGCACATCCAGATAGATGGTCACATAAACAGAACTCGGCTTACGGCTTGCTCAATTCAAAAACGGTATTCGCCTTAAACGGCGGATACCGTTTTTTGTTCTTTTGAATGCTTTTACGCATTTCGCACCCGCCTCTTGCCACCCAGAAGTCAGCCGTTGCTGCTGAATAAATCAAAAACGTATGTTTCACTGTAAAACTGCATACCTTAATATGGAATCAAAAAGCAACCGGAGGGCAGAGATTTGAATCTTTATATAGAAACAAGGGTGCTGAACATTGCAGACTATATCATTGAAACCGGTGCGACTGTCCGCGCTGCGGCAGGTGTTTTCGGCGTATCTAAATCAACCGTCCATAAAGATATAACCGAACGACTTCGCACAATCAATAAAGCACTGGCTGAAAAGGTTGCCGCCGTGCTTGAAGTAAACCGCGAAGAGCGTCACATACGCGGCGGGCGTGCAACCTATCTGAAATACCACCATGATGATGAAGCTGCCGGTGCATGAGCGGCATATAAACTTTGCAAAAAGCAAGAGAAGCCGCATGCATATGCGTGCAGCTTCTCTTACGGTTTTAATTACTAACAATGTATCACATATTTGCTCTGTTTGCCATGCGCTCGGCTTGTGACTGGCGCAGATACATGGGGGCGGCGTAACTGCAGGTTTTGAGACTGTTGTCAGCACGTCGGGCAAGGACCTCAGCAATCACGAGCCCTGCATTGACGCTGTCGTGATTACCACAGCAATCACCGACTACGATATATTCGGTGCCGGACAGTGAATCGAGCATTTCTTTTTGAACACACGCGCAAGGAGGAACGATGCATTCCTCACCCTCATAAACTGCAGCATAACCGTTGCCGTTCCGCGCATCCAGCATACAAAGAATCCTGTTGCCGAACCGCCCCTGCGCCGCATGGCGGAGTGCAGCAAGCGAGCTGACAGCTGCAATAGGCTTTTTTTCGGCATATGCAAATGCATTCACGGTTGTAACGCCGATACGAACACCGGTAAATGAGCCGGGGCCCGCATCAACAGCAAAAAGATCAATGTCCGACAGCTGTAAACCGGCTTTTTCGAGCATACTGTCAATCAGCGGCATAAGCGACACCGAGTGCGGCTTTCCGCTTTCATCTGTCTGCACAATTATGGTTCTGCGACTCGAATCGGAGTCCGAGCATAGAGCCGCAGACGGATATTTTGCGGATGTTGAAACAGCAAGAATAATCATATCAACCTTTCCCGTATGTATTGGCAACCTTGTTCAATAAAACTTCATATCTCTCACCGAAAGCAAGCGCCTCAACGCTGCGCGGTTCCGAACCGCTGCCGGACAAACGGAGTTCGAGTCGTTCACGAGGCAAAGCTTCCGGAACGTTCTCACACCATTCCATAACAATAACGCTTTCTGAATCAAGGTAGTCCTGGTAACCTATGGCAAACAGTTCATCAAAGTCTTCCAACCGATAAGCATCAAAATGGTCGAGTGAAAGCGCGGAGCCTCTGTGACTTCGAACGATGGTAAACGTCGGACTCGCAATATCGTCAATTTGAAGCTCAGCAGCGATGCCGCGCACAAATGTGGTTTTTCCGGCTCCGAGATCACCGAACATCGCAATAAACGCCCCCGGGAAGAGTTCCTTGGCGACTGTTTGCCCGAATTTCAGCATCGCATTTTCCGAACAAATCTTAAACTGAAGTTTTCGTACTTCGTCGGATTGCTCCGTTTTTAACGAAGCAGAGTTTTTTTCGCTGCTCAATTGAATGTACCTCTTAACAGCAGTTCGTTTCGAAGCTCAGTGAGCCTGTCTTCACGAATTGCCTCGCGTATTTTTTCCATCAAACGATATGTAAACCGCAAATTATGCGTTGTGATAAGCTGCGCAGCAAGGATCTCCCCGGCCTTAACGAGATGCCGTATATATGCACGGCTGAAATTACGGCAGGCATAACAATCACACTCATCTTCGATAGGGCGGAAATCATGGGCAAACTCTGCATTGCGAAGCATTTTTTTGCCGTTAAAAGTGAATGCAAGTCCGTTACGGGCGGAGCGGGTCTGCAAAACGCAGTCAAACATGTCGATTCCGCGCATTGCACCTTCAACAAGGCAATCCGGGCTTCCGACTCCCATCAGGTAATGCGGTTTATTTGCCGGCATATGCGGCATAAGCTGTTCAAGCATTTCGTACATAACAGGTTTAGGCTCTCCGACAGAAAGTCCACCGATTCCGTACCCCGGAAAATCCATATCGCTCAATACCTTTGCGCTTTCAATACGAAGGTCGGCGAACATGCCTCCCTGCACGATTCCGAACAGAGCCTGATCCTCGCGCGTGTGACTTTCCTTGCAGCGCTTTGCCCAGCGATGTGTTCTGTTCATGGCAGCTATTGTATATCTGCGGTCACAGTCAGCAGGTGCGCATTCATCAAACGCCATTGCAATATCCGCACCGAGAGCCTGCTCAATCTCCATTACATACTCAGGTGTGAAAAACATTTTATGGCCGTCAATATGAGAGCTGAATTCGACTCCCTCCTCATGAATTTTGTTCATTGAAGCAAGACTGAAAACCTGAAATCCACCGCTGTCGGTCAACATTGGTCCGTGCCACTGGGAAAACTCGTGCAGTCCGCCTGCTTCGCGCACCAGTTCATGACCCGGACGAAGGTGCAGATGATAGGTATTGGAAAGCATGATTCCGGCACCTATTTCCTTCAAGTCTCTGGGCGTCATTGCCTTGACGGTCGCCTGCGTTCCGACACACATGAAACACGGAGTATCAATAACGCCGTGAGGCGTGTGCAGCTTGCCGAGGCGTGCGCCGGTGCGGCTGTCTGTTTTTACAAGTTCATATCTTACGGGTTGGTCCATTAATTTCACTCCTGTTGAAGAATGCCGGAAATATACCAGGCATTATTATCTGTCGTTTATTTATAAAAAATCAAGTCTGCAATTACTTCAGCGTAAGCTTTTTTAAATGAAGAATGATGCGTCTCCGAACGAGAAAAAGCGATAACGTTCTTCAACGGCATGTTTATAAATCCGCATCACCTCTTCACGGGATGAAAACGCACTGATGAGCATCAGAAGCGTTGACTCCGGAAGGTGAAAATTTGTTATAAGTGCATCCACGGCCTTGAATCTGTATCCCGGGGTTATGAATATGTCGGTTGATCCGCTTCCGGGATGAACAATTCCGTTTTTGTCGGTAATGCTCTCGAGCGTGCGGCAGCTTGTTGTTCCGACCGCAATTATCCTTCCGCCGTTTGCGCGTGCGCGATTGATTCTGTCCGCCGCATCCTGTGTGCACTCGTAGTGTTCCGAGTGCATATGATGTTCCTCAACGTTTTCGACGGAAACCGGGCGAAATGTGCCAAGTCCCACATGCAGAAGAACATCAACAATATCAATCCCTTTTTCAGATATGCGCGAAAGCAGCTCATCGGTAAAGTGCAGCCCGGCAGTCGGAGCAGCAGCAGATCCGTTTTCTTTTGCGTAAACCGTCTGATAACGGGTTTTATCATTCAGTCTTTCCGTAATGTACGGCGGAAGCGGCATCTCGCCCGCTCGATCGAGAATTTCTTCGAAAATTCCGTCGTAATTCAGCCTGATAATTCTGTTCCCGTCTTCACGCATTTCCGTAACGGTTGCCGAAAGTTCATCGCTGATTTTGAACGTCAACCCAACTTTTGCACGTCTTCCGGGTTTCACAAGGCATTCCCAATGTTTTTCATCGATTCTGCGAAGCAGCAAAAACTCCATTTTTCCGCCTGTTTCGGGACGTGTGCCGTAAAGCCTTGCAGGAATAACCCGCGTTGTGTTGCGAACAAGAACATCCCCGGGATTGAGATAGTCTATAATGTCTGAAAAGACCTTGTCTTCAATGCTTTTTGTCGCACGGTTGTAAACCAAAAGACGTGATGCGCTGCGGCACTCTGCGGGAGACTGAGCAATCAGTTCCTTCGGTAAATCATAGTAAAAATCACTCGTTTTCAATCGTTAATTCCTCACTTGAACCCGCGAAAAGAACCTGAATATTCCGATCACGAATTCGTATTCAGCTCATTCAATTGTTTTGTAAATCAACTTCATTTCAGGCGGTTGGAGCATCGATATTTCAACTGCCGAAACCAGCATATCCAGTGCTTGGGCGAGATTTCTCTCATCATTGACATACATGCTTGCAAACGCTTCTCCGCAGGAAACCTTGTCGCCGTACCGCTTGTGCATCAGAATTCCGACAGCAGGGTCGATACTGTCGGAAACATGTTCCCTTCCCGCGCCAATGAGCAGCGAAGCAAGTCCGATTTGCTTTGCATTCATTGCACCGATGTAGCCCGAGCGTGGAGCGAGTACAGGAACAATGCGGCGTGTATTGACCAATTTATCAGGTTCGTCAATGTAAGAAGTATCGCCGCCGAGCCGTTCGATCATCTCACGAAGCTTATTCAGTGCGGCTCCCGATTTTATCGCGGCCTGCAATTTCGGAACGGCGGTTTCGACACTGTCTGTAAGACCCGAAAGCTTCAGCATGTTTCCCGCAAGCGAAAAACAAACGCGAACAAGCTGGTCATCCACCGGAACCTCGCCGCGAAGAACCTGAATTGCTTCCCGCATCTCGAGACCGTTTCCGACAGCCATTCCGAGCGGGCGACTCATGTCTGTGATGAGCGCGACGGTTCTTTTGTTCATGTTTTTTCCGATTGCAACCATTTCGGAGGCAAGTTCAACCGCCTCTTCAATTTTTTCCATGAATGCGCCGTTGCCGGTTTTGACGTCAAGAACGATCGCATCCGTTCCCGAAGCAAGCTTCTTGCTCATAATGCTTGAGGCAATGAGCGGAATGCTTTTTACCGTTCCGCTGACATCACGCAGCGCATACATCCTTTTATCCGCAGGATCAAGATCGGCAGATTGACCGATAACACAAAGACCGATATCGCGAACAATCTGTTTGAATCGTTCAAGCGGCTGTTCAACACAAACTCCGGGAACTGATTCAAGTTTGTCGAGAGTGCCTCCGGAGTGGGCAAGCCCTCTGCCGGACATTTTTGCAACCGTGCCTCCGCAGGCTGCAACAAGCGGCGCAACAACAAGAGTTGTAGTGTCTCCGACTCCGCCGGTGGAATGCTTGTCAACTTTGATTCCCGGAACATCGGACAAATCAATCGTGTTGCCGGAATCAATCATTGCTTTTGTCAAAGCGGCAGTCTCGGTTTCGTTCATGCCACGGCAGCAGACCGCCATCATGAATGAAGTCATTTGATAGTCCGCAACTTCATCGTTTACGAGTCCGTTTATCATGAAGTCGATTTCTTCCGGTTTGAGCACCTGTCCGTCGCGCTTCTTTTCAATTATTTCTGTAATAATCATATTGGCAGCTCCCTATCGGAATTCTTTTGCATCGGCACAGCTTCAAAACGTATGCGGCCGCGCCGTATTGCTGAAAAAGTGCTTTTTATTCAACGGTTACGGATTTCGCAAGGTTCCGGGGCTTATCGATATCGCACCCTTTGAGCGAAGCAATGTAATATGCAAACAACTGCAGCGGCACAATTGTCAGCGACGGTGTTGCAATGCTTTCGCATTCGGGAATTCTTATCACATAGTCCGCAACGGTTTCAGTCTGTGCATCGTCTTCGTTGATGACGGCAATGACACTTGCCCCGCGTGCTTTGACTTCCTTGATGTTTGAGATCATTTTTTCGAGCAGCGGCCTGTATGTACACAGTGCGATAACGAGCGTACCGTTCTCAATGAGTGAAATGGTCCCGTGCTTCAGCTCTCCCGCAGCATACGCTTCGGAATGAATATAAGAAATTTCTTTAAGCTTCAGCGATGCTTCAAGGGAAAGTGCGTAATCGACATTTCTCCCGATGAAGAACATATCACGCCCGTTGAAAAACTGCGATGCAAGGAACTGAACCTGCTTAACGTTCGAGAGCATGAATTTAAGCTGCTCGGGTATTCTTTCAAGGCATTCGATTTCATGCGCGATCTGTTGTTCGGACATCTTGCCTTGAGCTTGCTCAATGCACAGCATCAAAAGATGGATAAGCACAAGCTGCGTGCTGTACGCCTTTGTTGTGGCAACGGCAATTTCGGGACCGGCCCAAGTGTAAAGGACATCTTCGCTTTCGTTTGCAATTGTGCTGCCGACAACGTTCACAATTGCAATGGTCTTTGCTCCGTGTTTTTTTGCTTCGCGCAGTCCGTAAAGCGTATCCAAAGTTTCGCCCGATTGGCTGATAACAATGGCAAGCGTGTTCTCGTCAACTATCGGATCGTCATAACGGAACTCGGAAGCGAGAACAGATTCAACGGGAATGCGCAGAGCAGCACGCATGAAATAACCGGCAACAAAGCCGACATGGTAAGCCGAACCGCAGCCGATGATCTTAATCGAATTCACCTTTTTAAGCATTTCGGCAGTAATATGTTTAAAGCCGAGCTCGATTCTGCCGTTCAAAATGCGCGGAGCAATTGTTTTTGCAATGGCTTCCGGCTGTTCCATGATTTCTTTAATCATAAAGTGCGGATATCCGCACTTTTCGGCTGCACTTGCATCCCAGTCAATGTGCTCGTAAACGCAATTTACACGTTCGCCGTAAGAATTAATGACGGTAACGCCGTCCTTTGTGAGTATTGCAAGCTCACGCTCTCCAAGCCTGTATACATCGCGTGTATGCTTAAGAATTGCGGGGACATCGGACGCAATAAAGTTCTCGCCTCTGCCTGCGCCTATAATAAGCGGGCTGTCCTTGCGCATGGCGATAATCTGCCAAGGATAATCCTTGAACAGTATCCCGAACGAATACGAGCCCTTTATCTTGCTTTCGGCAATGCGGACAGCTGCAACAGGGTCGCCGTTATAGCAGTAGTCAATAAGTTCGGAAACAACTTCCGAATCTGTCTCGGTTGAGAAGCTGTGCCCGTGTTCGATCAAAAACTGTCGAAGTTCAAGATAGTTTTCAACAATACCGTTGTGAACAACCGCAACTCTGCCGCTCTTCGATCTGTGCGGATGAGCATTCAAATCGGACGGTTCGCCGTGCGTTGCCCAACGGGTATGACCTATGCCGACGCAGGAATCATCTGCCGGAGCAGCATCGATTATTTTTCGTAAATCAGCAATTCTGCCGCGTGTTTTAAAAATGTTTATTCCTTTTCCGGACACGAGAGCTATTCCCGCCGAATCGTAACCGCGGTATTCAAGCTTTTCCAAAGCGTCCAAAAGGATGGGAGTTGCTTTCTTTTCTCCTATATAGCCGACTATGCCGCACATAGTTTATGCCTCCTTAATATTATCCGTATCATTATACAACTTTTCGTGAGAAAATAAAAGGCTGAATTTTCTGTTTTTCAATAAATATCAAAACGAGTACGCAAAACGGCGAAAAAGGGACGGGATTGCAATGCGAATTTTCCTGTTGCCGAAAGCTGTCCTTTTCTGTTATAATATATGCGGAGCCGTGCTTGAAACGGCGCAATACGGTAAAGGTAACGATATTATAATGCTAAAAAGTGATCAGAAATACACTTCATACATCGAAGTGCTGAAATCCGAGTTGGTTCCTGCGGCAGGCTGCACTGAACCTATCGCAATTGCGTTTGCTGCCGCAAAGGCACACTCGGTGCTTGGAAAGCTGCCCGAAAAGGTTGTGATTTACGTCAGCGGAAACATCATAAAAAATGTTAAAAGCGTTGTTGTTCCGAACACGGGCGGGCTGCGCGGAATCGAAGCGGCGGCGGCAGCGGGCATTGCTGCAGGCGATGCTTCGAAAGTTCTCGAAGTAATTGCCGATGTTGACGAAAACGGCAAACAGCGCATATTGGATTTTCTCGAGCTGCATAACATCATCGTTCGTCCGGCCGACAATGATCTTGTTTTCGACATAGATCTTACGGTTTTTGCGGGCAGCGACAGCGTTCGCATTCGAATTATTGATTATCACACAAACATCGTGCTGATTGAAAAAAACGGCAAAGTTGTTTATGCGCCCGAGAGCGTTACTTTTGAAAAATCCGAAAATGCACTCGTTACTGAAAAAGATGCAATGACGATTGCCGAAATCGTTGATTTTGCCGATACGGTTGATCTCTCGGACATCGGCGACACCATCCGCAGACAAATTCAGTATAATTCCGCAATTTCCGCCGCCGGCCTTGCGCACGATTACGGTGCAAACGTCGGCAGGATTCTGCTGAAAACATACGGCAACGATGTTAAAATTCGTGCAATGGCTGCTCCCGCAGCCGGGAGCGATGCGCGCATGAGCGGCTGCGAGCTGCCCGTCATCATAGTTTCCGGAAGCGGCAACCAGGGAATGACTGCGTCGCTTCCCGTTGTTGAGTATGCCAAGGAATACAACAAAACGGAAGAGGAACTTATTCGGGCAGTCATTCTTTCTGACCTTATCACCATTCACCAAAAGTCAAAAATAGGCCGTCTTTCCGCTTTTTGCGGTGCAATAAGTGCAGGCTGCGGTGCAGCAGCCGGAATCGCGTATCTCCTCGGCGGGGATTACGACACAATTGCGCACACACTGGTTAATTCCCTTGCCATTGTGTCCGGCATTGTATGCGACGGAGCAAAAGCATCGTGTGCAGGCAAGATCGCAGCTGCTGTAAACGCCGGCATCCTTGGTTACAATATGTATTTGAACGGATCTCAATTTTGGGCCGGTGACGGTATTGTTTCAAAGGGCGTTGAAAACACGATTCGCAATGTCGGACGTTTGGGCCGGGACGGAATGCGTGAAACAGACAGGGAAATACTGAAGATCATGACTGAAGAATAATTGGCACTTATTCTGTTATTGACATTATATAGCTGCTGAAAGGCTCACGCCGTATTTACTTATATATGGCGTGAGTTTTTTGTCGTAAAACTGCAGCGAAGATTAAAAACAAACGAAAAAGCGGGAGCTGTTTCATCAAATTTGAATCATTCACCGGGATAAACTCGCAGCATACGGGGTCTGTTTTGCTATTTGCGATTCTGCATTGACTTCGGAACTTGCGAAAATTATTGCGAAATGCCCCGCTTGAGTGTATAATATGGATAAATATGCACAGAAGGATAAAAAGAATATGTGTAACAACTGCAAAGAAACAAACCAACCGGAAAACCCGACCGCAATCAATGCTGCTGTTGAACTTAAAGAGGCATCTGATGCTGTCAAGCGGATTCACAGTGCGATATCCGACAAGGGTCTGACCTACTATATCGAGACTTATGGCTGCCAAATGAACGAGCATGACTCCGAAAACATTGCGGGTATGCTTGTTCGGTGCGGCTACACAAAAGCTGATTGCAAAGAAACGGCTGATTTTATACTTTTCAATACATGCTGCGTTCGGGAGCATGCCGAACTTCGAACTTTCGGCAATGTCGGTTTTGTAAAAGAGCTTAAACAAAAGAATCCGCGTTTGATTCTCGGCGTTTGCGGCTGCATGATGCAGCAGAAGCAGGTCGCGAAAAAGTTGTTTGATCGTTTCCCGTTTGTTGACATGGTGTTCGGAACACACGAGCTCAAGAATTTTCCGCTGCTGTTGGAACAGGTATTTAACAACAGACGTATCCTCCGTGTTGACGATTCAGCAGGCGAAGTCATAGAAGGTCTTCCGGCCGAACGCGAACCCGGATTCTCCACATTCGTGAACATTATGTACGGCTGTGACAATTTTTGCACGTACTGCATAGTGCCCTATGTTCGCGGAAGGGAACGTTCCCGCAGTCCCGAGAACATCATTGCGGAGGTCCGGCAAGTTGTGAACGACGGTTACATCGAAGTCACACTGCTTGGCCAGAACGTAAATTCATACAATTATGACGGAGTTCGCTTCCCGGAACTGTTAAAGCGCGTCAATGATGAGGTTAGAGGACTGAAACGGCTCAGGTTTATGACATCTCATCCGAAGGATCTCTCGGATGAACTCATCGATGCAATGGCGTCGCTTGACAAAGTATGCAAGCATATTCATTTGCCGGTACAGTCCGGAAGCGACCGAATTCTCCGACTTATGAACAGAAAATACACGAGTGCGGATTATTATGCTCTTGTCGATAAACTTCGGACCCGTGTTAAGGATGTTGAAATAACCACCGATATAATTGTGGGTTTTCCGCAGGAAACAGAGGAAGATTTTAATGCAACATGCGCGCTTGTTCGCAATGTCGGCTACAGCAACGCATATACGTTTGCATATTCCCCACGCGAAGGCACCGTTGCAGCACGCATGGACGGACAAATCCCTCTCGAAGAGAAAAAACGCAGACTGAACGCGCTTAACGCGGTTCTCGCGGAAACTCTTCCGGCGGGAAACGAGAAGTATATCGGCTATGAAGGCGATATTCTCGTTGAAGGAGTCGATCATCGCGGCGAACCGCTGCTTTTCGGCAAGCTTTCCAACTTTAAAATGGTGTATGTTAAGGGCGACGAAAACCTTGTCGGAACCGTTGTTCCCGTTAAGGTCGACGGTTTGCGTTTCAACTCGCTGCAGGGTCATATCACCGACTGAACAAGCGGCCGCATAACTCCTTAAAACAGGCATCAAAGTTTAATCAGCAGGAGAGGACTCTATGGCAAGCATGACCCCAATGATGCGGCAGTATTTGCAGCTTAAAGAGAAATACAGCGATTGCCTTCTGTTTTTCAGACTCGGCGATTTTTATGAGATGTTTTTTGACGATGCAAAAACAGCATCCCGCGAACTTGAACTGACACTCACAGGACGCGATTGCGGGCTTGAAGAGCGCGCACCGATGTGCGGCGTGCCGTACCATTCGGTTAACACGTACATAACGAAACTTATCGACAAAGGATACAAGGTTGCAATTTGCGAACAGCTTACGGATCCTGCTCTTTCGCAGGGACTTGTTGAACGTGACGTTATTCGAGTTATCACTCCGGGAACGGTTATTGAAACTCAGATGCTCAACGACAAGGAAAATAACTATATTGCCGCCGTGTACCTGAAACGTGCCGGGAAAAACCCATCCTGCTCAATTGCATACAGCGATGTTTCAACGGGTGAATTCTGTGTAACTTCATTTGAAGGCAGCGATATCTCATCGGATCTTTTCAATGAGCTTGTCGGAATATCGCCGCGTGAGCTCATTGCAAATTCGGAAATGTTCGAGGACGAACTGCTGCTTAAACGCATAAAGGCAAGATTCTACACCGAGCAGGCAGAGCAGAGGGCATTCGACATTAAACGCGGCACCGAAAAGCTTTGCAGGCATTTTGGTGTTGCAACGCTGCAGGGATTCGGCATACGCAATGACTCACCGGATATTGCCGCCGCCGGTGCTTTGCTCGGATATCTTGAAGATACTCAAAAGAACGCACTGACGCATATAACCCGGATAACGAAAATTCGACGCAGCGAGTTTATGGGTATCGACGCGGCGACAAGGCGCAACCTTGAATTAACAGAACCGCTGAGGTTTGACGGCAGCAAGAAAAACACCCTGTTGTATGTTCTCGACAAAACAGAGACTGCAATGGGCGGTCGGCTGCTGCGCAAATGGATCGAACGCCCCCTTCAGATTGAAGAACAGATTAATGAACGGCTCGATGCCGTGGAGGCAATCTCGGACGCCGCACGCGAACGGGAAGTTCTCGCGGCTGCACTTTCCGATGTTTATGACATCGAACGCTTGTGCAGCAGAATTGCATACGGAACGGTCACCCCAAAAGACTGTCTTTCACTGTGCTCAACGCTTGCTGCATTGCCCTTGATTTATGCTGCCGCAAACAGCTTTGCCTGTTCAAAACTTCAATCACTTGCCGCACGCATTGATCCTATGACCGAGATTGCAGAGCTGCTCAAATCCGCAATAAATGATGATGCGGGGATATCCGTAAAGGACGGAAATATTATAAAAAGCGGCTACAATGCCGAAGTTGACGAGTTACGCAGTCTTGCTGAAAACGGAGGCAAATGGCTTCGTGACTTTGAATCTGCCGAAAAAACACGAACAGGCATAAAGACACTTAAAGTCAGCTACAATCGCGTGTTTGGGTATTACATTGAAGTTTCAAAATCGTACGCCGGAAGCGTACCGCTGGAATATCAGCGCAAGCAAACCCTTGCAAACTCAGAGCGTTATATAACCTGTCTCTTATACACATCTCCGAGCCCACGAGACCGATCAGTATCT
>ENA-OZFH01000127-OZFH01000127.1-human-gut-metagenome-genome-assembly--contig:-NODE-127-length-34175-cov-5.482386_pt1 | contig 34175 bp, 40 predicted proteins | sample MGYA00245073_ERZ653619 | MGnify/ENA primary metagenome ERZ653619 (study PRJEB26926, sample SAMN06165178) | human gut metagenome | biome: ENVO:00009003; feature: ENVO:2100002; material: ENVO:00002003...
AGATACTGATCGGTCTCGTGGGCTCGGAGATGTGTATAAGAGACAGGTGCCGACCTGCCGCTGCCGGGCCTGGGGGTCGAGGACGGCTGCCTGACCTACCACGAAAAACGCTGGCGGGACATGAGCGGCAGCGACCAGCTGCGCGTAGCCACCGCCATTGTGCGCCGCCTGAACCCCAACTGCGGCTTTGTGCTGCTGGACAAGCTGGAACAGATGGACCTTGCCACGCTGGCCGAATTTGGCCGCTGGCTGGAAGCCGAGGGTTTGCAAGCCATCGCCACGCGGGTCTCGACCGGCAGCGAGTGCCAGATCATCATCGAGGATGGGCGGGTCAAAGAGGATACCGCAGCTTGTAACACGGTGTTACAAGCTCCCGCAGACACCCCCGCCTGGAAGAAAGGAGCCTTTTAAATGAGTAAGTACGCGATCACCACCGGCATCCAGAACACGCCGGTCAAAACCGTGCTGTACGGGCCGGAGGGCATCGGCAAAAGCAGCTTTGCCGCCCAGTTCCCGCAGCCGGTGTTCATCGATACCGAGGGCGGCACCAAACGGCTGAACGTTGCCCGCCTGCCCGCGCCCACCAGCTGGGCCATGCTGCTGGACGAGGTGGAGGAAGTGCGCAAGGGGAACGTGACCTGCCGGACACTGGTCATCGATACCGCCGATTGGGCCGAGCGCCTTTGCACCGAGGCGGTCTGCGCCAAAGCAAAGGTCAAGGGCATCGAGGATTTTGGCTACGGCAAAGGCTACACCTATTTAAAGGAAGAGTTCAGCCGCCTGCTGGATTCGCTGGAGGAAGTGCTGAACACCGGCCGCCATGTGGTGGTGCTGGCCCACGCTGCCATCACCAAGTTTGAACAGCCCGATGCAGTGGGCAACTACGACCGCTGGACGATGAAAACCAGCAAGCAGGTAGCCCCGCTGCTGCGGGAATGGTGCGACATGCTGCTGTTCGCCAACTATAAAACCATCGTGGAGAAATCCGGCAGCGGGCAGAACGCCAAGAACAAGGCCAGCGGTGCCCGCCGGGTGCTGTACACCGCCCACCATGCCTGCTGGGATGCCAAGAACCGCTTTGGTCTGCCGGAGGAAGTGCCTTTTGAGTACGCCAGCATTGCCGCCTGCATTGAAGCGGGCAGCGCCCCGGCTGCACCTGCAGCGGCCCCTGTACAGCAGCCCAAGCCCGCACCGGCACCTGCCCCTTTGCCTATCCCCGCCGCTGCAACCTTAGCACCGGGCGGCGGCGTGATGGTGGAGGATGCCGCGCCCGCCGAATCTCCGCAGCAGCAGGTGGAACGCCAGCAGGATGCCGCCCGTGAGAAGCTGGAAAAAGAACTAATCGCCGAACAGGTGCCCGAAAAATTACGCACTTTGATGCTGAACGACCTGGTCGATTCGGCCACGCTGCGCCACGCCGTATTCCAGCGCGGGTGCTACCCCGAGAACACGCCCATCTCAAACTACGACCCGCAATTTGTGGCGGGCAGCCTGGTGGCCTCTTGGGATAAGTGGTATCGGTTCATTTATGAAAACGGCGATATTCCGTTTTGATTTCGAAAGGAGAAAGTTTTATGTCTTACGAAAATGTTGCTATGAGTGACCGCGCCTTTGGCTGGGATGACGAGATCAAGAACGACGGCCCCGACTTTGTGCTGCTGCCCGAGGGGGACTACCTGTTCACCGTGACCGGCTTTGAGCGCGCCCGCTACGAGGGCGGTGCCAAGCTGCCGCCCTGCTCGATGGCTAAGCTGACCATCCGCATCCATGGCGGCGACAAGGGCGAGACCAGCGTGCAACACCGCCTGTACCTGCACTCCCGCTGCGAGGGGCTGCTCTGCGCCTTCTTTGAGAGCATCGGCCAGCGCAAGCACGGCGAGCCGCTGCGCCCGCGCTGGGATGAACTGGTCGGTGCGCAGGGCATGGCCCACGTGGGTGTGCGGGAGTACACCAAACAGAGCGGTCCCAACGCCGGACAAACCGGCCAGGCCAACGAGATCACCCGTTTTCTGCCGCCGCCGGAGCCGACCGCCGCCCCGCAGCAGCCCTGGGCACAGGGGGCGTTTTAAATGGAGCTGCGCCCTTATCAGGAAGCGGCGCGGCAGGCCATCCATACGCAATGGAACAGCGGGGTGCAGCGCACCCTGCTTGTTTTGCCTACGGGCACCGGCAAGACCATCGTGTTTGCCGCCGTTGTGGAGGATGCCGTCCGCGCCGGGCGGCGGGTACTGATCTTAGCCCACCGCGGGGAGCTGCTGGATCAGGCCGCCGACAAGATCCGCCGCAGCACCGGCCTGGGCAGCGCCATGGAAAAAGCAGAGAGCAGCTGCCTGGGCAGCTGGTATCGCGTCGTGGTTGGCAGTGTGCAAAGCTTGCAGCGCCCGCAGCGGCTGGAACAGTTCCCTCATGACTACTTCGGCACCATCGTCATTGATGAAGCCCACCACGCCATCACTGACGGCTACCGCCGTGTACTGGATTGGTTCCCCGAAGCCGACGTGCTGGGCGTGACCGCCACGCCGGACCGCGGCGACATGCGCAACCTGGGCGAGGTGTTCGGCAGCCTGGCGTATGAGTACAAGCTGACCGAGGCAATTCGGGATGGATTTTTGTGCCGTATTATGGCCCAGACCCTCCCGCTCAAGCTGGACATTTCGACCGTCGGCATGAGCGGCGGAGACTACGCTGTGGGTGAGCTGGGCGGGGCGCTGGACCCCTATCTTGACCAGATCGCTGCCGAGATGGAGAAGCACTGCCGCGACCGCAAGACCGTGGTGTTTTTGCCGCTCATCAAGACGAGCCAGAAGTTCCGAGATATGCTGAACGCCCACGGCTTTAACGCTGCCGAGGTCAACGGCCAGAGCGCCGACCGCGCCGCGGTGCTGGCGGATTTTGAAGCAGGGAAGTACAACGTCCTTTGCAACTCGATGCTGTTGACCGAGGGCTGGGACTGCCCCAGCGTAGATTGTGTGGTCGTGCTGCGGCCGACCAAGGTGCGCAGCCTTTACAGCCAGATGGTGGGACGCGGCACGCGGCTGTCCCCCGGCAAGAAAGATTTACTGCTGCTCGATTTTTTGTGGCTGACCGACCGCCACGAGCTGTGCCGCCCCGCAGACCTGATCTGTGAGGACCGCGCCGTGGCCCAGCAGATGACGGATAACCTGGCCGCGGCCGCCTGCCCCGAGGATATCGAGGATGCCGCTAAGCAGGCCGGTGAGGACGTTGTGGCCCAGCGGGAGGAAGCCCTTGCCAAGCAGCTGGCCGAACAGCGCCGCAAGCGTGCCCGGCTGGTGGACCCGCTGCAATACGAAATGAGCATCCAGGCCGAGGACCTGACCGGCTACGTGCCCGCCTTTGGCTGGGAGAGCAGCCCGCCCACCGCCGAGCAGCTGACCGCGCTGGAAAAGCTGGGCATCCAGCCCGACGGCGTGGACAGCGCCGGCAAGGCCGGGCTGCTGCTTGACCGCCTGGCCAAGCGCCGGGACGAGGGCCTGACGACACCCAAGCAGATCCGCTGCCTGGAGCGATACGGCTTTACCCACGTGGGCACCTGGAGTTTTGACGCTGCCAAGAACATGATCGACCGCATTGCTGTTGCCGGGTGGCGCGGCGCACCGCGCGGTATCGACCCCAAAACCTATACGCCGTAAAGGACAAGTATGGAAAACCAAGACCTTTTAGAAGCATTGGATTTTTTGGACCCCGGCACCCTGACCTACGAGGAATGGACCATCGTGGGCATGGGCTTAAAGCAGGCCGGGTACCCGGTGACAAGTTGGGAGCAGTGGAGTGCCCGCGATGGTGGCCGATACCACCGGGGCGAATGTGCCCGCAAATGGGGCAGCTTCCGCGGCAACCCCAACCCCGTTACCGAGAACAGCATCTTTAAACTGGCCCGCGACCATGGCTGGGGCGGCCCCGCCGGGCATGCCCTGGATTGGAACGATGTCATCGACGCGCCTGCCGCCAAACCCGAGGGCCGGGTCGTAGACCCCCACTGGCTGGAAGTGCAGGAATTGACTATCCCCGCCGATTGGGACCCCGCCGACCAGCTGGTGCGCTATCTGCAAGCATTGTTTGAGCCGGAGGAACATGTTGCTTACGTAACGGAAAGCTATCTGCGGGACGACCGCTATGCCCCCACCAAAGGCTGCTGGGACCGAACCGCCGGGCAGCTGATCGAGGAACTGCGCCACTACCATAACATCAATGCCGTGGTGGGGGATTGCAGCCCCGAGGCCGGTGCCTGGATCTGCTTTAACCCCGTGGACGGCAACGGCCGCAGCAACGACAACGTGACCGACTACCGCTATGCGCTAGTCGAGTGCGACAACATGGAGCTGGAAAAGCAGCAGGCCATCATCCGCCAATTGGAGCTGCCCTGCGCGGCGCTGGTTTACAGCGGCGGCAAAAGCCTGCATGCCATCGTGCGGGTGGGCGCGCCCGATTATGCCGAGTACCGTAAACGGGTGGATTACCTGTATACCGTCTGCCAGAAAAACGGCCTGACGCTGGACCAGCAGAACCGCAACCCCAGCCGCCTGTCCCGCATGCCGGGCATTGTGCGCGGGGGAAAGAAGCAGTATTTGTTGGCAACAAACCTGGGCAAAGCCTGCTGGGAGGAGTGGCGCGATTGGGTGGAAGCGGAAACGGATGAATTGCCCGATGATGAGGACCTTGGCGAGGAATGCAAAAATCCGCCCGCATTGGCAGATGCACTCATCGAAGGTGTTCTCCGCAGAGGGCACAAGATGCTGTTAGCTGGCCCAAGTAAAGCCGGTAAGAGTTTCGCCCTTATTGAGTTGTGTCTGGCAATTGCCTCTGGCAAACCGTGGTTAGGGCGTTTCAACTGTGCGCAGGGAAAGGTTTATTATGTGAATTTGGAACTGGACCGTGCCTCGTGCATCAATCGCTTTATAGAGGTTTACAAGGCGATGGGCTTACCGGAAAATCAGATGCAAACCACTATGCACAACATCCGAATCTGGAATTTACGCGGCGCATCTGTTCCCATGGACAAACTGGCCCCGAAACTTATCCGCCGAGCCAGCAAAAAGGGCTATTTAGCTGTTATTATTGACCCCATTTATAAGGTACTAACCGGCGATGAGAACAGCGCCGACCAGATGGCCAAGTTCTGCAACCAGTTCGACCTGGTCTGCCGCTCCCTGGATTGCGCCGTCATCTACTGCCACCACCATTCCAAGGGCTTGCAAGGCGGCAAGAAATCTATGGACCGCGCCAGTGGTTCCGGCGTGTTCGCCCGCGACCCCGACGCCATGCTGGACATGACCGAACTGACCCCGACCGATGCCATCCGCGACCAGTTGCACAATAAAGCCGCCTGCGCTGCCTGCCGGGAACTGCTGGACACCCACGGCCACGGCGATTCCTACAGCCAGGACGATGCCTGCAGCCGCAGCCGGATGCTGGAGATTGCCAAAGAACACCTGGGCCTGGCTGATCTGCGGGCACTGGATGCCACTATCGCTGACCATAAGAAGCATGCCGACGGTATGACCGCCTGGCGCATCGAGGGCACGCTGCGCGAATTTGCCCGCTTTGAGCCCGTCAACCTGTGGTTCGACTATCCCATCCACAAGCTGGACACCGGCCTGCTGGAGGATCTACAGCCGGATGCCGACCCGCGCACAACGGGCCGCGCCGGTGCTGCCCAGCGCTGGGGACAGGGAAAAGCCGACAAAACCAAAAAGAGCAGCCAGGAACTTTCGACCGCCTTTGAGGCCTGCACCATGGATGGGGAAGTAACGATCTACGCCATGGCCGAGTACATGGACCTGAAGCCCAGAACCGTAAAAAGCCGCCTGAAAGCCGACGGTGGGTACTGGATCGACGGCGAAAAAGTAGGCCGAAAAGAGCCCGGCAGCAGGGGATAAAATATACATTCTGTATATTTTGTAAAATACATTTCGTTATAATTTTGCAGTTATAGGCCTATAAACGACTGAACGTCACGACTGCAAAATTGCAGTTATAGGCCTATAAACTGCAAAAATGCAGTCCTATATATACTACGTATATATACCAGCACGTTGGTGTGTGGTATCCCTGAACTGTGGGGGCATACCCGCCCCACAGTTTCAGGGTACCCTCCACACACCGTGGCAGAAAAATCAAAAGGAGAAAACGCTATGAATTTTTTTATGCCGATGCGCCCGCCTACGGTGACGCATCATGATAAACAACTACACGCCTACATGAAAGGCGGCAAGCCCTGCGCTGTGCTGCACGATACCCCGGAACTGAAAGCCGCACGCGCCAAGCTGCATGCCGCCCTGGCACCTTTTGCCCCCGCGCAGCCGATGACCGGCGCGGTGCAGTTGGTGGTAAAATGGCTGTTCCCGGCCGAGGGACGCCCGAACGGCAGCTGGAAAACCTCGAAGCCCGACACCGACAATCTGGAAAAGGCCTTAAAGGACGAAATGACCCGCCTGCATTTCTGGCGCGATGATGCCCAGGTGTGCAGCGAGGTAGCCGAAAAGTTCTGGGCCGACACGCCGGGCATTTACGTGGAGGTGAGGGAACTGTGAAATGTATGTACGGCCAGCGCAAGCGGGCCCTGCCCTCGGATGTGCGGGCCGCTGCCATCCAAGTGGCGCATGAGATCATGGCGCAGCAGTGTGAACAGGTCGTGCGCCGCAGCTGGAATGAGATGCTGGTGGCCATGCACCAGGCTGGGCTGTCGCCACGGACCATCCGCCGGGTGACCGAAAAGCTGGACACCGTAGTGCTGCCCTATGTGGACGACCTGCGCAACCCGGACGGCGGCCTGAAAAACGCCGGCAACGCCCAGCACGTCCGCGATGGCGACATCTGGGTGCATGAGTACCTGGCGGGGCATGGCATCCCGTGTTATGAGATTGTGGAGGTGGAAACGTGAGCGTGATTTTAACCATCCTCGGCGATATTGTGCTAGGCTGCATGTTCGCCGGGTTCTACGCGCTGGGTGTTTCCGCCGGGAGGGCCGCCACCCGGCAGGAACCGGAGGACAGCATCGCCATGGAGCACAGGCATGGAGGTGAGGACGATTGACCTACGAGGAAAAGGTCCGCTGGCTGCGGCGGTACCGCGATGCGCTGAAGTTAGAGGTGGAACTGCGGCAGGAATTGGAAGCCCAGCGCGCCCGGGCCTGCAAAACCACGGCTGCCCTGACCGGCATGCGGGGCGGAGGAGGGGACGGCCAGGCGCTGTCCCGTGCGGTGGAAAGCATCGTGGCTGCCCAGCAGGATCTGCAGGCACAGATCAATCTCTGCGGGGCGACCCGGCGGGAGGTGGTGGCGGCGCTGGACCAGGTTACCGATGCGCGGGACCATGAGATCCTGCGCAGGCGGTATTTGCTGGGGCAGCGGTTTGAAGAGATTGCGGTAGAGATGTGTTTGGAATATCGGTGGGTGAGGAGGAGGCATAAGAGGGCGGTAGGTGGAATATGTGTAATTCTCGAGCATAATTGAGAAAAAATATCGTAGAATAGGTATAATCAATAAGCGCATATGTTGACATCCGCCGCGGTTATCGTTATAATAGAATTAACCTAATGGTTAATATGGTGGTGAAAAGTTTCTTGACGATAACCTACGCAAATGCGAGAGTTGAAAAGTATTTTACGGATTTCAACAAAATGAAAAAGGCGTTGCCTCCAGATTGGGTGCGAAGCATTAAAAAGTGCCTTGATAGATTAGAAGCCGCTGAGTGCTTTGGTGACTTTCTTGCCTTGGGATTGGGAAAGCCCGAATCCCTATCTGGCTATAAACAAATCAGATACTCTATCCGCATATCCGCTAATGTACGCTTGATTGTCGAACCTAACGCTACGCAGGAAACCATCATGATTTGTGATGAAATCGAAATAGAAGGAGTGAGTGATTATCATGGCGACAAAGAAAACTGGTATATCCCGTGACCTGATTATTCACCCAGGTGAAACAATCGCAGATATTCTTACTGAAAGGAATATTAGTCAAGTTGAACTTGCCAATAGAACTGGCGTATCACCTGCTTACGTGAGTAGTGTTATTTCTGGGAAAAAAGACATCTCTTCCAATTTTGCTATGGCTCTGGAATATGCCTTAGGTGTTCCTAAAACATTTTGGCTAAACCTCCAGGCGAATTATGATGCTGAGTTGTTGGAGTTGAATGAGGCTAATACCATAACAAAAGAAGAGGAACAGACTTATAACTCTTTACATGAAGTTGTAAAATGGCTTTGCAGTGTAAGTCTTATTCCCTGTGGGCAACGCAAGGCCGATGCCATTCTCTCATTAAGGAAATTTTTTCAGGTCAGCAATATTGCAAACCTTGGTTCTTTAGTACCCACAGGTGCATTTAGAGTTTCGCAAACCGCTTCCACTGACCCTGTCGTTATGGGCGCATGGTTGCGTTTATGTCAAGTCATCGGTAATAACGGGCAAACAGTTCTCCCACAATTTGACAACACTCAAACCGAAAATTTGGTTGCAGACTTAAAAGCTGTTATGCTAAATTCGAAGGCTGATATCCAAAAAGATTTAGCCACAACTATGGCCCGTTATGGTATCAAATTCAATATCGTTAAAAACTTCCGTGGAGCCCCCGTTCAGGGGTATATTTCTCGAAATCAAGAAAACGAGTACCAAATGGCATTAACAATTCGTGGAGCATATGCAGATATTTTCTGGTTTTCTGTGTTTCATGAACTTGGTCATATTGTTAATGGTGACATCACAAAGACTACTGGTTTTATTGACGGCTTAAGCCCTAATGGTAGCGCAACAGACAAAGAGACTGCCGCAGATAAATTTGCCTCTAACTCTTTACTTGAGCCTACCAGCTATAAAGCATTTGTTAACGCTGCCGATTTTTCAATAAGAGCTATCATGTTGTACGCAAGCACTCAACATGTGATGCCGTATATCGTAATTGGCCGTCTCCAGCGAGAGCAACGTATTCCGTATAGTTGGTACAGTAGCTATAAAACTCGATATAAATGGGATTCAAATTGACCCTCGAAAGCCCCCTGTAAAAGTGGTATAATGATACTGTCAAAAGCCGTAAGGAACGGGAGACCGCCTTGCGGCTTTTGTGTTGCCGGGAGTTGGGCAGCCTCCGGCAGCGATTGCGTCCATAGCGAATCCTCCTATTCTTTATCACAGCTGACAGCCGGGAAAGACCGGCGCTTTTTTGTAGGCGTAGCTTAACGCAAAGCAGCGGTCTCCAAAACCGCGAGATGAAGGTGCAAGTCCTTCCGCCTGTGCCATCTGCCCCGTCAGCCCGGAGAAGCTCACACATCCTTTGCTTTTCTCTTCTGTCTGTGTGCTGGCGGGGTGGCTCTTGAAAATAACCACCGGGGGTGCCTATGGAGAAACGACTGACCGGCAATCCCCGGTATGCCAACGGGGCCCTGCGCCGCAAATACCGTGCCAGGCTGCGGGCCATGGGCGGAGAGTGCGGTATCTGCCACGGCAGGCTGGGGCCGATCCATTACGAGGAGCCTTCCGATGCCGCGCATCCGCTGTCCTTTGTCATTGATGAGATCAAACCTGTGTCGAAGTGGCGGCAGTTCGGGTATGCTTCGCCCCGCGCTGCGGCCGAGGATTGGGGCAACTTGCAGCCTGCACATTACTTTTGCAATGCGCAAAAAGGCAACAAAACAGGCGTTTTCGGGGCAGATTCGGGGCAAAAAATCACGAAATCACCCAAAATCAGCGACGGAAATTGGTAGGTGGGGAGGGTCCCCCGGCCCCCGCGGCGGCGACCTCGCCCCGTCCAGCGCCGATTTACACACAGGGAGTTTTTGAATGAAGATGAAGAGCGTGACGGCCAGGAACGACCGGCTTTTGCAGTTGAAGGAACTCGCAAAAGTGCTGGCGGGCAGTATCGACAGCTGCAACGACCCCAAGGCGCTGCCGCCGCTGGCCAAACAGTACCGGGAGACCATCCGGGAAATTGAAGAAATCGAGGGAGCAAATAACCATGGCGACGAAGTCAGCGACATCCTTGGCGAGCGCGCCGCTGATGGGAAGCCAGGAGCCGTCCGAAAGGATCGCGCCTGAGTACCAGCGGTCGGACGGGCTGGACGCTGCCAAGCTGGTGCGGGTAGGCGGCACTGTGCTGGACCCCTGGCAGGGTGACGTACTGGACGACTGGATGGGGTTTACCCCGGCGGGCAAGTGGGCCGCACCGACGGCGGGCGGCAGCGTACCGCGCCAGAACGGCAAAAGCCTGCTGATCCAGGCCCGGAGCGAGGCCGGGATGCTGATGTACAACGAGCAGGTCATCTACACCGCCCACCTGCAGAAAACCGCCACCGAGACTTTTGAGGAAATGCGGGACTTTTTCGAGGGAGCCAAGCTGCGGCGCTATGTGGCCGAGATCAAGACGGCCATCGGGCGCGAGCAGATCATCCTGAAGTCCGGCGCGCGCATCAAGTTTCTGGCCCGCACCCGTAACGGCGGCCGCGGCCAGCATGGTGACCTGCTGATCTTTGACGAGGCCCAGGAACTGGACGCGAACCAACAGGCATCCTTTCTGCCGGCCATCTCGGCCAGCCTGAACCCGCAGACGCTGTACCTGGGCACCCCGCCCGATGAGACCGCCGTGGGTACGGTGTTCCGGGGCATCCGCAACAAGGCGCTGGAAGGCGAGAGCCGCAAGACCGCCTGGTTTGAGTTTTCCGTGCCCGAAATCGGGGATGTGACCGACAAGCGCCGCTGGGCGGCAACCAACCCGGCGCTGGGGCGGCGCATCCAGCTGACCACCATTGAGGGCGAGGTGGAACAGATGGACCCCGACACCTTCGCCCGGGAGCGCCTGGGCTGGTGGAGCCCGGTGCTGACAGAACAAACCGACTACGCTTTAAACAAAACCGCCTGGGAGCAGTGCGCCAGCGATGAGCTGAAACCCGAGGGCAAGACCGCCTATGGGGTAAAGTTTGCCGCCGATGGTTCTGCCGTCTGCCTGTGTGGTGCGGTCATCCCGAAAGAGGGACCTGCCCGCGTCTCGCTGATCGAGATGCGGCCCTCGGGGCAGGGGTACGGCTGGCTGGCCGACTGGCTGAATGTCCGCTACGACCGCGCCAGCTGTGTGGTCATTGACGGCCGCAACGGCGTGGACGTGCTGGTGGAGCGCATCCGCCCCATCTGGAAAGCGAAAAATTCCGTCATCCGCCCCGGCACGAAAGATGTGATCGCGGCGGTGGGCGGTTTTACCAACAGCGTGAACGAGCACAGCCTGACCTGGTATCGCCCCCAGACGGTGCTGAACGAGAGCGCGGTGACCGCCATCAAGCGGCCCATCGGCGGCGGGTACGGCTTTGGCGGCGACAACAGCCTGCCGGTGGAAGCCTGTGCCCTGGCCCTTTGGGGCGCAAAAACCTGCAAACGAGACCCGACACGCAAGATGCGCATCGGCTAAAAGGAGCAAAGATGACCGACCTGCATTTTGGCATCATCACAGGGCTGACCCTGGAGGAAAACCGGCAGCTGGCAACGCTGGCCGAGGTGTTCAACTACCACCAGCCCTACAATGAGACCAAAGACAAATACTACGAGGGGCACATCACCCTGAACGATGTAAACATCGGCATTGCGCTGCCCGGCGGCATCAAAAAGCTGGAGGTCGGCTGCAACTGGGGCCAGAAAACCGTGGATGTGCTGGCTGCGCGCAGCATGTTTGACGGTTTTGTAGGCAAAAACACCGAAGCCCTGACCCAGATGGTAGCCAACAACCGGTTGATTGCCGAGTACAGCAAGGCCTGCCGGGATGAGCTGAAATATGGCTGTGTGTTTGCCTCACTCTCCGCCGATGATGCCATAGGCTGCCGGGTCCGTTTCCACAGCCCCGTCACAGCAGCGGCTTTGTGGAGCGGCGAAAAAGGGCGCATCGACTGCGGGCTTGCCATCATTGACACCGTGCCGGATGAGCAGTTCAAAGGGCGCTGGTTGCCCCGCCTTGTCAACTTTTACACCGATGAGGCGGTCATCGTGCTGGAAATGGTGCAGAACCAGTGGCGAGCCACACGCCACCGGCACCGTATGGGCCGCCCTCTGATGGAGCCGCTGATCTGGAACGCCACCAGCGACAAACCCTTTGGCCGCTCCCGGCTGAAAAAGGCCATCCGCGCACTGATCGATGATTATGTCCGCATTGTTGCGAACGCCACCGTGGCGCTGGAGTTCGACACCACGCCCCAGAAATATCTGCTGGGCGTGACCGATGAGCAGTACGATACCATCATGAACGACAAGTTCAAAACCTATGTGGGCAGCCTGCTGACCGCTACCAGCAACCCAGAGACCGGAGAAAACCCGCTGTTTGGCCAGCTGGCCCAGGGCAGCCTGGCACCCCATGTGGAAAAAATGCGGATGACCGCCACCCAGTTTGCCGCCGCCACCGGCCTGACCGTGACCGATGTGGGCGTGATCAATGATGCCAACCCCACCAGCAGCGATGCGATCCTGGCCCAGAGCCAGACCCTGGTACTGATGGCCCAGCAGTTGAACACCGGCAACGGTGACGCGCTGCGCACCATTGCCCAGATGGCCCAGGCCATTGCCCGCAGCGTGACGCTGGATGAATTGACCGAGGAGGAGCGGGACGTTATAGCCCACTTCAAGAACCCCGCCATGCCCAGCGTAGCCGTGACCGCCGATGCGGCCATCAAGATCGCCACGGCCCGGCAGGAGTTTGCCAGCACCGATACGTTTTTGGAGATGATCGGTTTTGACCAGGCGGACATTTTGCGCATCAAGGCCCAGGAGCAGCGGGTGCGGGGGCAGAAAACACTGTTAGAGGTGGAAAATGAGGATAACGGCGACGGCCTGGGCGGCGTACACCCAGCAGCTGGCGAAGCTGAATAAAAAAGCCGGGCAGCTGATGGCTGACTACATAGCCGCCCACGGCACCGGGGACACCGATGCATTGATCGCCTACGCCCACGCGCTGGTGACAAAGTACGGCGAGGGCAGCGCCGAACTGGCCTGCCAGATGTACGATGCCCTGGCCGCTGCGGCCAAAGCCGGGGTGCCTGCCGCCGAGCCTGCCCAACCGGCAAGCTATGGCGAGGTAGCCCGGATGGTGCAGGCTACCAAAGCCAGCCAGCCCCAGATGCAGCAGGGAGTGAGCCGCTTAGTCAAGCGCGCCGGGGCCGACACGACCCTGAAAAACGCCTTGCGGGACGGGGCCGAGTGGGCCTGGGTGCCCCAGGGCGATACCTGCGCCTTTTGCCTGACGCTGGCAAGCCGCGGCTGGCAGAAAGCCAGCCAGGCAGCCATCAAAGGCGGGCATGCCGAGCACATCCACGCCAACTGCGACTGTGAGTACGCGATACGGTTTGACGGGCGCAGCACCGTGGCCGGGTACGATCCGGACAAGTACCTGCGCCAGTACCGTGCCGCTGATGGGGACATCAACAAACTGCGCCGGGTGAATTATGCCGCCAACAAGGAGCGCATCAACGCCCAGAAGCGGGCAGCATATGCGGCGAGGAAAGCCGCCTTTACATCCACGCAGAATCGTGCTATACTTGGTTCCATCGACAGCGATGGGAGCGTGAAGAAGATAGAGCTGACAGTTCTTGGTAACTTAGACCCTTCTCCTCTCATTTCCACGTTTGGTCATTTGCAGACCACAGAAGTTGTCGTGACGGATGAACGAATCGCGCATATTAAGGAACGACATCCAGAGGATTATCTTTTGTTTGAACAATATGGACGCGAATCCATTTTGTCCCCGGACATTCTGATTCAGGACATAAAAAACGTAGGCACTGTATTTGCTGTTAAGAAACTTCCTGACACGAATTTGAATGTCGTCTTGCGGCTGGTTTTGGATACGGATAACCCGGATTTCAAAAATTCTGTTATGACATTTTATCGGATTCGTGAAAAGAATCTTAAAAAACTGATGGAGAAGAATCCTGTTCTTTACATAAAGGAATGAATCTGCTATAATAAGCGTAGGATAAGATTGCATTTGAAGTAGAGATTGTGCTGCTACGCGCCCATTGGGCCAAAAGAAATGCGGGAAGGGGCACACCCGCCAAATGCCAATCGATGGGGAACGGTTCAGATGCCGTTCCCCGTTCCTGTTGATAGATCCATTTTAACCACGATGCAACCGCACCGTGGTTTTTTTATGCCTGTTTCTGGCCGCATGAGGCCGGGGCGGGCGTTTTTTATACCCAAAATTGCCCGGCATGGCGTAAAACTGCACAGCCAAGGCGGATGCGACCCGCGTAAACAAAGCGCAGGCGGAAAGGAACCCTTATGAAACGCGAAGAAGTCAAGAACAAGATCCCCGGCATTACCGATGAACAGCTGGATTGGCTGATGGGCGAAAACGGCAGGGACGTCACCGCCGAAAAGACCAAGGCCGCCAGCCTGCAAGGCCAGGTGGATGACCTGACCAAGCAGCTGAACACCGCCAAAGACGGCCTGAAAGCCTTTGAGGGGGTGGACGTGGCTGATCTGAAGGGCCAGATCACCAAGCTGCAGGGCCAGCTGACCGACCAGGCCGACAGCTTTGCCTTTGATGCCGCCCTGGACGGTGCCATCCGCGATGCACGCGGCCGCGATGTAAAGGCCATCCGCGGGATGCTGGATGTGGCGGCGCTGAAAGCCAGCAAGGACCGCACCAGCGACATCAAGACCGCGCTGGATGCCCTGGTGAAAGACAAGGCCTGGGCCTTTGATGCCGCCCCCGGCGGCTACCCCAACGTGAAAGACGGCGGCGAGGCCGCCGCCCGCGGCAAGGGCGGCATGGTGGACGGCGTGGAGGCTGCTTTCGCGTCGATGAATCCGAACTTGAAAGTGTAAGTTTTACAGAAAGGAGCCAATTATGGCACATGCAAATCAGGAACGCTGGAGCAAGCTGGTGGACGCTAAGCTGCGCAATCAGCTTGTGACCCGTGACAACTACATCTTTAACAACCGCTACGAGGGCGACCCCAAGGCGGGCAAGGTCAAGATCCCGGTGCGTGATACCGAGGTCTCTGTCAAGGACTACAACAAGGCCACCGGCATCGACCCCGAGGCCGGTACCACTACCTACCTGGAGCTGAACATCGACCAGGATGAGGCCGTGAACGAGCTGATCGACGGCTTTGATGCCGCCAGTGTGCCCGATGGCATTGTGGCCGACCGCCTGGACAGCGCCGGTTACAGCCTGGGCCTGTCCATCGACAAGAAGTCCATCGAGGCTTTGCAGGCCGCCAGCGGCGCCACCATCAGCGCCACCAAGACCGCCACTACCGAGGCCAACGCCTACAAGCTGGCGCTGGAGGCCAAGCGCGTGCTGAGCCGCAAGGGCGTACCCGCCGATGGCCGCTTTATGATCGTCTCGCCCGAGTACCTGGAAGTGCTGATGCTGGATGAGCATTTCATCAAGCGCGGCGACCTGTCTCAGGAGATGGTGCAGGCGGGCGTGGCCGGTAAGATCGCGGGCTTCAACGTGTTTGAATCCAACAACATGGATTACGAGAACACCACCCGCGTAACCAGCAAGAAAACCACCACCGAGTTCATTGCTGGCCACCCGAACTGGTGCCACCGCGTGATGGAGTGGCAGGTCCCCGTCCACCTGCAGGATCTGGCCGGCAGCGGCAAGTACATCGGCGCAAGCGCCGTGCAGGGCCGCAAGGTCTACGGCATCAAGGTCTCCAAGCCGCAGACCCTGTACATCAAGCGCACCGAGGCCTGATAAGGAGGGCACCCCATGGGATACGCCGATCTGGACGACGTGGAGAGCGGGTTCCGCACCCTGAGTGATGAGGAACGGAACCGCTGCTTTTACCTATTAGAGGAAGCGGCTGCCATCATTGACGCCTATGGGCGGGAGGCCGACCCGGACGTGAAAAGGCTGGTCTCCTGCCGGATGGTGCGCCGCCTGCTGGGTGACGGCACCGGCGGCGAGACCCCGCTGTACCCCATGGGCGCTACCCAGGGGTCCGCTACAGCGCTGGGCTATACCCAGAGCTGGACCATGGGCAGCAGCGGCAGCGCCGGGGAGTTGTACCTTTCCAAACTGGAGAAGAAGCTGCTGGGTGCGGGCAACCGCATCGGCGCGGCCAGCCCGGTGGAGGGGCTTTGCGATGCTGCGGGGGATTGATGTGGTGCTGTACGAGAAGCACCAGACCGGCGAGGATGCTTTCCATGCGCCGGTGTATGAAGAAGTGCCCGTGACCGTGCACAATGTGCTGGTTGGTGCCCCGGACACCGCTGCCATCGTGAACGAACTGACCCTGACTGGCAGGCGGCTGGCCTACACGCTGGCCCTGCCAAAAGGGGATAGCCATGATTGGCACAACGTGACCGTGGAGTTTTTCGGGCAGAAGTTCCGCACCTACGGCGATGTGGTGCAGGGCATGGAAAGCCTTGTACCGCTGGCATGGAACAAACAGGTAAAGGTGGAACGGTATGGCTAAGGTAAAAATCAAGCTGAACAGCGCCGGGGTGCGGCGGCTTTTGAAAAGCAAGGAGATGCAGGCCATCTGCACCGAGCATGCCGAGGAGATTGCCGCCCGCTGCGGTGCAGGCTACGCTGTGGACAGCATGCAGAAAGAGACCCGCGCCATTGCCACCGTGTATCCCCAGACTGCTGAGGCCCGCCGCGACAACTACCACAACAACACCATAGAAAAGGCTTTGCGATGATCGAAACGACTGTTTTGGATTATCTGCGCGACCGGCTGGGTGTTCCTGTGACGATGGAAGTGCCGGAGGGAGCCTCCGGCACTTTTGTTGTATTGGAGCGCACCGGGGCTGAGCGGCATGACCATATCCGCCGCATGAGCCTGGCCGTGCAGAGTTACGCGCCCACGTTGTTACAGGCAGCACAATTGGACGATGCCGTGATCGAAGCCATGCTGGCTTTGCCCACGCTTGACCAGGTGGGGGCCTGCAAGCTGGAGCGCGATTACAATTTTACCGATACCGAAACCAAAAAATACCGCTACCAGGCGGTTTTTGCGGTGACTTATTACGAATAACCGCGTGTCCACACTGGACACGGGAAAGGAGCCTGTAATGGCAGACACCAAAAATGTAACCACCAGTAAGCCCAAGATCGGCGGCGCAGTGTACCGTGCGCCTGTTGGCACTACGCTGCCCACCGATGCCACCACCGCTTTGGATGAAGCATTTGTGTGCCTGGGCTATATCAGCGAGGACGGCCTGACCAACGCGAACAGCCCGGACGGTGACAAGATCAAGGCCTGGGGCGGCGATACCGTGTACACCTACCAGAAAGAGAAGGACGACACTTTCCAGTTCAAGCTGCTGGAAGCACTGAACCCCGATGTGCTGAAAACCGTATACGGTGATGACAACGTGACCGGCACCGTCCAGGCCGGGCTGACCGTTAAGGCCAACAGCAGCGCTGCCGAGGACAAGGCCTGGGTGGTGGAGCTGATCCTGAACGGCGTGCTGAAGCGCGTGGTCGTGCCCAAGGCCAAGATCACCGAGATGGACGATATCGTCTACGCCGATGAGGAAGCGCTGGGGTATGACATTACCATCACCGCCACGCCGGACACGGACGGCAACACCCACTACGAGTACATCAAGGAGAAAACGGCATGATCACCGGCAAGACAAAAAGCGGTTTTGTTTACGCCATCCCGGAAAAGCGCATCCATAACATGGAACTGCTGGACGCGCTGGTGGAAGTGGAGCGCGGCAGCGATGCCGGTTTGAGCGATGCGCTGAACCTGCTGCTGGGCAAAGACCTGAAGAAAAAGCTGTACGACCTCCACCGCGATGAGGACGGCATTGTCGATGGCGAGGCTGTCGCCAACGACTTTGTGCAGATCCTGCTGGATTACAAAGCGGGAAAAAACTCCTGACCCTGGCCCGGATGGCAGCGCTGGCCCCGGACGAGCTGGTGTGCGACATGGCGGAAACCTACCATGTACTGGACTGGCGCGCCCTGGGGCTGCCGCTGGCGGCCACCCTGGCCGGGGGCCTGCGGGAGACAAGCCGCACCTGCATGGCGCTGAACCATGCCCCGATAACGACCGACACGCTGCTGCTGGGCGCGATGGCTGACAGTTTGCAGCTGCTGGTGTGGAGCAAGACCAAAGACGCCCAGCATGGCCGCAACCGCCCTGCCCCGGTGCTGGATACCCTGTTGGGCACGGCTCACCGCCGCAAGGTGACCGGCTTTGCCACGGCTGCCGAGTTTGAAGCGGCCAAAGCAGAAATTTTGAAGGGAGGCTGATGCCATGGCAAGCAAAACCGAACTGGCGAAAGCCTATGTTGAGATCATCCCCTCGGCCACCGGCATCGGCGGCAAGATCAGTGAAGCGCTGGGCGGGGAAGTAACCGCTGCGGGTGCTACTGCCGGGCAGAGCCTGGGCAAGAGCCTGATCGGCGCAGTGGGCAAGATCCTTGCGGCGGCGGGCATCGGCAAGATGCTGCAGGCCGCCTTTACCGAGGGCAGCGCCTTTGAGACGGAGGTTGCCAAGGTGGGAACCATTGCCGATACCACCAAAGTGCCCATTGGGGAGCTGAAAGAGCAGATTTCTGACCTGTCCGGCACGATGGGCATTGCGGCGGGTGACCTGGCCGAGGCCACCTACCAGGCCATCAGTGCCGGGCAAGATACCGGCGATGCTGTAGCCTTTGCGGGGCAGGCGGCTAAGCTGGCCGCTGCGGGCTTTACCAGCAGCTCCTCGGCGGTCGACATCCTGACCACGGCGCTGAACGCCTACGGCCTGGGTGCCGACAAGGCGGGGCATGTTTCGGACGTGCTGCTGACCACCCAGAACCTGGGCAAAACCAGCGTAGACGAACTTTCGGCCAGCATGGGCCGGGTCATCCCGCTGGCGGCAGCCTACAAGGTGAACGTGGAAAACCTGTCCAGCGGCCTGGCCATTATGACGGCCAACGGTATTGCTACCGCCGAGGCCACCACCTATACCAAGTCCATGCTGAACGAGCTGGGCGACACCGGCTCGACCGTGGGCAAGATCCTGCAAAAAGAGACCGGCCAGGGCTTTGCTGAACTGATGGATAGCGGCCAGAGCCTGGGCGACGTGCTGCAGGTGCTGTATGACAGCGTGGGCGGCGATGCCACCAAGTTTGCGGCGCTGTGGTCCAGCGTGGAAGCCGGTACGGGTGCGCTTTCGCTGGCAAACTCCGGCGCGGAGAAGTTCAACGATGTACTGGGCCAGATGGTGGACAGCAGCGGCGCGACCGAGACTGCTTACACCACGATGACCGACACGATGGCCCACCGGATGGAGAGCCTGAAAACCGACGCTGCCAACCTGGGCATTGCGCTGTTTGATTCAGTCAGCGGCAAGCTGGGCGCAGCTGTGAGCCTGGCCAGCGGCTACCTGCAGACCCTTACGGATGGCTTTACCAGCGGCGGCTTTGCCGGTCTGGCCGAGGGGCTGGGCAGCATTTTCACCGACCTGACCACCAACGTAGGGCCGCAGCTGCTGCAAAGCGGCATCGACCTGATGACCCAGCTGGGGCAAGGAATGGTTACGGGCATCCCGCAATTGCTGGCACAGGCGCTGCCCATTGCGGCCAACCTGGCCAGCGGGCTGCGCGCCAATGCGGGCCAACTGGTAGACACCGGCATCCAGTTCATCTTGAACATGGCGCAGGGGCTTATCAACGGCCTGCCGACGATGATCACCTACATACCCGGCATTGTGACCGATATTGCAGGCATCGTCAACGACAATGCGCCCAAGCTGCTGGAAGCGGGGGTAAAGCTGATCGGTATGCTGGGCATGGGACTGATACAAGCCGTGCCTGCGCTGCTGGCGAATCTGCCGCAGATTCTGATGGCCGTTGCCAGCGTAATTACTGCCTTTAACTGGCTGGAACTGGGCGGGAATATCATCAAGTTCCTGGGTAACGGCATCCGGAACATGGGCGGGACTTTAAGCAGCTGCATCAAAAACTGCTTTGACCAGGGCCTTGCCTACATCAAGAGCCTGCCCGGCAAGGCAGCCGGATGGGCCGCTGACATGATCAACGGCTTTGTGGGGGGGATCTTTTCCTCAATGCACAAGGTTGCAGATGCCGTCAAGAATGTAGCTTCCACCATTACCGCCTACATGCACTTCAGCCGCCCCGACCTGGGTCCGCTGCGCCAGTATGAGAAGTGGATGCCCGACTTTATGGCCGGGCTTTCCCGCGGCATTACCGACAACCTGTGGATGGTCGAGGATGCGGCGGAGAGGCTTTCGGGCGCGACGGCCGAGCCGATGCAGGTAGCTGTGGCCGGTACACTGCGCAGCAACAACCGCTTTGGCAACACTGCCGATACCTGGCAGCCGGGCGGTATGACCGTAAACCTGAACAACGAGTTCCACACTCACGACAGCCTGTCCGAATCGGAACTGACGCGGGAGGCGGAATCCATGGCCCAGCGTTTGAAATGGGCTATCCCGTAAGGAGGTGCGCATGGCAAGGACCGTGCCTGTATATGCTTTTCAGGCGGCGGACGGCAGCACCATCCGTTTTGCCGTAGACAGCGATCTCTGGATCACGAATCTGACCGGCGATGACGGCCTGGACGTGGAAATGACCGAGCAGCAATCCACCGGGCAGACCGGCAAGACCATCACGGGGCAATCCGTAGGCAGCCGCAGCCTGACCGTGACCGGCAGCATCCTGCGGGACCTGGATGCCAACGAGGCGCTGCTGAAGCGGCTCATCCGCCCCAAAGAGGCCGCCCGCTGGCTGAAAACCGTGGGCGATACCACCTGGTATCTGGATGTGCTGCCCGCCCATACCCCGGATGTGAGTGGCGGGGAACACCTTTTGAACTTTCAGTTTAAACTGAAAGCAGCGTACCCATACTGGCGCACCGTGGAAACGGCAGCCACCATGCTGGGCGGCCTGGAGGGCAGCTGGTTCCCGACCCCTGTCTCGACCGCCGGCAGCTGGTACATCAGCAAATACAAAAAAGATGTGTACACTACCGTGGTGAACAGCGGCAGCACCGAGACCGAGTTTGTGCTGACCCTGACCGCTGCGGCCCGCGTGAAGAATCCGATGCTGTGGCACAACGGCAAGCGCAGCTACCTGAAACTGAACAAGGAAATGCTGCCCGGTGAATCGGCCATCATCTCCACGGTGGATGGTTCCCGTGGCTGCACCTACCGCCAGAGCGATGGTACTGAGGTGAACGGGTTCCGTTGGCTGGACTACGACAGCGACCTGTGGATGACGCTGGACCCCGGCGACAATGTGCTGCGCCTGACGGCCGACGAGGGCCGCGAAAACCTGACCGCCACAGTGACGGCACCTAAGGGGGTGGCGGCCGGTGTCTGACGCTTTACGCCTGTATGTGTACCAGAACGGGGAGCGCGTAGGCATGGTGGACAGCGCTAACAGCCTGCAGTGGGCCCCGGCCTTTGCCGATGTGGGCGAGATCAAGCTGGTGTGCGGCGCTACCGCCACCAACCGCGCCATGCTGGTGCAGGGAGCCGTGCTTTACAACCCGGACACCCCCGGCCTGGCCGCGCTGATCGTAGCCACGGAACTGGACAGCGATGCCCGCAAGCTGACCGTGCGGGGCAAGTTTACCCTGCAGCGGTTCGCCCAGCGGATAGCCAAGGGCAAGACCACCGTGACCGATGCAGCCGCAGGGCTGCTGGACCTGTGCCGTGCCAACCTGCGCGAGCTGGAAGTGGCCTTGCCGGATGCCGCTGATTTTACTGCCCCCTGTGAGGCAGTGGACCTGGAATGGGTGACCTGCCTGGATGCCATGACCCAGCTGGCCGAGACCGGCGGGTTTGGCCTGCGCTGCGCCTTTGACCCGGCCACCGGCAGCGAAACGCTGGAACTTTTGCAGGGCAAGGACCGCAGCGCACCGGGGAGCGATTTGTACATGGGCTACTTTTCGACCCGGATGCAGAACCTTTCCAGCCCAACCTATACCGAGGATGCCAGCGACTACGCCAATGTGGTGCTGTGCGGCGGCGAGGAACCCAGCGAGGGGGACAGCTTTACCCGGTATTTTTGCGAGGTAGGAGACATCACAGCCGCCGGCAATGCCCGGCACGAGCTGTGGGTGGACGGCAGCAGCGTAAAGCACAAATACACCGTGCAGAACGCGGACGGCAGCACCACCGAGAAAACCTACACCGAAACCGAATACCAGACCGCCGTGCAGAACTATGCCCGCGCAGCTCTGGCCAATCACCTGGGGACCCGGCAGCTGAAATGCACCGCCGCCGACAGCCAGATGATCTACGGTCAGGACTACGCCCTGGGCGATATTGTGCCGGTGCGGGTGGAGGAGATCGGCCTGGAAGCCACCGCGCGGGTGGCCAGCATCAAGATCATCTACGAAAGCACCGGGCGCAGCCTTTGCCCTGTGTTTGACAACTTTACCTTTAAAAAGGAGTGATGTGCTTTGACCGAGCTTATCTGCTGGCCGCTGGACAATAAGCAGTATACCAGCGTGGCGCTGGGCGCAGCCTATGCGGCCCGCAGCCGCGGCGTGCTGAACGCCGACAGCTTTGCCGCCAAAACCAACGGCAACAATACGGTCACTGTGGGCAAGGGCGTGGGCTGCATCCACGTGAGTGATCAGTGGGCGGCGTTCCCGTTCAGCCATGGCGATGTGACCCTGACCTTTGAGGATGCCGACGGCGTGAATCCCCGTTGGGATGCCATTGCCCTGGTGTACGACAAAAACGCCAACACCGCAGGTCTGGAAGTGCGCAAGGGTACGGCCTCGGCCAGCCCCACGCTGCCCAGCCTGCGGCGCAGTGACGACTATGACGAGATCTTCCTGTACCGGGTGACCCGGCCCACCGGCGCTACTAAGATCAGCGCCGACAACGTGGTAGACCTGCGGCTGGATGGCAGCGTCTGCGGCCTGATGCGGGATACCATCGACGCGGTAGACACCAGCGTGATGGAAGCCGCCTTTGAAGCGTTTTTGCAGAAAATCGAAGCCGAACTGAACCAGCTGAACGCCGGAACCTCGGCCATGATGCGAGCGACCTATGACCCGCAGGGGCGGCAGACCGATATTTTTAAGGCGATCGACAAGGTCTCCAACATCTACTACGCCAGGCTTACGCTGAACGGGTGGACGGCTTGCAGCAGCGCCGACCAGGCCAAAGGCCTGCTGTACCAGCAGACGGCTACGCTGACCTGCGCGAACAGCCATGCGCCGGTGGTGACGGCTGCCAGCGTGTTTTTGTCCGGCATCGGCTACGACAAGACCGGGGTGCCCGCTACCGATGATGTGCTGGACGAGGTGCAGGACATCATCAACGACGGCGTGACGGTCACGGCGTACAATTCAGTGCTGGTTAAGGTAAAAGAAAAGCCTACCGCCGAGATCCGGGCGCGGTGGGTCATTCAAAGTTGATGGAGGTTTAGCATGAAACATTCGTTCGTGTGTAGTTTTACCCCCCCCCGTAAGAAATCTGCGGCATGTGCTGCGCGGGGGTACTGCTGATGGGTGTAGCACCGAGGATTCCGGGTGAGAACGCAAAAGGGAAAATGCTTGCACAAATCTATGAATACGGAACAGGGTCGGCAAGCATTAAGGCACTTTACTGTAACGAGAAATTGGCAACCGCTTCAGATGGCGCTTTTGAAATCCATATTAAAAAAGCGGGTACATATCGGCTTATTGGCTGGGTGCAGGCACGAGATTCCGCCTATAAGGCTTATTTGAAATGCAACGATGCTACAATTTTCGGTCCTTTTATTAACAACGGTTTTGACCTTGAAAAAAAATTAAGTGCAGGAGATGTCATCAGTATCCCCAGTCAGTACATGGATTATTATTCTACAGCATCTGCAACATTGATTATACTTACAACTTAATGGAAGCGAGTGATTTTATGGGAATGTCACCGAGAACACCGGGCGGCAAAAAATTGCAGCTGCTTACGACCGTTACATTTACACCTATTAACGGCAGCAGTACCGCCACAAGCTCGTTTCAGACGTATGACCTTTCAGAATTTAATGTGGCAGGAAAAAAGGCGGAGGACTTTTTCGTTCGTATTTCCGGTTTTACTTCCAGCCCTGCCGAAAAGCAAAGCCGTAGTTTCACGAATTTGGAAATTACCGGTTTTTCCAACTCGGTTTTAACCCTGAAGGGGACATATACTCAGTATGACTACCATGCCAACAGTCTGTCCTTAACTGTAGAAATTTACGTCTACAAATAACGAGGTACAAAATGAAAATCTACGATGAAATCACCAACGAGGAGCTGACATCTCCCGACCTGTCAGCCGGTTATCTCTACACCGCCAGGCGGGTTGCCGAGCATGTGCCGGAGAGCCGGGAAGTTATGCAGGGCACTGTCACCGAGGACGACCCCAAAGGCCTTGAACACATCATCTCCGGCTACGATGTGTACGATGACTGCCAGCTGTACCACCGCTACACCGAGGCCGAACTGGCCGAGCGGCAGCAGGCGGAGATCGAGGCGAGCACCATTGTGCTGGACGATGCGACCAAACTCTCCCTGATGTTAGCCGAGATCCCCACCGAGGCCAAGCCCACCACGCCCCCGAAACTGGGCTACAAGTGGGTGCCGACCTACAGCGGCACGGCGGGTTTTGCGTGGGAACTGCAGGAAGACCCCAACGCCTACGGAACCAACGACCGCCCGCTGTACTGGGTGGACGGCATGACCGTCTGTACCGGCTACTACTACACCGACGGCGACAAACTGTACATGGCCCTGCAGGACGGCGCGGCCCCGGCGCTGACCGATACCGAGTGGTTCGAGGTGGTGTGATATGTATCGCGGTACGACTCCGACCTTTACCTTTACGCTGCCCATCGAGTGCGAGACCATCTCAATGCTGTCCGTTGCGTTCAAACAGGGCGGCGAACTGCTGTTTGAGCGCGGCCTGCCGGACGTAACGATGTCCGGTAATGTACTTTCCTGCACATTGACCGAGGAGGAAACGCTGCAGCTTCGCGGGGACACGGAACTGCAAATTCAGCTGCGGGTGGGCGTTGGATCTGCCCGCATGGCCTCGCAAGTGTTCCGTGTGCCGGTCAGCCAGATTCTGAAAGATGGTGTGCTTACATGACGTTAGACGTACAGTTTGCCACACCCTCCGCCTTTGTGGTGGAGTTTGGCACCGATGCCGATCTGACCGCCGACCTGGGGCAGACCACCATTTTATCCACCGCGCCGCAGTACAAGGGCGAGACCACCGTGACCCCGCGCATCTACGAGGAGACTCGCCTGGAAACCAAAGACAAGCTGATGCCGGACGATGTGACCGTGCGAAAGATTCCCCGGTACGAGGTCTCCAACGATTGCGGCGGCGTGACCCTGATTATGGGAGATGAATATTTCAATGGCTAACCAATATGTAAACAAAGTCATCATCGGCAAAGAGGTCAAGCTCGACCTGACCGCCGACAGCGTGACCCCGGACAAGCTGGCCAAGGGCATTACTGCCCACGATAAGACCGGCGCGCCCATCACCGGCACCAACACCAAGGACGTGGATTCCACGGACGCTACGGTTGCTGTGGCCGAGATGCTGGATGGCAAGACCGCCTACGCCCGCGGTGCCAAGCTGACCGGCACGATGCCCAACAACGGGGCCGTAGCCGGGAAAATCACCCAAAAGGGCGGCAAGTACACCATCCCCATGGGCTTCCACGATGGCAGCGGCAGCGCTGAAATCGATGAGACCGAGCAGGCCAAGCTGGTGCCTGCCAACATCCGCGAGGGTGTCAACATCCTGGGCGTGGAGGGTTCCATGTCCTCCTCCGAGGGCATGAAGCCCCAGGCCAAGAACTTGACCCCGACCTTTGAGCAGCAGACCGTGCTGCCGGACAGCGACTACAACTGCCTGTCGCAAGTCACGGTGGCGGCCATCCCGACCAATTACGTGGACAATGCCGCCGGCGGCCAGACCCTGACGGTGGGAGGCTAACCATGGCGGTGAACAAGGTGGTGCTGGGCAATGAGACCCTGCTGGATCTGACCGGGGACACCGTGACCAGGGGCACCCTGCTGGCCGGACACACCGCCTACAATGCGGCCGGGGAACAGATTGAGGGCGAATATACGCCCCCGGATGTGTTCACCGGGGCCAGTGCCGAGGGCGCGGGCACATCCGGCCTGGTACCGCCACCCGCTGCCGGGGACGAAAAGAAGTTCTTGCAAGGCGATGGCAGCTGGGCCACGCCAGAAGCGCAGACGACAATTAAAATTTGCAGGTGGTGAGAATATGCCCGTTTACTTAGGCGACAAGAAAGTCAGCATCTTTGCGGGGGCTGGCGCTGCCAAGATGCAGGAAAAGACGGTCACGCCGACCGAGCGCCAGCAAACCGTGACCCCCGACACCGGCTACGATAGCATGAGCCAGGTCACGGTGGAAGCCGTGCCCGCGGGGTACATTGGCAGCGGTGTCACCAAAAAGGCGGCGGCGACCTATACCCCGAAAAGCACCGACCAGGTCATTGCAGCTGGGCAGTATTTGTCCGGGGCGCAAACCATTAAAGGCGATGCCAACCTCGTTGGCGGCAATATTCTGGCAGGCAAGTCCATCTTTGGGGTGGCGGGGACCGTTGTCATCCAGAAATACTACATCGGTAGTTCCGAGCCCAGTTCTTCGATCGGCAGCAATGGCGATTTGTATTTGCAGACTGGGGGCTAATGTATGGCAAGTGTAACATTGGTTCCTGCAGGATACGATGGTCAACGCTCATCGTATATTTCGGTAGATGCGTCTTATCCGCTTTCAAATGGCCTTACCAGCGCAAGTAGTGACACCTTTGCGGTGCTAAACCTGAACAAAGGTGGCGGCGCGGTTTCTAAACTGGCAGTCAAATTTGATGTGTCAAAGATTCCGCCTGATGCCAAGATCAATTCTATCTCTTGTAAGATAAAGGCCAGAATCTCGAATGCGTCACCGTATATTTTGAGCGGTGTTGCGCAGTTGTATTGCGGCACGGCCGGGTTGAGCGGCGAAATTGAGTTGGGAACATCCCCAGTGGCTCAGACTTTTAACGATACCGGCTGGTGGGATCGTGAGAGCCTGGACGATCTTATCTTGCTGATTACCTGTACACGCGGCTCGCTATCCGCAAACAACAGCCATACTTTGCGTTTTTACGGCGCGGATCTGACTGTAGACTACACTGGCGGCAGCACTGGGCCAACCGAGCAGCTGATGCTGAAACAAAACGGTGCCTGGGGAGCTGTTTCCAAGGTTTACAAAAAGGTCAACGTTTTGTGGGTGGAGCAGAGCGACCTTGCAGGCCTGTTTGATACCCAGACCAATTATGTAAAGGGGTGAGGAAATGGCAAAAACAACAGTTACGGTCGGCGAATTTATCTTGAACGTTCTGTCCGCCGAACAGTATGCAGCGGCGGCCAAGGCGGGCGAGATCGACCCTAACCAGATGTACCTTACCCCCGAAAAGCAGCTTGTGGTTGCCGTCAGCGAGGACGAATACGAGGCCATGAAGGCTGCCGGAACGCTGGACGATGACGTCCTCTACGTTACGCCGGTGACCGAGCAGACCACCATCGCCGAGGCTACCGAGACCACCGCGGGCCTGATGCCGCCTGCCTCTATGAAGAAGCTGAACGGCATTGACGAGGGCGCGAACAAGTACACCCATCCGTCGCATACCGCCCGGGCCAGTGGCCTGTACAAAATCACCGTGGACAGCCTGGGGCACGTCACCGCTGTTGCGAAAGTGGAAAAGACCGACATCACCGCCCTGGGCATTCCGGGTTCCGACACGACTTATAGCCTGGCCTCGGCCTACAAAAACGGCCTGATGAGCCCGGCCCAGTATTCCAAACTGAGCGGCATTGAATCGGAGGCCAACAAAACCACGGTCGATGCCGCGCTGTCCGGCAGCAGCGCTAACCCGGTGCAGAACAAAGTCCTCTACGTTGCCCTGCCGTGGGAGTATTACGCCACCTTTTACGTGGACAGCTGGACGACCGCCTCCACGGATGAGCAAGCCCAGGGCTTTGCCTACAAGCAGACCGTGTACCCCTCGAAGAAGATCTCGGTCGCACCGAACCTGACCGCCAACAGCATGTTTTTGAGCCTCGGCTCGACCAACAAGACCAACGTATTTGCCACCGATGTGATCCTCGCCGATTCGATGGACAAGATCAACGCGGGCCTGGTCTACACCGGGGCCGGGACCATCACGGCGTTGGTAGAAGAAAAGCCCAGTTCGGACGTTGTCATGAACTGGTGGCTGAGAACATAAAAAAGGAGTTTTCAAATGAGATTATCCAACGGGGAAGTTTTACTCCGCTGGCCGCTGGATCAGCACATTTTGACCCAGGGCTGGCACTACAACAGCGGCCGCAGCCATAACGGCATCGACCTGCGCACCCAGATCGGCAACACCGCCGTGCGCCCGGTCTACGCTGCCGAGGACGGCACGGTGTCGGCCACCCAGCTGTGGGACGGCCACACCACCGACGAGCGCAGCCTGCAAAGCTACGGCAACTATGTGGACATCCGCCACGCCGACTACAAGCAGCAGAGCCTTGTGACCCGGTACGCCCACCTGTTCAAGTTCATCGTCTGCAAGGGCGAGAAGGTCAAGGAGGGCCAACTGATCGGCTACAGCGGTGCCACCGGCAACGTTTTTGGCGCGCACCTGCACTTCGAGGTGCTGCTGGGCGGCAAGCGCACCAACCCGCTGACCTGGCTGGATTATGACTTCACCACCGCCAGCAGCAGCGTCTACACCTACGGTCCCGGTGAGCATGCGGTCGAGCGCCCGGCCGAGGACAAGCCTGCCGCCTCCACGCTGCAGACCATCTGTGCCAGCAACCTGACCAACGCCCAGGCCATGGCGGTGTTCAGCCTTGCGATCCAGCTGCAGCTGGTGGCCATGCGGCTGTACTGGGCAGAATTCAGCGATGCCGAGATGGCGCATCAGAACATCGAGGTCGGCCCCATCACCCAGGGCGATGCCAAGGCCGTGTTGGACAAGCTGTCCGCCGTAGGTGCCAAGGGCACCGCGCAGGCAGCGTGAACGAAAGGAGTAAACCATGAAAGACGACAACATTTTCCTGTGGGTCAAGGCGGTGATTGCAGCCGCCTGCGGTGCCTTTACCGCGGCATTCGGCTGGCTGGGCTGGCTGGTGGTGGCCTGGGCTGCCTGCATGGTGCTGGATTGGCTCTCCGGCAGCGCGGCGGCCGTCAGCAGGGGAGAGTGGGCCAGTTCTGTGGCCAGAGACGGCATCTGGCACAAGGCCGGTATGATCGTGGTAGTTTGCGTGGCTGCACTGACCGATGCGGTTCTCAGCATCGCGGTCGAAAACCTGCCCGGCCTGGGCATTACGTACCAGAATCTGATCCTGCCGGTGGTGTTGGTGTGGTACATTTTTACCGAACTCGGCTCTATCGCCGAGAACGCCGCCCACCTGGGTGCCGATGTCCCTGATGGCCTGCTGAAGCTGCTGGCCGCGGGAAAGAAAGCAGCTGAACGGCAGAGTAAGGACGACGAGGAATAAGAGATGCGGCGGGCTACCCAATGGGCGGCCCGCCGCTTTTTTGGTGAATTTCATGGAGAAAACCGCACTCAAAAACGCACCAGCGTACCTATAAAATGGACGCAAAAAGTGTATAGCACCCAGGTTGCACCAGAATAAATATACAACGTGAAACGCTATGAATCATCACGAAACAAAAGAAAAACCGCTAAGCTATGCAGCTTAACGGCTTTTTGTTGGTGTATCACCAATATTCATTTTGGAGCGGGATACGAGTCTCGAACTCGCCACCTACTGCTTGGGAAGCAGTCACTCTACCGGATGAGCTAATCCCGCATCAGTGACTGTTATTATACCAAACTTGGGCGGCGTTGTCAATGCTGGTTTTGCGGCGTCGCGGCGGCGCGGGACACCCAACGGGCAGGGGAGCGCCAGCCGGTTTACGGCGTGCGGCCTTACAGCGTCAGTTGTTCGGCGCTGTCGTCGGCGCGCAGGATGGCACCTGCGGCGGGCAGCGTGCGCACGCGGTAACGGTGGGCCTCGCCCAGCTCCAGGCCGTCGGCCAGAGTGACGCGGGCGATCTTGGCGTTCTTTTTCAACGTTACAACGTTCACACCAGCACTGTCGCGAGTGGCCTTTTCGGGAATGAGGGCGCTGCCCGCCAGCAGTAGGCGGCCGTTGGTGGTGAAGATGGCCAGCTCGGTCTCAGCGGGCAGGTAGCGCATGCAGGCCAACTCTTCCTTATCACTGTAGGCTTTCAGCAGCTTGCGGCGGTTCTGCTTGGTCTCGTAGCTGGACAGCGGCACCTTGGCGCACTTGCCGTTTTGGAAGAAGAAGAGCATCCAACCCTTGTAGTCCGGCGTGACCACCATGTAGAGGGGCACTTCGCCCTCCTCCATGCCAAGGGACGATGCGACATAATCACCCAGCACGCTGGCTTTGCTGTCGCCGAAGTCGTAGGCGTGGGATTTGTACACCTGGTGGTGATTTGTAAAGAATAGCAACTCTGCACTGTTGGTGCTTTCGCAGGTGAACAGCACTTCGTCACCGTCTTTCAGCTTCTGCTCGCCGCTCATGCGCAGGCTTTGCGGGGTGATCTTTTTAAAGTAGCCATCCCGTGTAAAGAACAGATGTACGGGGTAGTCCGGCACCTGCTCGTCCGGCTCGTCGGCGGTGTCGGCGGGGATCTCGTACAAGATCTCGCAGCGGCGGGGCTTGCCGTATTTCTTCGCCACATCGCCCAATTCCTGCATGATGATGCGATTGATGCGAGCCGGGCGTTTGAGGATGTCCTGCAGGTCGGCGATGGCGTCCTCCAGTTCCTCGATCTCCTCGGTGCGCTTCAAAATATACTCGCGGTTCAGGTGACGCAGCTTGATCTCGGCCACGTACTCAGCCTGAACCTCATCGATGCCGAAGCCAATCATCAGGTTGGGGACGACCTCAGATTCCTCAGCAGTGTTACGCACAATTTCGATGGCCTTGTCGATGTCCAGCAGGATAGCTTTCAGGCCCTGCAGCAAGTGCAGGCGCTTTTCCTTGCCTTTCAAATCGTAGTAGGTGCGGCGGCGCACGCACTCGGCGCGGAAGGCGATCCACTCCAGCAGAATGTCCCGCACGCCCAGCACCTTGGGCTGGCCACCGATCAACACGTTAAAGTTGCAGGCGAAGCTGTCCTCCAGCGGTGTGGCCTTGAACAGGCGGGCCATGAGCTTATCCGGGTCCTGGCCGCGCTTGAGGTCGATGGTCAGTTTCAGACCATTCAGGTCGGTCTCATCGCGCATGTCGCTGATTTCACGGATCTTGCCCAGTTTGACCAGTTCAGTGATCTTATCCATGATTGCTTCGACGGTAGTTGTGGGCGGAATTCGCGTTACATCGATGCAATTGTTTTCTTTATCGTAGCTCCACTGGGCGCGGACACGCACACTGCCGCGGCCTTTTTCCAGCACATTCTGCATCTCGGCCGCGTCGTACAGGATGGTGCCGCCGCCCACAAAATCGGGGGCGGGGATGATCTCCCGCAGGTCAGCCTGGGGGTCTTTCATCAGGGCGATGGTGGCGTTGCACAGTTCCTCCAGGTTGAAGGAGCAGATGTTGGAGGCCATACCGACCGCGATGCCCAGCGTATTGTTAGCCAGAATGGCGGGGAAGGTGACAGGCAGCAGGGTAGGTTCTGTCGTTGTACCGTCATAGTTTGGCACAAAGTCGACGGTGTCCTTGTCGATGTCGCGGAACAGCTCGTCACAGACGGGTTCCAACTTGGCCTCAGTATAACGGGCGGCGGCGTAGGCCATATCGCGGCTGTACGCCTTGCCGAAGTTACCTTTGGAGTCGACAAACGGCACCAGCAGGCTCTCGTTGGAGCGGCCCATACGCACCATCGTATCGTAGATGGCGGCATCGCCGTGGGGGTTCAGGTGCATGGTGCTACCCACGATGTTGGCACTTTTGGTGCGGTTGCCCTTGAGCAGGCCCATGCCGTACATGGTATACAGCAGCTTGCGGTGCGCCGGTTTGAAGCCGTCGATCTCCGGCAGAGCGCGGGAGACGATGACGCTCATGGCGTAGGGCATATAGTTGGTTTCCAGCGTATCGGTGATGGGAGATTCCAGCACCTCGCCCGCCGAGAGGATCTCGACGTTATCGCCCAGTTGGGGCCGGGCGGCAATAATTTTCTTTTCTTTTCGTTTTGCCATCGTTGTTTTCCCTTACTCAGCTTACATCCAAATCATCCAGATACTCCGCGCCATGTTCGGCGATATGGTCTTTTCGGCCTTGCAGATTGTCGCCCAACAGCAGGTCAAAAACTTCTGCCGTGCGCTCGGCATCGGTGGGCAGCACCTTAATAAGTCTCCGGCTTTCGGGACTCATAGTCGTCAGCCACATCATTTCCGGGTCGTTCTCGCCCAAGCCTTTCGAACGTTGAATCGTATATTTTTCATCATCGATGCGGCGCAGGATGTCAGCCTTTTCCGGCTCGGTGTAGGCAAAGTAGGTTTTGTTTTTGGTGTTGATCTCGTACAGCGGCGACTCGGCGATGTAGACGTAGCCCTTGTTGATGAGGGTAGGCGTCAGACGGTAGAGCATCGTCAGCACCAGGGTGCGGATCTGGTAGCCGTCCACGTCGGCATCCGTGCAGATGACAACTTTATTGAACCGCAGGTTATCCAGATTGAAGCTGGCTAAATCCTTGTTGTGGCTGCCGCCCAGCTCGACACCGCAGCCCATAACGCGGATGAGGTCGGTGATGATTTCCGACTTAAAAATGCGGGCGTAGTCGGCTTTCAGGCAGTTCAAAATCTTGCCGCGGATGGGCATAATGGCCTGGAACTCTGAGTCGCGGCTCTGCTTGACGGCGCCCATAGCGGAATCGCCCTCCACGATATACAGCTCACGGCGGGTGGGGTCCTTGGTGCGGCAGTCCACAAACTTCTGCACGCGGTTGGCCAGGTCCATCTGCTGGGTCATCGTCTTTTTAATGGTGATACGCGCTTTTTCTGCGTGTTCACGGCTCTGCTTGTTGATCAGCACCTGCTTGCAGGCTTTCTCCGCCTCGTCGGGGTGCTCGATGAAGTAGACCTCCAGCTGATGTTTGAGGAACTCGGTCATGGCCTGGGCCACAAATTTGTTGGTAATGGCCTTTTTGGTCTGGTTCTCGTAGCTGGTACGGGTGGAGAAGCTGGACGAAACCAACACCAAGCAATCCTGCACGTCGGCAAAAGTGATCGCACTTTCGTTCTTTTTGTACAGGCCTTTGGACTTCAGCCAGGCGTTGACCTGGTTGACGAAGGCCAGGCGGACGGCGCGGTCGGGGCTGCCGCCGTGCTCCAGCCAGCTGGAGTTGTGGTAGTATTCCAACGCCTGCACGGTGTTGGAGAAGGCGAAGGCCACGTTCATTTTGACCTGATAGTCGGGCTGGTCGGCGCGGTCGCGGCCAGTGGCGGAACCGGAGCAGAAGTGCACCGGGGTCAGGCCCTTATCGCCAACCAGTTCGTTGACGTAATCGGTGATACCGTGCTCGTAGAGGTACTCGTACTTCTCCGTGTCACCGCCGGATTTATCCTCGAAAACAAGCGTCACACCGTCGTTTACCACAGCCTGGCGGCGCAGCATATCTTTAAAGCTGTCGGCCGGGACGGCGATGTCGGTAAAGACCTCGGTGTCCGGCTTCCAGCGGATGACCGAGCCGGTGCGCTTGCCCTTGAACGGCTCCTTTTGCAGGCCGCCCACGTTCTCGCCTTTTTTAAAGTCGAGGTGGTAGTGGAAGCCATCGCGGTAGATGTCGGCGGTCATCCACTCGCTGGCGTACTGGGTGGCACACAGGCCCAGGCCGTTGAGGCCCAGGCTGAAATCGTAGTTGCCGCTGCCCTCGGCGTATTTGCCGCCAGCGTACAGCTCGCAGAAGACAAGGTCCCAGTTCCAGCGGTCCTCAGCCTTGTTGTAGTCCACCGGGATGCCGCGGCCGAAGTCCTCAACCTCAACGACGTGGTCGGGGTAGAGGGTGACGTTGATGCGGTTGCCATGGCCGTCACGGGCTTCATCGATGGAGTTGGAGATGATCTCAAAGATGGAATGGGCACAGCCTTCCACGCCGTCCGAGCCAAAAATAACGGCCGGGCGCTTACGCACACGGTCCGCGCCTTTCAGCTGGCGGATGCTGTCGTTGCCGTATTCCTGTTGTTTTTTTGCCATGCGGCGGTTCCCCCTGAATTGTGCGGTGTTGCCTGAAT
>ENA-OZFH01000151-OZFH01000151.1-human-gut-metagenome-genome-assembly--contig:-NODE-151-length-30540-cov-5.481122_pt1 | contig 30540 bp, 29 predicted proteins | sample MGYA00245073_ERZ653619 | MGnify/ENA primary metagenome ERZ653619 (study PRJEB26926, sample SAMN06165178) | human gut metagenome | biome: ENVO:00009003; feature: ENVO:2100002; material: ENVO:00002003...
CGTCGGCAGCGTCAGATGTGTATAAGAGACAGCAATCATGGAGCGTTTGTATAGATCAGCTTGCCCGAAGGCAATACCAACCCCAACATTTGGTATTATACCTCTTTCAGGCAGGCTTGTCAAAGTGTACCTGTAAGGAGGTTATTTTTATGGGAAAAAACAAGCAGCGGCCCGGCGGGCTGGTGGAACGGACCCGCACCTACGATGGCAAGCGGGTGCATTTTTACGGCAGGCGGGTGGCCGAGGTCAACGCCAAGATCGCCGCCTACGAGGAAGAGCGCCGCCGGCTACAAGAGGCTGGCCCGCTGTTTGAGAGTGTAGCGCCGGAATGGTGGGAACTGTACCAGCAGCAGGTAAAAAACGGCACCACCCGCGCCTATCCGGGCGGCTACAATAATGCGATGCAGGAGTTCGCCGGCTACCACATGAAAGAGATCACCCCGGCGGTGGTGGATAACTGGAGCCGCAAATTTAAAAGCCGGGGCATGGCAGGCGGTACGGCCCGCAACGCCCGCAGCGTGTTGAGCCTGATTTTCAAATACTGGTGTATCCGGGACGACCAGGTGTACAACCCTGTGCCGATGACTTCCCTGCCCCGCGGCATGAAAAAAACCGAGCGTGAACCGCCTACGTCTGCCCAGTTGGCCGCCGTCAAGGCTCACCCGGAGAGCTTTGGTCTGTGCGCATGGCTGTTCATGTACACGGGCTGCCGCCTTGGCGAGGTGTTGGCGCTGCAATGGCGGGATATTGATTGGGAGGCAGGCCGCATCCACGTGTCCAAGTCGGTCACATGGATCCATAACCAGCCGGTGGTGCAGATTCCCAAGACGAAAAACGCGGTGCGCATCATCCCGCTGCTCTCTCCCCTGCGCGGCCAGCCAGAAGAATATATCCTTGGCGGCGAGCGGCCGCTATCCGATACCAGCTACCAGCGGCGCTGGACCTACTACTGCAAGGGCATCGGCCTGGCACACTACAAGATCGTCACGCGCAAGAACCACCACAAAGGCAAAGAGTACACCACCAATGCCAAGGTTTGGGAGGCCGATGTCACGGCGCACCAGTTCCGGCACGAGTTCGCGTCCATTCTGTATGAAGCCAACGTGGGCGAGCTGGAAGCGCAGAAATTGCTGGGCCATTCCGACATCACGACCACCCGGCGGATCTACACCCACATCCGGGAGCGGCAGCTGGAAAACGCCGCCGCGCAGATCGAAAATTACATCCAGACAACCTCAAAATAAGCAAAAGCGGCGGAGAAATCTGCCGCTTTTTTGTACGACGTTTTTACGACAAAATGGAAAAATAAGGGGCTATACGACGTTTTACGACGCGCACCTGTACACCTCACAGCAATACAAATACATTCACAACACATAAAAAAACACGCATCATCGCAAAACAAGCGACAACGCGTGATTTAATGATACATGCGGCTAACAGGACTTGAACCTGCACGTCTTGGACACTGGACCCTAAAACCAGCGCGTCTGCCAATTCCGCCATAGCCGCGTAACGACTATTAGTGTAGCAAGTTTGGCAGGGTTTGTCAATGGGGCGTTTAGCCTGCGGTAGAAACAGAATTGCTTGCTGCCGCACTGCTGGCGTTGGTCGCGCTAGTATCCACATCCGCTACCACGCCGTATTCATCCGTTTCTACGGGGTCGGCGTAGACGGCGTAGCGCTGGGTGGTGTGGGTCAGGATGCCGAAAGGATAGCAGGTGTACAGGATGCAGCTGGGCTCCTCGGCGCCCCAGCGCACCTTGTCGATGTCTGTCTCCAAAATCACCTGCATATCGGTGATCTTATAGGCAAAATCGCCCCAGGTGGTCTCCAGGTGAATGATCGCGCCGATCTCGCAGGAGCCGAGGTCGGAGAAGTAGGTGCCGGTGTGGGCACCGATAAAGACGGTGCCGTTCTCGCCGGGCAGCACACAACCGTCCTCGGCATGGCAGCCGGCACCGCGGCTGAACTGTGTCTCGCTGTCGCCCAGGTAGAGGTCACAATCCACATTGGTGCCCTCCACCCAAATGCGGCCGAGTTTGTCGCCATAACGTGTGTTTTCGTGAGCTTCACTGGCGGCGGCGACCTGGTTGGCGCGCTTCTGCTTGGCCTCTTCCTCGGCACGGGCAGCGGCTTCGGCAGCCTCCCGCGCGGCGGCCTCGCTGGCAGCTTTGGCGGCGGCTTCACTCTCGGCAGCCGCCTGGGCAGCGCTGGCAGCAGCTTCGCTTTCGGCCTGCAGCCGGGCGCGCTTGGCGTTGGCAGAGACTACCAGCAGGATGGCTGCGGCCACCGAGACGACCAGCGCCAGCCCGCAGAGCAGCAGACGGCGTTTCAGGCGGGTTTGTTGTGCTTTGCTCATGGGCGATCCCCCTCCCCCATTCAGGTCAGGCTGGCCAGGTAGGCGGCGGGACCGCTTTGGTACAGGTCGCCCCCGTAGGTATCCAGCAGCACGGTCAGCGGGAAGTCCTTGACTACCAGTTTACGCACGGCCTCGCAGCCCAGGTCCGGCCAGGCGATGATTTCGCAGCTCTGCACGCTGTTTGCCATCAGGGCACCGGCCCCGCCGATAGCCGCCAGGTAGACGGCCCCATTTTTAACGACCGACTGTTTGACGGCCTCGCTGCGCTTGCCTTTGCCAATCATACAGGCCAGCCCCAGGTCCAGCAGGCGCGGGGTGTAGGCGTCCATGCGGCCGCTGGTGGTGGGGCCAGCGGCGCCAATAGCACAGCCTGGGCGCTCCGGCGTAGGGCCGACGTAGTAAACGGCAGCACCCTCAATCGGGAACGGCAGCTCCTCGCCCTTGTCCAGCAACTCCATCATGCGGGCGTGGGCGGCATCGCGGGCGGTATACACCACGCCGGAAAGCAGCACGGTGTCTCCTGCTTTCAGCGGTGCAAGGTCTGATTTTTGCAGTGGTGTCTGTAAAACATATTGCATGCGGTTCGCCCCCTTACAGTGTGCAGCTGGCGCGGCGGGTGACGTGGCAGCTGATGTTGACGGCCACCGGCAGGCAGGCTACGTGGGTGGGCTTTTGCTCAATGGCAACGCCCAGGCAGGTGGTGGCACCGCCAAAGCCCTGGGGGCCAAAACCGGTAGCGTTGATGGCATTCAGCAGTTCTTTTTCCAGCGCAGCGTAGTACGGGTCCGGGTTGGGCACATCCAGCGGGCGCAGCAGCGCCTGTTTGGCCAGTGCGGCGCAGTGGTCGAAGCTGCCGCCGATGCCGATGCCCAGCACGATGGGTGGGCAGGGGTTGGCCCCGGCCTGTTTGACGGTGTCCAGCACAAAATTCTTCACGCCCTGCACGCCGTCGGCGGGCTTGAGCATGGTAAGGCGGCTCATGTTCTCGCTGCCCGCGCCCTTGGGGGCCACGGTGATCTGGCAGCCGTCGCCGGGCACCAGATGCACGGTGAGGAACGCCGGGGTGTTGTCCCCCGTATTCACCCGCTGCAGCGGGTCAGCGGTGATGGACTTGCGCAGGTAGGCTTTCTCGTAGCCGCGGCGCACGCCCTCGTTGACAGCGGTGGTCAGGTCGCCGTCGATATGCACGTCATGCCCCAGCTCCACAAACACGCAGGCCATACCGGTGTCCTGGCAGATGGGCAGGTCCTTTTCTTTCGCTGTGCAGAGGTTTTTCTGCAAAAGGCCCAGCGTTTCTTTCGCCAGCGGCCACGGTTCGGCGGCCTCGGCCTTGTCCAGCGCGGCCTTCACATCGGCGGGCAGCTGGGTGTTGGCTTCAATGCACAGCCGCTCCACCGCATCGGTGATGGCGGCGGCGGACAGTTCACGGATGATGCTCATACGCGGGCCACGCCGCTTTCTCTTGCGGCCTGGGCCACGGCGGCAGCCACGGCGTCGGCCACGCGGGGGTCAAACGCCTTGGGCAGGATGTTCTCCTCATTCAGCTCGTCGTCGGGGATGAGGCCCGCGATAGCCTGGGCAGCGGCCATCTTCATGGCGGGGTTGATGTCCCGGGCGCGGACGGACAGTGCGCCCTTGAAGATGCCGGGGAACGCCAGCACGTTATTGACCTGGTTCGGGAAGTCCGAACGGCCGGTGCCGATGACGCGGATGCCGGCGGCCTTGGCCAGGTCGGGCATGATCTCCGGCGTGGGGTTGGCCATGGCAAAGACGATGGCGTCCGGGGCCATGGTGGCAGCCAGCTCAGGGGTCAGCGCACCTGCAATGGACGTACCAATGAACAGATCGGCGCCCTTAATGGCCTCGGCCAGGCTGCCGCTGATCTTCTCAGGGTTGGTCTCCTCGGCCAGTTTAGCCTTGTGGCCCTCCAGCCCAGCGGGGCGGCCGGGGACCAGGATGCCGTGCTCGTCGACGGCGATGATGTGCTTGGCACCGGCCACCTGCAGCATGTGGATGATGGCCGTACCGGCCGCGCCGGGGCCGTTCTGCACAATTTTAATATCCTCGATGCGTTTGCCCACCACTTTCAGGGCGTTGAGCACACCGGCCAGCACGATGATGGCGGTACCGTGCTGGTCATCGTGGAAGACGGGGATGTCCAGGTCACGCTCCAGCTCAGCTTCGATCTCGAAGCACTCGGGGCTGCGGATGTCCTCCAGGTTGATGCCGCCGAAGGTCGGGGCAATGGCCTTGACAGCCGCAATGACTTCCTCTTTGGTTTTGGCGTTCAGGCAGATGGGGAACGCGTCCACGCCGCCGAACTCCTTGAACAGCACGCACTTGCCTTCCATGACCGGCAGGCCAGCCTCGGGGCCGATGTTGCCAAGGCCCAGCACAGCGGTGCCGTTGGTCACGACGGCCACGGTGCGGCCTTTCATCGTGTAGGTGTAGACGTCATCGGGGTTGGCCTTGATCTTACGGCAGGGCTCGGCCACACCGGGGGTGTAGGCGGTGGACAGGGCGTCTCGATTTTTGCAGGGGGCAAGGCTCTGCACGGCAATCTTGCCGGGATATTTGCTGTGGAGCGCTAGGGAAGCTTTGTTGTAATCCATGATGATACCTCGTTCCTGTGTTGTTTTTATTTGGTTTCGTGTATCCCGGCGGAATAGTCGGGTTCCAGTTTGATGATGCAGAAATGGTCAGGCCATTTCCGTTCGACGGCAGCGCGCAGGGCGGCGGCCAGTTTGGCGCCGCGGCGCTGCTTTTCAGTGATGTATTCGGCGGGGACGGCGCAGTCGAAGATGACGTTGGTATGCGTCGGCCCGGGCACGATGCGCAGATCGTGGATGTTGGCGCGAGTGTCCAGGCTGGCGACCTCCTGCTGCAGGAAGCTGCGCAGTTCGGCCACGTGGCTGTCGCTGGCGATGACAGGGTCAAAGTGGATGGTGGCTACCAGGTCGTCTTGGTTCAGCAGGTCACGCTCAATGCGGTCGATGACGTCGTGGCTGTACATGACGTCGGCATTGGCGTCCATCTCCACGTGGAAGCTGACCAGCCGGTTGCCGGGGCCGTAGTCGTGGATCATCAGATCATGTACGCCCAGCACGCCGGGATAGCTGAGGGCCTTGTCCTCAATGTGGCGTACAAGTTCCGGGTCGGGGGCCGAACCCAGCAGCGGGTCGATGGTATCTTTGACGAGCATCGCGCCGCTGTACAAAATAAACAGCGATACAGCAATGCCCATCAGCCCGTCCAGCCGGGCGAAGCCGGTCACTTGAGTCAGCACGGCGGCGATTAAAACCACGCTGGTGGTGATAACATCATTGCGGGCATCGGCGGCGGTGGCCAGCAGTGTGTCGGAATCAATGCGTCGGCCGATGGTGCGGTTGAGGTGGCTCATCCACAGCTTGACGAGGATGGACGCGACCAGCACGACTACCGTCAGCCAGCCGAAACTGACCGGCGTGGGGTCCAGCGTTTTGGCGAAGCTTTCCTTGAACAGCTCCACGCCGATGACTAGAATCATCACCGAGACCGCCAGCCCGGCCAGATACTCGTACCGGGCATGGCCGTAAGGATGCTCAGAATCCGCGGGGCGGGAACCCAGCTTGAAGCCAATTAAACTGACGATGTTGGAGCTGGCGTCCGACAGGTTGTTCAAACCGTCTGCTGTGATGGATACGCTGCCAAACAGCGTACCAACGGCTGTTTTACCCGCAAACAGCAGCAGGTTGCACACCACGCTGACCAGGCACGCCAGGTTGCCGTAGGCTGTGCGCACGGTGCGGCTGGTGGTATTGTCTGCATCCCGGATAAAGGTGCGGATCAGCAGTTGGATCATAGGAACTCACTTTCCGTATTTCACAAAAAGGCAGACCGTTGGGTCTGCCTTTGGTGGATTGTTTGGTTTAGAATGTGGTGGGAATTGTAGGGGCCGATGCTCGCATTGCGGGGTCGCGCAGCGATTGATGCCCCAGCGGGGCATTAATCCGCACGAGTGGGCCGGCTGGTCTGGCGGGTATCGTTTTGCCCGCCAAGCGGTCCCGCGGGCGGATGCAAGCATCCGCCCCTACAGAAGCGAGGCTACTCCCTTGCTTACTCCCGCACAATGCAGGCGTCGCGCTCGGGGCCAACGGAAATGTACTTGATCTTGCAGCCGACCAGCTCTTCCAGGCGCTTGACATAGTTCTGGGCATTCACCGGCAGGTCCTCAAACTTGCGGACGCCGGTGATGTCGCAGTGCCAGCCGGGGACTTTCTCCACGACGGGCTGAGCATCGTCCAGGGTCTTGCCCATGGGGAACCGGGTGGTGGTGCTGCCATCGGTCAGACGGTAAGCGGTGACGATGGGCACTTCCTCCATGTAGTCCAGCACATCCAGCAGGGTCAGGGCCAGCTCATCGCAGCCCTGGCACTGTACGCCGTAGCGGCTGGCAACGGCGTCAAACGGGCCAACGCGGCGGGGACGGCCGGTGGCGGCGCCGTACTCGTGGCCGTGCTCACGCAGGACGTCCTTCTCTTCCTCGGTCATGGCCAGCTCGGTGGTGAAGGGACCCTCGCCGACACAGGAAGAATAGGCCTTCATGATGCCGATGGAGAGGTTCAGCTTGTGGCCCGGGATGCCGGCACCGATGGGGGCGTAGGCAGACACGGTGTTGGAGGAGGAGGTGTAGGGATAAATGCCGAAGTCGATGTCGCGCAGGGCGCCCAGCTGGGCTTCGAACATGATCTTCTTGCCGGCTTCGTCAGCCTCGGCCAGGTACTGGCCGACATCGCAGACATAGGGGGCAAACAGCTTGGAGTACTTCTCGCACCAGGCCCACATTTCCTCAACGCTGACGGGCTGCTGGCCGTAGATGGAAACCATGGTCAGGTTCTTGGAATCGACGATGGTCTCGAGGCGCTTCTTGACGCCTGCGTCCATGTGGACCAGGTCGCCCATGCGCAGGGTCTTCTTCATGTATTTATCGCCGTAGCTGTAGGCGATGCCGCGCTTGGTGGAGCCAAACTGGGCGCCGGTCTTGGACAGGCGCTCCTCCTCCAGGCCATCCTGTGCCACATGGAAGGGCATAGTGATGGTGGCGCGGTCGGAGATCTTCAGGTTCTTCGGGCTGATCTCAATGCCCTTTTCGGTCAGTGCGGCGATCTCTTTCTCGAGATGCTCCGGGTCGATGACCATGCCGCCGCCCATGACGCAGACAACGTCCGGGCGCAGGATGCCGGAGGGGATCAGGTTCAGGACGAACTTGCCGCGCTCGTTCTTAACGGTGTGGCCGGCGTTGTCGCCGCCCTGATAGCGGGCAACAATGTCATAATCCTGACTGAGCAGGTCGACCATGCGACCTTTGCCCTCGTCGCCCCAGTTGATACCGGTGATGGAAGTAAGCATACGTTTTTACCTCTTTCGTAAAAATTCGTAATCTAGGCAATACCGAGGTATCGCCATCAGGCATTTCAGCCTTCTCCGGGAACATCCGGGATCCGCTGCCGTTCTTTTATTATAGCATACTGCCTTGCAGATTTCCATAGTGATTTTTGGTGCAATTGTGCAAGGCTGCCTTAACTTTTCGGGGTGTTTGCGCTCCCCTGCCCGGCATGCTCAGCCTGGATGTCATTGGCGGCCTCTTTGGCGGTGCGGGCGTACTCGGCATAAGGGATCTTCGCACCGTCAGCGGTCTGCACGTAGGTGGAATCCAGCTGCGCCTTGAACGAGGCACGCATCTCGGCCAGGTATTCCTTGCGCAGGGCATCGCGCTCGGCGGTTTCGCGCTCATTCAGGCCAACGGTCTTGGCCTTTTTTGCCAGCGCATTGATGCGGGCAATTTTGGTTTTATCCATGGTGGTCTCCTTTTTTATATAGATGCTGTATTTACCGTAGGGGCGGATTCACTATCCGCCCGCGGAAAAACCTCCCTCTGGGAGGGAGGCGGCCCGAAGGGCCGGAGGGAGAGAGCCTCGCCAGGATCCGAAGCTTCGGACGAAACCAATGCTCTCTCCCCCGCCTGCTTCGCGGGACCGCTTACGCGGCCAGACCCCTCTGTCGCTTCGCGACATCTCCCCACACTGTGGGGAGTCACCCTCCCAGAGGGGGCCAATGTGGGTTGCAGCCTTGCAAATATTATACCACGCTTTTGCAATATTCGCACGCCGTCATTCGTATTTCAAATGTCACCCACTGCGGCGGGCGCTGCAAATTTACAGGAGCGTGAAATACAATGAATCGTGATACCATCAAAATGCTTGCCATGGCGACGATGCTGGTAAACCACATCGCCAATGTGTTTATGCCCGCCGGGGCACCGCTGACGAATCTTTGCCTGTACATCGGCTATTTTACTGCCGTGACCATGTGCTATTTCCTCGTGGAAGGCTACGGCTACACCCACTCCAAAACCCAATACGCCGGGCGGCTTTTTGGGTTTGCGGTGCTGGCGCAGCTGCCCTACCAGCTGGTCTTCCCCGAGCACGGCATGGCGGGCATGCTCCGGTTTAACATGCTGTTTACGCTGCTGCTCTGCTTTCTGGTGCTGGCCGCGCAGGAAAAGATTCACAGCGGCTTTTTGCGTGTGTTTTGCATTGTACTGTTGATTTTTGCGTCCATCTTCTGTGATTGGGCACTGCTGGCCCCGGTGTTTACGCTGCTGTTTGCCTGGGCCGAAAACTCCCGCCTGCGCAAACACGTTGCCTTTGGCGTGGCGGCGGTGCTGTACGGCGGCATGGCATGGCTGAGCAGCATGCGCACCTTGGGTGCGGTGGGCGCCCTGCCGGATACCTTGGGCTGCGCGATGCCAATTCTGGTCTCCGGCTTTTTCATCCTGTATCTGTATAACGGCCAGCGGGCGGCGCAGCATCGCGGTTTTTACAAGTGGTTCTTTTACGCCTTTTACCCGGGCCATTTACTGGTGCTGGGCCTGCTGCGGGTGGCGCTTTTGGGCTGAATTTGGCCGGGTCTTGGCCATATTTCACACCTTTTTCATCGTTTATACTGTACTTTTGCCAAAATGCGTGTATAATAAAAAGGTATGCAATTTTAAGAAACAGGAGAATCCCATGAAACTTTCTACCATGAACCGTGTCCTGGCCGCTGTGCTGGCCCTGGGCATGACCGCTGCCCTGGCAGGCTGCGGAAGCACTGCTTCCAGCGAGGCTACTGCCGAATCCGCTGCTACCGAGGAAACCGCTGCGTCCTCCGCCACCGAGGAGACCGCAGAGGTGGACGAGTCCGCTTACGACTACCTGGCTGATTTCAGCTTCTCCCAGGCTTACGACGACAACGGCTACCTGAAGGACGTCACCGCTCTGGATTACGTCACTCTGCCCGATGACTATGCTGACATCACCATCGACGCCGACCTGGGCCAGGTCACCGACGAGGACATCAGCAACTACATCGACCAGAACGTCCTGTCCAACTACGCCACCGACGAGAAAGTCACTGACCGCGCCGCTGCTGACGGAGACACTGTCAACATCGACTACGTTGGTTCCGTCGACGGCGTGGAGTTTGACGGCGGCAATACCCAGGGCAACGGCGCTGACCTGACCCTGGGCAGCCACAGCTACATTGACGACTTCGAGGATCAGATCGTCGGCCACATGCCCGGCGAGAGCTTTGACGTCACCGTCACCTTCCCCGAGGATTACGGTAACGAGGATCTGAACGGCAAGGAAGCTGTCTTCAAGACCACCCTGAACTATATCAAGGAGTCCAAGAACCCCGACCTGACCGACGACTGGGTCGCCAGCAACCTGGGTGAAACGATGAACCTGAACAACATCGATGAGCTGAACGACTTCGTCAAGAACACGATGCTCTACGACCAGCAGGCCAGCACCGTCTACAGCGCCCTGCACGATAAGGTCAGCTTTGCCAAGGAGCTGCCCCAGAGCGTGCTGGACTACTACCGCGATGTTGTGCTGTACCGCGTGTACAGCTATGCCAAGAACTACGGCACAACGATGACCACTCTGCTGAAGAGCGGCATGCTCGGCACCAGCTATGACAGCATCGACGCTTACCTTAAGGACATCCAGGGCAGCCTGAACACCATCACCGAGCAGGCCCTGCTGATGCAGGCCATCGCTGAGAAGCAGGGTTTGGTCTGCGATACTGCCCTGATGAACCAGGACTTCGGTAAGTTCTACGGCACCACCGACCCCAGCGCCTACATCTCCTCCTACGGCGAGAACTACATCAAGATGAACGTGCTGCAGAGCGAAGTTATGCAGGGCCTCATCGATAACGTTAAGTACAAATAAACCTGCCTGTTAAAGCAGTTTTGCCCCTGGCACCCGTTTGGGATGCCGGGGGCATTTTTTGCCTCGCCCCTATTGACAAGGAGGAATGGGCGTGGTATTATACAGATAGATGATTAGACAAATATCTAAATATCTAATAACTGAAAGGAGAACCCTTAGATATGGGTGACGCATTCAAGGCGCTGGCAGACCCAACCCGGCGGCGCATTTTAGAGCTGCTGGCCCAGGGCGAGCTGACAGCCGGGGAGATCGCGGCGCAGTTTGATATGACCAAACCTTCCGTCAGCCACCATTTGAACATTTTAAAGGCGGCGGACTTGGTCAGTGATGAGCGCAGCGGCCAAAATATTGTCTACAGCCTGAACCTGACGGTGTTTCAGGAATTGCTGAAGTGGTTTTATGATTGTGGTTTCGTTAAAGGAGGAACCGATGATGAAAAATAATAAATTGGGCTCTCTGTTCTGGATACTGCTTGTTGTTTGTATTCTGAATATCGTCGGCCATCTGGCAGTCTACCCTGCCCTGCCGGATACCGTGCCCACCCACTGGGGCGCCAGCGGCGAGGTAAACGGCTGGAGCAGCAAGCAGAGCAACCTGATCTTCTGCGTGCTGCCGCTGGCGATGCTGGTTTTTATGGAGGTCGTGCGCCGCATCGATCCCAAGCACCAGAATTTTGAGCGGTTCGGCAAGGTGTGGAACATTTTTATCACGCTGTTTGTGCTGTTTATGTGCGGCATGACCTGGCTGACCGAGCTGACCGTGTTTAACATGCTGCCGCAAAGCAGCAATATCATCAGTTTGCTGGTGTGCGGCGGCGTCGGTGTGATGTTCATCATCCTGGGCAACTTTATGCCCAACATCAAGCAGAATTACACCTTCGGCTGCCGCACGCCCTGGGCGCTGAACGATGAGCATAACTGGCAGCGCACCCAGCGCATGGGCGGCATCACCTTTGTTGTGATGGGCATTGCGCTGATCGCGGTGGCCTTTTTGGCCGGCCTGCTGGGCGATACCGTCACGCTGATCCTGCTGCTGTGCGCCGTGTGTGGCGGCTCGGCGTGGATCTATCTGTATTCCTATCTTGTGTATGTTGGCAAGATGAAGTAAAAACAGCACCTTGCATACCAGCCGCAAGGCCGAGAAAAACAAAAAGCCCCATGTCTGCACCGTGAAGGTGCTGGACATGGGGCTTTTGCTGCGTGTTACTTCATGATGCCGTCTCCGCCCATCTGCGCCGTCATCTCACGGATGCGGTCAAGGGGGAACGGCGGCTCGCAAAGAGGTTTCATGGCAATGGACATACTCCTTTTGTTTCAAAGCATTGCAGAGCCGGACGCCCTGCTCTGGCATTGACTATAGCATGGCAAAAAAATGTTTGTCAAGAAAGATCTGCCAAAAGCCAACCGGTCTGCATCCTGTGCCGTACAGGATGCAGACCGGTTAAGCTGTGCATTTTAAAATTTTATCTGATTTCTAGGTGCATCTTTTGTAAAGAAAGCCAATCTCTTTATTCGTCTTATTCGTCGCTAAGTTCTGTCGCAATGAACTGGGGCACGGCGTTAGGCTCGATGCCCAGAATGTACGCGAACTCGCTGTGCAGCAGGTTCTGCGCCTCGTGCAAAGCGCGGTCGTCAAAGGCCGAAAGCCCCTTGCCATGGGCCTTGCGGGCCTGGTGCTGGGCGTGGATGTCCCGCACCATCCGCAGCAGCCGATGGCGGTCGCCGCTTTGCAGGGCCTGACGGTACTGCTCCTTGCGGGCATCGGCGTCCGCCTCGTGGGCGGGGGCAGGCTCGTGGAGCATTGCCAGCAGTTCCTCTTTGGTGGGCAGCGGGCGCATGCGGTCCAACAGCACCTGGCTGGTGCAGGGGACGCAGATGGTCATGCTTTGGTCGTAGACCGGCTTTAAGATCAGGCAGCGTCAGATGTGTATAAGAGACAGCAGTCGCAGGGCTGCCCCGCCAGCCGAACACGCTTCTGCTCGGTGATCTCACACACGCCATTTGTGCCGTAACTGACAATATCTCCCGGATGAAACATAATTGACCTCCTTGTAAAGTTTCGATACTATGTATTTTCGTATATAGTATAACACAATTTCCCGGGAAATGTTATAGACTTTTTACACAAAAAATCCCCCGCCCACCCCCTGTGCGGTTTGCACAAAAGGGGATGACAGCAAAAAGGCTCCCCTCAAGGGGAGCCTTTTAATGTTCCTTACTTATACAGATCCACCAGATTCAGCAGGATCTCGGTGCACTGGTCCATCTTCTCGGCGGTGATGCACTCACACGGGCCGTGGAAGTTGAAGCCGCCGGTACCCAGGTTCGGGCAGGGCAGGCCCATATAGCTCAGGGTCGCGCCGTCGGTGCCGCCGCGTACCGGCGTTTCGATAGGCTCCAGCCCGGCAGCACGGATGGCCTTGCGGGCATTCTCCACCAGGTGGAAGTGGGGCTGGATCTTCTCCAGCATATTGTGGTAGCTGTCGTGGATGTCCAGCTCGACAGTGCCCTCGCCGTAGCGCTCGTTCAGGCAGGCGGCGATATGTTCCATCTGGGCCTTGCGGGCGGCGAACTTGGCGGCATCGTGGTCACGCACGATGTAGCCCAGCTTGGCGGTGGTCACATCACCTACCATGCTGGTCAGGTGGAAGAAGCCCTCGCGGCCCTCGGTGTGCTCGGGACGGGAGAAAGCGGGCAGAGCGGCATGGAACTCCATGGCCACATTCTGGGCGTTGATCATGGTATTCTTGGCGCTGCCGGGGTGGACGCTGAAACCGTGAACGGTCACAACAGCCGCGGCGGCGTTGAAGTTTTCATAGCTGATCTCGCCGGCGTCCTCGCCGTCGACGGTGTAGGCGTAGGCGGCGCCGAAGCCCTCGACATCAAACAGGCTGGCACCCTCGCCGATCTCCTCGTCGGGGGTAAAGCCGATGCACAGCTTGCCGTGGGGGCGCTTCTCGGAAATAACGCGCTCCAGCATCGTCATGATCTCGGACACACCGGCCTTGTCGTCGGCGCCCAGCAGGGTCGAGCCGTCGGTGGTGATGAGAGTCTGGCCCTTCATCTCGGTCAGGAACGGGAACTGGGCGGGGTCCAGCACAGTGCCGGTGGCAGGCAGTACAACCTTGCCGCCGTCGTAGTTGGGGTGGATCTGCGGGTTGACGTTTTCGCCGCTGGCGTCATCGGCGGTGTCCATATGGGCGATGAAGCCCAGGGGCTTGGCGCTCTCCTGTCCCGGAGTGGCGGGCAGCGTGGCGTAGACGTAGCAGTGCTCGTCCACATGGGCATCGGTCAGGCCCAGGTCCTTCAACTCCTGCACCAGCTGGTGGGCCAGGTCAAACTGACGCATCGTGCTGGGATGGGTGCCGCTCTCGGGGTCCGAGGTCGTCCAGACCTTGACATACTTCAAAAGACGTTCATATGCGCGCATGATAGGTGTCCTTTCTTACCTTATAGTAATAGTAAAAGGTGTAAATGTTCTGTAGTTAGTATAACACAAATACCAAATCCTGCAAGAGGGGCGGTTCCCTCTTTTCAAATGGGGCATTTTATGGTAGAATAATAAAGATTATAAAGGATACCTGCGCCCGGCGGCGCTTAACGTATAAGGAGGCCATCATGGCAGACACAATTTTTAAAGACAAGACTCTCTTGATCACCGGCGGCACGGGAAGCTTCGGCAATACCGTGCTGAAGCACTTCCTCACCACCGACATCGGTGAGATCCGCATCTTCTCCCGCGATGAGAAGAAGCAGGACGATATGCGCCACGAGCTGCAGGCCAAGTATCCCGCCTACGCCGAGAAGGTCAAGTTCTACATCGGCGATGTGCGCAACCCGCGGTCTCTCCGCGATGTCATGCCCGGCGTCAACTTCATTTTCCACGCTGCTGCGCTGAAACAAGTCCCCTCCTGCGAGTTCTTTCCCATGGAGGCCGTGCGCACCAACATTGAAGGTACCGACAACATGCTGCACGCCGCCATCGAGGCCGGCGTCGAGCGCGTCGTCTGCCTGTCCACCGATAAGGCTGCCTACCCCATCAACGCCATGGGCATCTCCAAGGCCATGATGGAGCATGTCATCACCGCCAACGCCCGTGTGTCCGCCCAGCGCGGCGGCCCGGTCATCTGCTGCACCCGCTACGGCAACGTCATGTGCAGCCGCGGCAGCGTCATCCCGCTGTTTGTCGAGCAGATCAAGTCCGGCAACCCTATCACCATTACCGACCCCAACATGACCCGCTTCCTGATGAACCTGGACGAAGCCGTGGATCTGGTCATGTTCGCCTTTGAGCATGCCAACCCCGGCGACCTGTTCATCCAGAAGTCGGACGCTTCCACCATTGGAGACCTGGCCAAGGCTGTGCAGACTCTGTTTGGCGACACCGGCACGAATATCATCGGCACCCGCCACGGCGAGAAGCTGTACGAGACCCTGATGACCAAGGAAGAGCGGATGCGCAGCGAGGATATGGGCAATTATTATCGTGTTGCTGCCGATAACCGCGACCTGAACTACGATAAGTTCTTCGTCAAGGGTCAGGTGCGCACCCAGGCCGACGAGGACTATACCAGCCACAACACCCGCCGCCTGAACGTGGAGGAGACCATCGCCAAGATCAAGACCACCGAGTACATCCAGGAGATGCTGAAAGAGGAAAGCAAGGCATGAAAATTCTTGTCACCGGCGCCAAAGGCTTTGTAGGGCGCAACCTGTGCGAGAACCTGAAAAACCTGCGGGACGGCAAAAACCGTACCCGCCCCGCCCTGACCGTGGACGAGATCTACGAATACGACATAGATACCGACCCGGTCCTGCTGGAGGAATACTGCGCCAAGGCGAACTTTGTCTTTAACCTGGCGGGCGTCAACCGGCCCAAAAATGAGGCTGAGTTCATGCAGGGCAACTTTGGCTTTGCCTCTACCCTGCTGGACATGCTGAAACGCCACGGCAACACCTGCCCGGTCATGCTGTCCAGCAGCATCCAGGCAACGCTCATCGGCCGCTACGGCCAGAGCGATTACGGCAAAAGCAAACTGGCGGGAGAGGAATTGTTCTTTACTTACGCCCAGGAGACTGGCGCACCGGTGCTGGTCTACCGCTTCCCGAACCTGTTCGGCAAATGGTGCCGCCCGAATTATAACAGCGCGGTAGCGACATTTTGTTACAACACTGCCCACGATCTGCCCATCACGGTGAACGACCGCGCCACCGAGCTGGAGCTGCTGTACATCGATGATCTGGTGGAGGAAATGCTGGACGCGCTGGAAATGCGCCCCCACCGCTGTGATTATGACGGCCTGACGCCGGTTTTCGGCACCCAGGGCCGCTACTGTGCCGCGCCTGTGACCCATAAAGTGGCGCTGGGAGAAATTGTGGACCTCCTGCAAAAATTCCACGACCAGCCGCGTACTTTGGTAGTGCCTGCCATCCCGGCGGGCAGCTTTGCCAAAAAGCTGTACTCCACCTACCTTTCCTATCTGCCGAAAGAAAAGGTTGCCTTCCCGTTAAAAATGAATGTGGATGCCCGCGGCAGCTTTACCGAACTGCTCAAGACCGAGAACTGCGGTCAGTTCAGCGTGAATGTCTCGAAACCCGGCATCACCAAGGGCCAGCACTGGCACAACACCAAGTGGGAGTTTTTCATTGTGGTGGCGGGCCGTGCCCTGATCCAGGAGCGCCGTGTGGACAGCGATGATGTGCTGGAATTTACCGTGAGCGGCGACGCCCCCACGGCCGTGCAGATGCTGCCGGGATATACCCATAATATCATCAACCTGAGCGACACCGAGGACCTGATCACCCTGATGTGGGCCAACGAGCCATTTGACCCGGCCCACCCGGATACGTTTGGGCTGAAAGTGTGATGCGGCTTTTATGCCTCCCTCTGCGAGGGAGGTGCCCCGAAGGGGCAGAGGGAGAGAGCCGTGCCGAGGCCCGAAACTTCGGACATTTATTAGTTTCTCTCCCCCACCCGCTTACGCGGGACGACTTCGTAGCCGGACCCCTCTGTCGCTGGCGCGACATCTCCCCGCACCGTGGGGAGTCACCCTCCCAGAGGGGGCTTCAAAAGAGAGGTGCAATATGAACAAACTCAAACTCATGACCATCATCGGTACCCGACCGGAAATTATCCGGCTGTCGGCCGTTATCAAAAAGTGCGATGTTTACTTTGACCAGATCCTGGTCCACACCGGCCAGAACTACGATTATAACCTGAACCAGGTCTTTTTTGAGGACCTGGGCCTGCGCGCGCCCAACTTCTACCTGGACGCCGTCGGAAAGGACCTGGGCGAGACCATCGGCAACATTATTGCAAAATCCTACGCTCTGATGGTGGAGCAAAAGCCTGACGCCCTGCTGATCCTGGGCGACACCAACAGTTGCCTGTCTGCCATTGCGGCCAAGCGCCTGCATATTCCCATCTTTCATATGGAGGCCGGAAACCGCTGCTTTGACGAGTGCCTGCCCGAGGAGACCAACCGCCGCATTGTGGACCATATTTCTGACGTGAATATGTGCTATTCTGAGCATGCCCGCCGTTACCTGAACGCCGAGGGCACCGCCAAGGAGCGTACCTTCGTCACCGGTTCCCCGATGGCCGAAGTGCTGCACGCCAACCTCGCCAAGATCGAGGCCAGCGATGTGCTGGAGCGCCTGGGCCTGGAGCCGCAGAAGTACATGCTGCTCTCCGCCCACCGCGAGGAAAACATCGATACAGAGCAGAATTTTATCGACCTGTTTACCTCCATCAACCATCTGGCCGAGACCTACGACATGCCGATTTTGTACAGCTGCCACCCCCGCAGCAAAAAGCGGCTGGATGCTATGGGCTTCAAGCTGGACGAGCGCGTCAAGCTGCACGAGCCTCTCGGCTTCCACGATTACAACCACCTGCAGATGAACGCCTTTGCGGTCATCTCGGATTCCGGCACGCTGCCGGAGGAATCCAGCTTCTTTACCAGCGTGGGGCATCCCTTCCCGGCGGTCTGCATCCGCACCTCCACCGAGCGCCCCGAAGCGCTGGATAAGGGCTGCTTTGTGCTGGCCGGCATCCGCGCCGGCGGCGTGGAGCAGGCCGTTGAGACCGCCGTGGCCATGAACGCCAACCACGATTACGGCATCCCTGTGCCTTACTACACCGAGGATGTCTCCACCAAGGTGGTCAAGATCATCCAGAGCTACACCGGCGTGGTCAACAAGATGGTGTGGCGGAAGAACTAAGATTGGAACAACAAACCTATGCGAATTTTGGTCGTGACCCAGCATTTTTGGCCGGAAAATTTCCGGATCAATGATATTGTCGAGGGCTTTGTGCAGGATGGACTGGACGTGGACGTGCTCTGTGGCCTGCCCAACTACCCCAAGGGCGAGTGGTTCTCCGGCTACAGCGCGGACGGCCCCTTTGAGGAAACCTACAAAGGGGCGCACATTTTCCGTGCACGGGAGATTCCCCGCAAGGGAAACACCGGCAAGACGATCTTTTTGAACTACGTCAGCTGGCCGCTCTACGCGGCGGGGGCGCTGAACCGCCTGCCCGGCGGGTACGATGCAGTGTTCTGCTTCAACACCAGCCCGGTGCTGATGTGCTGGCCGGCCATTAAATATGCCAAAAAGCATAAAATTCCCTTTACCAACTATGTGCTGGACCTCTGGCCGGAGAACCTGTACAGCGTACTTCCGGTCAAAAACAGCTTTATGCGCTGGGTGGCCCAGACGGTCAGCGACAGCCTGTATAAGCGCGCCGACCGCCTGATTGCCATGAGCGTACCGCTGCAAAAGCGGTTGATCGCCCGCACCGGCAAGCCGGAAAAAGACGTGGCCGTAATTTCGCAGTACTGCGAGGATTTTTACGCTGTCCCCTGCCATGACCCAGAGCTGGAAGCCCGCTTTTCCGGGCGATTCAACCTGGTGTTCACCGGCACGTTTACCCCGGCACAAAGCCTGGATATGGTGCTGCGCGCCGTGCTGGATGCCCGCGCTGCCGGGGCCGAAAACCTGCATCTGCTGCTGGTGGGCGACGGCATGAGCCGCGAGAGCTTGCAAGCCCTGGCTGAAGAACTCCACGCCGGGGATGCGGTGACCTTTTATGGCAGTGTACCCGCAGAAAAGGTGCCGAGTTTTACAACCTTGGCCGATGCCCTGCTGATCTCCCTGTCTGATTCCCCAGACTTAGGCCTGACAGTGCCCGGCAAGCTGGCCAGCTATATGGCCGCGGGTAAGCCGGTGGTGGCCAGTATGAACGGCGCCGGGTACGAGGCGGTCAAGGAAAGCGGCGGCGGCCTTGTCAGCCCTGCCTGCGACCAGGCCGCACTGGCGGCCAACCTGCTGGCGCTGTACCGCATGGCTCCCGAGGGCCGCGCCGCCCTGGGCGCCAAAGCCAAAGCCTACTACGAAGCCCACTACCGCCGCACTGAACTGCTGCGCCGCCTGGAAAGCTTTACCCTGCGGGGAGAATAAGAAAACACGAGGTACCCCCTTTTGGATAAAAAAATTTTGGTGTTGATCCCCTGTTATAACGAGGAAGAAAACATCGTGGCAACGGTGGAACATCTGCAGTCCACCTGCCCGCAGGTGGATTTCCTTGTCATCAACGATTGCTCTACCGACCATAGTGCCGACATCCTGCGCGCCCACCATTACCCGTTTTTGGACCTACCGGTCAATCTGGGCATTGGCGGCGGCGTGCAGTGCGGCTACCAGTACGCTGTGCACAACGGCTACGACGTGACCGTGCAGATGGATGGTGACGGCCAGCACGACCCCGCCTACCTGATGGAAGTGGTGCAGCCCGTGCTGGACGGCACCTACGATATGTGCATCGGCAGCCGCTTTATTAAAAAGGAGGGTTTCCAGACCAGCTTCATGCGCCGGGTGGGCATCCGTTTTTTAAGCTGGCTGATCCACCTGCTGTGCGGCAAGCGCGTGCTGGATGTTACCAGCGGTTTCCGCGCCTGCAACGCCCGAATGACCGCCTATTTTGCACGTCACTACGCCATTGATTACCCGGAGCCGGAGGCTATCCTCGCCGCCAGCCTGGCGGGTTTCTCGGTGGGCGAGGCCCCCGTTATCATGAAAGAACGCCAGGGCGGTGTGTCCAGCATCCACAGCTTTAAAAGCGCCTACTACATGATCAAAGTGTCGCTGGCGCTCATCATCGACCGCTTCTCCATCCATAAGGTAAAAGGAGGCAAGGCATGACCCCACAATTGCAGCTGTTTATGGTGCTGGGTGCGCTGGTGCTGCTGTGCATCATTTTTACCCTGCTCAAGCGCGGGTTGATGAGTGTAAAGTACAGCCTGCTGTGGCTTTTGCTGGCGGTGGCGCTGGTCATTGCGGCGGCGTTCCCCTACGTAATTTACGTATTGCGGGACGTTTTGTCCATTGAAATGCCGGTCAACCTGGTATTTTTGCTGATGTTCTGCTTTGTGCTGGTGGTGCTGCTTTCGTTGAGCATCGCTATCACCCAGTTGGCCGAAAAGTGCAAGCGGCTGACCCAGGCTAACGCCATTTTGGAAAAGCGTGTGCGCGATCTGGAAGAAAAGAACCGATAATACGTTATAAAAAGACGTTACAAAAGCGGAAGAGAGAGTATCCACTATGACGATCACTTGGGAGCAGATCCTCGCGTTCCTGTGCGAGGATCAGTCAATGGCGGTCACATCGCTGTTGTTTATCGCTTTTTTTGTGGCAGTGGCGCTGGTGCATTATCTGTTGCCGCGGGTGCTGCGCCCCTACTTTCTGCTGGCGGCCAGTTATGGATTTTTCTGCTATGACCCCGTCAACCGCCCGCTGGTGGGTGTGCTGCTGGGGGCCACGGCGGTCAGCTGGCTGTGCGGCCTCATCATCAGCAAAGTCAAGGCCAAACCTGTGCGGGTGTTGGCGCTGCTGGTGACGGTGCTGGGCGGCGTTGGCATCCTGGTTTACTACAAATACTGGAACATGTTGGCCGATACCCTAGGCGGCAGCATCCTCAGTCACCGGGACAATCTGCTGGCACCCTTGGGGTTAAGCTACTTCACCTTTGCGGCGATGAGCTACACCATCGATGTGTATAAACGACGCTGCAAGGTCGAAACAAACCCGCTGCACTATGCGCTGTTCGTCAGCTTCTTCCCCACGCTCATCACCGGCCCCATTGAGCGCTACCCCCAGATGCGCCCGCAAATTCAAAAAAGCCGCCGCTTCAGCTACAACCGCTGTGCGGGCGGCGCGTTCCGCATGTTGTGGGGCTACACCAAAAAGATGGTCATCGCCGATAACCTGAGCCAGTACGTTTCCTTCGTCTACGGTAATATGTCGGGGATGAGCGGCCCTAACCTGTTTGCCGCCACCGTGCTGTTTGCTGTGCAGCTGTATATGGACTTTTCGGGCTGCTGCGACATCGTGCTGGGCGCGGCGCGCATTCTGGGCTATGACCTGATCGAGAACTTCAACTCCCCCTTTGAGGCCCGCAGCTTCAACGATTTCTGGCGCCGCTGGCATATCTCGATGACCGGCTGGTTCCGAGATTACGTCTACTTCTCGCTGGGCGGCAGCCGCTGCGCGCCCTGGCGGCACTACTTAAACATCGTCATTGTGTTTTTGTGCAGCGGCCTGTGGCACGGGGCCGATTGGCGGTACCTGGCCTGGGGCCTTGCCTGCGGCCTGTGCGCTGCCTTTGGCGCCATGACCGCCAAGGCCCGCAAGAAGCTTGAAAAATTCAATCCGCTGTACCGCCAGGCATGGCTGAAGGCCGTCTGCCAGGTGACCATCACCGATTTGCTGTTCTGCGTGACCCTCGTGTTCTTCGCGGCGGCGCTGTACAACGCTGACCCGTTCGCCATCTACAGCAGCATGCTGCAAGGCTGGAACGGCCTGGCTGGCAGCTGGCACCAGGTGCAGCAGATGCTGCTGGATTGCGGCATCGATGGTCGTTTGCCGGTGGTGCTGCTGTTTGGCACCTTTGTGGTGCTGGCCGTGGAGCACGGAGGACGCAGTGTGACCCGCTGGATCCGTGAGCAGGTCTGGCCGCTGCGCTGGACCCTCTACTACGCCGCGGCGGCCGCGATCTTGTTCTTCGCGGCGTTCGGCCAGTCGGCGTTCATCTACCAGCAATATTAACGAAAGGCGGTGCATTATGGCTAAATCCCCTACCCCGATCCCCGCGCCGCCGGTTAAAATTCAGCGCGATACCAACGGCGCGGCCCCGGCCACCCCAGCGGCAAAGCCGAAAAAGGCGGCCCCTAAAAAGCGCCGCAAGCGCCGCCGCAATCCCTTGCTGTGGTTTTTGCACGGCCTGATCCGCCGCATCTACTTTGGCCTGAAAACCGCCAGCCGCCTGGTGCTGCTGGTACCCATCCTTGTGTTCATGGTGGCGTTCAGCTATAACGTGGACCGCAGCGGCCTGTTCCAGGGCGCACTGGCACCCCGCCGCATCGTGGACCTGATGCTGCAGGGGTACGATGTGACCAACTTCGAGCAGATGGACGAGCGCCAGGTGGTACAATTGTTTGCGCAGGATGTGGAGCAGGCCCCCGAGGCCATTGGCATTGGCTCCAGCCGCGTGCTGCAGTTCAACCGGGAAAACACCGGCGTGGACACCTTCTTTAATATGGGCGTTACCGGCGCGGACGTGCGCGACAATATGACCAGCTACTACAAGATGGTCAGCTACGGCAAAACGCCCAAGGTGCTGCTGTGGAGTATCGACCCCTGGGTCTTTTACGGCAGCGAGGACGCCTTTGACTCCCGCGCCGACGCTGACCTGTACAACGAGTTTTTGACCAAGGTGCTGAACGTCCCCACCGATTATGAGGAGCCGGACAAGGTGGAGCTGTGGAAGGCGCTAGCCGACCCGGCCTACTTCCAGGGCAACGTGGACTACTACATAAAGAACCGCGGCCAGACCACCGTCACCGATGACGACGGCAATACCATCGAGTTCAACCCTGTGCAGGGCGACCCCTACGACCAGACAACGACGATCAAGCGGTCGGACGGCAGCGTTTTGTACGATGTGGCGTTCCGTACCCAGACGGCGGATCAGATCCGCACCCTGGCCGCCGAAGCCTGCATGAGCTTTAACAGCGTGCACATGGAGGGCTTCGACGAGATGAGCACCACCCAGGTCCAGGCGTTTGAGTCCTTTATGGACTATGCCAGGGAGCAAGGCACTACCGTGATTCTGGTGCTGTCGCCCTGGCACCCGTACCTCTATGGTTACCTGATCACCGAGCCGGAACTGCACAAGGGGTTCTTCCAGGTAGAGAACTGGCTGCGCGAATACTGCGCCCAAAATAACGTGCCGCTGTATGGCAGCTACGACCCCGAGTGCATCGACGGCTTAGAGGAAACAGACTTTTTTGATGGCCTGCACTGCGCCGGGACCGGCATTGCACGGTTCTTCCCCGGCATACCGCGGGCATTGCAGCAGTTGGAGACGGGCACCATGCCCGACCCGCTGGCCGTGCACCCGCGCACCAGCCTGGAAAGCGCGGACCCGGATGTTGTGGAGACCCTGAACGGTGAGACTGCCGAAACGGCACAGGAGGGATAAGTATGGCATTCATTTCTATCAGCATCACCAAAAATCACCCGCTGATCCTGGGCAAGGGCGGCTTTGGCCGCCAGCTGGCGGATTGGCTCTCGGCCGAAGGCTGGGGTGAGGCGGAATTCCTCGACGATAGCGCCCCCGGCTGCGTGGGCGGCCTGCGTGACTACGCCGACCCTAAGCTGCTGAAACCGGGCCGCCCGGCCTTTGTGGCCCTGGGCGACAACGCCCTGCGCGTGGAGCTGCTGCAAAAGCTGGCAGCGGCCGGGTACGACACGCCGGTGTTTATCAGTGATATGGCGGCCGTCAGCCCCAGTGCTGTGTTGGAGCCGGGCTGTGTGATCCTGCCCCAGGCTTATGTGGGTGCCGATGCGCATCTGGGCGTGGGCTGCATCATCAACGGCGGGGCCATCGTGGACCACGACGCGGTCCTGGGCCGCGGCGTGCATGTTGCCCCCGGCGGCATCGTAAAGGCCGGTGCCGAGGTGGAAGCCCTAACCAAGGTGGATTCTGGGGAAATCATTAAAAAGTGATACGACCTTAAAAGCTTCCTTCTGTGAGGGAGGTGCCCCGAAGGGGCGGAGGGAGAGACAAATAAATGAGCGGCTGCTAAATTTTAGGATCTCTCCCCCACTGCCTATCAGCGGAGTCCTTCGGACCCGATCCTCTCTGACGCTTTGCGACATCTCCCCGCACTGCGGGGAGTCACCCACCCAGAGGGGGCCTTTTGCTATCCCAAGGAGGTTCTATGCCAAACAACAAAACCGCACGCCGCGATTATATTGATATTATGAAAGGCCTGGGCATCCTGCTGGTGGTGCTGGGGCATTTTATGGAGCAGTTCCGCTTCGGCTTCAAGCCCATCGGGGCGACGTTTATCTGCATCTACCTGTTCCATATGGCGTTGTTCTGCATTTGCAGCGGGCTGGTGGCGCATTTCAGTTTGTGGAAGCTTATCACCCAGCAGGTGTGGCTGTACGCCGTGGGCCAGGCAATCATGCTGGCGTTCCGCGCCGTAATTTTGCGGGAGGATTTTGCTGCCTCCGGCGGGCTGCTGCTGGCGTTTTTGCTGCCCTGGCGGCACATGTGGTATCTGTATGCGCTGATCTTCTGGCATCTGACCCTGCCGCTGTTGACCCGTCTGCGAGATAAGGGCCTGCCTTTTGCCCTGCTGGGCCTGGCAGGTGCCGTGGCGCTGGGCCTGTGGGCCGGCAATGTGGATTGGCCGTTTACACTGGTGCGCGTGTTTGCTTACTACCCGTTTTATGCGTTCGGCGTGCTGTTCCGCCCGCAGATCGACCGGCTGGATGACCTGGCCGCGACCAGCCCTGTGATGCGGCTGGCCCCGGCGGGGGCGCTGGTGGTATGCTACGGGCTGTATTTCCGCAGCCTGATGCTGCAGGAAGGTCAGCTACGGGAAAGTGCCAAGATTTTTAACGATGTCGCCTACGGCGATGGGTATGCCATGCCCGACCGGGCACGGTTCTACGCCATCGGTATTGTGACCAGCCTGGCGCTGATCGCCGCCCTGGGCGGATGCAAGGCCTTTGCAGGCCTAGGCAAAAAGACGCTGGCGGTTTATCTTTTCCATATGCCGATTTTTGCGTTTTACAGCGAACTGGGCTTTTTCCAGCTCGCCCACGAAAAGCCGCTGCCGGTCACGGTAGTATTTGTGCTGCTGGAGGCCTTGGGCTGCGTCTGCCTGCTGGCCAGCGCACCGGTGAGCAAGACATTTGATGCTGTGGCAAATGTCTGGTATAGGCTGCGAAAAAAGTGATTTCGTCCTTTGGGGCGCCGGGAGACTGGCGCTCTTTTTTTTGCACAACACCTATTGACAACGCTACTACTATGTATTACAATGTACTCAAACAACACCATGGTAATACAAGGTAGCGGAAGGAGGGCAAGCTTTGTTCGACCAAGCACAGTTGCGCAAGGGCACGCTGGAAGGCTGCATTTTAAAGATCATTGACCGGGAACCGACCTACGGCTATGCCATTGCCACCACCTTGCGGGACAGCGGCTTTGCCGACCTGACCGAGGGCACACTCTATCCCCTGCTGCTGCGGCTCGAGCGCAAGGGGCTGATTGGCGCCGAGTACCGCGCGGGTTCCGGCGGGCCGAGCCGCAAATATTACCAGCTCACGCCAGACGGAGAGACCTATCTGCAGGAATTCACGGCTGCCTGGCGTGCCGCCAGCGCCGCCGTCAACCATATCTTACAGGGCGAGGAGGACTGAACATGAAGTTCCGCAACGAGTACAAACAACTGAAACAGGAAAACAACCTCATCTTTTCCACGCTGGCCGAGTGCGACCGCGACACCATCACCGACATCCTGAACACCATCAGCAATAGCCGCGGCATCAATTACGATGTGGAGCTGGTGCGCAAGGACCTGATCGCCATGGCGGCCAGCGCCGAGGCAGACGGCCAATACCTGCCCGCCGTCATCGGTGACGTGGAGACTTTTAAGCTGGACCTGCTGGCCAGCATTCCCCACCCCAAACTAATAGACTACATGCTGGACAGCCTGGTATGGATGTGCATTTACGGGCTGGCGATGTCAACGACCTATCTGCTGCTGCGTGGTGCCTGGGACAGCCATTTTGACGCTGCCATGCTAGGGATTTGCATCGTGGTGATGATGCCCAGCGCTTGGCTGATGCAGCGCATCGTTCCCGCGTCCTGGCTTTCCTACGGCAAGGGGCTGCGCTATGGCAGTGCGCAGACGGTGCTGCTGGCGTTGTGGCTTGTGGAGTTTGGGCTGATTTACAACTGGGTCTACCCCAATCTGCCCAACATTGGCATCCCCAACGTGGTGGCCGCCGCGCTGTTTGCGGTGCTTACCCTGGCCTTGCGCGCTTGGCGCACCCACCGCTGCAATCAGTTGGCCGATGCCCGCCCCTGGCGTGACGTGGTCGACAGCAAAAAACAATAAAAACAGCCCTCGCTGGTTCGCACAATCCAGCGGGGGCTCTCCTTTTCTTGAAAGAAAAGGAGCAAAAGAACTTTAAACAAGACTCTCCCTAAGTGAATGGCAGGGGTAGGTTAAATATTCTCCAAAATCTTATCGCCCATCTCGGTGCAGCCGACTTTGATGCAGCCTTCGGCCATCATGTCGGCGGTGCGGTAGCCCTCGTCGAGAACAGCGTTGACAGCCGCCTCGATCTCGTCGGCCTCGGCGGGCATATCGAAGCTGTAGCGCAGCATCATAGCGGCAGACAGAATGCAGGCGATGGGGTTGACCACGTCTTGCCCGGCAATATCGGGCGCAGAGCCGTGGATCGGCTCATACAGTCCGCAGGTGCCCTCGCCCAGGGAGGAGGATGGCACCATGCCGATGCTGCCGGTGATTTCGCTGGCTTCGTCGGACAAAATATCGCCGAACATATTCTCGGTCACGATAACGTCAAACTGCGCGGGGTTCTTGCAGATCTGCATGGCGCAGTTGTCTACGAACATCTCGCTGTACTCTACCTCGGGGTACTCGGCCTGCAGACGGTGCATAACGGCGCGCCACAGGCGGCTGGTGTCCAGCACGTTAGCCTTGTCCACACAGGTCAGCTTTTTCCGGCGCTTCATGGCCGTCTCAAAGCCGATACGGCCGATGCGCTCAATCTCATGCTCAGAGTACGGCATCGTGTCGATGGCGACCTTCTCACCGTTCTGCTCAATGGTCTTATGCTCGCCAAAGTAGACGCCGCCGATCAGTTCACGCACGACGATAAAGTCGATGCCCTGGTCCACGATGGACTTTTTCAGCGGGGAGGCATCCGCCAGCTGGGGCCAGATCTTGGCCGGGCGGTTGTTGGCGTACAGGCCCATGCCCGCGCGCAGGCGCAGCAGGCCCTTCTCGGGGCGACGGTCGCCGGGCATGCCCTCCCACTTGGGACCGCCGATGGCACCCAGCAGCACGCTGTCGGACTGTTTGCACTTTTCCAGCTCGGCAGCAGGCAGCGGGTCGCCGAATTTATCGATGGCTTCGCCGCCCATGTAAGCGCGGGTGTAGCTAAAGGTGTGGCCGTGCTTGGCAGCAATCTTGTCCAGCACGCGCACCGCCTGGGTCACGATCTCCGGGCTGGAGCAGTCGCCGTAGATCAGGGCAATGTTTTTATTCATGGATGACTCCTCAATCTTTCAAGCTGTTCATCAGGCCGCCCTGTTTGATGATGTTCTGGATAAACTCCGGGAACGGGGTTGCCTGGAAGGTCTGGCCGGTAGTCTCGTCGGTGATAACGCCGGTGTCAAAGTTGACGCTGACGATGTCGCCCTCGTTGATGGCCTCGCTGGCGGCGGGGCACTCCAAAATCGGCAGGCCGATGTTGATGGCGTTGCGGTAGAAGATACGGGCAAAGCTTTTGGCGATGACGCAGCTGATGCCGGCAGCCTTGATGGCTACGGGCGCATGCTCGCGGGAGGAGCCGCAGCCGAAGTTCTCTCCGCCCACCATCAGGTCGCCCTGCTTGACGCGGGTGATGAACGTCTTATCGATGTCTTCCATGCAGTGGCTGGCCAGCTCGGCGGCGCTCTGGGTGTTCAGGTAGCGGGCCGGGATGATAACGTCAGTGTCGATATTGTCGCCGTATTTAAAAACAGGTCCTTTTGCGTTCATGGCTCAAACCTCCCTCGGATCGGTGATGTAGCCGGTCAGTGCGCTGGCTGCGGCGGTGGCGGGGCTGGCCAGGTAGACCTCGGAGTCCACGTGGCCCATGCGGCCCACAAAGTTGCGGTTGGTGGTGGAAACACAGCGCTCCCCTGCCGCCAAAATGCCCATGTAGCCGCCCAGGCAGGGGCCGCAGGTGGGGGTGGAGACGATGCAGCCTGCATCGATGAACGCCTCAGTGTATCCGCGCAGGATGCACTCCTTGTACACGGCCATGGTGGCGGGGATGATGATGCCGCGCACGCCCTTGGCGATGTGCTTGCCTTTCAGCACCTCGTAGGCAGCCTGCATATCCTCGATGCGGCCGTTGGTGCAGGAGCCGATGACGATCTGGTCGATCTTGATGTCCTTGCCCTCCTTAGCCAGGTGGGTGTTCTCCGGCAGGTGCGGGTAGCTGACGGTGGGCTCCAGCGCGGTCAGGTCGATGGTGACGGTACGCTCGTACTCGGCATCGGGGTCGGCTTCGTACTTGACCCAGGGGCGCTGGCTGCGGCCCTTCAGGTAGGCTTCGGTGATTTCGTCTACCGGGAAGATGCCGTTTTTGGCACCGGCCTCGATGGCCATGTTGCAGATGCAGAGGCGGTCTTCCATGGTCAGGCTCTTGACACCCTCGCCCACGAATTCCAGGCTCTTGTACAGCGCGCCGGAAACGCCGATCTCACCGATCAGGTGCAGGATGACGTCCTTGCCGGTGACGGGGCGTTGGATGGCACCGGTCAGCTCGACCTTGATGGCAGCGGGCACCTTGAACCAGGCCACGCCCTTGGCCATGCCGGCGGCCATATCGGTAGAGCCAACACCGGTGGAGAACGCGCCCACCGCGCCGTAGGTGCAGGTGTGGCTGTCGGCACCGATGATACAGTCGCCCGCGGTTACGATGCCCTTTTCGGGCAGGAGCGCGTGCTCGACACCCATCTCACCCACATCGTAGAAGTTGAGGATGTCGTATTTGTCAGCGAACTGGCGGCACTGCTTGGATTGGGTGGCGCTCTTGATGTCCTTGTTGGGTACAAAGTGGTCCAGCACGATGTTGACGCGGGTGCGGTCAAACACCGAGTCAAAACCGGCCTTCTCAAACTCGTTGATAGCCACCGGGGTGGTGATGTCGTTACCCAGAACGATGTCGAGCTGGGCGTTGATGAGCTGGCCCGCGGTCACGGCTGCTTCTCCGCAATGCGCGGCCAGGATCTTCTGTGTCATGGTCATTCCCATGGTGTTCCCTCCGTTTTAAAAGCCCTTATTTATTATTGATCGCACTCACCAGCGCCTTGATACCGGCTACGATGATGTCGGTATGGGTGCCGCAACCCCAGGTCTCCTCACCAGAGGCCCATTTCAGGCCAACGTAGGAGCAGGCACGGGAGTCAGTGTCGGAATCCAGCGCGTGTTCGCTGTAATGTATCAGGGTGAAGTGCATGCCGGTCTGCTGCTCGATGGCGGTCGCCACGGCATCCAGGCGGCCGTTGCCTGTGGCGGAGCACTCGGTCTCCTTACCGTTGACCGACAGTGTGATGTTGGCGGTGATCGTGTTGTCCGCGTTCTGGACGAAGTGTGCTTCGGGGATGTTGAGCGGGCTGTTGTGGTTGAGGTAGGCAGTCTCAAAGACGTACAGCACTTCCTTCACGCTCAGTTCGCGGTGTTCGTGGTCGCTGACATCCTTGACGCGGTAGCCCAGATCCTCGCGCATCTTCGGCGGCGGGTTATAGCCGTAGTTCTGCTGCAGCAGGAAGCCGATGCCGCCCTTGCCGCTCTGGCTGTTGATGCGGATGACGTCGGCATCGTAGGTACGGCCAATATCGTGCGGGTCGATAGGAATGTAGGGGCAGGTCCACTCATGCAGTTTCTTTTCCTTGCGCCAGGTCATGCCCTTGGCGATGGCGTCCTGATGGCTGCCGCTGAAGGCCGCGAACACCAGGGCACCGGCATACGGCGTGCGCTCGTAGACGTGCATGCGGGTCACGCGCTCGTAAATCTCGCGGATCTTGGGCATGTCGCTGAAATCGAGGTGCGGGTCCACGCCGTGGCTGTACATGTTCATGGCCAGGGTGATGGCGTCCACATTGCCGGTGCGCTCGCCGTTGCCGAAGAGGCAGCACTCGATGCGCTGGGCACCGGCCAGCACGGCCAGTTCGGCATCCGCCACGCCGCAGCCGCGGTCGTTGTGCGGGTGGGTGGAAAGAATAACGCTGTCACGATATTTCAGATGGTTGGAACACCATTCGATCTGGTTGGCGTAGATGTGGGGCATGCTCATCTCCACCGTGACCGGCAGGTTGATGATCATGGGGCGGTCCGGCGTGGGCTGCATGATGTCCAACACGGCGTTGCAGACTTCCACGGCGTACTCCGGCTCGGTGCCGGTAAAGCTTTCGGGGCTGTACTCAAACAGGAAGTTGCCCTCGTACTCCTCGATGAGCTGCTTGACCAGCTTGGCACCGTCGACGGCAATCTGCTTGATCTCCTCTTTGGACTTCTTGAACACCTGCTCGCGCTGGGCGACGCTGGTGGAGTTGTAGAAATGGATGATGGCGCGGGGCGCACCCTTGACGGCCTCAAACGTCTTACGGATGATGTGGTCGCGGCACTGGGTCAGCACCTGGACGGTGACATCCTGGGGGATGCGGTTGCCGTCGATGAGCTTGCGCAGGAACTCGTACTCAGTCTCGCTGGCGGCCGGGAAACCAACCTCGATCTCCTTGAAGCCGATCTTGATCCTGTCTCTT
>ENA-OZFH01000156-OZFH01000156.1-human-gut-metagenome-genome-assembly--contig:-NODE-156-length-30279-cov-9.058298_pt1 | contig 30279 bp, 26 predicted proteins | sample MGYA00245073_ERZ653619 | MGnify/ENA primary metagenome ERZ653619 (study PRJEB26926, sample SAMN06165178) | human gut metagenome | biome: ENVO:00009003; feature: ENVO:2100002; material: ENVO:00002003...
ACCTTCATTACTCCAACGACGAATTCTAGGCGGTGTCCCCTCCCTTTCAAGAAAGGGCGGAGGCGGGGCATGCCCCGCCTCTTACACCACATCTCTGTGCGCTACCGAGACCGTCTCCATAATTGGCGTTTTTTACGTTCGTGCAATTCGGCGAGCGGCTTGATTTCCTCGGCAGACGATGCTTTTGACACATATGGCCCCGCCGTCGCCGACCGCGCGATTGTCGCTCGAAAAAAGTTGGAGTATTTTTTGCCGCCTTTTACCTGCGGAGACGCCAATCCGTCAAGCATTTGGTCAGAAATTGGTCAAGTAGCGGCTGATAAGGTCGGCGTCGACAGCCAAAACCGATAGAAGTTTTGGCCCAGAAGCAGGGAGGTTCCCATGGCATATTACTGGCCCCAGTACGGCATCGCCATCGAAGTCGACGACGATCCCCATCTCCTGCCTTTCGACGAAGAGGCATTCCCCGATACGACGGTCTACCACGTTACCACCGATGTGATCTGCGACCCCGAGTCGTTCTCGGCGCTCGCCCACCACATCGCGCATATCCACGACATCGAGCTCCCTCCCGACTTCGACGAGCTCGTCTACTCGCGCCGTCTGATGCTTCACATGCTCTTTGGAGCGGACCCGTCCACCTTTGCGCGCGTCTATACCGCCAAGGATGCCGCATGAGCGCGAAGAAGCCACCCCACTTTGCAGGCCTGGGTCGTCGCAAGAAGCTCATCGTTGCCTGCTTGGCCATCGTCTGCGCCCTTGTCGCCGTAGGACTATACGTTTGGCAGTCGCAGCCCGTACCCGAGGCGGGCGCTTCGGTTACGACGGCCGAGGGCAAAACGCGCCAGGAAATCCAAGATGAGCTCGACGCCATCGTCCGCGACAACATGATGACGATTTCGGTCGCGCCGGTCGCTCAGCTGCAGGAGGACGGCAAACTGCGCGTCAACGTGCAAAACGTCCAAGACAATAAATTTCCCCAGCGATTCCGCGTCATCCAAAACGACGAGACCATGTACGAATCCGGTGTGGTCGAGACCGGCAAGACAATCGAGACGTGCCCCGCCGGCGACATCAAAGAAGGCGAGGCGTACATCGAGATCCAGGCACTCGATGCAAAGACCCTCGACAGCCACGGCAATCCGACACGTGTCAAGGTACGGGTTGAGCAAACCGAGAACTAGCCTTCCGGCCGACGCGGCACCGCATGCAATTCACCAGCATTCGTCCAATCATCGCGGGGACGGCCCGCGGCGAATAGAAAGGAACGACCATGGACATCACCAGGAACATGAACGGAGTCAGAGCGCTCGTCGTGGGCACAGGGCTCGCGCTCGCGCTCGCAATGGGCGCCGCCCCGACGCCAGCTATGGCAGCCGGGCGCGTTGGAACCACGAAGGTAATGGTCAGGACCGAGATCGACAACGTTGAGTTCAAAGTTCCGACGGTTATTCCCTTCGTCGCCAAGGCCGACGGCACGCTTCAGGGCCCCTCAGAAGACGCGACCACCATCGACAATCATTCGGCCTACGGCATCCATGTCACCAACATGAAGATCGACGCCATGAACACCTGGACCATTGCCGCCGACGCCAAGGCCGGAACCGCGCAGAACTCCATCGACTTTAAGGTCGGCCCCGACGGCGCACTCCAAAACGCCAGCGCCGCAATGCAGGAGACGGGCCTCGATCTTTCCAAGAACGCAGCCTTCGACATGGGCTACCAGGGCATTGCCGGCGGCACGGACAAAATTAAGCTCAAGACAAGCGGAAACGTCGCCCGCGTCACGCGCGACATCTTCCGCGTAACCGGCGAAGGCGATCAGGTTGCAACGATCACCTGGACGGTCGAGCCCGGTGCGCACACGGCATAAGGCCGTCGCCCTGGCCGCCGCCGTCAGCATCCTAGCGTTTGGGCCAGCCATGGCCTTTGCCCAGCAAGAACAGGCGCAGGCCGCCACGCAAGTGACGGTCGACCTCTCGGAGCTCGACCGCGGCGACCGCGAGGAACCGTTGGCGCAGACAGGCGACAGACGATGGCTCTTGGCAGCAGGCGCCACAGCAGCAGGCGCGGGAACCGCCGGCCTCGGTCTGCACATCAAACGCAGCCAGAAACAAAACACGGACAGGCCGCACTAAATTAGCTAAGGAGACCCCATGGCATCGAAGAACCTTTTGCCCGTCGTCGCACTCTGCGGCGCGCTCGCAACCGGAACGTCTGTCGCCGCTTGGGCGGCTCCCGTCATGGCAGACTCCTTACCAGCAGCCCTAAGTTCCGCACCAAATCCATCGAGCGCCATTGCGTGCAAGCGTTTTTCGATCGCACAGGCCGCAATCTCGACCTCGGGATGTCTTCGTCGTAATACGGACGGCTCGATAGTCGTGGATATCGATCGTTCGAACAAGGCAAACGGCTCCCGGGCGGGGTGCGCCGTCTGCACGTGGCGCTCGGCTGTGCTCGATGCAGATGGCGATCCATGCAATTTAGAGCTGCGCATCGACATCGCTTCGGTCGATGACTCGGCGAACGGAGCGAAGGTCGCCTTCGACGGTACGTTTTTTGAGAAAGGAGGCGGTATATGTCTGGGCTGCGCCGCCGCGAATGCAGACGATGCGCAGCCCACCCTCTCATTCACGGCATCATTGCGGCTGACCAAAGCCGGCACCGATGCCATCGCGGCGGGAGAAGCGTCCCTGCTGTTCTACGCCGTCAGTACCAAAGACACAGACGCTCATTTCGAGAAGCCAGCCGGATCACTCAGCCTTACACGAGGGATAGAGGCAGGTCCTTTTGAAATCGATTCCCACGCGCAAAGCAGGCAACGCATTCTTGCCGACCCGGCGCTTCTCGAAATGGAGTGGAACGGATCCGGAGCTATCGGAATTCTCCCCTCCGCGTTTGACGCCAAGACGCTCCCCCCAAACGACGAACCCATCAACGCAACCATACAAGAAGAGAGCGCGGACAAAGAAGCAGGTGCGGGCGACACGCCGTCGCCGACAAACAGCGTCCCAGCTTCTCTCGAAGCACCGAATGAACCCGCTACCGATCCAAACGATTCCGAACTCGCGGACAGTCTGGGGCTTGCTGATCCTCAAGAGATCGATGAAGGTAACTGCTGCGTGCTTGCCGCGCTCGACCACACAGAGGTCATCGACGCTGCGAACATCGAAGTTGCCGCCGCCAATCAACCCGTCCGCAAGTCGGCCATCATCGCATTTCCCGAATCCATCGAAGTCGTCTTTTTGCCATCGGGCGAGGTCGTGGCCCCAACACTGCTCACCTTGTTGGGCGCCAAGAATACTCGAAACGAAATTAAAAAGGTCACGGTTGTCGACCCTGCAACCACCGCCAAGCTGCGTCTATACGCCGTTGCTCCAGATGGAGGCAAGACCTTGGAATTCGATGGCGACACACTCCTAGCCTGGCGGCGTCTGGACATTATGCAAGACGTCTCGTATCAGATCGAACTCGAAGGGTTTGATCGTGCCCGCGATGCCAATATCATCGCCGCGGCTATTGAATTCCCGCAGCGGCTTATGACACTGCGCTTTGAATACTATCCCTATGTCCCGACAACCACCTGAGGCTTAAATGCTGCGCATCATTCCTAACACCACTTATATAACGTATTAGATGAGTCGCGATGTGCCTCGCATTTCGTTCTGCTACGATTGCCACGTTGGCATCAATACAGGAGGGCTCATGCCGGGCTTGGGAACAATCATCAACGTTGTGCTTTTAGTTGCGGGCGGTCTTTTGGGATTAGCGGGCGGCCGCTTCATTACACCGCGCATCCAAGACACGCTCATGAAAGCATCGGGGCTGTGCGTCCTGTTTATCGGCCTGGGCGGCACCATGCAAAAGATGCTCATCATCGATGGAAAGGCGCTAGCGACCACCGGTACCACCATGCTCATCGTCTCATTTGCGCTCGGTTCGCTCATCGGCGAGGCCATCAACTTGGAGGCCGCCATCGAGAACCTTGGCGAATGGCTCAAGCGCAAGACTGGCAGTGAGGGCGATAACGAGTTCACCAACGCTTTTGTCTCGACATCGCTGACCGTCTGCATCGGTGCCATGGCTATCGTGGGATCGATCCAGGACGGTCTGCTCGGTGACTGGTCAACGCTTGCCTTGAAAGGCGCATTGGACTGCATCATCGTCTGCACCATGACGGCGTCGCTTGGCCGCGGCTGCATTTTCTCCGCCCTGCCCGTCGCCGTGTTCCAGGGGACGATCACGTTGTTTGCCGGCGCGCTCTCCCCCATCATGACCGCGGCAGCCCTCGACAGCCTTTCGCTCGTAGGCTCCATGCTCATCTTCTGCGTCGGCGTCAACCTCATCCGTCCTCAGACCTTCCGCACGGCCAATATGCTCCCCTCCGTCGTCATCGCCGTCATCTACGCCCTCCTGTTCTAAATCTATCAACGCAGCGGTATCTCGAACATCTGTTTGATGCTGTGCTATGATATGAGGTCACCGTAGCTGCGTTAGGAGAGGAGAAGCGATGGCCGACCAGGACATCAAGATGCTCATCGAGCGCATTATGGCCGAGGCCCGGACCCATCAGTCCACCCGCTTCTCAAACGAAATCTACGCAGACGAGCCGATTCTCAAAACCGGCCGACAGATGCAGAATTTCCTCCCCGACCAGTACCGTAAAATGCGCGAGATATCGCGCTGGCAGGATGACCCCAAGGGCGGTGCGGGCCGCTGGCTTTCGGAAGCCGAGCTTTTTTACCGCCAGGGCCTGCTGATGGCCGACTTTGAGGACGACTGTCCCTACAACGGCACCTTTAAGTCGTACTTTCCCACCTACAACGCCATGAGCGACCGGCAGCTGCGCGGCTACTTTACCTGGCGTGCCCAAGTGCGCCGCGGAACCGTCGAGGAAACGTCTACGTCCTTTGCCTTTCTGTATCTCTATGAGCTGATTTGCGGCATTGGCGTAGATGACCCGCTCGACGGTTTTAACAAGATCAAGGCCTTTTGGGATGTCTATCGCGCCTTCGAGCCCGGCATTGATCGGTTTGCACGCGTGTGGTTGCAGGATTACGCCGTATTCCATGGGCTCGACCCCAAGCTGCTCCGCGACTCTAAAACCGTCATGTTCGATAACGCCCTTATCGAGCTGCGGCGCGCGGCACGAGACCTTGTACCGGCACCGGCACCGTCCGACCAGACCCCCAAACGTCGCAAAACCTCCGAGCCCACGCTCCCCCTTCCGCCCGATGAGGTGCGCGAGGAGCGACTCATGGCCGCCATCAACGCCCTCTCCACGTACAACCTAAGTAACTCGCGGCTCGACCGCAGCCACCACCGCGATCTGCGCCACGTGGCATGCGCCGCGTATGTCCGCATGGCGCGCTACTACGACACGCATCGAAAGACCGGCATCGTAGCGAGCTTGTTTGGGGAGGAGACGGCCATGCCCTACACCATGTTTGCCTCGGCCGTATTCTTTGCGCCCGAGCGCCACGAGAACTGCGAATACCGCCTGGATCCCATCCATATCTACCGTTGCCAAAACGGCTTTTGGGAATGTATGCGTATCCATGGTAGTAGGCAAAAGAGCAGCAAGCTCGGTGAAATGATGCGCGCCTGCGACCAACGCCTGCGCCTGGCGCTGGACCCCGCCCATCCCCTTAAGGAAGAAAAGGTCCCCAAATATCTGGCCAAGATTATCGATGACGAGATTGTGGCATGGCTTTCGTGGGACGCCGCACACCAGCCCGTCAAGATCGATATCGACCTGACTCAGCTGGGGCACATTCGGAGCGCCGCTGCGCAAACGCGCGAAGCACTTTTAATCGACGAAGAGCGCGAGGACGGCACGCTTGCGGATGCCGAGGCGGCAGTTGCCGAGCGACGGGAAGCCGAGCCCGTGGCCGACACGATCGCCGAGCCAGTCGCGACGACCATGCAGCAGGACGAGGCTAGCGAGCCGACCATCTCCACCGAGCAGTTTGGCGTCGTAGCCCCGCTCCTCGCACCAGCGCCCACGCCCGCCGACACTGCGTCCGCACTCAATCCTGCAGCAAACGCCTATCTTCGAGCACTACTCGAGCAAAACGCAGCGCAGACGGCATCGGCGGTGGCAAAGTCGGGCAAGAGTGAAGACATGCTCGTCGACAGCATCAACGAAGCGCTCTTTGACCTGGTGGGTGACACCGTAATTGAATTTGGCGCGGCAGGACCGCGCATTATCGAGGACTACGAAGCAGACGTGAGAGGATACTTAGACCATGAGTGATACCGCATCCGCAGCACCCCGCGTGCCCAAGCGCGTCGCCGCCGTCATTCTCAACTCGCTCAAGGGCGGCGTTGTCCCGCGCATCGGCCTTCCCTATATCACCGTGGGGCGAGAGGTCGAGATTCGCGCTCTGCTCACCGACCTGAGCCTCATCGCCGATGGCGGCGCAAGCTTCCGTTTCCTAGTCGGTCGCTACGGCGCCGGCAAGAGCTTTTTGCTCCAGACGATCCGCACGCACGCCATGGGCGAGGGATTCGTCGTGGCCGATGCCGACCTATCCCCTGAGCGCCGTCTGCAGGGCGGCCAGGGACAGGGCCTTGCCACCTACCGTGAGCTCATCCGCAACATATCGACCAAGACGCGCCCTGAGGGCGGTGCGCTCAACCTTATTCTGGATCGCTGGGTCGCCTCGTGTGCCGACGTCGACGAGTCGGCCGTCAATGCCCAACTGGCCCCGCTCGAGGAAATGGTCCACGGCTTCGACTTCACCCGCATGCTCCGCCGCTACCGCGCGGCCGTATCCGAGGACGACGAAGAAGCTATGAGCCGCGTGACCAAATGGATCCGCGGCGAATACCGCACCAAGAGCGAGGCTCGCGCCGAGCTGGGCTCCTCGACCATCATCAGCGATGACGACTGGTACGACTACGTTAAGCTCATTGCGCGCTTTTTGGTCTGCAGCGGCTACAAGGGCATGCTGGTGCTCATCGACGAGCTCGTGAATCTGTATAAGATTCCCAACGCCATCACACGCCAATACAACTACGAGAAGATCCTGACCATGTACAACGACACGCTCCAGGGCAAGGCGCAGTACCTGGGCATGATCATGGGCGGCACGCCAACCTCCATCGAAGACCGCCGCCGTGGCGTGTTCTCGTACGAGGCCCTGCGCAGCCGACTCGCTCAAGGCCGCTTTGCACGCGAGGATCTTAAGGACATGCTCGCGCCCATCATCCGCCTGCAGCCACTCACCTACGAGGAGTTGCTGGTGCTGATCGAAAAACTCATGCAGATCCATGCCGGCTACTTTGGCTGGACGCCCACGCTTACCGAGAACGACTTGGTGGACTTCCTCAAGATTGAGTTTGGCCGCGTGGGAGCCGATACGCACCTGACGCCCCGTGAGGTCATTCGTGACTTTATCGAGCTGCTCGATATCCTGTGTCAGAACCCCGATGCAAATGTGGCCGAGTTGCTGCAAAGCGTCGGCGGCGACGCGCTGGCGCCGGCAGCCGCAACAGGCGACACCGACACCGCAGGCGGCGACCGTAATTTCGCCGAGTTCACCATCTAACCTGCCAAAAAGGGACAGGTTTATTTTGGCAGGTTTTATCTGGGCAAACGTCGAGACAGTAATGTAGCGAGCCACTGCTCACCGCGTTAAGAGATTCGTATTTGAGAGGAGGCCCCGTGAACGCCTTTGACCGATATGCTCCGTTTATCCAAGACTTCATCTACTCCCACGATTGGGAGAGTCTGCGCTCTATCCAGGTTGCAGCGGCAGACGCCATCTTTAACACGCAAGATAATGTGCTCCTGACGGCATCCACGGCTTCCGGCAAAACCGAGGCAGCCTTCTTTCCCATCCTGACCGAGTTTTGGGAGAACCCGCCCGCGAGCGTAGGCGCCCTCTACATCGGCCCCCTCAAAGCGCTCATCAATGATCAGTTCGTCCGTCTCAACGACCTCTGCGAAGAGGCCGATATCCCTGTCTGGCACTGGCATGGCGATGTCTCGCAGTCGCACAAGGCTAAGCTCATAAAAAAACCGAGCGGCATCTTGCAGATTACGCCCGAGTCACTCGAGGCGCTCTTAATCCATAAGCACATGGCGATCCCGCGCATGTTCTGCGACCTGCGCTACGTGGTCATCGACGAGGTCCATTCGCTCATGCGCGGCGACCGCGGCGGTCAGACGCTCTGCCTTATCGAGCGCCTCTCGCGCATGGCAGGCGTGCAGCCCCGCCGCATCGGCCTTTCGGCCACCATCGGTGACCCCGAGCGTACGGGTGCCTTCCTCTCGCAGGGAACAGGACGCGATTGCATCATCCCCTGCTTTGAGGAGCCGCGCCGCGTGTGGCGTATCTCCATGGAGCACTTCTACAACTCGGGTCCCCAGGCGCAACAACGAGGATTCGAGAGCACGGGTCCTCAAGAGGCCGAAGTGCTTGCGTGCGAGCGCATTGAGGCAGCGGCACCCGCGGCACTGCCCGCATCCGGACAAGACATGCGTCACAGCGGACAGCTCACACAAGAGGAGCGCCGTCAACGTCGTGAGCGGGCACGGGACAAGGCTACCTCCAGGGATCGCCGCACTTCGTCGGCCCCCGAGGGCGAAGTCGACATCCCCCGAGCACCCGAACAGGCATTACTCAACCCCACCGACACGGCGCCAGACAACGCCGACCCCGGCATGGGCTATATCTTTGAGCACACACGCGGCCGCAAGTGCCTGGTCTTTGCCAACTCGCGCGAGGAGGCAGAGGCCGTGTGCTCCATGCTGCGCAGCTACTGCGAGAGCCGGCACGAGCCCGACCGCTTTCTCATCCACCACGGCAATCTTTCAGCATCGCTGCGCGAGACGGCAGAAGAGCTCATGCGCGATGAGGAGCAGGCACAGACAACCGTCACCACATCTACACTGGAGCTCGGTATCGATATCGGCCGTCTGGAGCGTGCGTTTCAGATCGATGCACCGTTTACCGTCAGCTCCTTTTTGCAGCGAATGGGCCGCACGGGGCGCCGCGATCTTCCGCCCGAGATGTGGTTTGTCATGCGCGAGGAAGAACCCGAGCCGCGCACGATGATGCCCGAGACCATTCCGTGGAAGCTCCTGCAGGGCATCGCGCTCGTACAACTCTATCGCGAGGAAAAGTGGGTCGAGCCACCCGAACTCGATCGACTCCCCTACAGCCTGCTCTACCACCAGACTATGTCGACGCTTGCCAGCACCGGCGAACTCACGCCGGCAGAGCTTGCCCAGCGCGTGCTCACACTCAGCTATTTCCATCGCATCTCGGCCGATGACTATCGCGTGTTGCTGCGTCACCTCATTAAGATCGACCATATCCAAGTCGCCGAGGGCGGCGGGCTCATCGTGGGCCTCGCGGGCGAGCGCATCATTAACAACTTTAAGTTCTACGCTGTGTTCCAGGAAAACGAGGAGTTCACCGTTCGCAGTGAGTCGGCCGAGTTGGGCACGATCGTCAATCCGCCACCGCCCGGTGAGCGCATCGCCATCGCCGGACACTGCTGGATTGTCGAGGAAGTGGACTGGAAGCGCCACACCGTCTTTGCCACGCAGGTCAAGGGCCGGGTGCCGGCCTACTTTGGCGACTGCCCCGGTGATATCAATACACACGTACTCGAGCGCATGCGCAAGGCGCTCAACGAGCACGCAGCATATCCGTACCTTATGGGTAACGCACGGGCCCGCCTTGCGCAGGCTCGCCATACGGCTGAGATTTCGGGCGCGGGAACCAAGCCGCTCATTAACCTGGGCGGCGACACCTGGGTGCTCTTCCCCTGGTTGGGAAGCTACGCCTTTTTGGCGCTCGAGCGCATGCTCAAGATTAAATGTGCCGCGGAGCTGGGCCTTCGCGGACTCGACCCGTCACGCCCGTACTTTATGCAGTTTAAGATGAAGGCCGACGAGGAGACGTTCTTTGAAGTGCTCGCCGCCGAAGCCGAGAAAGACTTCGACCCCATCGACCTCGTCTATCCCGGCGAGGTGCCTTACTTTGATCGTTACGATGAGTTCGTTCCCGAAGAGCTCGTGCGCAAGGGCTTTGCCGAAGGCGTGCTCGACATCGAAGGCATGAAGCAGCGCGTTCTCGGCTGGCGCGACCACGCCTAAGACCAGTCTTTTTGGGACGGGGTTTGTTAACCAGTCTTTTTGGAACGGGGCTATTTTAGCTACTTAATGTCGTCCAACGATTTCGATGGACCGCAAATAAGATCAATCTCGTATGTAGTAGCCGTCAAAATGGCCCCTCCCCTGCAAAAACAAAAGGTAACCGGAAGAAGACCCCCTGTCTTTACGGGCAAAAAGGGATAGAACAGTAAAGTACACCTGTCGCGTAATGTGCTTAATATTCAGGGATTAGATTTGCTAAGCAGAGCTGCAACCACCAATCGTTGTAATTTTAACGTTACAGGAAAAGCCTAATTCCTTCATAGTGCCAAACCCGCAGAGTAAATTGCCGACTGCAGTACCAAAAAAACTAAAACCCATCGCGTTCCACGACCTGAGTTTTAAACATATTGTGAATTGCATTAAGGGGAAGTTTCCCGCATCCACGTCTAGTGCAGACGTAGACGGGAAGCCGCAATTATAAGTCACTAGTCTGGGGCAGGATTAAACGGTTCATCCCTGGTAAGATATAGCAATCTTCGCCCGAGACCATTACTATTCCGCAAGCATCGATAAAACGCTGATATTCCTCGGCATTAAGGCCCACCGATTCAAAGCTAACGCGTACACCCGTAGCCATCAAGAAGGCTCGACGCTTCGGGCAGCTCGTCAATCGATATATCAATTCTTGGAGACATGTATTCCTACCATTTTTAAAGAAACAACGGCGGTAATTGCTATCGCGATTGCGCCAATAACACCGAGCGCTATCTGAATGGGATATAACCCCAACACATATCCAAATATGGAGAAAAACATTGCGGAAAAGAGAGCCCTTACCAGAGATGCGACGGAAAGGATCGTCGCGCGGAGATCGTCCGCTATCGCGTCTTGGATTAAGTTTTCCGAAGTGATGTACACCACTTCTGGGAGAAAGCAAAGCACCATGCTAAGGCCAAACAAACACAGCGGATTTGAAGCGAACCACGGAAGAATCATGAAAAGACCGGCCTCGATTAGCATCGAGCCGAGCATGGTATTTCTTTTCCCGAAACGCGATGAGAAGAAATCTGCTGCAATGTAGGCCGTCGCATTTACTGCATAGGATGCACCGAAAAAGATTCCTATTATGGAGACGGGAGCATCAAATGCGTCGAATACCAACTGATTCAAGTTGTAATAACTCCCATAGAATCCATCGAGCATGCTTGTGCCGATTAGAAGAAGCAACACCGCAAAAGCTGATTCTCCAATGCACCAGGTTTCGCGTCTGAACATCTTGGCTACGTCAAACCTTTCCTCCCCAGAGTTTTTGGAATGGGTCGTTTCCATCCTCTCAATGGGATACAGAAGGAAAAGCTGCAGGAGATAGAAAACGGAAACGCATACGTAGAGGGCACTCCAAGATACTTGGGCAATGAATGATCCAAGTACGATTGCCACTCCCGTCGCGATTGATTGCGCGGCAAGCAGCCGAGCGTTGATGGTGAGGAAGCGCTCTCCTTGACCGGCATTTCGGGCAATTTCATATAAAAGTGCTTGTTCGGATCCCGATTGAAGGGAGTAGGCGAGTGCCTCAACAAGGGAAAGCGCGACGAGAAAGGGGCCTGAGAGCAACAGCATGCCAGCCGTATGGAAGAAAAGAAGCAGAACGCCCACTTGAATCGAGAACTTCTTTCCAAAGAAATCGCCTACCAGCCCTGTTGGCAGCTCGAGGACGACCGTTGCAATGTTGTACAGGGCTTGATAAAGCGCGATTTCCGTGACAGACATTCCTTTATCCGCAAGGAAAAGTAGAAACACTCCCCGATTTAAAACAAATCCCGCGAGAACGAAAAAGGCGGAATAGATGTGCAGCTGCGCAGTGGCTTGCTTGTTCATTTGGCACTTCCAATGACATTTTTGGCCTAGCGGGCGGAATCAACCGAAGAAGAAGCGAGTTGGCACCGGGCGTCCAGATGCGTCATGCTGAAAATAGATGAAGCGCATGGTTGACAAAACCATAGAGCCCGTCACAAATTGACTACTCCCAATGCTAGTCGTGGAGTGCAGTGCCGAGGAAGTCGGTGTCGAAGGGCACGGCTTCGGCAAAGGCGTAGTCGCCGTCGCTGGCAATGAGCAGGTAGTTTTCCTCGCCGCCGAACTCCGCGTCGCCGCAGGGAATCACCCAAGCGTGGTCGAACACCTCGAGCGCCGTGGCAGCGCAATCGCGCAGAAACGTCACATCGCTCCCCTCGTTCGCGCTCACGATATTGGCCACATAGATGCCGTCCGGGTTCAAGCTGCCCCGCACCAGACGTAGCGCCTCAACGGTTGCCAGCTCGCGCACGGGCTCGGCACCGCCAAAGCAATCGCTCACGACCACGTCGTAGTGACGATGACCAACACTCGTCACGCCCAGATAAGAGCGAGCCTCAGCGGTTATCACCCGCAGGCGATCGCCCGCCGTGCACTCCAGCTCGTCCAGATAGAACCAGCGGCGCGCCAGGCGCGTAATCTCTCCGTCATACTCGATGACGTCCATGCGCAAGCCCTCGTGCGACATCAGCGCGAACTTGGGATAGGCAAACCCGCCGCCACCCAGCACAAGCATGCGGTTGATACCGTGACCATAAGCATCACGCATCGCATCCTCGGACTCAAACACGTCGTCAAACGCACGATAGTACGCAAAGACGGGCTCCGCCCAACGCTCACCAACGTAACTTGCGCTTTGGTAGACGCTGCCTTGCACCAACACGCGAATCTCGTCGCCGCCCTCATCGTGCACGCGTTTCACACGCGCCAACCCATTGCGGGTTCGCGCAACCTGCAGACAGGCAGCACGAACAGCGACAGCGGCCGCACCAAGCGCCGCGGCTCCCAGAGCAACACCGGCAACGACGCCAGCAGAAACACTCGGCTTGTTCATCTAGAGCTCCTTTTGCAGATAGAGTCCATGGTCGCAAAAACCCAAATGGCGATAGTACTCGCGCGTACCGATTGCGCTAATCACGTTGATACGCGTATAACCCGCATCCCGGGCAATCTCGCACGCACGCTCTACGAGCAAACGCCCCAATCCATGGTGCTGGGCTGCCTGGCCTTGATCTCCCACGCGCGCCGCCATGCCATACACGTGCACCTCGCGAATCATCGCCTCGTCCGGTGTCGTCGGCAACTCATCCGCATGCGCGGCAACAAACGAATGGTCGGGCAGCGACAACCGCAAAAAGCCCGCGATCTTGCCCCGCGGCGTCACCCACTGCAAAAAGCGCTCGTAAGTCACCGGCGTCTCGTACGCCACTTCCTCATCAAGAGATAGCTCATGCAAGTCGGCGCCCGCCATGCTAATCTCGCGATAGCGAATCTCACGCACTGTCGCGCCTTCCCCACGAGCCGACAAGCGGTTTTCAACGAGCTGACGCAGGTTGGGCTTCTTGTTGCCCACCATGATGTCGTCGGAGCTAAAGTCGCGGATCATGCGACTGATGCGGCAGAACGCCGGCGTCACCACGATGTCGTCGGCCAACACATCGAGCAGCTCTTCCTCGGTATAGGGACGCCACTCGCCGCGCTCATAGCAGCCCACCAGACGCGAGCCCTCGATGAGCGCGCACGGGTAGACCTTGACCTCGTCGGGCATAAAGGCCCCTTCGGTCATAAAGCGCTCGTAGTCGCGCTTGTCCCCCTCGGGTGTGGCGCCCAATAAGTTGAGCATAAAATGCGCATGGATCTTAAAGCCAAAGAGGCGCGCAAGCGAAAACGCCTGCTCGATCTGCGCCACCGAAATGCGACGCTCGTTGATATCGAGCAGGTGCTGGTCGAGGCTCTGGATACCCATCTGGATCTTGGTGCAGCCCAGGCGGCGGATGAGCGTAAGCGCCTGCGGCGTTACGGCATCGGGGCGCGTCTCGATAACGAGTCCCACCACGCGATGCTTCGCCGTCTCGTTGATGCGCTGCTGACGCTCGAGCTCCTCCATCGTTGCCGTCTGCCACTCAGTGACCTTGTCCCACGGCGTACCGGGACCGTACAGACGACGCACCGCACGGTTATAGCCGCCCACGGCAGCATCCACACGCCCCTGCTCGTCGGCAACGCCGGCAGCAAGCTCGACCTCGTCTGTCGCAATGCCGGCGGCCCGATAGCGCTCACGGCGCTCTGCTACCACAGGCGGCAGGGCATCGGCGGGAGCGTCATCGAGCAGACGCCCCGCCTCGGCACGACTGATGCCCGGACGCGCCAACATGGGGTTAGCCGCCACACCAGCCACGGCATCGTCATTGAGCGCGCGGAAGAGCTCCGACATAAACCACGTCTGATACCCTTGCGGATAGTCGCTCCAGGTACCGCCGAGCACAATGAGCTCAATCTTATCGGTCGCATGCCCCATCTGCGAAAGCGCCGTCAAACGGGCACTCACCTGCAGATACGGATCGAAGCAGTTTTGCTCCGCACGGGCACACGCCGGCTCGGCGTGCAGATAGCTCTTGGGCATGCGCAGATCGTTGGGGCAAAACAGGCAATCGCCCGAGCATGGCCAGGGCTTGGTGATGACGGTAATGGTCGCCACGCCCGAAGCCGTGCGACGAGGCTTCATGCGCAGGACCTGCAGCAGTTGACGCTCCAATTCGACATCAACATTCCACCCAGCCCAGCAAGCCGGCTCCTCACGTTTAACCCGCTGGTAGAACGGCAGCAGACGGCGCTTGGCCAAATCGCGTTTGTCGGCACCCTCACGGCGCGCCTCGGCATGTATCAGTTTGACGAGCGCTTTGTCGTCCACGGTCTCGCCGCGACGCAGAGCCTCGAGTATGTTCAAGATAATCTGTTCCATGTCCCCATTGTAAAGGCAAAGGCGCCGAAGCCGACCACGGCCCCGGCGCCTCCATCAAAGAGCATGCCTATATGTACCGATCTCCGAAAACCGCATGTCACTCCGGATCAAACGACATGTCGCCCGAACCGACCTTAAAACGATACGTAGCAGACTTATCGCCGTTATCGAATTCAAGATTCAAAATGGTCTCGCCGTCGTAGCCAAGCGGAAGGAAATCGCTCTCGAAGTCGCCGCTTCCCAAGGTGAGGCTCGCCTTAAAGCCCGTCGAGTTCGGAACCGTCATCTCCACATCGCCCGAGCCCACGCTCACGTCCATCGACTTCGCGGGGGCCTGGTAGAGCTCGAACGTCGCATCGCCCGAACCGACCTCGGCATTCAGGGTATCGGTCACGGTGCCCGTAAACTCAACGTCTCCCGAGTCCAAAGTCAGGTTGAGGTCATGACATGCAATGTCCGTGACCGTCAGATCGCCCGATCCTACATTCGCTGTAATGCCCACCATGTTATCGGCAACTTCGCGCGGCAGTTCGACGGTAACTGTGCGGTCAATGGCGCGCTCGTCATCGCAATCGAACTGGCGAATCTTGAGCGTAGAACCCTTAACCTCGGCCAGATTTTGGGTTGCCGCATCGAAGGCAACGGTCCCCGTTGCCACACGCCCGCTTTCAATTACGCGCACCGGCCCGCCGGAGACGTGTTTGATCTCGACCGTGCCCGACGTCACGTCCAAGTCAAGCGATGTGAACGCGTCGGCATCAAACGTTTCGCTCGAAAGCTGTTGAGGCCGAGCGGAATAGTTACCGCTACCCAAAAGATCGTCCTCGTCAACCGCATCGTCCATACCAGACAAGCCGGATACAACATCGTCGAGATTCCACGGACCATCAAAATGAATCAATATCCGCGAAAAGCCACAGACAAGCCCGATGATGAGCACAAACGCTCCGATGCCAACGCCCAAGCGTACCTTGGACTCATGCGAAAGCTTCATCATTCATCACCCTCTTTGGCAATCGGATCAGCGGTGGTCGCGGTAGCCACGTCAGTATCAGCCGCGGCAGGAACGTCCTGCACCTGAGCCTTAGCCGCCACCGGCGCCGGGCCAACCTGAATATCCCCGCGCGCCCAATCGCCATCGAGTGCACGCGCCACCCAGTGATAAATGGGGATCGTAAAGAAGATCAGCGCGGCAAAGGGACCGGCACCAAACAGGAACATCAGCAAAAAGAACAGCAGCCAGCACACAGCCCAATACGGGAACGACTGGAACGGCCCCTTCACCGGAGTCGAGCCAACTGCGCCGCCACTCGTCGCCTGCGCCGTAGCGGCATTGGCGGCCTGCGCGCTCCAGCTTGCCGCTTGCGCCGCCTTGGCCGCAGCATCACTCGCCTGCGTTGCCGCCTCGGTAGCGCGCGCCGCCGCCTCATGGGTACGGGCGCGCTCCGCCGCCTCGGCCTCGCGCTGACGGGCGCGGTCCTCGTTCTCAAACTCGATATCGTCCTCGATCTCATCGCTCGGATTGAGCAACTCGTCCAAGCTCACACCGTAGAGCTTGGCGAGCGAGATCAGGTTCTCGGTATCGGGCGAGCTCTCCGCACGCTCCCATTTACTGACCGCTTGGCGCGACAGCCCCAGCTTTCGTGCCAGCCCTTCTTGGCTAAAGCCTTTGCTGCGGCGAAGGTCGGCGAGCCGCTGCGCAGTTTCTACATTCATGGTTCCTCCTATGCTTTTGCCAGCCGTGCCGCCGGACCGTTTTTGTTCTTAGGCGCCTTGCACAGTTAAAAATGTATCCGCCACCGCCAAAAGCATGCCACCTATTCTAGTGAGATTTTTGACAACCGGCGGTTGCGGGTGCATATGAGCTGCGGAAATGTGTCCAAACAAAGCAATGACCCGCAGCTCGGTTGTCCCCGTTGCGGCGTTAACGGTAGTATGGTCGTACTGTTTATTCCGCACCGCCAACGGAGGGAGTTCCGCGCCGTGAACCGCGATTTCGCCTCATCGCTCATCCAGCTCAACAATACGTTCTATCGCGAGCACTCCGCCTCCTTCTCCGATACGCGCCAGGCCCCGTGGCCCGGCTGGGTGCGCACCATGGACATAGCGCTCGACCAGCTCGATGTGGCCACGATCGAGCATCCCGTCCGCGTCTTCGATCTCGCCTGCGGCAATATGCGATTCGAGAACTTTGCCGCCAGCGGCACGCTGGCTGCCAAAGGCGTGGACGGCACGAGCCCCTCGGCAGACGCCAGCTGCCCCTTCGAGTTCTATGGCGTCGACTCGTGCCAGGACCTGGCCATCGATGCACGCGGCCACGCCCTGCGCATTCCCAACCTGCACTTCCAGGAACTCGATGTGCTCGACGCCCTCATGAAGCTCAACCCCGCCAAGACACCCGACGTGCTTTTCGACGCCCCGCTCGCCGACATCTCGGTCTGCTTTGGATTTATGCACCACGTGCCGTCGTGCGAGTACCGCGTACGCGTGCTCGACGCCCTGGTGCGCCAGACGCGCCCAGGCGGCATCATCGCCATCAGCTTTTGGGAGTTTATGAACGACGAGCGCATGGCGCGCAAGGCCGTTCGTGCCGAGGCCCGCGCCGAGCTCACCCCACCGTTTGAGGGTTACGATTCCGCGCAGTTTGAAGCCGGCGACCACCTCATTGGCTGGCAAAACGACCGCCACGCCTACCGCTATTGCCATCACTTTGACGATCAGCAGATCACCGACCTGGTACGCGGCGTTCGAACGTTCTACAAGAGCGGCGAGGTCCCCGTGCGCGAGCTCGAGCGTTTCCATGCCGACGGTCGCAGCGGCGAGCTCAACCGCTATGTGATTCTCAAGCGCCTGTAGGCATCGACGACGCGCCGCCGAGCCGCGCCGCATCTTTCGGGCAAACTATGCTCACCTTCTTCCAACGCATTGCCGAAACGCGCAGCCATGCGTTTCGCATTTATGACCAAGGAGCCTCATGGGAGCCGTCCACGTTCGCACGCCTAAGAACTTTGTACTCGAGGAGCGCCTGGAGCGCTACGCCGATGCGATTGAGACGAACCCCGAGGCCTATGCCGGAGATTGGCGCGAGGCCTGTGCGCCCGCAGGCAGCAAGCCTTTCGAACACCTTCATCTGGATCTTGGTTGTGGCAAGGGAACGTACCTTGTAGAGCGCGCGGCCCGCGAGCCAAACACGTTCTTTATCGGCATGGACCAGGAGCCCATCTGCATCGCCTATGCCGCACAGAAAATCTGCGAGCAGGAGCTGTCCAACGCACTTGTCCTGCCCCGAGGCGCCGCATCGCTGCCGCAGCTGTTTGCCGCAGGCGAGCTCGATGCCATCACCATCAACTTTCCCACGCCGCAGCCCAAGGCCAAGTACGCCAAAAAACGGCTCGTCCATGTCGACCATCTGATGCTCTACCGCCCGCTCTTTGCAGCCGGCGCCACCGTCACGCTGCGCACCGACAGCAAACCGCTGCGCGACTACGCCCTGGGGCAGATTGCCGCGGCCGGCTACGACACGCTTTGGGTAAGTGACGACGTCCGCCGCGACCATCCCGAGCATCCCGAGACCGAATACGAGTGCCGAACGCGCGAGATGGGCGCTGTCGTCTATGGCATCTGCGCCACACCCGGTGCGGAGCCCACCGAAGAGCAGCTCGCGGCAGGCCGGGCGCAGGAGCAGAGCCTCGCCTGCTATCTGCCCGACGATCTCGATGAGCTCACCTACGTGCCCCTCGGCATGGAAGAAGCCGTCGAGAACTTTAAGAACCGCGCCCGCAAAGGCAAGAAGCGCCTGCCGCAAGACCACTAGCGGCAGCTAGCATCACACGCCCATTTCCTGCATTTTCTCGCGCGCTGGCACCCCGCGCCGCCGCTACGCCATAATAGTTGGCGGACAAACGCGAGAGAAAGCAACCACATGGCACAGACCACAACAGACACCACTGCCAGCACCGTCTCCGGCGCCGGGGCCGCCAGCTCATTCTCGGGCGGCACGGGAACCGAAGCCGAGTTCGGCTCGCTCGGTGCGCTCTCCCCCACCTGGTGGGAGCCCGAGGACGGCGGCGAGTCCGAACCATGGCTCACGCCTGATCAGGCCTTCGAACGCTTCTTTGAATGGACGAGCGACCGTGGCATTGAACTGTGGGATCACCAAGAAGAGGCCCTCATGGACCTCGCTGCCGGCGATCACGTCATCTTAGGCACACCGACCGGATCGGGCAAGTCGCTTGTCGCGCTGGGCATGCTCTTTATGGGCATGGCGCAGGGCAAGCGCTGCTACTATACGGCTCCTATCAAGGCTCTGGTCAGTGAGAAGTTTTTCGATCTGGTACAGGTGCTCGGCCGCGATAACGTCGGTATGATCACCGGCGACACGCACATCAACACCAAGGCGCCCGTCATTTGCTGCACGGCAGAGATCCTTGCCAACGACGCACTGCGCGAGGGCGAAGATGCCGATGTTGGCTGCGTCGCCATGGACGAGTTCCACTACTTTGCCGACCCCGATCGCGGTTGGGCCTGGCAGGTGCCGCTGCTCACCCTGCCTCACACGCAATTCATGCTCATGAGTGCCACGCTCGGCGATGTCACCGCGATCGCCGCCTCGCTCGAGGAACACACCGGCGCTACCTGCGACTTAGTCGTCGATGCCCCACGCCCCGTGCCGCTGAGCTACGACTACGTGACGACCTCGCTCGAGGGCACGGTAGAGCTCGCGATGCGTCGCGGCGAGGCCCCGCTCTATATCGTGCACTTTAGCCAGGACGCCGCACTTGCGACGGCGCAGTCGCTCGCCAATTTTGGCATCGCCAGCAAGGAACAGCGCGAGGCTATTAAGGAAGCCGCCAAAGGCACGAGCTTCTCCACGGCTTTTGGCAAGATTCTCAAGCGCCTGCTCGGATGTGGCGTCGGCGTGCACCACGCCGGTATGCTGCCGCGCTATCGTCTGCTGGTCGAGCGCTTGGCGCAGCAGGGCCTACTGCCCGTCATTTGCGGCACCGACACACTCGGCGTCGGCATCAACGTACCCATCCATACCGTGGTGCTCACCGCGCTCACCAAGTTCGATGGCTACAAGATGCGTCGCCTGCGCGCCCGTGAGTTCCATCAGATCGCCGGTCGCGCCGGCCGCTCGGGCTTCGATACCGAGGGCATGGTGATTGCCGAGGCACCCGAGCACGAGATCGAGAACGCCAAGCTCATGGCCAAGGCGGGCGACGACCCCAAGAAGCTCCGCAAGATTAAAAAGAAAAAGGCCCCCGAGGGCTTTGTCACCTGGAACAAGCAGACCTTTGAGCGTCTGATCGAGACGCAGCCCGAAACGCTCAAGCCGCGCCTGCATATCACGCACTCCATGGTGATTAGCGTGGTCGAGCAGGGCGGCGACGCTCGCGCCCGCGTGCACGACCTCATCGAGACAAGCCTGCAAACGCCCGAGGAAAAGGCAAAGCTCGAGGTTCGTGCCGACGAGATCTTCGCCACGCTCATCGACTCCGGCGTCGTCGTGCGCACCGAGGTGCCGCCCGCGCCCGACGCTCCGGCTGACGCCGCGCCGGACATCGACTACGCGCTGACGGTCGACCTGCCCGAGGACTTTGCGCTCGATCAGCCGCTCTCGCCGTTTTTGCTTGCCGCCCTGGAGCTGCTCGACCCCGAGAGTGAGACCTATACCATGGACCTCATCTCGATGGTCGAGGCTACGCTCGAGGACCCCAAGCAGGTGCTGCGTGCACAGGAGCGCGCCGCGCGCGACCGCGCGATGGCCGAAATGAAGGCTGACGGCGTCGAATATGAGGAACGCCTGGAGCGCATCCAGGATGTCACCTACGAAAAGCCGCTCGAGGATTTGCTCGATGCCGCTTTTGACAAGTACTGCCAGGAAGTACCCTGGGCCAACGACTATCAGCTCTCGCCCAAGAGCGTCCTGCGCGACATGCTGGAGAGCGCGAGCGACTTTAAGGGCTATATCCAAAAGCTCGGCATCGCCCGCTCCGAAGGCATTTTGCTACGCTACCTGGCAGAGGCCTACCGTTCTCTCGACCGTACCGTGCCCATCGAAAAGCGCGACGAGCGCCTGCGCGATATTATCTCGTGGCTCGGCTTTGTGGTGCGCTCGGTCGACTCGAGCCTGGTGGACGAGTGGGAGAACGCCGGCAACCCCGCTGCACTCGACGTCACACCGCCGCAGGGCATCGACGAGGTCGTTGCGGACCGTCGCGGCTGCACGCTGTTGGTGCGCAACGCGCTCTTCCGCCGCGTGACCCTTGCCGCCCGCGAGCACGCTCGCGATCTGGGCGAGCTCGACGATGACTGGGGCATGAGCGAGATCCGCTGGCAAAAAGCACTCGACGCTTACCATGAGCAGCACGAGGAAATCCTCACCGACGGAAATGCCCGCAGCGCCGCGATGTTTTCCATCGACGAGAGCGACGAGAAGACCGATCACGTGTGGCACGTGCACCAGATTTTTGCCGACGAGGATGGCGACCACGACTTTGGCATCATGGGCGATGTCGATCTGGACGCCACGCAGGACGGCGGCGAGGTCATCTTCAAAAACTACCGTGTCGGCTTTATCGAGGACCTGCTCGAAGACTAGCCGGGCGCAATGGAACGAAACGAAGCGGGGCCGCTGGCAACATCGCCAGCGGCCCCGCTTTTGCACTATATGCTATGCCTTACTCAGCATCCTCGACCTCATACGAATCCGCCTCGGCTGGCTCATCGTTTGTCTCTGGCGCAGCCCCGCGCGCCTCGTCAAACGCCGCCTTCATGGTCTTGTTGCCCCACGTGAGCTTACGGATGGTAAGATCGTCGGCTTTCTTGTTGGCCAGGCGCAGATTGTTCTCGGAGGACAGCAACGCCTCCTTGGTTTTCTGCAGATGGCTAATCGTCTTGTCAATCTCATCGATCGCCGTTTGGAACTTGCGGCTCGCGATCTCGTAGTTGCGGCCAAAGTCGTTCTTGAACTTCTCCATCTTGGCCTCGAAGTTCGTGACATCGATGTTCTGCTGCTTGTACTCCGCTAGCTCCTGTTTATAGCGCAATGAACCCATGGCGGCGTTGCGAAGAAGCGTAATCATGGGAATGAAGAACTGCGGGCGGATCACGTACATCTTTTCATAGCGGTAACTCACGTCGACGATACCCGCGTTATAGAGCTCACTCTCGGGCTCCAGCAGGGTGCAGAGCACCGCATACTCACAGCCTTTCTGGCGACGATCATGATCGAGTTTCTTAAAGAAGTCCTCGTTTTTATGCTTGGTCGCGGTCTCGTCGTTCTCGTTTTTCATCTCGAACATAATCGAAATGACCTCGTTGCCGCTCGCATCGCACTCGCGGAAGATAAAGTCGCCCTTGGTGCCCTCGGACGCATCGTTATCTTTCTCGAAGTACGCGTTAGGAAACGCCGTCATGCGTAGGCGGTTAAACTCGGTCTCGCAGTGCTGCTCGAGCGACTCGCCCACCATCTTGGTGGACAGGCGGACCTTCATGTCCTTAAGGCGCTCAATCTCTTCATCCTTATAGCGAATCAGGTCATCGCTCGCGCGCTTGGCCTGCGCAAGCTCGAGCTCATGCGCCGCCTTGGCCTGTTCCTCGCGAGAATCGCGCACCGCCAGCTCGCTCGCGAGCTTGGCACGTGCCTCATCGCGCTCTCGTTCCGCCGCAGCGACCGCCTCCGATAGGTTCATTTTGGCCGTCAGCTCCTGTTCGCGCAGCTGCGCGCGCAGGCCCTCGGCCTCCTGCTCAGACTGAGCCTTTGCGGCGGAAAGCTTCTCCTGTACCGTCGCGCGGTAGTCAGCAAGTGCGCGCTCGGCCTCGCTGCGAGCGGCATCGAGCTCACGCTGCGACTCGGCCGCGGCAGCGGCAAGCGCCATCTCCTGGGCCTTGTCCGCCGCAGCAAGCTTGGCCTGCAGCTCGGCAATCTGGGCATCTCGTGCAGCTACATCGTTTTGAGCAGCATTGCGCGCCGCCGACTCGGCAAGCTTGGCTTCGTCATCCTTGCGCCCCAGCTGCGCACGCAAGTTGTCGATTTCGCGCTGGAGCTCGGCGTTCTCCTTTTGAGCGTCGGCACGGGCCTCAACCGCCGCGCGCTGGCTTGCACTCTCGCGCTCTGCGGCAGCGCCCTCGAGCTTGGCACGCAATTCGGCAAGCTCGGCATCACGCTTGGCAACCTCTTGTGCCAGTTGCTGAGCCGCAGCGTTCTTCTGCTCGACAAGTTGAGCGTTGCGCTGAGCCTCTGCCTCCTGCAGGGCAGACGCCGAACGCGAACGCTCAAGCTCCAGCGCCTGCTCGCCCTCGCGTCGAGCAGCCGCTACGCGGTCATTCAGGTCGCGCGAGAACTCCGCATCGCGCACCTGCTTGACGATATCCGCATAGCCGGATGCATCGACCTTAAATACTTCGCCGCAATGCGGGCACTTGATCTCGTTCATAGCAGCTCCTTGCTGGACGCACATTTCAACTGCCTACACTCTACCGCGGCACGCGGACAAAAAAGGCGCCGCCGCCATAATGGCAACGGCGCCAGGACCACCACAAAGGTGCCTGTCCCCTTTGTGGTGGTCCTGGCGCCCTATAGCCCAAAGAAGCTAAGAATCTGGTCGCGGCTTACGGGCTTGTACTCGTTGGCGTCGAGGCCCACATCGTAGCGGTAAATGGGGCGCTCGCGATCGCGGTTGCGTGCGTTGGTGCGGTCACCCCTGCTGTGGATATGTCCGTGCAGCATAATGGCGCCACGTGCCTTGCCGTTCCAGCTGAGCATGGGGTAGTGGCTCATAACCAGACGATGGCCCTTGGCATAGCCGGGAGCAATCTCCAGGTAATCGCGCACGTCTTCCCAAATCTGCGGTACGTCGGAATCTTCCCAGTCGCCGTCATGGTTACCGCGGATGAGCGTCACGTTCTGGCATTCGATACGCTCGCGCAGGCGCACCGCCTCCGCCAGGGGCAAACGATAGGTAAAGTCACCCAGAATATAGAGGCGGTCATCCGCAGCCACGCACTCATTGATGGCATCGATGACCTTGCGATTCATCTCCTCGACCGAGCCAAACGGCCGATCCATGTCGCGCAAGATATTCGTATCGCCCAGGTGCAGGTCGGCGGTAAACCACATCATCGTCTATGCCCTCATTTCGCAACGTGTTCAACTCGTGCTAAGTATACAGACGCAGCGATGTGGCGGTTATCCAAAGAGCCCGCCGAACAGTCCGCGACGGCGTTTGTCTTTCTTTTTCAACGCATCACCCTGGGCGTTCTTGCCCTGCCGCTTCTTACGATCCTGCTCCAACTCATCGTCATCGAGTAGCAGATCCCACTCAAACGAATCGTCTGTCAGATTGAATAGGTCGTCGTCATCAAACATGGCCGCCTCCCTTGCCGACTAGCGAGCATCCACCACATAGAGGCCAACGCGCACCTGGTGCCACGGGCTGCGCTCGGGAGCAACCTGTTGCACGCGGGCCTCAAATACGTCCTCGTGGCCGTAATACATCATCAAGGACAGTGGGCCGACCTCGTTTCCCGGAACATAGCCAAGCTTGGTGTTGCCGTAATAAATCGCAACCGCCTCAGGGTCATGGGGATTATCGCGCTCGGCACACAGCGTCAGCTTATCGCCCGCTTTAAGATCGCCCAAGACCAAGGCGCCATCGGCATACTGAAATCCTGCAATGTGAAATGACAGAAGAACACGCGAAGGCTCGTACATAGCAACTCCTCTAACGGCCGGATAAACCGGTGTGTAACCTTATTGAGAAGTCTACGGTCCCGTGCGGACACAAATACATCCTGTCTGCGTCCTTCAATCGTTTGCCTCAACGCTTGCGCGACAGAACGCTTGCAGATAAGATAGGAACACGGATGGCACCCGTTGCCGCGGGTCTTGCCAACTCCGATACACGTTTTCATCGTGAGAAGTGGCCGTCTTCGCTTACGCGGGGGCGGCTATTTCATTCGGCCGATAAACAGACCGAGTTCGATAGCCGCAATCAACAACGCCAATAACGAAATAACATCGCTTACGTTCATACCAAATCCCTTCTAAAGGGAGTTGGCCCATCCGTGCTCCATAACAGTAGTCTAACGCAAAATGCAGGTAATAGGAACACTTGTTCGTATTACCTGCGCCCTTTTCTAATGCACAAACATGCGCACGAATTTGTGCTTCCAGCTTGCGTAGGGCGCATACCGAAACGGCACGTCCAGCCAGGTTGCCTTGTTCACGATGCTCTTCTTGTGGCTAAACGTATCGAAGCTCTCGCGGCCATGGTACTGCCCCATACCGCTCGCGCCCATGCCGCCAAAGCCCATATGGCTCGTAGCCAAGTGCATGATGGTGTCGTTGACGCAGCCGCCGCCAAAGGGCACGTAGCGCACAAAGCGTTGCTGAACCGCACGATCCTGGCTAAAGATATACAGGGCCAGCGGCGTCGGACGATCCGTAATAAACGCTTCGGCCTCGTCTAGGCTCTCAAACGTCAGCACCGGCAAGATGGGACCGAAGATCTCCTCCTGCATCACGGCGTCAGCGGGGGCCACGCCGTCCAAAATTGTCGGCTCAATCTTGAGCGAAGCCTCGCGCGCGGCACCTCCAAGCACGACCTTATCGGGATCGATCAGCCCGCGCACGCGCGCAAAATGCTTGGCGTTGACGATATGTCCGTAATCCTCATTGTCGAGTGGATGTTCGCCAAACATGCGACGGACCTCCTCCTTGATGAGGCCCAGCAGCTCGTCGTGCACGCGCGTATCGACCAGCAGGTAGTCGGGCGCCACGCAGGTCTGCCCCACGTTGAGCCATTTACCAAAGGCGATGCGCCGTGCCGCGACCTTCAAGTTTGCCGTCGCATCCACGATGCAGGGACTCTTTCCGCCCAGCTCAAGCGTCACGGGCGTAAGGTTTTTACTTGCGCGCTCCATGACGAGCTTGCCAACCGGAACGCTACCGGTAAAGAAGATCTTGTCCCAGTGCTCATCGAGCAGCGCTTCGTTCTCGGCGCGCCCGCCCTCGACAACCGTCACCAGGCGCGGATCAAATGCCTCTTCACAGATTTGCCTGAGCACCGCGCTCGATGCCGGAGCATAGGCGCTCGGCTTGATGACCACGGTATTGCCCGCGGCAAGGGCGCCAGCGAGCGGCTCGAGCGTCAGCAAAAACGGATAGTTCCAGGGCGCCATGATGAGCGTGACGCCATAGGGCACGGTTTGCGTTTTGCACACGCTCACGGCGTTAGCGAGGTCGCACGGACGCAGGCGCGGACGACTCCATCGGGCCACATGCGCAATCTGATGTCGAATCTCGGAAAGCGATGTGCCAATCTCGCACATATAGGCCTCGTCATGCGACTTTCCCAAATCGGTCTTGAGCGCATGAGCGATATCGGCCTCGTGGGCCCGCACCGCATCGCGTAAACTCACGAGCGCGCGACGTCGAGCATCGACATCAAACGTGGCGTGCGTCTTAAAGTAGGCGCGCTGATCGCCGACGATGCGCGCAATTTCCTCGGTGTTCATGGCACCCTCCTAGTTCTCGTCCTCAAACATACCACCCGCGACGACCTCGTACATATGCTCGAGCTCCGAGCGGTCCATCAAAAGTGGAACGGGGTACAGGGGATTGGCCTCGGCATCGGCATGGGCCGCCATTTGCGGAATATCGGAGCGGCGAATACCCGAGACATATTTGGGGATTCCCAGGGCCTCGTTCATGCGGTCGACCCAATCGATAAAGGCCTCGGCCGCAAGACTGTCCTGCGCGGTAGCCGGCGCAATGCCCGCCATGCGAGCAAGATCGGCAAGCTTGGGGGCGGCGGCGTCACCATAAGCGCGAAGCATGTGCGGCAGGATGATCGCGTTGGCCAAACCGTGCGGAATTCCGTATCGGCCGCCTAGACTGTGCGCGATGGCATGAACGTATCCAACATAGGAGCGCGTAAAGGCAACTCCCGCCTTATACGCCGCCGAAAGCATATTGCGACGCGCACGCATGTCGTCGCCATGCTCATAGGCCTCGAGCAAATTGTCGTGGATGAGCTGCACCGCCTGTCGCGCCATCTTGCGCGTATAGGGCGTGGTGCTTCGCCCGATAAACGCCTCGACGGCATGCGTCAGGGCGTCCATACCCGTCTGCCCCGTAATGGAGGCGGGCAGACCGCGCGTAAACTCGGGGTCGTGCACCGCAAAGCGCGGAATAAGCACAAAGTCGTTAATGGGGTACTTGTAGTGCGTCTCGTCATCGGTAATTACCGCCGCAAGTGTGACCTCGCTTCCCGTGCCTGCCGTGGTGGGGACGGCGATGAGCAGCGGCAGGCGACGATGAATCCGCAGCAGGCCGCGCATCTTGTTGATGGGCTTGTTTGGCTGCGCAATGCGTGCGCCTACGCCCTTGGCGCAGTCCATGGCTGATCCTCCGCCAAAGCCGATAATGGCCCGGCAGGCACTCTCTCGATACAGGGACGCCGCTTCCTCCACGTTTGAAACCGTGGGGTTTGTACGCGTTTCGGCATAGACCGTAACGCCAATCCCCCTGGATGCGAGCGCCGCCTCGAGCGGTGCCGTGAGCCCCAGACGGGCAATGCCGGGATCCGTCACGATAAGGACCTTCTGGATCGAGCGCTTTTGAAGCACCGCGGGCACATCCTCGGCATGCTCTAAAATGCGCGGCTCGGTATAGGGCAGGATCGTCAATGCAATGCGAAAAACCGTCTGATATGTTCGGCACCAGGCACGACGGGCTAGATGCATAAAGGAAACTCCTTCATTTGTTGATAGGTCAACATTTGCTCGCCCGATTGTACTCAGCAAAGATCGCAGACGGCCTCCCAATCGTTAATCAATCAACATCTTCATATCTCGAAATTGTTTTATTAAAAATCATTCCTAATAGGCTTCACATTTGGTTGCATTTATGGATAATAGAACTCGTCAAGACGCACGTCCGGAGAGGGCCCTTACGGGACCGGACGAGCGCACAATCGCCATCGATCGAAAGGATCGAATCATGAAGTTTGTTTGCCCCGTTTGCGGTTATGTGGAAGAGTTCGACGGCGACCAGCTGCCCGAGGACTTCAAGTGCCCCCAGTGCGGCGTTCCCGGTTCTCGCTTCCTGAAGCAGGAGGAGGGTCAGCTCGAGTGGGCTGCCGAGCACGTCGTGGGCGTAGCCAAGATGGAGGGCGTCTCCGAGGACATCGTTGCCGACCTGCGCGCCAACTTTGAGGGCGAGTGCTCCGAGGTCGGTATGTACCTGGCCATGGCTCGCGTCGCTCATCGCGAGGGTTACCCCGAGATCGGCCTGTACTGGGAGAAGGCTGCCCACGAGGAGGCCGAGCACGCCGCCAAGTTCGCTGAGCTCCTGGGCGAGGTCGTGACCGACTCTACCAAGAAGAACCTCGAGATGCGCGTTGAGGCCGAGAACGGCGCCACCGCCGGCAAGACCGATCTTGCTAAGCGCGCCAAGGCCGCTGGCCTCGATGCCATCCACGACACCGTGCACGAGATGGCTCGTGACGAGGCCCGCCACGGCAAAGCTTTTGCCGGCCTGCTTAAGCGCTACTTTGGCTAAGCCAACCGCTTGAGACATAACCTCTAGCTCGATGAGGCCCGGACCGTATTGGTCCGGGCCTTTTTCGTGCCTCACGAACTTGTTAACGCCCTGAAATAGGACCGTCTTCGGCATCGGCTTCTCGTCAAAAACTAAGTGAGTAGACTTTTTGGAACTTGCCGAGCAGACCATCCATATCACTTTATAAAGCCGCAGGTAAATGCCTTGTTGCAAAACGACCTAGTCGCCAAAGTGCCAAAAGTCTACTCACTTAGATTCGCAGCCGTCCACGATCGAGCCATTTTGTGTCTAACGGGCATCTTTCCGTCGATTACTCCCAATTTTGTCCAGTCAATGAATAGTTCAGACCGGAGTAATATCTCAGCCCTTTGCTCATCCGAGCTTTTATCACGATATTCAGCATCGAGCATCCTGCATATGGCCTTAACGATCGCGCGGAATCTATCCTCATCCGATATCTGTCTGTGTGTCAGGAGAAGCACATCGTAGCCCATGGCCTGAAGGGCCGTCATGCGGTCAGCGTCACGCAAGCCATCCCCTGCGCGTCCGTGCGAGGCCTTTCCCTGACATTCAATGGCCACCTGTCGCCTACCGTCCGGTGAAGAAAGAAGTAGGTCGATATATACACGGGACTTTCCCACAATCGCTCGAGCACTTGTGCCTAGCATCACTTCAACATTAAGCTCTATGTCGCAAAAACCTTCGCCTCCCAGGGATCGCGGCAGTGCAAGTAGCAAATACGCCTCGACCTCAAAAGGCGACGCGGCACCCAATGGAACGAGTTGCGATACCGCCATAAATCTATTGCCGTAACGCATCCCGCAAACATCTGAACAAAAACGGTCAAGGTCTCCGCCCAAAACCAAAGCGTCTCGACGCCATAAATTTGAGGCGATGCCGTCCTCGGACGGGCAGCGCACCCAACCGAACGTTGTCGAAATCGCGCCCGAATCAATTGCACGCGAAAGCTCCGCCTCAAGTGCCGCCGGCAGGGCACACACCGCAAACAAGCCACACATCTCCGCCAATACCAAAAGAAGCTGAAGATCCGTCAGATGCCGCGACATGATGAATGTCGTCAGTAGAGGAGACGTAACCAAAAACCCATGCTCCGTTTCCAGCACGGATTCCCTGGGGAGCTCACCAAGAAACAGCCGCTGCCTAATGCTGGCAGGACAAGTCCGTTTGTTTCTCGTCCGAACCAATGTATACAACGGAAAACCGAGCGCGACCGCAGCCGTCGGGTTGCGGGCGAGATCATATCGCTGCCGGTCTTCTTCCGGTCGTGGAAGCGGCGGACACAAAGCGCGGACTTGAGGAGGCAAACGCCAGTACCTAAAAGCCGATATGTCACAAAGTAGATCCTTCATAGGCACAGGAAAACACGAATTTCAACCCAGTCAGTCACGCATTGGCGCGAACGCACCAAAAATGGCGCCGAACGGACTGCCAAGTTTTCAACAGCCCTCCCCAACTGGCCAAAAGTTTGCCAAGAGCTGGACGAAACCCTGTTGAAAACCTCATTTTTTTCTCATGTAGAAGCTTTGCGCGGCAAGTGAGTAGACTTTTTTGAACATCCCGAGCAGGCCGGTCATCCTGCTTTTCAAAACCGACGCTCCTATAAGTTGTCAAGAGGCAGTTTGCGGGAGCGCTCCCTTCAATTCGCACAGGAGCTCGTAATACCTTCTCTCCAGTTTCGTCGACCGCCGTCTCCCATGTTCCAGGTGCCCGAGTGTGGCTGCGGACAGGCCGAGCTCCGCGGCGGCTTTCTTCTGAGTC
>ENA-OZFH01000191-OZFH01000191.1-human-gut-metagenome-genome-assembly--contig:-NODE-191-length-26823-cov-9.267110_pt1 | contig 26823 bp, 19 predicted proteins | sample MGYA00245073_ERZ653619 | MGnify/ENA primary metagenome ERZ653619 (study PRJEB26926, sample SAMN06165178) | human gut metagenome | biome: ENVO:00009003; feature: ENVO:2100002; material: ENVO:00002003...
GAATCAGCCTATTGAGATCCACCGTCATCTCCTTCTTACTGACGCACCCCATAGCAATAAAGAGGGCCGCAAGCGACCCTCTCCATTGCATTATGCAATCAAATACTGTGTTTTACATCAAGCCATCGATGAACGGTAGCTTAGGCGCTGTACTTGTTTGCCTCGCCGAAGGTGCCGCCCTCGACAATCCAGCCGTCCTTCATGATGACGTCCATGTTGTCGGTGTTGAGCACGTGGATGTCGGCGGCGACGTCACCGTTGACGACCAGCAGGTCGGCGCACTTGCCGGCCTCGATGGAACCGGTCTCGTCCTCGATGTGGCACATCTTGGCACCGTTGAGGGTGGCGCAGGTGATGGTCTCGACCGGAGTGAAGCCGATCTTGTCGACGAACTCGTACATCTCCTCGATGGAGCAAGTGCCGTACGGGGTGACGAAGGAGAAGGAGTCGGAGCCGATCGTCATGACGACGCCGCGCTTCTTGGCCTCGCGCAGGCAGTCGTAGTTGCGCTGCAGCTCCTTCTCGACCAGAGTGCCCTCGTACTTGTCGTGCAGCTCGGGAACGTAGACGGGCGGATAGGTGGCGTACCAGGTGGGCAGGAAGGCGATCGTCGGAGTGAAGAAGGTGCCCTGCTCGGCCATGAGGTCCATGGTGCGCTCATCGATATCGAAGCCGTGAATCAGCTGCTCGCAGCCAAAGCGAACGGAATCGTAGGCAGCGGCGTGGTTGTTGTAGCAGTGGCTCCACACGGGGATGCCGACCATCTTTGCCTCTTCGACCACGGCCTGAATCTCCTCGGAGCAGTAGTGCTGGTCGCGGCCGGAGTCCCAGCGCCAGATGCCGCCACCGGTAGCCCAGATCTTGATGGCATCGGGGTTCTCGCGCAGGCGACGGCGGACGGCCTTGCGCAGATCCCAAGGACCGTCGACCTGATCGCCCCAGGGGTGCGATTCCTTGTTGAGCTCCTGGCTGCAGTGGTGGGAGTCGCCGTGGCCGGCAACGCGGCAGAAGCCAAGGCCGGTGGCCAGAACGCGCGGGCCCTTGAAGACGCCCTTGTCGATGCAGTCACGGATCTGGATACCAAAGCGGCCGATCTCGCAGACGGTGGTGAGGCCGTGGGTGAGGCAGTCGTAGGCCTGCTTGACGGCGACGGCCTGCTTCTCGAGGAGCGGCTGCATGACCCAGTCGGTGTCATCGTCGGTCAAGTTGCCCGAGAAGTGCAGGTGGGTGTCGATCAGGCCGGGAAGGACGGTCTTGCCGGCGGCGTCGATGACCTCAACGCCCTCGGGAAGGTCCTGCATGGCGCCGGCGTACTCGATCTTGCCGTTGTCGTCGACGAGAACGAGGGAGTTCTCGAACGGCTCGGCACCGGTACCGTCGATGAGCTTGCCGCCAACGATTGCATACTTAGTGGACATGGTTCCTCCTTATGGATCCATATAGTGGGCGAGGCCGCGTTGGGTTAAGGCCTCACAAAGCTACCCAAGTGGTGCCGGGTTCGGTGCGCGGAAGAGAGGGTCCCGCGCACCTGATCCGCCCCGGCTCGGCGTTACTTTTTGCGGGAATTGGTGAAGGCCATGAGAGCCAGGCCGACGGCCAGCCAGCCGATCACGATGCTCCACTCCACCATGTTGAGGGAGGCGGGAGAGAACGGAATCACGAGCAGGCCGATGATGATGGCGCAGGCAGCGATAGCGAGGCCGATGCCAAACTTGCCGCCGGGCACCTCGTAGGGACGAGGCAGGTCGGGCTCGGTGAAGCGCATGCGCAGGCAAGCGAGGGCGACCATGCCGCAGGAGAAGATGAAGGCGAGAGCCGACACGTTGGTCAGAGGGATGAGCATGTTCTTGCCCAGGAACGGACCGACGACGGTGATGACGCCCAGAACGACGCAGGCGAGCTTGGGAGCGCCGGACTTGGGGTCGACCTCGGCGAACTGCTCGGGCAGCTGGCCCTTGCGGCCCATGGCGAGCATGATGCGGCTCGTGGCGCCGTAGAAGGAGTTCATCGGACCCATGGGTCCAAGCGTAGCGATGACGAGCATGGCCAGGTACAGGAGCATGTTGATGCCCTTGAGGCAGGCAAGCGCGGGAACCGGGCTCTTAACAAACTCGTGCCAGTCAAGGATAGTGCCGAACGAGTAAATGCAGACCATGTAGAAGCCGCCGGCGGCCAGCAGGGCCAGGGAGATGATCTTGCCGAACTTGTTCCAGTTAAGGCCCTCGGCTGCTTCCTCAGCCTGCTGAGGAATGGTGTCGAAGCCGGCGTAGAAGAACGGGGTCAGAACCAGGACCGACACGATGCCGGCAAACAGGCTGGTGCTCTCGGTAGCGGCCTTGCCGCCGCCAGCGCCGGTGACCTGGGAGAACACGGGCATGGCGTTGTCCGGCGAGCCGGTGAACAGCGAGACGCCCATGGCGAGCAGCATGCCGCAGAGCAGAGCCTTGGTCAGGAAGGCCTGGAGCTTGGCAGCCGAGCTGGCACCGCGGAAGTTAAGGAAGATGACGTAGACTGCAAAGCCGAGCGCGATCAGCGTCGGGAACAGGTAAACGTCGGCCCCCAGGATGGTGTAGAGCTTGATGGCGCGCAGCCACTCAAGGCCGGGCAGGCTGCCGAACATCTCGGACACGAGGGTCGAAATGGCGATGGCCTCCCACGGGCACAGGATGCCGTTGCCCAGGGCCAAAAGCCATCCGGTGATGTAGCTCAGCGTACGGCCAAAGCTACGATCGACATACTCGACGATGCCGCCTGAGATGGGGATAGCAGCCGTGAGCTCACCGAAAACAGCTCCGACGGGCACGAGGAAGATTGCACCCAAGAGGAATGCGATCATAGCGGGAACGGGACCGCCGCCCACGACCATCCAGTCGCCGACCTGCAGAACCCAACCGGTACCGATGATGGCACCAAAGCCGATGGTGAAGAAGTTCCAGAGCGAAAGCGTTTTCTTCATGCCGCCGTTATCCTCGACTGCAACTTCTGCGTTCTTGTCCGCCATTGTTCCCCTCCTTTCCTTTTTGACGCCCCTTGACGTCACCCCTTGCGCGGTCTGTTTTGCCGCGCGCTTTTATTTCGTGGCTTTAAGATACGGCCTTGGCACAGCAGCGCCGCTTGTAGCTCGACCGAAGGCAGAACTGCAAAACGAGCGGCGCCATTTTTGGGACGAACGGCGGGAGACGTCATTCGTCTTGGACGCTTTCATCTTGTCTGCTTTTGAATACCTGTTGCCGTGGCGCTTGGCGCGCGGCGCGGCAACGTTCATACCATTTGTCAGGCTTTTGGCGCACATGCCCATGTGTCGTGCATCTTTTTATGTAGGATAGACAAGTTACACATGAGGCAAGGTGATTCGAATGGCATACGGATACAATGACGGCGACCAACGGCCACAAAGCGTGCGCCTTGCCGGCCGCACCACACCAACGCCCAGAAGCACCTCCGACAACGACAACCCGCAGCGCCCCCAAGAGCAGCCCGGGGCTTCTTCGCGGCAACAAAGCCGTACCGTGCAGCAGTCAGACCGCGTGAGTACGAGCACACGCCAACGCCAGACCGACACATCGCAGCCACGTCGCTACGATCGCCGTAAGACCGACTACTACGTCAAGCGCTCCTTTTCGCGACCTCAACGCGATCGCGGCAATTCCGCCCCTCACCCTGCGTCGCACGCCACAAGCCACGCGCTTCCGGCCCGCCGCCTACGCCTTACGCTTTGCTCCATCGCCGCCTGCCTCGTCTTTGTGTTTTTGGGATCCTGTATCTCCCACGGATCAGCCGGTCTTGAGCCCACTGCCGAAGACAAGCTGCTTAAAGCTCCCGTCGCGCCCGGTTACTCCTTTGCGTTCTCGACCCCACGCTCGCAATGGCAGGCCGGCGCCATGCCCCACATCTACCAAATTGACCCCGCATGGTCGGAGCTGCCCTATGCCGGCGGCACTATTCGCGAAAACGCTTGCGGTCCCACTTGCCTCACCATGGTCTATATCTTTAAGACCGGCCACACCGATAAGACGCCGGTCGATATATGCGCACTGGCCGAAGCCGGCAACTACGCCCCCACCGGTGCCACCGAGTGGTCGTTTATGACAGGCGGTGCGTGGCAGCTGGGGCTCAACGGAACACAGCTCTATAACGATCGCGAATCGATTACCCAAGCACTTCGCTCGGGTGCGCCCGTCATCGCCGCAGTGCGCCCCGGTACGTTTACCAACGTAGGCCACTACATCATGCTCTACGGCATCGACGACGCCAACCAGATTGGCGTCTACGACCCCAACTCGGCCAGCCGCAGCGCCCGCCGCTGGGGCGTCGTAGAGGTCCTCAACGAAGTCGAAGCCATGTGGGCCTACTACTAGTCATTGGGCACTCATTGGGGACAGACTTAAATGAGTACCTGGGAAACTGTGCCCCGCTTTGGACACTCATTGTGGGATGCGCTTTCCGCAGTTGATCGGTGCCACGCATTTAAGTCTGTCCCCAATGACCAGCCCTAGGCTGCCGGCAGGAAAGGGACGTCCCTAAGTGCCGGGTTGAAACAAAAGCCCCGCAGTCGGAGCGGACTGCGGAGCTCATGAAGAGAGGCTAGTTTGTGGGCGCTTTGCCTGGCACCCACGAGAGAGGCAACAGAGTAGAGACTACTCGTGAATGCGGGTACCGGAGAGGCCAGCCATGGTCTCGGCGGCCTTGTCCAGGGCGCCGATGATGCAGGTGCGGCCCTTGCGGGAACGCGCGAACTTGATGGCAGCGCGAACCTTGGGCTCCATAGAACCCTTGCCGAACTGACCCTCGTCGGCCAGGCGCTCGGCCTCGTCGGCGGTGATGTCCTCGAGCTCCTCCTGGTTGGGCTTGCCAAAGTTGATGGCGACATGCTCAACGGCGGTCAGCAGGAACAGGACGTCGGCGTCGCAGTCCTCGGCCAGCAGCTCGCCGCCCAGGTCCTTGTCGATGACGGCGGGAACGCCCTTGTAGCAGCCCTTGTTCTCGTAGTCGCGGACGACGGGGATGCCGCCGCCACCGCAGGCGATGACGATGAACTCGTTGTCGAGCAGGTTGAGGATGGAGTCAGCCTCGACGATCTTCTTGGGATCGGGGGAAGCGACGACGCGACGCCAGCCGCGGCCGGAATCCTCGACGAAGACCTTGGAGGGGTCCTCGGCCATGAACTCCTTGGCCTGCTCCTCGGTGTAGAAGGGGCCGATCGGCTTGGTCGGGTTCTTGAACGCGGGATCGTCCGGGTCGCACTCGATCTGGGTGACGACGGTTGCGGCGTGCCAGCGCTTATAGCGCTTGTGCATCTCGCGGCCAATGCCCTGCTGCAGGTGATAGCCGATGTAGCCCTGGGACATGGCGCCGCACTCGGGCAGCGGCATCTCGGGAGTGCCGATGGCGTCGTGGGCGGCGGCGAAGGCGTTCTGGATCATGCCGACCTGCGGGCCGTTGCCGTGGGTGATGATGATCTCGTTGCCCTGCTCGATCAGGCCGAGAAGAGCGTGAGCGGTGTTGCTCACGGCCTCGATCTGCTCAACGGGGTTGTTGCCGAGGGCGTTGCCGCCAAGGGCGACGACGATACGATCGGGCTTGCCAAGAGGCTTAGACATTGCTGGAATCCTTTCTGTAAAAGGCCTACAACCCATTAATAACCTGCGTCCGTGCGATACGCGAGTTTATTAAGGTTTATATTCTCTTTATCGCTCATTTTATTCATTTTGAAAATAGCGGAACGGTGAACGGTCGTTTTTGTCCGCTCAGCGTACAGAACTCCAGCTCAGACATATCTACGTAATTTACGTGCGACTTTATTTAAATGAAGCGAGGATTATGTCGGATTATGCAAACTACATCTCTGCTAAACACAAAACGGACAGCGCAATATCTTACTCGCGCTATGCGAGATTCTATGCACTTATAAGTCAAGTATGCACCACTGCAAAAACAAGGGGCTTTTCATCCAGCAAAAGGAATAAAGAAGCGCTCCGAAAAGGCGGCAACAGCCAAGTCCCCCATCCATCCCCAAAGTGGCGCGAGGTTTCGCGGCAAAGCCGCGAAACAGCGAAAGGAACGGGATACCCGGCCAACTACGTCCTTCATCCGCCCACACAATCCGAGGACATAGTCGTAGCAGGATCTGAGGGCTGACCTTCGCGGACACTCCGCAGGACGAAAGAACCCCCGCCGCACGTAGTGCGCAGCGGGGGTTCTTTCATGTCCGAGGACGTCCGCGAAGGTCAGCCCTCAGATCCTGCGGTGGGAGACCTAGGCCTCGTTGTACACCGTCTTGAGCTTCAGCAGGTGCTGATAACGGTCCATAGCGGCCTGCTCATTCTCCTTGAAGAGCTCCTCGGCGCGCTCGGGGAAGGAACGCGTCAGCGAAGCGTAACGGGCCTCGTTCATCAGGAACTCCTGATAACCGCCCGCGGGCTCCTTGGAATCGAGCGAGAACTTCTTGCCGGCAGCAGCCTCGGGGTTGAAGCGGAAGAGGTTCCAGTAACCGCACTCGACAGCCTTCTTCATCTCGGCCTGGCAGTTCTGCATGCCGCCCTTCTTGATGGAGTGCATCTCGCAGGGGCTGTAGCCGATGATGAGGGACGGGCCGTCGTAGGCCTCGGCCTCGTGAATGGCCTTGAGGGTCTGAGCCGGGTTGGCGCCCATGGCGACCTGCGCCACGTAGACGTAGCCGTAGCTCATGGCGATCTCGGCCAGGGACTTCTTCTTGGTCACCTTACCGGCAGCGGCGAACTGAGCGACCTGACCCAGGTTCGAGGCCTTGGAGGCCTGACCGCCGGTGTTGGAGTAGACCTCGGTGTCGAAGACGAAGACGTTGACGTTGTGGCCGGAAGCCAGGACGTGGTCCAGGCCACCGAAGCCGATGTCGTAGGCCCAGCCGTCGCCGCCGAAGATCCAGAAGGACTTCTTGGTGAGGTAAGCCTTGTCGGCGAGGATCGCCTTGGAGGCGTCGCAGCCGCACTTCTCGAGCTCGGCAACGTAGGCGGCGGCAGCGGTCTTAGAGGCCTCGGCGTCGTTGACGGAGTCGATCCAAGCCTGACCGGCGGCCTTGAGCTCGTCGGACGGACCGTCAGCGGCGATGATCTCCTGCGTAGCAGCGATCAGCTTCTTCTGAACGGCCTCGTAGCCAACGGCCATGCCCAGACCGTGCTCGGCATTGTCCTCGAACAGGGAGTTGTTCCACGCCGGACCGTGACCGTCCTTGTCCTTGCAGTAAGGAGCGGTGGCAGCGGGGTTGCCCCAAATGGAGGAGCAGCCGGTGGCGTTGGAAATGAACATGCGGTCGCCGGCGACCTGGGTCACCAGACGTGCATAGGCGGTCTCGGCGCAGCCGGCGCAGGAGCCGGAGAACTCCAGGTAGGGCTGCTTAAACTGGCTGCCCTTGACGTTGGCCGCGATGAGCTCCTTCTTCTCGGAGACGTTCTCGACCATGTAGTCCCAAACGGGCTGCTGGTCCATCTCCTGCTCGGTGGGAACCATCTCGAGGGCGCCCTTGGGGCAAACCTTGACGCAGTTGGTGCAACCCATGCAGTCGAGCGGGGACACAGCCATGGTGAACTTCATGCCCTTGGCCTTGGGGCCCATGGCGTCGAGCGTGCGGGTAGCCTCGGGCGCGGCGGCAGCCTCGTCCTCGGTCATCGCGAACGGACGGATGGTGGCATGCGGACACACATAGGCGCACTGGTTGCACTGGATGCACTTGGTCTCGTCCCAGTGGGGAACGACCACGGCGACGCCGCGCTTCTCGTATGCGGAGGCGCCCAGCTCAAACTGGCCGTCGGCGCAATCGACGAAGGCGGAAACAGGCAGGCTGTCGCCGTCCATGCGATCGATGGGCTCGAGCAGGTTCTTGACCTGCTGGGCGATAGCGGACTTGGTCTCCTCGGAGAGCTCGACGGGAGCGACATCCTCGGCGGTAGCCCAGTCGGCCGGAACCTCGAACTTACGGAAAGCGGTAGCGCCGGCATCGATGGCCTTGTGGTTGGCGTCGACGATGGCCTGGCCCTTCTTCATGTAGGACTTGGTAGCCGCGTCCTTCATGTACTGCAGGGCGTCCTCGGCGGGCAGGACCTTGGCCAGCGCGAAGAAGGCGGACTGGAGCACCGTGTTGGTGCGCTTGCCCATGCCGACCTTAGCGGCCAGGTCGATAGCGTCGATCAGGTAGACGTTGACATTGTTGTTCGCGATGTAGCGCTTGGCCACGGCGGGCATGTGCTCGGCGAACTCCTCGTCGCTCCACTGGCAGTTGACCAGGAAGGTGCCGCCCGGCTTGACGTCGCGGACCATCTTGAAGCCCTTAACGATGTAGCTGGGGTTGTGGCAAGCGACAAAGTCGGCCTTGGTCACGTAGTACGGCGAACGGATCGGAGAGTCACCAAAGCGCAGGTGCGAGACGGTGACGCCGCCGGTCTTCTTGGAGTCGTACTGGAAGTAGGCCTGGACGTACTTGTCGGTGTGGTCGCCGATGATCTTGATCGAGTTCTTGTTGGCGCCGACGGTACCGTCGCCACCCAGACCCCAGAACTTGCACTCGATGGTGCCGGGGGCTGCGGTGTTGGGCGCATCCTCGGCCTCGGGCAGGCTCAGGTTGGTCACGTCATCGACAATGCCAATGGTGAACTCGCGCTTGGGCTCGTCCTTCTTGAGCTCCTCGAAGACAGCGAACGCGGACGCGGGAGGCGTGTCCTTGCTGCCCAGGCCGTAACGGCCGCCGACGACCTTGATGCCCGTCTTGCCGGCCTCGTAGAGAGCGGAGACGACGTCCTGGTAGAGCGGCTCGCCGATGGAACCCGGCTCCTTGGTGCGGTCCATGACGGCGATCTTCTTGACGGTCTCGGGGAGAACGTCGACAAAGTGCTTGATGGAGAACGGACGGAACAGGCGAACCTTGACCAGGCCGACCTTCTCGCCGTGAGCGTTGAGATAGTCGATGACTTCCTCGAGCACGTCGCAGAAGGAGCCCATGCACACGACGACGCGATCAGCATCGGGAGCGCCGTAGTAGTTGAACAGGCCGTAATCGGTGCCGAGCTTCTCGTTGATCTTCTTCATGTAGCCCTCGACGACGGCGGGAAGCTCGTCGTAGACCTTGTTGCAGGCCTCGCGGTTCTGGAAGAAGATGTCGCCGTTCTCGTGGCTACCGCGGGTATGCGGGTGCTCAGGGTTGAGCGCGTGATCGCGGAAAGCCTGGACGGCGTCCATGTCGCACATCTCGGCCAGATCCTTGTAGTCCCACATGGCGACCTTCTGGATCTCGTGGCTGGTGCGGAAGCCGTCGAAGAAGTTAAGGAACGGGGTCTTGCCCTCGATGGCGGCAAGGTGAGCCACCGGCGAGAGGTCCATGACCTCCTGGACGTTGCCCTCGGCGAGCATGGCGAAGCCGGTCTGGCGGCAGGCCATGACGTCGGAGTGATCACCGAAGATGTTCAGGGCGTGCGAAGCGACGCAACGCGCGGAGACGTGGAAAACGCCCGGGAGCTGCTCGCCCGCGATCTTGTACATGTTCGGGATCATCAGGAGCAGACCCTGAGAAGCCGTGTAGGTGGTGGTCAGAGCACCGGCGCCCAGCGAACCGTGAACGGTACCGGCTGCACCTGCCTCGGACTCCATCTCGACGACCTTGACCGGGGTGCCGAAGATGTTCTTGCGACCCTGGGCCGCCCACTGGTCGACATGGTCGGCCATCGGGCTGGACGGCGTAATGGGATAAATTCCCGCTACCTCGGTGTACGCATACGAAACATATGCGGCCGCCTCGTTGCCGTCCATAGACTTAAACTTACGCGCCATATACCCCTCTCCTCTCATATAGGTATACAGGCCCCGGCGATCGCCGGGATGTTGGCGTGATGGGATTTACGCTGTTGCTTCCAATCATCTGGCAGGCAGGCTCAGCAGCAGGTACGTGGCGTGGAGAGAAGACATGCCGAGGCGAGGGGCAGCTGATGCGCCCCACAGACCCGACCGCCCGTCTTGCACATGACCGAGCGCCGCAAAGGCCGCATGCCGGATGCTCCCGGGCACGCCCCGGCGATGGGAAGCGCCCGCAACGGAAATCCGCATGCGGGTTTATTGTACCCCGCCGTCAGGCCATATTTCGGCAAATATAGGTGGGCGGTAAAGGTTTACCTCGGGTGACTGCCAAGGGCCAAAATGGTCCCTCCATCCCCGGGCGACTGGCTCTGACGCGCCAAGGAGTGTCCCCAAGTACCGGCAGGAAAGGAACGTCCCTAACTGCCGGCTAGAGGGCGCCGAGCAGGATGGCGTAGGTGGTGGATTCGCCGAGTTTGAGCTCGTCGCCGGGGTTGAGCTGGGCGGAGCGGCCGGGCTCTACTTGAATACACACACTCGTGGCCCCGTTTACCACCACGGTGCCGTTAGTGGACGACAGGTCCTCGACAAACCATGCGCCAGACTCGTCGCACCAGATATGGGCATGGCGGGCCGAGACGTCGTCGGTGATGCCGCCCTCCCCCGTTGCCAGCGCGCCGATCTCAACGCCTTCCTCACTCGGCTGAATCCAGCGCGGGACGCTCACCACGTAGCCGTTTTGCACGCACAGCAGTCCCAGCGGATGCGCCGGCGCGACCTCGTGCTCGCCCGCGACCGAAGATGTGCTCAGCGAGCGCGGCGTCGACGTGTCGCCGCCACGGGTCGCATGAGCGCGGCGGCTCGCCCGACTTGGAACTAAGGCGGGCGTGAGAGCAAACGGCATAGGGAACGAATCTTGCGGATGTACTCCTCGACGTCAGGCAGGTAAGCCCCACGAAGTCACCGGGGAGGCCCAAGCGGCCCGGCACCACTTCCAGATTCTGACCAGGGCGAGTCGTTCGCCGGTGGCTGAAGGCTCGCTCCCACCCAAAAGGGGAGATTCGCGTTGTTCCCCAATCGCTCTCGCATCTTTCATTTTGCTCGAGGTGGGCTATAAAAACTTTCCTGGTGAAAGGCGGCGATTGGTTTCCTTTCTTTCTAGAGGAGCGCGCCTGTAATCTGTTTTCATCCTAAATCAAGTTAAGATCGGACCTTCCAGAGGCAAGTCGACTCAAACTGCGAGGCTCCATGTTGGAATAAAGAGCGCTGTCGAAGTGCCAACAACACAAAGCTTGCCAGTCTCAAATAGAACCTTTTGGGAGTCCGATTGGGCCGCACACCGAATCCCCGCTGGTGGTTTTTTATAGCTGCGCAACAATAAACAAGGTTAGTGCCAGTCCAGCATGAAATTGAGGAACGTATGCATTTTTTCTCAGTAAGTGATCGTCGTTACTGCTTCGATGAGGTCACTCGCAATTGCTTTCAGGTTGACCAAGCATCAGAAGATGCGCTTCGCATATTTGAAGCATCGGGAAGAACGGTCAACTCGAAGTTGCTAACAAAGTCACTTGCTGCGAAAGGCTACGACCAAACGACCATAGCAGAACTTGAAGACGACATTGATGAGTATCAACGATTGTCTGAGCGGACTTTCTTAACAAAAGACACGCCTCGAAAACTTAGATCCATCGAACTCCACGTTTCACATGCATGCAACCTTGGTTGTAGTTACTGTTTTGCCGGTAAAGGAGATTATGGAACGTCTCCTCTGCTGATGACAGACGAGATAGCCTTCAAGGCGGTCGACTACCTCGTCGCAAGTTCATCGGAAAACGAAACGCTTGCGATCGTCTTTTTTGGTGGGGAACCCATGATTAACGAGCCGCTGATATGGAAAACGGTCGACTATTCAAAAAGAATATACCCCAATAGAAACTTTACCTATTCTATTACGACCAACGGAACGCTTTTGAATGACACTGCTGTGAATTCTTTCAAGGAGCACGGGTTTTCTGTTCTGATTAGTCTCGATGGTACAGGATGCAAGCACGATGCATCGCGCCCGTACAAGACGGGAGGCGGCTCTTTCTCCGATATCGACAAAAACGTTCGTCGTTTTTCCGAGTCGTTCCCCTTCGGCGCAAGAGCGACCTTAACAAATAATAACTGTAACCTTGTTGAAGACTATCTTCAGTTTAAAGAGATGGGCTTCAGAAGGATTTACTTCTCGCCCGTGAGCTCATTCGATGAGAATATCAAACTCGACGAACACTCATTAAACAAAATCAGGGCGGGCCTAATAGATTTGGCGGATCAATATCTCAAACAGATTGATCAAGGGGAAAAGCCCTTGTTTAGAACATTGAAAACTGCAGTTGATTTGATCATGAGCAACAGGATCGCCTTTGTCGGATGCGGGGCTGGCAGGCGTTTTATTTCCGTGACTCCCGAAGGGGACGTATACCCCTGTCACAGGTTTGTCGGGATGATGCGATTCAAAATGGGCAACATCGTCACCGGAATTGACGAAACTAGGTATATTGAAAACTGGAGTCAGGGTGTCGAAAAAAGAATTGACTGTACGGACTGTTGGGCTCGGTCTTTCTGTGGTGGGGGCTGTAGCTGGGAGGCTGCAGACGAGCACGGCTACTTGCCCAAGAGTCTACACCCTGCATCATGTGAATATAGAAAAATGTGCTACGAGATGGCTTTTGACCTTATTTCCCGCCACTCATCTTCGCAGGAGAAAAATCAACGAGAAGCTACTGTATCGGAATAAGCGGTTCAGCGCATTGCTGTCACCATTGTGGAGGTGTTCGTTCTTCTGATTACCGTCTGCGAAGCTTATTGCTACGTTCGCCGAAACCATTCTAGAAATATGGTGAACTAGACATCTTGGTTTGTTATACACAATATTGAGGTTTTTCTGCACTCAAAGGGAGGTAGTCGTGAAGCATATTCATCCGATTAATCCAGGAAGTGGCGACGAGGCAGGCGTGAAGCCGATGTCTTTTGACTGCCTCTTGGGCATTACTGACATCTGTACTGTTTATGATAAAGCAGATGGCTGTGGTGCATACGATTACTGCGACTATGACATGGATGGCGGCAGCATCTGCGTTGTAGATCACTGTGGCATTGATCAAACGTAGTCTCTAATTGGATTAAGGTGAGGAGCTGTTATGAAGCATATCCATCCTGTTGGTTCAAATGAACATCCTCCCGTTGAGCCTTGTTGTCTTGGAGTTGATATATGCAATTTTTACGACATCGCCGAGTGCCCTGTTGCGGATTGGTGCTATGTCGATAAAGAATCAAGCTGTGTTTTGCCAGCAGATTGGTGCGATCCAGTTGACGAGTAGTTTTGTGGCTAGGAACTATTTGGTCCAATTCAGAATAAGATGGGAACAAATACCAAAATCTCGTGTCTGGGAGGAGTTATGCCATTATTGCAAGGTCTCGTTGGATTAGCCTTTATATTTGCGTTATATCTGGCACCTTTTTTAATTCTATTCTTCATTATCCGATTCTTTCTTCGGAGAAAATAGGAGTGTCACGCAAACATTAGCGTAGCTTTCTTCCAATATGAGCCGAGCATTGGCAAGTGGAATAAGAAGCCCGACCGTTCGCCACATGAAAGTGATCGGACGGGCTTCTCTATTTAACCCGGGCCGCCACCCATAGCGGCTTTCCAAGCGTATTCTCAGTGCAAAGCAATCGTCAGTTTAATCCTATGCGCTGATACCGCATTTCATTTGTTCGGCTCGAATTCTACGGCCTGGCAACCCTCGCACTCTCCGGCAAATGGATTGAACGCGAAGGCAGAGATGATGTGTGCGTGGACATCGAGGCTGCTGTAGGCAACATACTGGGACATGGACCCCCGCTGCGCGTGGTATGCGGCCCGGCATATTCATTGCCGTCCAACCCCGTGTAGTTGCAGCAAAGGGTGGAACCTCAATGCTCAGCTCATGTTGTCCGTGGGACACGAGAATCGTAAGTACACTTTGGTGCGATTCTCACGCTGATACTGAGCCACCTGGAATAAGATACGTCGCGACAACACTTCGCTTCACCTCTGTCTCGACAAGATGACGTAGACTAAAGTTTCCTTTAGTAAGAGAACGAGAACTATATCTGAAAGCGTTGCGATGGCGTGAAGGCACCGAGTCCGAACCGCCTGAATGCTACGTGCATCTGCATCGCCTTTTTGTTATCTCTGCCAGTTGGGTAGCACTACACTTGTCATCATTTACCCTGGTACATGCTGCCTAAATCCACTACCCCTTCTACCGCGCCGACCATCTCGTCATCGTGAGAGACAACGATGATCAGCTGGCTTTGCTTGTTGCGCTTAACATAGGCCGCAAGCTCGGCGCGGCTTACAGCGTCTAACCCAGTCGTGGGCTCGTCGAGTACCAAAACTGACGACTTGCGTGAAATCGCCGACCATAAGTACACTCGGCGCAGCTCACCGCCCGAAAGCGCGGAGCAACGTTTCCCGAGCAACTCCTTCACGCTGTTTTCCAGCGAAAGTAGGCCATCTACACCCCGGTGATAGGAAGAAAAGGGCGTGTCGAAATACTCTAACAGCTCTTTCACCGTTTCGTCCGGCGCGAAGCACGACTGTGGGCAGCACGATATCTCTCTCGCACGTATGTAATCCAAGTCGCATTCTTCGATTGGCACGCCGTTGTATTTTACTTTGCCTTTCGATGAGTATAGCCCGAGCATCAAGTAAAGAAGTGACGTCTTGCCTCTTCCGTTTTCCCCAACTATGCAATATGTACCAGGACCGGAAAACTTGAAAGAAAACCCGCCGAGGACCTCTCGGACAGATCCGTCCGGAAGGGCAACCGAGAATTCCAAATCAGATACCGAAATGTCATTTATTTCATCGAGTTTAGCTAAATCGGTCCGATTCCACCCCGATCTCTCCTTTTCTCTCGTCGCGATAGCCGTCCTATCCCATGATGCTTTGGCATCTTGATAGGATTTGAACAATGACATCATACTTTTCAAAGTCTTAAAGAGAACCGCGAAGTATGTACCGATGATAGTGTACTCGCCTATTGACATAGTTCCGTTAATGATTCGTACTCCGGAAACAACAAGTATCACCGCTTGAAACAACGCTGCGAAAAGACCATCGAGCGATGTCAGAGAATATGATAGCTTTCCGGAGCGCAAAACTTTGGGAAAATAGCTCTTAAACCCAGCGTCGAGCGCTTGTTCGCTCTTGCCGTACGAAGATGTCAGTTGAATGTTGAGAATCTGATTAAGCTGCGATGCAATTGCGGCGTAAAAGGCGCTGTCCGCCTCTTTCTTCTCATACGTGACCCTATACAAAAGTTTCCTCAACCCAGTAATTACACAGAAATACACGATGAGGAGAATGATGGAAAACACCGCGAGAGTTGAATCAATTGACCATATGATAAGCAATACGATGGGAATGGCTACAATGGACAGCGGCGCACTGATAAAATTCGCCAAAACGAAGGATGAGACCACGCTGGAGTCGGAAATAATCCGTTGCGTTGTATAGGCTGGATCGATGGTCCGACTCACCAAGTAATCGTCTCTTTCAAAACGCAAGACGGCCTCCCTGAGAAGATCAAAGGAAAGTCTCGTGGTTATGCGAATGGAAAGTGTTCCTGCAAAATAAGTAAAGAGGGTGGAGAAAACTCCTATTGACGCAACCAGGAGCGCGAAGAGTACGGCGTCTCTTTCGCTGCGGTTACCGAGAAGAAAATCTAAGAATTTCCCGTTCACGTATGGCATGGCATAGGAGAGAGCGGTTCCAATCACCGTGATAGCAATGAAGACGAAAGCCCCTTTTGCTCTGATGAACCTCGAGAGAACGCATCGAATCAAGGAAGGCCCCAATCTACCCGCCACAAAACATCAATCACTGACACCTTACACCTCAACACAACAGGAGCGAAGATTTGCCAATGAGACTGCTTTAAGATTGCCTTGGGCCAATACGATCTCAAGCTCTTCCTACAAGAGAGTCGGAATCGGACATCTCCTCCGACGAACCTGGCAATCGGGCGGTTGAAATATCTTTTTCAACCGCCCGATTGCCACAATAGATTTGAGCATCCGCCCACAAACGTCCGCGTTTTATACCCATCAAATCCTTTGCCTTTTGTCGTCTAGACTAGAAAAATCGCTCGAAATAACGCAACCGGCCTGCTCGCTTGAAGAAACCTAAGCCCGTAACGTAGATGTGCAAACTTCCGAAACGCCTTGCGCGGCATAGTGCGTATAAACTTCGTCAACCGCCTCAGAAATATCTGAGTATCGCGCCGGGTCAAAAGCATACGATGTCGCAGCTATACCCTGCACCCATTCGGAACGCGGATTAATTGAATAGCCACACAGCATCATCATACATGCATCTAGACCTGATTTCCCAAGTATCCGACGTATTGATGAGAGCATCGCGGGTCGCCCCTGCACCATCGTCGTCACCCCTATTAGCAGTATTTACCGTTTTTCTCTAAATGCGTATCGCCACCCTTAAGAATACGAAGTGTTTTATCCAGACCCGATTGTCCTCCATCTCAAACGAAGGGATAAGGAATCTCATCCGGAATCGGCAGCAACGGAGGATTCACAACGACAAGCGAAAAACATGAGTCATCTCTCAGAGGGGAGTAAAGGCTCCCCTCAAGCACCCTAGTTTCGTCATCCAAAGAGTTGATGGCAGTGTTTTTCTTACAAAGGTCGACAACAAAAGGGTTGATTTCTACAGATGTTACATCCATGCCACAGTTGGTAAGTATCAGGCCCTGTATTCTGGGGCCAGAACACAAATCGAGAGCCTTCCGTGCGCTCTGCGGTGTAAGGCGCCAATCTCAGCAAATCTGTCCCACAATACTGCGCTGAAGAACAAGACGGAACCCCTGAGCCAAACTCCCCTATACCTTATTAAGGCTAAGACAGGCAAGTTCACGCACCCGGCATATTCCAGAATATCATCCTATTGTTTTAGATGCTCTACAAGCATGAACAGCCGCGAATCGGAAAGATCTTCTAGTTTCGCCCCGACTGACCGCCAAGGGCCAAAATGGCCCCTCCATCCCCAGGCGACCGGCTCTGGCGCGCCAAGGAGTGTCCCCAGCCGGCAGAAAAGGAACGCCCCTATCTACCGGCTAGAGAGCACCGAAGAGGATGGCGTAGGTAGTGGATTCGCCGAGCTTGAGCTCGTCGCCGGGATTGAGTTGGGCGGAACGGCCGGGCTCGACCTGGATGCAGACGCTCGTGACCCCGTTTACCACCACGGTCCCGTTGGTAGACGACAGGTCCTCGACGTGCCAGGTATTTTGAGCATCACACCAGATGTGGGCATGGCGAGCCGAGACGTCATCGCCGACGTCGGTGATATCGCCCTCCCCCGTTGCCAGCGCGCCGATCTCGACACCTTCCTCACTCGGCTGAATCCAGCGCGGGGCACTCACCACAAAGCCGTTTTGCACGCGCAGCAGGCCCAACGGATGCGCCGGCGCGGGCTCGCGTTCGCCCGCGGTCATCGACATGCCAAGCGAACGCGGCGTGGATGTGCCTCCGCCACAGGTCGCGTGCGCATAGTCGATGGCATAGTTCACCGAGGACCGCACATCCGCCGAACAACCGACGGCGACAAACAGCACCAGCACGGCCTCGGCGCGCTCGGCGGGCATGAGTTCCGCCGCCTGGGACAGGCGATCGAGCGCGTTGCGATAGAGATTCGTGTCCTGGTGGCACTCTTCGAGCGCGCGTACCATCGGTTCACCTGCAGAACCGCACACCATATTGATCACAGCCGTGGAGTCCATGGGATTGCGCTGGCGCAGGGCCAGTTGCGACATAATACGCGCAGCCGAGGTACCGTATTCGGCAAAGTAGCGCTGCTGAAGCGTGCCGACCGGCGCGCGAACGATAAAGCGGGAAACCCAAGAGCGATCGGCGGCTCGGCTCTGCGGGCTGCGGCCGTCGGCGAGCGGACGGGACGAAAGCACCAAGCCGCACAGCTCGATATGGCTCAGATGCGCCGCGCGCTTAAAGATGTCAAACATGGCCCCGCATGGGATGAGCTCAACTTGAGATGCCATGACCTAGGCCTCCTTGGTCGTAGAAATAGAATCGGACGATACTTCGACAGGTCCGCCAAAAGTACAGGCAGCTGCGGCTCCACCGGCAAGCGGAGTCGCCATCTGGGCTTTTGTGCGTCGCGGTGCCGAAACGGGAAGTTCAAAGGCAAAGCCCATCGCAAGCAAAAACCACGTAAGCGTATAGGTTGCAACCAGAGCGGCAACAAGGCCGCCCATCACGGCGCGTTGGAAAAATACGCTACATGCAGCCACAACCAGCACCGGAACCTCGCAGGCAGAAAGCGCAAGCACGCCCTGCAGGAACCCCGAGCGCCGATCACGCGCAAGTGCCCCCGCGGCAACGCCGGCTATGCCTGGCAGCGCCAACGCCAGTGCGGCAATAATACCCGGTAGCGACCCAGACCACACGAGCGATCCCAAAGTCGCCGTCACGCGAGCGCCCGACGCCAGCAGCGCGGCCGAAACCACGACCACAGCCCAAACCACGCCACAGGCGACCGTCGCGCCGACCATCAGCGCGCGACGAACCGCGCGGCCGGACGCATCCATGGGGCACGGCGTGAGCGGCTCGCCGCGGAGCGAACGACCGACATTTTGCGCATAGTGGTCACAAAACGCCGAGAGCGCCGCCTCGACCGCCGCCGGCTCGGGACGATCTTTTTGATGGCTGGACAGACAGGCCGTCACCACGTCGAACAGCTGGGCATCGACAGACGCCAGCGCATCGCGTAGCTCCTCGGAATCCGGCTCAAGCCCCAGCTGCTGGGCCTGCTCGGCCGCGGCGAGCGCCACATCGGGCTCACGACGAAGCAGCTGAGTCAAATCGCAACCGGGCGCATGGGCACCAATGGGATAGTCGGGCAGCGTGTCCATCTTGAGACGGTAGGGGCTGGCGATGTCGCGCGTCTTTTTGCGCGAACCCGAGGTGCCCGAAGTGCTCGGCGCGGCTTCGTATGGCGCGGCGCCGGCAATGAGCTCGTAAACCGTACTTGCCGCGGCATAGACGTCAATCGCCGGCGACATACGCAAAGCGCGCAGGTCGGGAATATCGTCGGTGAGCATCTCGGGCGGAGCGTAGGCCACCGTCGCGCGACGCAGCGTGGCATAGCGCTCGGTAAAGGATGCCTTGCCGCCGGCACCGGCCACGGCCGATGCAGGCTCGAGCGCCAGCGACGAGCCAAAGTCGATCAGGCACAGGTCAAAGGTGCCCTCGGCAAGCTGCCGGTCAAGCGGTAGACGCGCCGTACGCACCATAATATTAGCGGGCGAGATATCGCGATGGACAAAGCCCTCCCCCACCAGGCTCATGCGGCAGAGCAGGTCGAACAGGTCGCGCCCCAAGCGCGCCGCCACAAGCGGCGACAGGCGGCCGGCATCGTCCACGGCAAAGCGCGAGCGCAAGCGGGCGAGCGTCTCGCCCTCGACCCATTCCATGACAATTGCAGGCACACCGTCAACCTCGCCCCAGCCATAGAGGCGGGGAAAGCCCTTAAGGCCCGAAAGGGCGCGATGGCATTCATATTCCTCGCGAAATGCCGCTTTGAACTTGGCGACCAGCGCCTCATGGACGGCATCGTCGTCGAACTCATCGCGCGTCGGCAAGATGAGCTGTTTGAGTGCCACGGCCTCGCCTTGGGCGTTGACGGCACGCGTCACGCGGCCGATACCGCCACGGCGCATGGTAGTGTCGTCGGCAAAGAGCATCGAAAAGCGACGCACATAGGCAGACAGCTCGTCTTGGCCGAGCGCGACAGCGGGCTCAAATCCGTCGACGCGCGCCAGACGCAGGCCAACCATGGGGTCGCAGCCGAGCGATTGGACTGCAGCGGATGCAAGATCGGTCATCATAGGGCAAGCGCCGCCACGTTATTGTTGAAGTTACCGAGCGCGACGTCATCATCGCCGTAATGGCCGACCCATTGACATAGGTTGGTATAGCAACCCCACAGATTGGCGTACTGCTGATACCACTTTGATCTGGGCGAGAATGTCTGGCGACCAAACTCGGCGCGGATGACAAACATCTCCCCGACCAAGCTGTCGCACGGTCTGGGATCCCCTGTAGAGTTATAGGTCGAGACCACTTCATTGGCGCGAGAAACGTAGCCGTCGAGCATGTTGTACTTGGTCACGAGCCAGCTGTGGATGCTCTCCTCCTCAGCTGCCGAGAGTCCGTCAGAGCTCGCGTCGTTACCAGCGTTGCCGCCTGTCGAGCCGCCGTTTCCAGACCCTCCGGTAGAGGAACCCGACCCAGAGCCGCCGCCCGAACTCGATGAATCCGAGCCGGAGCCAGAAGTATCCGAGCTACCGGGCTTCCCCGACTGCTGCGTATCCTGTCCCTTTTGCTGCTCGGCCTTGTTCACAACGGACGAAACGCTGTTATTGGAAAGACGATTGATGATCTTGGTGTTGGTGAGCACGATGGTCTTGCCGTTTGGCAGCGTAACCTCGTTCTCCGGAGCCTCGGCGCCATCTGCGCCGTCAACACCAAACACAACGTGCGCGACCACGCTCGCCCAGGCATATCCGGTTGTAGTTCCCAGGTCACCTTTTGCCTTGCTTCCCACATGGGCCTCGCGCGCGGCATGCGCCTGCACCATAGACGGAACGGTCATGCCGTAGGCAGAAACACCGGCCACGACCAGCGCCAGCGAGCAAGACAGCAGCGCGTACGCCCGGGGCGCCAAGCCCAGTCGGCGTCGCATGCGCACCGCGGCGCCGCGCTTTGTCTGAGTGCCACCGGGCCGCATGCGTTCTCCTCCAACAAAAACACGCCGCTCGGGAGCGGCGCATTCATTCGAATCCATATTTGAGTGTATCAGCGAACCAAAAAGGTTGCGCAACGAATGGACAAATTAAGGATGCGAGCGGAAGCATCCATGCGATAAGCGGATACGAAGCATCTTTGTTGCACAACAAACTCACAGTCGCACGGGGAAATTATGACTACCCCGTGCGTCGCGAGGAAAACATACGGCAGGAGCAGGCTCGCCACCTAAATCGCGCGGCGGGCCTCGATGGCGCGGCCAAGCGTAAGCTCGTCGGCATACTCCAAGTCGCCGCCCACGGGAAGGCCGCTTGCCAGACGCGACACCTCGACGCCCAACGGCTTGATGGTACGGGCCAGATAGCTCGCCGTGGTCTCGCCCTCAATATTGGGGTTGGTGGCGATGATGACCTCGTGGATGTCCTCGTGGCCCAAGCGTGCCAGCAGCTCTCGAATGTGCAGCTGCTCGGGGCCAATCTTGTCCATGGGACTGATCACGCCGCCCAATACGTGGTAGAGGCCGTGGTAGCTGCCCGTGCGCTCGATCGCCTGGACATCACGCGGCTCGCCCACCACGCAAATGCGAGTGGTATCGCGCATCGGGTCCTGGCAGATGGAGCACTCGTCGGCCGTGGCGTAGTTAAAGCAGCGGCTGCAAAAGTGGACCTCCTGCTTGACCTCCAGGATGGCCTCGGCCAGGCGGCGCGCCTCCTCGGCGTCGGCCTCCAACAGGTAATAGGCGATGCGCTGGGCCGACTTGGGACCAATGCCCGGCAGACGGCCCAGCTCATCGAGCAGTTTTTGCAGACTGTGGTTGGCACTCATATATATGCGTGTCTTAGAACGGCATGCCCGGGATGTTGAGGCCGCCGGTGATGGCGCCCATCTGCTTGTTGGCGAGCTCGTTGACGCCGCGGACGGCCTCGTTGACGGCAGCCATGATCATATCCTGCAGCATATCGACGTCCTCGGGATCGAGCGCATCGGGATCGATGGTGAGGTTGACGAGCTCCATCTCGCCGTTAACGGTCACCTTGACCATGCCGCCGCCGGCAGAGGCGTCGACGGTCTGGGACTTGAGGTTCTCCTGCGCGGCGGCAAGCTGCTCCTGCATCTTGCGAGCCTGCTTCATCATCTGCTGCATGTTCATACCGGCCATGATGGCTCCTTTACGTGCGGCCGCACGCCGAGCTGCAAGGGCAGCCGGAGCACGGCGGGACTTTCAAACTCAAAAATCGTACCACGGCGCGCGGCGAGAGAGCGGGGCGGACGTGTTACCTCAGTCGATATACATGTCCTCCAATACAAACCGCACTCAAAGATTATGCAAGGTCGAATTATGCAAGGTTGCATAATATCGCACACTCAATCTAGTAGAGCCGAATCCGGCATTTCATGTGCGCCACTAAATAGCTAAATGCCGAACCGCTGCTCGAGGCGGCGCACATGGCGGCAGGGTATAATTTGATTGCCATAGATAGTAATTTGGAGGTGCCCCATGAATGCCCCCAACGCGCTCCAAAACATCCGCTCAAAACACCCCGTTGCATATGTGGTTCTCTATCTCTTTGTCGGCTGGGCATTGCTGGTTGTCATCACCCATGCCATAGCTTTTGGAGCAGAACTGCTGATAGCCAGCTCGGACCAGCCCGTCGTCAAATGGGAGACGACCGATGAGTGCACCGACGGAACCCGAACCGTCTACTACAACAGCCCTCCCTCTATCAAGAGTTCAAGGTCAAGATAAAGGACTTCAAGATTGTCGATGCCGAGCTAGGCGTTTATTTGGCAATCGGAGCAACCATTAACGCCGAGCAAGTCGAGTACACGGACAGCCATGCGACGTATCGTATCGACCTCAGCATCCTAGGCCGACCGTCACGCACCTGTCTGCTCAAATGCGACATACGCGGCACCACACTACACATGTCCGAAATACAGATGCGCCCGGACAAGGGGTTCTCTTCTTGAGCAGTATACCCGCCTGCGCAGCTACTCCACCGGTTTGAAGATGGTGGCCTGACCGAAGACGCTGCGGATGAGGTCTTTGGCCTCGTCCTCGGTCTGCGGGATGCTCGGGGCTGCACCCTGATGGCCGAAGGGACTGCCCGCACCGGGGTTGGACTCCCAAGGAGCTGCAGGAGCGTCCTCCTCTTTGGGGGCAGTTGCAGCGGACTTGGGCGCGGACGCCGCACCCGGCACGTCGAACGGAGGCAGATCGTCCCCGCTCGCATCGCCGGCGAAGCCGCCGACCATAGCGTCATCGTAGGGCACCTGCTCGGATTCCCACGGCGCGGACTGCGCGACAGGCTGAGCCTTGGGGGCAGCCGAGCGCTCGGGCGCACGGGGTGCGGGCTCGGTCGGGAGCTTACCCGTGGCAGGAGCACCGGCGGGGTTGTCGGAGCGTAGCCAGGGGGCTTTGCCCAGGTCAGACGACTTGAGCGCGGGCGAGACGGGCTTGGGCGCGGGTGTCGGAGCAGCCGGTTTGGGCGCCGCGGGCTTAGGCGCCGACGGGGTCGATGCCGCTACCGGTGCCGTTTGCTGCTGCGGCGCGCTGGCGCTCGAGGATACAGGGGCCGCCGAGGACACGGGTTGCGGGTCCGCAGATACCGCAGCCCGTGCAGATGGAGAATGCTCCTCATGTTGAGGAGCCGGCGTGCCACCCCCATCCAGGACATAGTCGACGGTACGACGACCGAAGACCGCGCAGACCGTCGGCAGGACCACCGACTGCGTATCGGCGCGACCGAGCATCTTGATGGCAAAAGTCGAACCCGCGGGGAACGAGACCGTGAGCTTGGAGCCGTCGTCGGCCGTGGCGCGGGCGTTGAGCAAAAGCCCTGCGTAGGAGGCCTGACGAGCCTTGACGCGCTCGACGACCTCGGCCCATTTGCGCTGGAGCTCGCCGGCGTCCTCAACCGCGGGGGTCTCGGCAGCACCGGCGGCGGCAACCTGGGCGGCGTTGTTGGGCTTGGACACCGACACGGTCGATGCAGCAGGCGCGGAAGCCGGAGCCGCAACGGGCTGAGGTGCAGGCGTTACAGGTCTGGGCGCCGGCGCAGGAGCCGCGGACTTGGTCGCAGGCTGGGCAGCCGGAACAGCAGCGCCGCGGTCCCAAGGCATACCGCCCTGGCGCGCGGACGTAGCAGCGGGGGCAGCGGATGCCGCCGGAGCGGCAGCACGAGCGCCCGAAATGAGCGTCGGCTGTTGGGCAGCAGCGGGTACGGATGCTGCAGGCGCGGCGGCCTGAGCAGCAGCCACGCTCGCCGGCACGGCGCCGTTGGCAATCATGGCCTCCAGGCGTGCCACGCGCTCGGCCAATGCCTCAATCGTTAAATCGGCCTCGGGACGCGCCAGACGCGTGCAGGCAATCTCGAGCACCAGGCGCACGTCGCTCGCGCCCCTCATCTCCAGTGCGGCATCGTCGAGCACCGTCAGCACGCGGGCCAGGCGGTCGGCAGGATGCTCGCCAAAGGCAGCGGCCTCGGCAGCAAGCGCCTCGGCCTGCTCGGAGCCGCCCTCAAACAGCTCGGCACGGGCACCGGCAACGCAGGCAACGTACACGTCGCGCACATGCGCCACCAGGTCGCGCGTCAGCTCCAGCAGGTCATTGCCCTCCTCGACCTGCGCACGGATCAGTCCATAGAGCTCGGCAACATCGCGATCGGCAATGGCGCGGGAAAACTCGCCCAGAATCTGGTCCGAAACCTCGCCCAAAAGCGAGCGGGCGTCGTCCGCATGCACAGAACCGTTGCCAAAGACGCTCAGCTGCTCCAGCGTGGAAAGCGCGTCGCGCATACCGCCCTTGGCATGGCGCGCCACAATGGCGAGTGCCTCGTCGTCGTAATCGAAGCCCTCCTGCTCGCACACGTAAGACAGGCGATGCTCGATATCCTCGTTGCCGATGCGGTGGAAATCGAAGCGCTGGCAGCGTGAGAGAATGGTCTCCAGAATCTTTTGCGGGTCGGTGGTGCACAGCACAAAGATCACGTGTGCCGGCGGCTCCTCAAGCGTCTTGAGCAGCGCGTTGAACGCCGCCGTCGTGAGCATGTGGACCTCGTCGATGATATAAATCTTGTACTTGCCGCGCACTGGGGCAAAGTTGACGGAGTTGATGATCTCCTCGCGCACGTTGTCCACGCCGGTACGGCTTGCGGCATCGAGCTCGTAGACATCGGGGTGGTTACCCTCGGCAATGAGCTCGCACTCCTCGCAAGTACCGTCGGGCATGCAGCCGCTTGCACCCTCGGCGCGCGCCGCCTCGGCATTGCGGCACAGCAGCGCCTTGGCCAGAATGCGCGCCATGGTGGTCTTGCCCGTGCCGCGCGGTCCGCAGAACAGGTAGGCGTGGGACAGGCGCCCCTCGGTGATGGCGTGCTCGAGCGTCGAGACGATATGCTGCTGGCCCACCACGGAGTCAAAGGTGAGCGGGCGATACTTTCGGTACAACGATTCCATGGGTGCTCCCCCGGGTATACTGAGTCTTGTTGCCGCGGCGGCCATGCGGTCGCACGGCATACTGCATTCCATAATAACCCGTACGGCGAGCCCGCCGCGATAGGAGTCCAAAGAGCATGGCAGACGCAGAGAGCAACCTCGTTCCCTCCGAAGCAGCCGACCAGGTCGAGGTCGCGCTCGAGGAGCAGGCCGCAGCCGATGACGGCATCCTGTACCTCAACGAGTACCAGTACGAAAACGACCTGGTCACCGACTTCGCCCGCCTGGTCGCCTCGCCCAGGCGTCGCGGCTCGCTGTATGTCGCCGCGGCAGTTGCCGCGCTCATCGGCATCGGCATGCTGGTGGCCGGCGGCAGCTGGATCAAGTTCGGCGTCGTGTTGATCGTGTTCGGCGCCTTTTTGGCCTGGTGGAGCAAGAACCTGCACCACACGCTCGCCCGCGACTTTATCGACGCCGTCGAGGCCGACGAGTCCATGGGTGGCCGCTATCGCCGCGTCGCCGCCAACGAGGACGGCCTGATGGTTTGGGGCAAGAGCGGCAAGTCGCAGTTCTTCCCGTTTGACAAGCTCGACCACGTACTCGACGGCGAGCGCATCTTTGTGGCCATGTTCGCCGACCAGGGCGTGACGATCCCCAAGGACACCTTCGTCCGTGGCGATGCCGAGCAGTTCGGTCCCTTCCTCAAGGCCCGCATCAACAAAAAACTCCGCATCGAGACCAAGAAGAAGAAAATGAAGGCCGAGAAGGCCGCCGCCGAGGCCAAGCAGGGCGACAAGCCCCAGGAGACCAAGGGCAAGCGGCGCAAGCAGAAGAAGAACAAGAAGAAGCGCTAAGGCCAAGCCAGGCAGGCAGCCTCGCATCCCGCTATCCTCCCCATGCACCCGAGCGTGCTACACTAGCAGCATCTATGCCACCGCGAACGGCTCGGCTCCGCGCCCGCCACTCGCAAACGAACTTTAAACGCACGAGGGTTGGCCATGCCGCTTTTCTCGCAACATACCGCCCGGTTCTCGCCGGACGTTCCCTTGGAGGGCACCAGCTCTCGCGAGCTGCTCAAGCGGTACCAGCCGCTCGAGACACTTGCGACCGGCGGTTTTGGCTCCATCGAGATCTGCCGCGACACGCACCTGCGCCGCCGCGTCGCCATTAAGCGCATCCCCCTTATCAACGGTGCCGGCATGCCCGCCAGCGACATCATGGATGTCCTGCGCGAGGCGCACACTGCCGCCATGCTTCAACATCCCAATATCGTGCAGGTCATCGACTTTACGCACGACACCGCCTATGCCTACCTGGTTATGGAATATGTCGATGGCATGTCGCTGGCCGAGTTTTTGCACCGCGTGGACGGCCACTCACTTACCTTTGACGAGGCCGCGGCCATTGCCGATGCCCTGGGCCAGGCGCTCACCTTCGCCCATAGTAATGGCGTACTCCACCTGGACATTAAGCCCGCCAACGTGCTCATCGACCACTCGGGCAATGTAAAGCTCACCGACTTTGGCATGGCGCGACTGTCGTCCGCCGGTGGCTTTGGCGGCTCACGCGGCGGCACCATCGGCTACATGCCGCCCGAGCAGCTCGATATCGAGACCGGCACGGTCGACGAGCGCGCCGATGTCTTTGCCCTCGCCTGTGTGATCTACCTGTCTCTTATACACATCTGACGCTGCCGACGAT
>ENA-OZFH01000215-OZFH01000215.1-human-gut-metagenome-genome-assembly--contig:-NODE-215-length-25269-cov-8.528595_pt1 | contig 25269 bp, 20 predicted proteins | sample MGYA00245073_ERZ653619 | MGnify/ENA primary metagenome ERZ653619 (study PRJEB26926, sample SAMN06165178) | human gut metagenome | biome: ENVO:00009003; feature: ENVO:2100002; material: ENVO:00002003...
AGGCAAGGCATAGACCTTCTGGTCATGCCTTGCCTTTTGAATGACAAATTGTCGCCCTGGGTGGCGCGCAGCGTCGAGCCGTTACGCGGTTTGGTAAAACCGCGTAACCCAACTAAAAACGGTTGCCGCGGAAGCCGCCGCCGTTGCGGCCGCCACGATCGCCACCGCGACCGCCGCGGTCGTTACCACGGTTGCCGCCGAAGCCGCCACGGTTGCCGCCGCGGTCGCCATAGCCACCACGGTTACCGCCAAAGCCGCCGCGACCGCCACGGTCGCCGCCACGGCCGCCGCGGTCGTCACGGCCGCCACGAGGACCGCGGTCCTCGTCCAGGCCCATGGCGACGAGCGGAGCGATAACCTTATCGAGAGCGGCCATCAGCTCGGTGGCCTCCTCGTAAGAAAGCTCGGGCAGGAGCTTCTCCTTCTTGTTGGCAAGCTCGACCAGGCCCTCAGCGGCATCTTCGGCAGCGAAGACGACGATCTTGCGCATATCGCCCTCGGCATCGTCGATGCGGCCGACCAGATCGGCAGCCTCGGCCTCGGCCATCAGGCCATCGAGCTCACGAAGGCGCATGCCCAGCAGGTCGGACATTTCCTTCTGCTCCATCTTAGGCTTGAGGTCAAGAAGCTTGATGGCGCGCTCGATGTTCGCCATGCGCTCGGCCTTGGCCTCCTCCTCCTTGGAAATAGCAAAGCGACGGCTACGCAGCAGGCGGGCGGCCTTCTGCATCTTGTCCATCAGCTCTTCGTCATCGTAATCAACGGCGGCCTCGACAACCTTGGCCTCCTCCTCGACGGAAACCTCGTCAGCAGCCTCAACCTCGGCAGCTTCGGTCTCCACGGTCTCGACTGCCTCGACCTCGGCAGCCATGGTCTCGTTCTCGGTCTCGTTCATGATCTCTTCGTTCTCGGACATGAGACTCCTTCTTGGCCCTCTCGGGCATCATCGCCCCATTCGCGGGGCCCGTCGCGCACTCTTTGCGCTTTAAACATTCATGCCTCTCGGCAAAACGTCCATTAGTTTATGGTGTCGCCATCCAATCTAGCTGCAGAATCTATGTGCACACATTAATGCGACATGTCGCGGTATCATGGCCTGAACCAAACGTGTCCACCTTAAGGAGCCCGCCATGATTAAGCCCATCATGAAATCCGAGTTCTTTTTACGCCTGCCTTCCGAAGACGCGGGACCCGACGACGCCGTGATCGGGCAAGACCTCCTGGATACGCTCCACGAGCACGAGCACGAGCACGAGTGCGTGGGCCTTGCTGCCAACATGATCGGTGTGCGCAAACGCATCATCTGCGTAAAGGACGGCAGCAAGTCACTGCTCATGTACAACCCGCAAATTATTGAGCAGGTCAATGCCTACCAGACGAGCGAAGGATGTCTTTCGCTCGTCGGCGAGCGTCCCTGTACCCGCTATCGCCGCATTAAGGTGGAGTATTTGGACGAGAACTTCGTCCACCGCATCAAGAACTTCTCGGGCTACACCGCCGAAATCATCCAACACGAAATCGACCACTGCAACGGGATAGTGATCTAGTTCCGCCGATTCAAGAAAGCTCCCTGCAACAAAACAACTGCAGGGAGCTTTTCATAGTACGGAGCTTCTATCCCACTAGCTCTGGCGGTAGTGATCGAAGAAGTCGGCTAAGTCCTCGAGGGACTCTTTGAGCACTTCCATGCGCGGCAGATACACGATGCGGAAGTGGTCGGGCTCGGCCCAGTTAAAGCCGCCGCCGCGCGTGATCAGGATCTTCTTCTCGTGCAGCAGGTCGAGGGCGAACTGCTCGTCATCGGTGATGTTGAACTTCTTAACATCCATCTTGGGGAAGATGTAGAACGCCGCGCGCGGCTTGACCACCGAGATGCCGTCGATCTTGTTGAGCGCCTCATACACAAAGTTGCGCTGCTCGTAGACACGACCGCCGGGACGGATGTAGTCGTTGACGGACTGATGGCCGCCGAGCGCCGTCTGGACGATCGATTGAGCCGGCACGTTGGAGCACAAGCGCATGTTGGAGAGCATGTTGATGCCCATGATGAAGTCGCTCATGCAGCGCTGGTTGCCCGAAAGCACCATCCAGCCAATACGATAGCCCGCGATCATGTGCGACTTGGACAGACCGCTAAAGGTAACGCAGGGCAGATCGGGAGCAAGCGAGGCAATCGAGACGTGCTCGTAGCCGTCCATGCACAGGCGGTCGTAGATCTCATCGGCAAAGATCATCAGCTGATGCCTGCGTGCAACCTCGACGATGCCCTCGAGCACCTCGCGCGGGTAGACCGAGCCTGTGGGGTTGTTGGGGTTGATGATGACGAGGGCTTTGGTCGCACTCGTGATCTTGGACTCCATATCCTCCAGGTCGGGATACCAATCCGCCTGTTCATCGCACAGATAGTGCACGGGATGACCGCCGGCAAGGGTCGCGCAAGCCGTCCACAGCGGATAGTCGGGGCTGGGGATCAGAATCTCGTCGCCATTGTCGAGCAGCGCGTTCATCGAAAGCTGAATGAGCTCGGACACGCCGTTGCCTGTGTAGATGTGCTCCATCTGAACATTGGGCAGGCCTTTGATCTGCGAATACTGCATGATCGCCTTGCGCGCAGAGAACAGGCCGCGCGAGTTGGAATAGCCTTCGCAGTCGGGCAGCTGCTGACGCATATCCTTGATGACCTCGTCGGGCGTGCGGAAACCGAAGGGCGCCGGGTTGCCGATATTGAGCTTGAGGATGCGCTCGCCCTCGTCCTCCATACGGGCAGCCTCGTCGACGACGGGACCGCGCACATCATACAGGACGTTATCAAGCTTGGTGGATTTAGAAAAAGTACGCATGGTGGTGCTCCTTGGAATTTGAGCTGAGGGATGGGGTTCGGGCTTGGAAACGTTACGGGGCGATGATGCCTCGCCTTGATCGGCGTCACCGGCAAGCAGCCAGGTAACATCGACCTCCAAAATGCGGGCGAGCAGCTCTGCCACATCGCGCCGCGGAATCGTCTTGCCGCTCACATATTGGCTCATCTGACTCTTGCCGAGTTTTTTGCCGAGCATCTCCGATGCGCGGATTACGTCCGACTGGCGAACGTCGCGATCGGACATAGTCTGTCGCAGGCGATCGCTAAACGTCTCTTGGGCCACTAGAACCTCCTTGCTGGCAAAGTTCAATTTATAGAACACGAATTGAACCAAGGTTCAATTTAGGCAGCAGTATAACGCGGCACCTCATTCGAAAGTTCAATTTCATAAGAAAATGCACCGGACTCTGAGATTTGCCCAAAGCGGACAATGACGCGCACACGTTTAGAGGTATTCGAGGAAACGGGCGGTAGCAAGCGAAACATCGGCCGTGCGATATATCGCGTTGATCTGCCGATGAGGACGTCCCTCGAGCGGGCGCACGGCGACATCGAACTGACAGCGCCGCAAGATGAGCGCCGGAAGAATGCTCACGCCCAGGCCGTCCTCGACCATAGCCATAATCGCATAGTCATCCCAGGTCGACAGCTTAGAACGCACCGCCAGGCCCGCGCGGCGAAACAGCGGCGTAATCTCGTCGTCGCTACCGCGTTCCAGCAGAATAAACTGCTCGTTTGCCAAATCGGCAAGGGAAACGACCTCCGCGGTGGCAAGCGAGGAGTCCGCTGGCACCACGGCCATCAGCTCGTCTTGCACCAACGGCCGCGACGCCATGCCGGTGCCGCGTGGCTCGCGCGGGATAAAGCCCAGGTCGCAGCGGCCTTCCGCCACCCATTGCTCAATCTCTGAGTAATCACCCATCAGCAGCTCGTAATCGACATCCGGGTGATCGGCGCGAAACCGCGCGATCACCGGCGGCAACACATGGGTCGCCACACTCGAAAACGTACCGATACAGATCTTGCCACGCATGAGCCCTCGCATCTCGTCCACGCGTCGCTGCAGACGGCCAAACTCTTCGCATAACGCCTCGACCGCCGGCATGACCTGCCGCCCGTCGGCAGAAAGCACTACGCCCTCGCGGCTTCTATCGAGCACTTTAAAGCCCCAGTCGGCCTCGAGATCGGCCACCATACGGCTCACGCCCGACTGCGAATAGCTTAGCCGCTCGGCGGCGCGCGTAAAACTGCCGGCGCGTACGGTCTCGAGCAGCACCTGCATCTTTTGAATATTCGTTTCCACGGCACCCCTCCACCTTTGCATGAGTTTTTCTCATGCTATCCATGCATTATATTCGCTTTTCTTCTAAAGCCAGTTCACCCATAGTGAACATGCTCGGATATAGAGGGGATGTCAGCGCATGAACAACGGACTGTTTACGTACTTAGCAACATTGCTATTGTTTGGTTCCAACGGCATCATCGCCGCTGCCATCGCGCTGCCGAGCTCCGATATCGTGCTACTACGCACGTTTTTGGGCGCACTCTCGCTTGTCACCGTCCTCGCCATCACCCAACGCCATAAGTTGCAGGCGCCATCTCGCCCCCGCGAAGCCGCAGCCCTCCTCCTCTCGGGAGCCGCACTGGGCGCCAGCTGGATTTTTCTATTCCGCGCCTACCAGACGATCGGCGTCGGCATATCCTCGCTGCTGTACTACTGCGGCCCCATCATTGTCATGGCGCTCTCCCCGCTCATCTTTGGCGAAAAGCTGACCGGTGGCAAAATCGCCGGGTTTATCGCCGTCGCCTGCGGCGCTTTTCTCATTGCAGCGCAAGGTTTAGGCGGCAACATGCCCATTGCGGGCATCGTCTGCGGCATCGCCTCGGCATTTTGCTATGCACTGATGGTCATCGCCAGCAAGGGTGCGCCGCACATCGAGGGTCTCGAGAACTCCGCGCTCCAGGTGAGCGCCGCCTTTGTGACCGCGCTGGTCCTCACGCTCGTCACCCAAGGCGCCCCCTCGTTCCTCTCCCCCAGCATTGCCGCCGGCATCGATTGGCGCGCCGTTGCCATGCTCGGCATTGTCAACACCGGCATTGGCTGCCTGCTCTACTTTAGTGCTGTCGCCAAGCTGCCCGTCCAGACCGTCGCGGTCGTCGGCTACCTCGAGCCGCTTTCGGCCGTCGTGTTCTCGGCCGTCCTTTTAGGCGAAGCCATAACACCGGTCCGTCTGATGGGTGCCGCACTTATCATCGGCGGCGCGCTCTTTTGCGAACTCGTCGGCAAACGCGCAAGCGCCAAGGCTGGCATCGCCCAAGCGGCACGCGCCTAACGGCCCCTCTTTAGCTCAAAGCAGGGACGCATCCGCGGTTATCACATTGCAGCAAACCACACAGACGGAAGTGCCCCAGCTCTGAAATGCTACCTGCGTACATGAATAATCCTCAGATGGGGATTATTGTCTAAAACACCCCGATGTGCCAAACTGCTCTTATATGTATAAAGATGGCATAAAGGCCTACTGCTCGTGGCAGAGGCCAGATGTCCAAGGGAGTCCACGTGGCACACAACGAACTGGAGGCAAGCCTCCAAGACCAGCGTAGTCAAGGCGGGCATGGAGCCATTCCCCTCTCCGCTGGCATGCTGCTCGTTACGCTCGGCGTCGTCTACGGCGACATCGGCACGAGCCCCATGTACACCATGAAATCAATCGTCGCCAACAACGGCGGCATCGGCGCCGTCAGCGAGGACATGATCTTGGGCGCGCTCTCGCTCGTCATCTGGACCATGACGCTCGTGACCACGATCAAGTACGTGGTAATCGCCATGAAGGCCGACAACCACAACGAAGGCGGCATCTTCGCCCTGTTCAGCCTCGTACGCAAGGTGGCGCCGTGGCTGATTCTGCCCGCCATGATCGGCGGCGCAGCGCTGCTCGCCGACGGCATCCTCACCCCTGCGGTCACGGTCACCACAGCCATTGAGGGCCTGCGCACCATCGAGTGGGGCCACGCGCTGCTGGGCGACGGCCAGACCAATGTGATCATCATCACCATCATCATTATCTGCGGTCTGTTTGCCATGCAGCGCGCCGGCACCTCGTCAATCGGCAAGCTCTTCGGTCCGCTCATGACGCTATGGTTCCTGTTCCTGGCGGGCGCCGGCTTGTTCAACATGCTCGGCAACCTGTCCATCTTGCGCGCACTCAACCCCATCCGCGGCATCATGTTCCTGTTCTCGCCCATCAACCATTCGGGCATCATGGTGCTCGGCTTTGTCTTCCTGTCGACGACCGGCGCCGAGGCGCTCTATTCGGACATGGGTCACGTGGGCAAGGCTAACATTTACGCATCCTGGCCATTTGTTAAGGCGGCCCTCATCCTTAACTATCTAGGTCAGGGCGCTTGGCTGCTCGCCAACAACTCCAATCCCCAGATGCTCGCGATGGATATCGTCAACCCGTTCTATATGATGCTCCCCGAGCCCCTGCGCCCCTTTGCCATCGTGCTTTCGGCCGTGGCGGCCATCATCGCCTCGCAGGCGCTCATCACCGGCTCGTTCTCGCTGGTATCCGAGGCCACGCGTCTCAACCTTATGCCGCACCTGCGCATCCACTACCCCAGCGACACCAAGGGTCAGCTCTATATTCCGCTCGTCAACAACATCATGTGGGTCGGCTGCATTTTCATCGTGCTGCTGTTCCAGAACTCCGAGCGCATGGAGAGCGCCTACGGCCTCGCCATTACCGTGACCATGCTCATGACCACGACGCTTTTGACGAGCTATATCGCCGGCATCCTCAAGCACAAGCTGGGTGCTTGCGTCTTCGCCCTGCTCTTTGGTGCCATTGAGCTGTGCTTCTTCGCTTCGTGCCTCACCATGTTCTTTGACGGCGGCTACGTCATGATCTTCCTGGCCGCGCTGCTGTTCGGCCTTATGTATGTGTGGCGCCGCGGCACCGCCATCGAGCGCACGCAAACGATCCTGCTGCCCGTCTCCAAGTACATCGATCAGCTCAACCGCCTGCGCAACGACGAGACCTATCCCGTGCTCGCTGACAATCTGGTATTTCTCACCAACAGCCCCGACCCGCTCACGCTCGACCGCGACGTGCTTTATTCCATCCTGGACAAGCACCCCAAGCGCGCCAAGGCATATTGGTTCATCAACGTGCACGTTACCGACGAGCCCTATACGCACGAATATTCCGTTGAGACCTTTGGCACGGACTTCCTGTTCCGGGTGCGCTTGGACCTGGGCTTTAAGGTCAATCAGCGCATCAACGCCTACCTGCGCCAGATCGTTGGCGACCTGATGGCATCGGGTGAGTTGCCGCCGCAGCATCACACCTACTCTATCTACGAGACACGCGGCAACGTGGGCGACTTCCGTTTTTGCATGCTGCGCAAGATGCTTGCCCCCGAAACGGACATCAACCGCAACGACCACCGCGTGATGGCCATCAAGTACGCCGTCCGCCGCGCCTGCGGAAGCCCGGCACGTTGGTATGGTCTCGAGAACTCGGCCATCATCATTGAGTACGTACCGCTCTTTGCCCGCATGCGCCCGGCCGTCAAACTTGTGCGCACCCAGGTGCCGCTCGAGGTTCAGATCGAAGAGGCCGAGGAAATGGAAGTCGACATCTTCTCGGACGACCTGGTCAACGGCAACGAAGCCGGTAAGAATATGAACGTCGATCCCACTGAGCTGCTCGAGAGCGTCGCAGATACGCCCGAACAGCAACTCGACGGACTCGAGAGCACCCAGTTCAACGACGCCAACTTCTAACACGCCACCAGCCATTGACGACAACGGCCTCGCATCTCATAAGAGGTGCGAGGCCGTTTTATGTCGCAACGGACCAGTGAGCTACGAACGGCGCGGCTCGGGAACCACGAGCCTATCGGGGCTCGCGCCCTCGGCATCCATCAGGCTCACGTAGCGAATCGACGGATCCCCATACATCGCGTAGTAATAATTGCCCGTGCGCGCGCTAAAGCATCCGGTGTAGATAGTCTTCTCGAACTTGCCATCGCCCATCCTGGACGCTCCCTCGATCATCACCACGCCCTCGAGCGAGCGGAACATGCGAACGACGTTTTCGGTCTCGCTCTCCTTTTGCGGGTAATTGGCATTGAGGTACGCCGCCTTTACAAAACGGCTCGGTGAATAGCAATCGCCCGGAATGCCGCGCATGCCGGCACCGGCTCCATAGGGCTTAAGCTCGGCGCCACGCCATGTCGCCGTCTGCGGAAAATCGCTTGTGGCGGTGATATAGGTGCGCAGGTTTTCCATGTGCCACGGGAAGGTCGGCTGGTTGGCAAGGGTGTCGACCGGGTCGTCGTATACATGCAGGCCGTCAGCCATCATCTCGACCACGATGCTACGCTGGCTGTCGCCGATGATCCAATGGAGCAGCGACACGCCCAGCCCCTCTCCTGCAGATTTGGCGACAATCACCGTATCGCGCAGCGCAGCCTCGACCTCGTCGACCGTCGAGAACGTCGCTGCCACCCACAGGGGAAACTCATAGGCCGCGATATTGGTCTTGCCGTCGACAGGGTCCTCGGCATACTCGGCATAGCCGGGAAAGTTGAGCCCCGCCACAGCCAGACCCGCATCGTTACCACAGTCGAAAAACATGGGATAGTTCTTGTAATCGATGCACATGCCGATTACCGCGTGTGCCGCCGACGCATCGTCGATAAACGAATACGGAATATGAAACCCGCGCGGCATCACGCGAACCTGTTGACCGTAGTCAAAGCTCCAGTCGAGGTTGCGGCCCAGATACATGTGGCCAGAATTATCGGTAAATCGAATACTCGTACACATAGCGCCTCCTAGCCATACGTCCTTGCTAAGCTCATTGTCTCCAAACAAAAAGGCGCTAAACACAAAAGCCCGGACATGACAACAATGTCACGCCCGAGCCAAAAGAGACGAAGTGCGGTGCCGTGGTCACCCTAGACAAGTTTGCCTTGACAGTGGTCGATCATATGCTGGATCATTTGTGCCTCAAAGCCCGCGTAGTCGCGGCGGCACTCCTTCATCTTGCCGTCGACGATCTGGTCAAAGGCAACCTTGCACTTGATGTAGCGCGTGGACTTGGTGACTTCCTCGTGCGTCAGGCAGCTCTCCTCCATCTTGCTGGCGCCCAGGCCAAACACCAGACGGGGGTTGTAAAGCACGTGGGGCTCACCGGCGTCGTCCAGATAGACGCAGACCTTCTTGGTGACGCCGATCTGGTTGGCGGCCAAGCAGCCGGCATCATCGAGCGACTTGATGGTATCAATCAGGTCCTGAGCGACCGACTCGTCCTCGACAGTCGCAACCTCGCAACGCTGGGACAGGATAGCCTCGTCGCGGCAGAGCTCTTTAATCATACGTTCCTCCATAGGGGTCGTTGTAACCGCTTAAGTATACGGTACCTACACAATTTCATGCGAAAGATACCGCCCGTCCGTTACAAACCGCCGAACATCAACATGTGAGGAACACCAACTTCACAAAGGCGATATAGTGGGTGAGTTCGTGTCAATCGGCCTAAACTCGGGGCCGAACAAGGAAAGGGTATGCATGGACGAACTATTTCACGTCAGTGAGCGCAAGTCCACAATCGGGACCGAACTTCGCGCTGGACTGACAACATTCCTGGCGATGGCCTACATCATCGCCGTCAACCCCGCAGTGCTCTCGGGCGCCGGCATCGATGCGGGAGCGCTCGCCTGCGCCACCTGCCTGGGCGCCGGCATCATGACCATCTGCATGGGCATCTTCGCCAACCGCCCGCTCGCCTGCGCGTCGGGCTTAGGCGTCAACGCGATGATCGCCGGAATCACCACCACCGTCTGCGGCGGTGACTGGCACGTGGCCATGAGCGTCATCTTCCTTGAGGGCGTCGTCATCTTGCTGCTCGTGCTTTGTGGCCTGCGCGAGGCCATCATGGACGCCATCCCGGTTGTCCTGCGTCACGCCATCTCGGTGGGTCTGGGCCTGTTCATCGCCATGATTGGCCTGTGCGATGCCGGCATTATCACCGCTGGCGCCGGTACACTCGTCGGTCTGGGCGACATCACCTCCCCCACCTTCATCGTCGGCATCATCTCCATCCTGGTGACAGTCGCCCTCGCCTGCCGCAACGTCCCCGGCTCGCTGCTCATCGGCATCGTCATCGCCGTCATCGCCGGTATCCCCCTAGGTGTGACCCAGGCTCCGACCGGTATCATCGCCCCGCTCGACTTCTCGAGCATCGGTGGCCCCATCGCCGACGCCGGCGGCGTGCCCGCCATCGTCAAGGTCCTTACCGACCCCACGCTCCTCGTCATCTCGTTCTCGCTGCTCATGAGTGACTTCTTCGACACCATGGGCACCGCGATGGCCGTGGCCAAGCAGGGCGAGTTCCTCACCGACGACGGCAACGTCGAGAATATCAAGGAGATCCTGATCGTCGACTCCGCCGCCGCCGCTGTGGGCGGTTTCATGGGCGTCTCCTCCATCACCACCTTCGTCGAGTCCACCTCTGGCGCTGCCGACGGTGGCCGCACGGGCCTCACCTCCGTCACCACCGGCGTGCTGTTCATTCTCGCCGCGTTCTTCTCCCCCATCGTCACCATCGTTTCCAGCGCCGCCACCTGCGGTGCTCTGGTCTACGTCGGTTACCTCATGATGAGCGAGGCCTCCGAGATCGACTGGTCCGACGTGTCGCAGGGTTTCCCAGCATTCATGATTGTCGCCGGCGTGCCCTTCACCTACTCCATCTCTGCCGGCATCGGTCTGGGCTTTATCGCCTACGTGATCGTCGCGCTCTTTAAGGGCGAGGCCTCCAAGATCAAGCCGCTCATGTGGATCGCAGCCCTTGCCTTCCTCGTCTACTTCTTCGTGGCGTAACGGCACAGCCTGCTAAAGCAAAACAACAAGGCGCGGAGTCGCATCGAGCGGCTCCGCGCCTTTCTTTTAGCGACGGTCCCTACACCGACGTGCGACAATCGTGTTTGTAGATGTCGAAATGCAGAGAGAAGCCCGTCATGAAAGCGTGCCAAAAGCAGATAACCGTTTATTCAGAGTGTGCGGAAGGCGCGCCCGTCATCTACCTCCCCGTAGTTATGGGCGACGGTAGTGGAGTCTACGAGTGCTGCCGAGAGCTCGACTGCCCACCGTTCACCCTTGTCGCCATTGGCGGGCTCGATTGGAATCGCGAGCTGAGCCCTTGGGAATGCGACGGAACCGCACGCGATGCCGAGCCCTTTGGTGGACAGGCGTCCGAGTTTCTCGATGAACTGCTGAACCGAATAATCCCAAAGGTCGAATCATCGCTCCCACAGCCACCTGTTTGGCGTGGCATTGCCGGTTATTCGCTGGCGGGCCTCTTTTCGCTTTGGGCCCTCTGGCAGACCGATGTCTTTGACCGCGCCGCAAGCGCATCGGGCTCCCTGTGGTTTCCCGGTTTTATCGACTACGCGCACGAGCACACGATGCCGAACGCGCCCGATGCCGTCTACCTGTCGCTCGGCAAAAAAGAGACCAAGACGCCCAACCGCATGATGCGGCACGTACTCGACGACACACGCGCGATGGAAGCGCTGCTCGTCGAGCGCGGCATTCCAACAACGCTGGAGCTCAACCCCGGCAATCACTTTGCCCAAACTGACCTGCGCATGGCACGCGGCATCCACTGGATACTGACGCATTAAAAATGGCGTCCACGCGTACATACGCATGGACGCCATTTTTAATTTGGCTGAACGCAGCTACTATTCAGCAGTCTCCTCAAGCTCGGAAGTATCGAACTCAAAGTCGTTACCGGGCAGGATGGCGTTGAGCACAATGCCCACCAGCGAGCCCACGGCAAGGCCCGAAAGCGAAATCGTCACGCCGCCCAGCTCCAGCACGATGGCACCGGCGGTGCTGTACGCGATGCCGAGCGAGAGCACGAGCACCAGCGCGGCCACCAGCACGTTGCGGTTGTTCTGGAAATCGACCTGGTTCTCGATGAGGTTGCGGACGCCCACGGCGCTGATCATGCCATAGAGCACGAGCGACACGCCGCCGATTACACACGCCGGCATGGCCGCAATGACAGCCGCGAACTTGGGGCAGAACGAAAGCACGATAGCGCAGCACGCGGCAATGCGAATCACGCGCGGGTCGAACACGCGCGTCAGGGCGAGCACGCCAGTGTTCTCGCCATACGTAGTGTTGGCCGGAGCACCAAAGAGCGAAGCCAGAATCGTGGCGAGACCATCGCCGAGCAGCGTGCGATGCAGGCCGGGGTCGGCAATGTAGTTGCGCTCGCAGGTGGAGCCAATAGCGGAGATATCGCCGATATGCTCGATCATGGTCGCAAAGGCCAGCGGCATGATGGTGATGATGGCCGTCGTGGCAAGACCGCTATCGAACTGCGGCCCAAAGAGTGCAAACACCGTGTTGCCCCACACGACGGGCAAGCCAACCCAGGGAGCGGCTGCGACGCCCGAAAAATCGACCTCGCCCAGCGCAGTCGCAACGGCATAGCTCACCACAACGCCCAGCAGAATCGGCACGATCTTGACCATGCCGCGACCCCAAATGTTGCAGATGACGATTACGGCGACGGCAACCACGGCAACGAGCCAGTTGGTCTGGCAGTTGGCAATAGCGGAGCTTGCCAGGATCAGACCGATCGAAATGACGATGGGACCAGTCACCACCGGCGGGAAGAAACGCATGACACGCTTGGCGCCAAAGGCGCGGAACAGGGCCGCAAGCACCGGATAGAGCAGGCCGGCACAAGCTACGCCCAGGCAAGCGTAGGGCAAAAGCTCGGCCTCGCCGTTGGGCGCAATGGCGGCATAACCCGCGATAAAGGCAAACGAGGAGCCCAGGAACGCGGGCACCTTACCGCGCGATAGAAAATGAAACAGCAGCGTGCCGATGCCGGCGAACAGAAGCGTCGCCGAAACGGAAAGGCCGGTGAGCACGGGCACGAGCACCGTGGCTCCGAACATCGCAAACATGTGTTGCAAACCCAACACAAACATGCGCGGGCGGCCGAGCGACGATGCATCGTAGATGGCATCGGTGACGGCGGGCGTCGAAGACTGGGACATGGAAGTCCTTTCGAATGGAAGGGCGATCAGGCATATCGGATAACCTGCCCGAACGATACGATCCGAACCATTGTACGTGATACGCCATGTCTCGCACGCGCCGTCACCTGCAAACGGTAGCGTTACTTCCAAACGCGCTCGGCAATGCGCCTGACCAGCGCAATCTTTGCCCACTGCTCGTCCTCGGTCAGCTTATTGCCAATCTCGCAGCTGGCAAAGCCACACTGCGGAGACAGATACAGGTTCTCGAGCGGCACGTACTTTGCCGCCTCGCGGATGCGCTCGACGATAACATCCTCGTTCTCGAGCTCTGCCGCCTTGGTGGTCACCAAGCCCAGCACGACCTTCTTGCCGGGAGCAACGTACTTGAGCGGCTCAAAACCACCGGCGCGCGGCGTATCGAACTCCAGGTAAAATGCGTCGACATCCTCGTTTGCGAACAGGTACGGTGCGATGGGGTCATAGCCGCCCTCGAAGGCATAGGTAGAGTGGTAGTTACCACGGCACACGTGCGTGTTAATGACCAGGTCGTCGGGCTTGCCCTCGATGGCGGCGTTGTTGAGCGCCACGCCCAGCTCGCTTACCTTTTGCAGGTCGACCGGGCTCATGCCGGTTTTGGCGACAAAATCGGTATCGCAGTAGATGCCCCAGGTGCAGTCATCAAACTGGATGTTGCGGCAGCCTGCTGCGTACAGGTCGGCGATCACCGTGCGATAAGCGGCCGCAATGGCGTCGGCAAGTTCTTCATCGGTCTTATAGACAGCGCGCAGGCCCTCCTGCTGGCCATCGCAGCGATCGAGCGTGACCTCAGAGAACGTCTGGATAGGCGCCGGGATGGTCTGGCGTGCAACGTGGCCCTCGCCCTCAAGTGCCTTGACAAACTTAAAGTGCTCGACGAAGGGGTGGTTCTCGCCGCTGATGGGGCCGGTCACCACGGCGGTATCGGCCGTGGTCTCCTCGTCGTGGAACATATAGCCCGTACGCGAGGTACGGCGTTCAATGCCGTTGAGCCCCCACATAAAGTCGAGGTGCCAGTAACTGCGGCGAAACTCGCCATCGGTAATCACCTGCAGGCCAGCGGCCTTTTGCTTGTTCACCAAATCGCGAATGGCATCGTCCTCGACGGTCTTAAGACCGGCGGCGTCAAGTGTGCCCGCGGTGTAGGCGGCACGGGCGTCCTTCACGGCCTGCGGACGAAGAAAACTGCCGACGATATCGGCGCGAAACGGCGCGTTCGGTTGAATCGAAGTGCTCATAGATATCTCCCTTTGCATTGGTTGCTTTACCGAGACAGAGTATGAGCGCTTATATGGCCATCGTAAAATATACGTTTATATAGGTTTGTTATAAGTTTTTTCTATATAGAGCAACAGCGGAGATCCGCCTCACATGGGCATCTCGAAGTGAGCTAAATATGCTGACGAATCGCGTCGATGTAGGCCCGCCCATAGCGCGTGAGCGTCGTGTTCTTACGCGTGATAATGCCGATCTCCATGTATTCGTCCACATCGAGCGGAATCGAGATAATACCGGGGCCGTTGAGCTCGTGGCTAATCACGCCCGAACACACCGTGTAACCGTTAAGGCCCATAACTAGGTTGAACAGCGTCGCACGGTCGCGCACGCGAATATTCTTGCGGCGCTCAAAGGTTGAGGTCAGCTCCTCGGAATAGTAAAACGAGTTGTAGCTGCCCTGCTCATAGGACAGGAACGGGTAGTCTTCCAAGTCCTCGAGCGTCACGCTGGAGCGGCCCGCCAGCGGATGGTCGGCGCACACGAAGACATGCGGCGTGGCGCAGAAAAGACCTTCGAACACGAGCTCGTTGGCCGCCAGCATGCGCTCGATAACCTCGCGATTGTGCTCGGAAAGGTACAAGATGCCGAGCTCGCTTTTCATGTGCGCGACGTCCTCGATAATCTCGTGGGTTTGCTCCTCGCGCAGGGTAAAGTCGTAACGCGCGGCATCGAACTCGCGGATCACGTCAACAAACGCGTTAACGGCAAAGGAATAATGCTGGCAGCTCACACTAAAGTGCGGCACCTGCTCGGATGCGCCCTTGTACTTGCCCTCGAGCAGGTCGGCCTGGTCGAGAACCTGGCGTGCATAGCCCAAGAAGGTCTCGCCTTCCTCGGACACAACGACGCCCTTGTTAGTGCGCTCAAAGATATGTACACCCATCTCGTTTTCGAGATCGCGAATCGACGCGGTAATCGAAGGCTGCGACACAAAGAGCCGGCGCGAGGCCTCGGTGATGCTGCCGCATTCGGCAACCTTAACAACATACCTGAGCTGCTGAAGCTTCATGACGTTCTCCCTAGACGTTCGTGGCGCCAAGACCCGCCGCGTCCATCTGACGCATAAACGACGGCATCTCCCCCGTCGCGGCGCAGGCGGCAATCTGATGCAGAGCCCCGGCAACCGCATCATCTGCCGCAGCGCCGATATGCCAGCGCGCGGCAGCCGTGACGGCCTCGTTGGCATTGGCGACTGCAACGGAATTGGGAACGGCATCGATCATGGGCAAATCGTTATCGGAATCGCCGAATACGGCCACCTCGTCGGGCGTCAGGCCCAAAGCGCGCGCCAGCTCCAGCGCAGCACAGCCCTTGTCCCAGCCGGTCGGAAGAACGTCGAACAGGCGCACGCGGTTGTTGGGAAACACGAGCGAGAGCTCCGGCACCTCGGCGGCAACACGCTCGCGCAGCTCGGCGAGTTCCTCGCGCGAACGGGCACTCCAGATATTCGCCTTGTATACCGGGGCATCGTCAACGACAGGGCGACAGGGAGCCTCTTCGCCCTTGAGCCACGCGTTGCCGCCTGACTCCATGGCGCGACGCACACGCTCGGGATCGCTTGTCACGCAATAGGCGTCGTTGTCCCAAAAGTCATCACCCAGACGGTAGACCTTCAAATAGGTATCGTCGGTCTCTTGCTCCAGGTAGTCGGCCAGGCGCATAAGGGCATCGTTATCAGTTGCGCGCGAGGCAACCGCCTCGCCATCGACAAACATCACCTGGCCGTTGCAAAACGCACCGGTCGAGAAGCACTCGGAGCGATTGCGGAACATCCAGCTCATCGCGGACGGCTGGCGACCCGAAACCGGGCCAAAATGCAGGCCCGCCGCCTGCATGGCATGAATGCCCTCGATGGCGCAGTCGCTGGCGCCATCGTGTCCAGCAGGAATCAGCGTATCGTCCATATCGGTCAGCACAAGTTTGATCATAGAGTCCCCCGTCATTTTCACCGTATCCATTGTAACGGTGCGCTAGTATAGGGAACAACAGATTCGATGCGGGAGTGCCGGCGGTGCAAACCACAAGGCTGAGAGGGCATGGGGCCCAATCCTTTGAACCTGTCAGTTAATGCTGGCGTAGGGAGCATGCCGCCTTTACAGGGGCACTGTCTATGCACAGCGCCCCTTTTCTATGCCAAGGAGGCATGTGCAGTGATTGATTCGGAACAGCTTAAGCAACATGTGGTCAAGGCCGTGGAGGAGATTCGTGCCACCAATCCGATGGCGGGCTCCATCACCAACACGGTGACGATCGACTTTGTCGCCAATGCTCAGCTCGCCGTAGGCGGTTCGGCCGCCATGGTCTATCTGCCCGACGAGGGCGAGGCGCTCGTTGCCGGCGGCGGCGCCATCTATCTCAACATGGGCACGCTCTTCCCCATCTACGAGCAGACGATCCCCCGCGCGGCCAAGGCGGCACACGATGCCGGCAAGCCCTGGGTGCTCGATCCGGTGGGTCTGGGCATCGGTAGCCTGCGCACCCAGCTGGTAAACGAACTCAAGCAGTATAAGCCCGCCATCGTGCGCGGCAACGCCTCCGAGATCATCGCACTCGCCGGCCTGTGGGGTCTTGAGGGCGAGGCGGCCGATCTGAGCCGCGTACGCGGCGTCGATACCACCGACACGGTCGACGCCGCCCGCAATGCCGCCGTGGCGCTCGCCCGCTACACCGGCGGCGCCGTAGTGGTCTCGGGCGAAGTCGACCTGATCACCGACGGCACGACCGTGGCCAAGTCCCACGGCGGCAGCCCGCTCATGTCCAAGATCACCGGTTGCGGCTGCTCGCAGGGCGGCGTGCTGGCCGTGTACGCCTGTACCGCCGACCCGTTTACGGCAGCCGTCTGCGGTACCGCCGTCTACAACGTTGCCGGCACGCGTGCCGCCGCTGTCGCCGATGCCCCGGCAAGCTTTAAGGTCGCCTTTATCGACGAGCTCTACCGCGCGACCGCCCAGGACATCGCCGATAACCAACTCGAGCTCGAGGAGGCATAAGCCATGTCCGAACCCGCAACCAATGCCGGCATGAACACGCTCGTCGCTGTAGCCATCGCCCCGTGCGGCACCGGCGATGAACTGTCCGCCGAGGTCGCTGAAGTCGTGCGCGTCATTCGCGAGAGCGGCCTTCCCAACCGCACCACCTCGATGTTCACCGAGATCGAGGGCGACTGGGACGAGGTCATGCAGGTCGTGCGCGACGCAACCTTTGTGTTGGCGAGCAAGGGCATCCGCACCGAAGTCGTGCTCAAAGCCGATATTCGGCCCGGATTTACCGACACCATGACCGGCAAGCTCGAGCGCATGGAAGCACAGATCAAAAAGCAGGAGGAAGCACGATGAGCATCCGCGACAACCTTGATATCTCGGCCTATCTGGTACTCGGCCCCGAAAACACGCTGGGGCGCCCCGTGGGCGATGTGGTGGCCCAGGCGCTCGACGCAGGCTTTACCTGCATTCAGGTGCGCTCCAAGGTGGCAAGCGCCCGCGAGATCATTGCGCTGACCGGCGACGCCGCGCAGGCAATCGCACAGACTGGCAAGACCGGTCAGGTCGCCCTGCTGATCGACGACCGTCTGGACTGCGTACTCGCCGCGCGCGAGCAGGGTATTGCTGTCGACGGCGTGCACGTGGGCCAGAGCGATATTCCCGTCGAGGTCTGCCGCAAACTTCTGGGCCCCGATGCCATCGTGGGCCTTTCGGCCCGCTGCGAGGAGATGCTCGAATACGTCAAGACCGCCGACATGAGCCTGGCCGACTACCTGGGCATCGGCCCGCTCCACGAGACCGAGACCAAGCGCGATTGCGGACGCGCGGCCGACGGCTCCATCATCACCAAGAGCTTTGAGGACCTGGCCGCCCTCCATGCGGCAAGCCCCGTGCCCATCGTAGTGGGCGGCGGCGTCAAGACGGCCGACCTGCCGCAGCTCAAGGCCACCGGCGTCGATGGCTTCTTTGTGGTAAGCGCCGTCTGCAGTGCCGACGACCCCCACGCCGCCGCCAAGGAACTCGTCGATACCTGGCAGCAGGCATAGGCATAGGCCAAGCAGCTGATCCGCAGCCTCATATCTTCAATAGCGAAAAGCGCATCCCGGTTCGAACGTCCATTCCGGGATGCGCTTTCCGCATGCGACCCTTACCCCGCCAGATACGCTTCCAGCGCGGGCAAGGTCGCCTCCGCATCGTGGCGGCCGACCTGGTAGATGCGCTCGAGCTCATCCGGTTCGCGGCACAGCGACGGCACCTTCACCGATTCGCTCGGCCGCACCACAAAGACCTCGCTAGCAGCCTCGCGACGTGCCAGGTCATCGAGCGTGGCATTGTAGACCTCATGCCGATGCTCAAGCGCTGCGACAAACTCCGGGTAGTGACGGAACGCACGCCGCAGCATGGGCATCACGCTGTTGGGCTGTTTCACAAAGCCCGCCGGCTGCGTGAGTACCACGATATTGCGGTCATACCCCCGCGCAAACAGCCATGCGCTGGGAATAGAATCAGCCACGCCACCGTCCAGATACTTATGCCCGTCAATAGCAACGGGACGCGTCGCCACAGGAATCGCCGACGACGCGCGAATCCACTCGATATCCCTCTCGTCGCCATAGGGCAGGTCATGGTAGACGGCCTTGCCCGTCTCGACATCGGTACACACGCACGTAAACCGCATGGGGCAGGCGCGATATGTCTCCAAGTCGATGGGATCGCGCTCGATGGGCACCTCGTGATAGGCAAAATCGGCATTGAACATATCGCCGGTTCGCAGCCAGCTTGCCACACCCGCATAGCGCTTATCGGCACAATAGGCCTTGTTATAGCGAATGGCGCGGCCGATCTGGCGCGATTTAAAGTTGTAGCCAAACGCCGCGCCCGCCGAGACACCCACCATATGGTCGCAGGTCAAACCGTGCTCCATCCAAACGTCGAGCACGCCCGCCGTATACATACCGCGGTAGCCGCCTCCCTCGAGTGCCAGCCCCACCGTGCGCATCATATTTGGCTGTGTCATGCGACCATCTCCGTCCCCGCAAATTTAAACGGAACAAGTATACCCGTCAACATATACCGCCCCAGTCGCATTTTTATCGAGCATCGCATCGTCGCGCTACCGCTTGTCGAATAATAGCCGTCCACAGTATGTGCACCCATATATAATTGCGTGCCGTTGTTTATACTACTCAGCAGTTATCAACAGCGAACATTAGCCGGCAAAGTAACCCAACAACGCAGCAAGGCGGGGCCTGGATACACGCAAAGCGCCGAACAACAACGCGTGTGCACAACGAGCTCGCCCGACGCAATCCGCCCGACCTCAGAAAGCCGCTTACGACATGGATACTGTCAGCAATTACACCGAAACGCTCGAAAAGACCGTTCGCGACCTTCTCGATCGTCAGGATGATCTGATTAGGACCGCCTTTACCGACCAGCTTACTGGACTTGGCAACCGCGGCGGCTTTGCCCGTTCCCTCGAGGAGCTCTGGGAGCAGAACACCCCCGTTACCATGGCGTACATCGATATCGACAATCTCAAGCACTGCAACGACGTCTTTGCCATGACGAGGGCAACCGCTATATTTTGCAGGTAAGCCTCTATCTCAAGCTGTATATGAAAGTGGACGAAGCGGCGTTTCGCATAGGCGGCGACGAGTTTGCCATCCTATCTACGATTGCGACCGAGGACGACCTCGCCGAACGTCTGGAACACTGCCGAACGGTCCTACTCAAAAACAACGATTCCGAGATGCCCCGCTCGTTTAGCTATGGAGTGTCGTATGCCGACCCCGCCCTGGGCGAAGCCCCCAATCGCATGACGCTCGATGCCGACCATCGCATGTACGACTACAAGCTACGTCATGCCATGCACCTTGATCGACGCAATATCACGCAAGTCCACGCCGACGACTTCGAAATAAGCGACCGTATTTTCGACGCCTTTTCGATGCTCAACGAGGGCCGCTATTTCTTTATCGAGAACTTGGACAAACATCGCACCCTTTGGTCGCAAGGCGCCTTGCGCGATCTTGGCCTTCCCTCGGAGCACATAGACAACTGTCGCGATTACTGGAAAACGCGCGTGCATCCCGATGACCTTGAGGCCTACATCAACGACATCGACCAGGTCTATAACGGCACCAAGCACCGTCGCGTCATGCAGTATCGTGTGCGCAATGCCGTCGGCGACTACGTCCTCTGCCGTGCTCGCGGGTTTCGCATCGACGGCGACGAAAATGTCCCCTCGCTCTATGTCGGCGAGCTCGTCAACCACTCACTTGCCGAAACCGTCGACGCCGCGACAGGCCTCGGCACCCAGCGCATGTTGGTCAATGCCATCGACGCCTGTCGTTGCGACCGTTGCGAGACGGGCCTTATAGCGGTGCGCGTTCGTGGCACGACAAAGCTCAACGAGCTCTACGGAGCCGAGGCTGTCGACAACATGCTCGCCGAATACGCAGGCCGCATGCTGTCGATCACCCGCGGCAGGAGCCGGGTCTACCGTTCACGAAGCGTCCAGTTCGTCGTGCTCAGCAACGAACTAGACCACGAGGCATTCGAGCAACTGACCCGCCACCTTAAAGAGGCCGTTTTCGCTCCTGTTCGAATCGCAGGCGACACCATTACTCCCGTCTGCCTTGTCGTCCCGGCCTTTTACGAGCGCTTAACCCATCAAGCGACCGCCGTTTTAGGCGAACTCGACCGTCGCCTTCGCACGGCCGGCGGGCTTGTTCCCAACGACAGCCTCCCCATACCCGAGGCGGAGCGCAAAAGCGCCATAGCCGAACGTATCGACTCGCTCACGGGCCTCTATCGACCCAGCGAGTTTATGCGGCGCGCCAACGCATTTCTCGAGGCAAGGCGCAACGGCACCTGGTGCATCGCCACAGTCGACATGGGCCACATGCGCCTGTTTAATGAATGGCACGGCCAGGCCGAGGGCGACCGCGTACTCGCCGATGTGGGCACGGTCCTCAAGGACATCGAGAATGCCGATATGGGCGTCGCAGGGTACTGGGGCCAAGATGACTTTTGTGTACTCATCCCCTTTAAGCACATCACCGTCCATCAAATCTACAACCGCGTTCGCGAGGCCGTAGCCAGACATGATGACGGCGTAGGTTTTTGGCCGTCCATGGGCGTTTACCCCATCGACTCCAATGAGGAAATCACCATCGATGCGCAGGCAAAGGCCATGTTAACCAATCGACGCGCAAAAAACGACTTTAAGGAGCGCATTGCTATTTTCCGCCCCGCGGAGTACGAGCGCGAAGTCGCGTTCCACCGCACGCTGACCGAATTCCAGTACGCGCTGTCAAATGGTCGCATCACGTACTATCTTCAGCCCCAGGTCGATATGGAAACCGGCGAGATTATTGGCGCCGAAGCACTCACCCGCTGGATTGACAAGGACGGCTCTCTCATTTCGCCCGCAACGTTTATCCCCGCACTCGAGGAAAGCGGCTTTGTAGTGACGCTCGACAAGTACATTTGGCAGGGTGTCGCCATATGGCTTCGCGAGCGTCTCGATCGCCGTCTTCGCGTGGTTCCGGTCTCGCTTAATGTGTCGCGCGTGGATATCCTTGCCTGCGACGTTGCCGAACATATGGGGGCGCTCGCCGCCCAATACAACCTACCGCCCGAGCTCATGCGTATCGAGATCACCGAGACGGCTTATACGGGAGAATCCGAGGCCGTGGATAAGCTGACCGCAGATCTGCACACCCGCGGCTTCTCGACCTATATGGACGATTTTGGCACCGGTCAGTCCACGCTCGCGATGCTCAAGAACGTCAACGTCGACGTCATCAAGCTCGACCGCGCCTTTGTACCCACCGACCGCGATCAAGGCCGCAGCACGCAAATCATTTCATCGATGCTCGAAATGGCGCAGTCGCTCCATCTGCCCGTCGAGGTCGAAGGCGTCGAGACAAATGAGCAGGCGAACATGCTACGACAAATGGGCGCCCGCTACGCTCAGGGCTTCCTCTACTACCGCCCCATGCCGGCGAAGGATTTTGAGGCATTGCTCGATGGTGGCAATAACAACTGATACGCTCGCGCGCAAAACGCCACCGCCGAAGGGGGAATTTGCCTCCATTAGCTGACTTATATCCCCAATTCAAACCGAATTGGGGATATGATACAAACCATTGTTCCGCCCAAGGAGGTTATCCATCATGAACGAGTCATATCGCCTGGGTGAGCAATTGATTATTGCCTATCTCCAACGACTTGCGAATGGCATCTCGACCGCCGAACTCGATGTTGCCGCGCTGCCTGCTGAGCTACGCGCCGTTGGTGAGCAACTGCAAAAGACGCATGCCATCCTGCAACAAGAGCGCCGGCTGCTTGAGCGCAACGCCTATATCGATCCGCTCACCAACTTGGGCAACCGCAGCGGACTCGACCGTCACGTCGAGCAACTCTGGCGCAAAGGCGACCCCTTCACCTGCGCCTATATTGACATCGACCATCTCAAGCATTGCAATGATAGGTTTGGCCACGCCGAAGGCAATCGCTATATTCTGAGCATCTGCCGCACGCTCTCCGAAACCATGGAGCACGATGAGATGCTGTTCCGTATCGGTGGAGACGAGTTTGTGCTTATCTCGCTCTCCGCAAACGAGACTGAACTCGAGCAGCGCTTGGAGCAGGTACGTGCCGGGCTGATCGAGGCGAGCTCAGATGGCAAGGCGCCCATGATCGCCAGCTTTAGCTTTGGCTGCTCGCGCGTCGATCCACTTGCCGGCGACACGCGTCGCCAGATGACGATGGATGCCGATCGCAAGATGTATCGCTATAAGCTTATGCATCGTGTACAGCAACCGAAAGACAATGACGCGCCGCAACGCCCAATCGCCGACCAGCTTCCCTGTAACGACCGAGTGTTCCAAGCGATCTCCATGAGCTCCGAGACGCGCTATCCCTTTATCCTCAATCTCGATACGGGCGAATCGCAATGGTCGGTTAACGCCGTGCGCGATTTTGACCTGCCCTCCCAGCACCCTTTTAACTCACTCGACATGTGGCTCGCCCGCGTTCATCCCGAGGACCGCGACAACGTACGCGCCGAGCTCGACATGGTGATAAACGGCACGTGGCACTTCCACTACATGCAGTATCGCGTAATGGATGCCACCGGAGCATACGCGCTTTGCGACTGCACGGGCTACCGCTTGGACGGCACCGATACCGAGCCCAGCATGTATGTGGGCATTATCATCAACCGAAGCCTAGCGGATACGACCGACTCGGTAACGGGCCTGGGCGATGTCCACGCGCTGGTCAACGCTATTGGAGAGATGCGCCGCGTGCCGCACGAGGCAGGCTTTATTGCCATTAAGGTCGACGATATCGCCGAGGTCAATGCCCGCTTTGGATTCGATGCAGGCGACCGCGTGCTCGCCGAAAGCGCCGCCTGCCTCATGGATTGTTCGCGCGGCAAGGGCCGCCTGTTCCGCTCGACGGGGCCAACGTTCGTGGCGCTTTTCGATGAGCTCGGCCCCGAGGCAATCGATGAGATCGCAAGCGACATCGAACGGTTCCTGGGTTCTCCCGTGCTCATCGGCTCGCTTGAATATCAGCCACCCATTCGTGTGGCCACGCTTCATCTGGACGCTGTCGATCGACAGCCCGTTTCCATTTTGAACGAGCTCAAAGCGTTGCTTAAAGAGGCACCGCAAGTACCAGGCACCAAGCTGGACTAGCGACGTGGGGCGCATGATAGTTAATTTCCGATCTCAGGCGAACACATTGGGCAAATAGGTCGTACCCGCAGTTAGCCGAACGCCCCCCGCAGTCTCTCCAGAGCCCGGGGGCACCGTTATCCCAGTTGAAAGAATGGCGGAGATGCGGTTCGATGAGTCCGGTGGCCATACTCCGTCCACCGCCCGAGGTAGTGTCGAGAAAGTTGGTGTAGCGCCCGATCCGAAGCGAGTCGGCCCGGCGTCCTGGAACCTGGAACACGGTTGATATCCTATGCCGCCTCGACCCTGTCCGCAAGCTCGAGACCGGACTCGAGCATCTTCCTGGCCTCCGCCTCAAGCCGCGCCCAATCGACGTGACCGTCGATTCCCCGAGTGCGACCGTCGTCGTAGAGCTCGTTCATCCTCACCTCCGAGAAGTACCGGGACTCCTGCCATATCTCGTCCTGCTCGCACATGACCGCGCCCGCGAGCCGCACCAGCGACCCTGTGGAGGGGAACACCTGCACGACGCGCGACCTGCGCTTTATCTCCCGGTTGGTCCTCTCCTGCACGTTGTTGGTGCGCAGGCGCTTCCAGTGGGTCGGCGGAAAGTCGAGGTAGGCCAGCGCGTCGGGCTCGGCCTCCTCCAGCACCGCCGCCGCCCTCGGGCAGCACCCCGCCAGCATGTCGCACGCCGCGTGGTACATGGCCGTCACGGTGGCGGCGTCGCGCCCGCGGAACACCTGCGACACGATCCCGCCCACGCGGCGCCTGAGCTGCCAGGAGCCGGCCTCGCGCATGCAGTCGCGCATGAGGTGGACCGCGCAGCGCTGCCACGCGGCGCCCTGGAAGACCTCGCCGAGCGCCCGGACGAGCCCCGGGTGGGCGTCCGAGACGACGAGCCGCACGCCCGCCGCCCCGCGCGAGCGGATGGCCCGCAGGAAGGCGAGCCACGAGTCGTAGGACTCGGTGTCGACCACGTCGACGCCCAGGACGCGCCTCCAGCCGCCCGCATCGCAGCCGATGGCGGTGACCACGGCGGTGGAGGCGACGCGCCCCTCGCGGCGGCACTTGACGTAGGTCGCGTCGAGCCAGACGTAGGGCACCGGCGAGCCGCCGAGCGGCCTTCCGCACAGGTCCTCGATGTCTGCGTCCAGGCTCGAGGCGATTGCGCTCACCTGGTCCTTCGAGAGCCTGGAGACACCCATCTTCTCGGCCACCCTCTGCACCTTGCGGGTGCTCGTGCCCGTGGCGTACATCTCGGCGACGGCGGCAACGAGGGCGCGGTCGACGCGCTGGTAGCGCTCGAGCACGTCCTCCGGGAAGAAGCTGCCGGAGCGCAGTTTGGGGA
>ENA-OZFH01000255-OZFH01000255.1-human-gut-metagenome-genome-assembly--contig:-NODE-255-length-23101-cov-5.319969_pt1 | contig 23101 bp, 7 predicted proteins | sample MGYA00245073_ERZ653619 | MGnify/ENA primary metagenome ERZ653619 (study PRJEB26926, sample SAMN06165178) | human gut metagenome | biome: ENVO:00009003; feature: ENVO:2100002; material: ENVO:00002003...
CGGTCTCGTGGGCTCGGAGATGTGTATAAGAGACAGGTTAATGAGCAGGTCAATGTCGCCCATTAGGCGGCACTCCGGCACCGGGTACAGCTCTTTTAAGATCGCGCCCTTAAAAAATACATGGGGGATGCCGGCGTCGCTGAGAACGCGGTACACCCGCTCTACACCCTGCTTTTGGTGCTCGTACAGGAACACGCTGCTAAAGAAGTGCTCGCTGAGTGCCAGTCGGCAGTCCTCCGGGATCACCTCGGTATTGGGTGCTTTGTTGCACACTGCGTACACCACAGCGATCAGATTATGCGCCTTGGCAATGCCGCACAGCTTGCGATAATCCATATCCGGGCGCAAGGTTACCGGCTCGTCCCGCAAAAAGGCGGCGGTCAGTTCAATTAAATAGGCAGTTTCAGCACACATGGATTCCATCGTTAAATAATGTTGTTTTGGTCCAGAAAATCGTGGGCGGCAATGAGAATACTCTTGTCATTGTCAAACCGCAGCAGCGACAGCGCCCGGTCATAGGTGAGCCAAATGTAGTCCTCAATTTCTTCCTTTTGCATGTGGATCACCGTGCTCGGGGTGGTGGCGGCAAAGATGGTTACCGTCTTTTCAACCCGATCCCGAATCCGATATTTGGACAGGCAGGAGAACCCCTCAATCAGCTTAACCCGCAAGCCCGTTTCCTCCTGTACCTCCCGTAGGGCGGTCTGCTCCTTGGTCTCGCCCCTTTCAATATGCCCTTTGGGGAAGCCCCAGTGGGCGGAGCGCTTGTTCTTGATCAGCAGGTAGCGCACCTCCCCCTTAATATCATGGAAGATGACCGCGCCGCAGCTGCTCTCGTAAAGGCATTCCAGCCGGTAGCCGGGAAAGTCCCGCTCCGGGTCCAGATATTCCAAAATGTCGTTGACAATGAATCGTGTGCTCTTGGGCGCCACAATCCAAATGGATTTCTTTTCTTTTTTGTTTCGGAGGACGGCTATCACACGCCCGTCAAAGTTACGCACAGGGTGGTGGATGCCCATAATGTAGGCAGTCTGGTCCTTTTCACCGTATACTGTGCCGTAGTTCAGCGGATACCGATAGCCCGTACCGTCCGTAGAGCCAATAGGCATAACGACCTTGACTCTGGCGTATTTACCGAGCAATTTGTATTCACCACCGAGATAAAAGTTACTATGCACTTATTATATATAAATTGCAAAAGCAATACAAGGCTTTCGCAAAGAAAATTCAAAAAGCCGTAAAACTTGGCGAAAAAAAAGCAGCCCTCCGGGGCAGGTGAGAGCCTGCACCCAAAGGGCGTTCTATATTATATACATTATATACAGGAGCCTGTCCGGCGGCGGGTAACAAAAATGGCGTACCCGAAGGTACGCCATTTTCATTTAGGAATGGGGGATTAACCACCCAGCTGCTGAAGCAGGTTACACAGTTCGCCGATTACTTTGTCGGTGTCGCCTTTCAGCATATTCAGCACGGTGCCTACCACATCGGTAATGGAGCTGTTGTCAGATCCACCGATCAGGGAGCCTACCAAGCTGGCTACTGTGTTGTAGTTATCCTTGTAGTTGACAACTTCAACCAGGTACCGCAGCACGGCAATCAAAGTCTCAGAGGCGTCGCCCTTTACAAACACGCGCGTGCCGTAAGTGGCAGCCTGAGAAGCATCGGTCATCACCTTGCCGTGGCTTGCCAGCTGGAACCAGTCAATATCCATCAGTTCCAGACCCAGGGGTTTACCCTTGATCTTGATCATGCCAAGCACCTGATTCAGCAGGGGAACAATGTTGTCCACGCCGATGATGGGCTTCAGCATAGCGGTCAGATCGTACAGGTCAATGTTCAGATCCAACTTCAGGCCAACCTTAGCCAGTAAGCCATTCAGATCCACTTTGAAGGCCTTGAATACCTGAGTCAGTACGGTGTTCACATTTACGATGGGCTTCAAAGCATCCAGCAGAGCGGAAACCGGTGTAAACAGGTTCTCGATCAGCTGCAGCAGGCCGTCGTTGGCAATGAACAGTGCCAGGTTGGGCAGCATGGACATCAGGGTCTGCAGCGGTGCATTCAGAATGTCCTCTACCTTATCCCACAGGGAGTTGACAATATCCAACAGGATGTTGTCATAGGCCTTGCTGATGTCCTCTCTGTACTGATACTGGGTCTTAATGTTGTAGCAGCCGAATGCCTCCAGCAGCGGAACGACCACGGAAGAGTAGCCGTTGGAGCCGGGGATATGAACGATGTTGAAGATGCCCAGAGAAGCATCATTCAGCAGTACATCCAATACGCCGTAGAACGGACGCATTACAGCAGCCAGTGCATTAAAGAAGCTATCCTTATCCTTTACGCCCCACTTAAGAGCGGAGGTGTTGACCTTGGACCAGGAGGAGGCGGAGCCGATTACGGCAGCCGCATTCGCGTAGGTCTTGCCATAGGACTCATCGGTGAGCAGTTTGGCAACGGTCTTGGTAGAATAGTCAATGCCGGTCTGGGACAGCAGGGCGGTCAGGTTGGTGGAGTCGTTGATCTTCACACCGTCCAGTGCCTTGCCGATGCCGGTGATCATGCCATTGATGGTGCTGTCCTTAAAGGCAGCGCCAGCGATCAGCTTGTTCAGATCAGCCAAGCTACCGATCAGGCCATCCAGCATAGGCGGAATGTTCTTCAAGAATTCTTGATCCACAGTGGAGGGATAAGAGAACTTGTAGTCCTTGGTCTGGTATTCGCTGTAATTCCAGAACGCGTTGGTGGGATTCTCCTGGAGCAGATAGAACAGCGCACGGATGATCTGGTCTGCGGAGGAGGTGCCGATCTGGTCAAGTACCGCGTTGATGATGGACTTGTAATCCTTGATCGCGTCGATACCGCCCAAAATGGACTTCAAACCGCTGATGTTCTTGGTCAGCAGGTTGGCTACATAGCGGAGCACGGCGATCAGCGTTTCGCCCTGGTTTGCAGTAACGTGCTTTCTATTATAATAGCCTTCGCTGTTCTTTGCAGCGCTCTTGACCGTGCTGACTGTGCCGTGGCTTGCCAGGGCGCCCCAGTCGATCTTGGGCAACTGAATGTTGATTTTCTTAGACTTGAGCAGCTTGTTCACCAGCGGAACGATGGCGTTTTGGATCTCGCACTTGTTCAGGTTGTTCAGATTCAGGTGAATGTTCACACCCAGTGCGTCCTTAACCAGGTCGTTCAGTGACTTGCCGGCCAGAGCCTTGACAATGACCTCAACATCATCTACGCCGTTCTTCTTCAGTACCGGAAGGAGAGATGTTACCGGCGACAGAAGATTGTTGACGAGCTGTGCCAGGCCATTATTATCAATGTAGTATGCCACATTGGGCAGTACTGCGGTGAGGGTATCGAACGGAGCGTCCAGTACCTTGTTCAGGAAGCCTACGATGGGATTCAACACATCCGTCAGTACGCTGTCGGTAGACTTCTTAATGTCTGCCTTGTACTGCTTATAGGTCTTCACGTTGGGGCACTCCAGTGCCTCCAGCAGCGGAACGATGGCACTTTCGTAACCATTGCCGCCATAGATGCTCAGGGACTTCACATCCTCGATCACTTTGTACAGGTTGATCTCCAGTACAGAGGTCTTGGAATACTTGTCAGAGCCTTTGATGCGAATGCGCAGTTTGCCATTCTTCAGCTGTACGGTGTCCTTAGAGGAACCGAAGTTCAGGTTCTTCACCAAATCGGTAAGGATCTGGCCAACGGCCAAGTCGTCGCCTGCCAGCAGCAGAGACAGTACGCCGTCCAGCGGACGCAGGATCGCAGCCAGGCCGTTTACAAAGCCCTGCTGTGCCTTTGCGGAGCCATCGGTGAAGCCCCAGTTGATGTTGCCCAGCTTCTTCCAGCTCTTGGCGTTTTTGATCGCCTTAGCTGCGGAGGAGTAGGTCTTGCCGTAGCTGCCGTCCGTCAGGAGCTTCGCTACGCCCTTCTTGCTCACATCAATGCCGGCATAGCCCAGGTAATCCTTGTAAGGATCAATGGCGCCGTACAGTGCGGAAGCCAGCTTGGTCAGGTTGGCGTTGGTGAAGATCAGGGAGCTAACCAGGTCTTTCAGGTTATCCTGCTTCACCACATCCAGGCCGGCCAGCAGGCCGATCACGGAGGTGACCATGGTGTCCAGATCGCCAACAGCGTCGCTGGCGTCCTGCGCGGTCACACCGGCGGGATAATAGAAGCCGGTGGTCTTTTCCTGTACATACTGGAGGAAGGTCCAGTAAGCAGTGGTGGGATCCGTGGTCTTGGCGATCACAGCGTTGATGATGTTCAGCAGATCCTTCTTGGTCAGGCGGCTGATCATATCCAGCACTTGGCTCATGGAAGGATTGTTGATCACGACTTTCAGCAAATCAATGATCTGGCGAATTTGCAGTACATCGACCACCAGGGTGATCAGGTACTTCAGAACAGCCTCTGCATTCTTGCAGTTTGCAATGTCCTTAAACAGGGTGGTGGGCAGCTTAAAGCCAAAGTTAGCCAGCTGGCTGTTTACAGCGTTGATCACGGTCACATCGTTGATGCCCAAGCCAGCCTTGGTTGCGCTCTTCTTCAGCAGGCCGGTTACAAGAGCAATCGTCTGCTTATTCTGCGCGTTTTGATCCTTGTCGTCCGTATTGGTCTTAAAGATCAGGCCCAGTATCGCGGAGAACCATGCGTCGTTCTTTGCCATAGAGGGCATCAGGTTGGACACCTTTGCGCTCAGAATGGTGGATACGCCTTGAATCTCTCTGTACAGCGGACGAATAGCGGCAGTCGCCACATTGTTCAGGTCCTTGTTCATCACAATGGACAGGCCCTTAAGCAGGTTGGTCAGCACGGAGACAGGCTTGCTGTAGAAGCCGTCCAGCAGCTTGCTGATGGGGGTGATGATGGCCAGTAGGCCGGTTGCGCCGTCCTTTACGCTGCCCTTTGCATACACGCCCAGGCTAAAGCCCTGTGCTTTTTCCAGATCCTTAAAGATGGGGTACAGTACACCGTCATAGTAACCGGCATCCTTGGTCAGCACGCCGATCAGATCGGTGATGATGCCCAGGCTCTCGCCGAAGTTCTGGAAGAACTTGGTGTTGTTGCCTGCGCGGAAGCCCCAGTTGATCTTAATGTTGGTGGCGCCGGTCCAGCCGCTGGTGCTCTTGTCCAAGCGAATGGCGTTGTGCCAGGTAGGCAGGCTTGCCAGCTTCTTGGCGGCGGACTTGTTGGTCAGGTGATTGCTCACTGCGTGGGGAGAAATCAAGCCCTTCAGCGCAGCAGCCAAAATGTTGTAGTGGTAAGCACCGGTCTTGCTGGTGTAGTACACCGGCTTGCCGGCCTTATCCTTCTTCTTGTACAGCTTCTGGTTGCCGTCGTAGAAAACATTCAGACCCAGAGCGTCCTCATTCACCAGATAGTAATCAATTACATTCTCCAGTGCAACATACATCTGAACCACCAGATTGGTCAGATGCTCCTCAGTGTAAACCTTCTTGTCTGAGGTATCGGTGGACTTCTTGTCCCCGTCGTTCAGGAAGTTTAAGGTCTTATTGAGCATCTTCAGCATCGGGTTGGTGTTGTCGCTGCCCAGGATGTAAGAACCAAGGCTTACCAGACCGCACAGGATGCCGGGGGTGGTGTTCAGGTTGAAGTTGTTCAGTGTGGAGTTCTCCAGCACCTTGGACAGTGCGGAGTCCAGATTGGACAGCAGAGAAGCGCCGCTCTTACTGGAGGTCTTGGGTACCTTTGCCCACTTGGGCTGGGTCTCGATCTTTGCCATCTTGCCGTTCACTTTCGGGAAGCTCACGTCGATGGTGTTCTTGGTCTTGGTGTCCATGGCCTGGATCACATTCACCAGCTGACCGATGTTAGACAGCAGGAAGTAAGCACTTTCGGTGCTCAGACCCACGAAGTTGGAATCCTTGTTATACACGCCCATTACGAAAGAGGCCTTGTCGTTGTACTTCAGCTGGAATACACCGTTGAGTACATCGCTGATGGTGCTCTTTTCGCCCAGACCGCCCATAGCGCGGATCAGACCGGTGATGATGGGCAGGTTGGTGGTGATCTTGTTGTCGGTGGCGGTCACATCATTGAGCAGGTCAATGATGGCGTTGAACCAGTCGTTTACAAAGATGTTTACAAAGCAGTCCAGAATCTTGGCCGGCTTGCCGCCGTCTGCCAGGTTCTTAAAGTTAACCAAAGACTGGTTGTAGAAGAACGCTTTGTCGCCAACGGTATCGCTCTTAATCTTATAATCGCTATAAGACCAGTCGGAAGCCTTCTTGGTGTTGTCAGCGCTCTTTACATCATATTTTTTAATGAAGTTCTCGCCCATAATGTCCAGAATTTTGGGCAGGGCAACGAAGAGGTTGTTGACGCCGTGGTTGTAAACGGTGCCCTCTTCCTTGGTCATGGCGCCACTCTTGGCGTCTTTTTCACCATAGGCAGCCACATACTGATCCACAGCAGCGGTGAAGAAGGTGGCCAGCTCGGACACAGCCTCATTCACGGCAGTGGCAGCGTCGCCGGTGAGCTTCAGTGCATCGGCAATGCCGGATGCCTTGGCACCCTGCAGCGCCTTATCGGCTGCATAGATGTTCAGGATCACCGGGGTCTTGGTGTCATCGTACTTGCCGGTGGTGGGGTCACCATACACCTGGCTGACGATCACATCTTTGCCGTCGGCATCCTTGCCATACTCAACACCGCTGATGTTGTAGTATGTAAAGTCATAGTTGGTGTCGCCGATCAGCCAGTGCATCAGGGTGGGCAGAACCTCGTTCAAATCCCAGCTCAGGCCGCCGCCCAAACCGACGGGGCTGCCAACGCTCTGGCCGTATTGATCCATCAGACCGCTCAGCAAACCGCCCAGGAAACCATTAAAGGGATCACCCTCCTGGTTGAATACCATGGGGATCAGCACTTCGTCAATCACAACGGTCAAAACAGGCAGCAACTGCATAATGGTTTCAACCGGGTGCTCGTACAGGTTCATCCATATATCGGTGAGCGCACCCTTCAGGTCAACCTTGGACTCTACCAGTTTGTAGACCACTTCGTTCATAACCGCATTACCGGTGAGGTGCAAGCCTGCGATGGTTACGCCTTCCTGATCCTCAGGATCCAGCAGTACCATGTACTGATTGATGGCGTTGTTTACAGCAGCAACAGCAAAGGAATCCTTAAAGCCGTATTTCGCGAAAGAATACTTTCTGCAAGAATTAGAGATAACCTTGGCGTCGGTAATCTCAAAGTAGAAATCAACGGCCTCGTCAACGCTCTCTTTCAGTTCACCACTGTAGAAGGTCTTTAACAGATCTTGGTTGATGGTGGCGATCACTTCTTCGGGGGACATGCCGCCGACAGTTCTGTTCTCCATCAACGCTCTGCGGTAAATACCCTCGGTACGCGTATCCAGATCCTCACTGCTCCAGTAAGTGGCCATTGCCGGCTTGGTTACAGGAGCGATGCCCTTGTCTGCATAGTCGCCGTTCAGGTAAGCCTGGAAGGTGTCACGGCTGGAACCGATTTTTGCGTTGCCGTCGGGCACATTCTTGTTCATGTCCGCACGCAGGGCAGCTACGGTAGCGTCATCCAGCTGCGCAGCATAGTACTCGCTAACAAAGGCGTCATCGCCGTTGTTGGCCAGTACGGCAGCACCGATCTTGCAAGCGGCTGCCAGTGCAGCATCGTCATCCTTGATGGTGTTGTAGTCCTTTTTGGCCAGCTTGCACAGATAAGCCTTGGCGGCCTCTGCCAGTTCACTGCTTGCCTTGTCGGACTGATACTGGAGCAACACATACCAAATCGCTTCGCTCATGGTGCTGACTTTCTTCTTGCTGCCGGCTTCTTCGAAGTAGGCGGTGAAGGTGCCAAAGCACTTAGCTACATCCTTGAAATCGTCCAGAGCAATCAAGTCGTCTACTTTGTACGATTTGTCTTTGTAGGTAACGGTAGCTTTCTGGATGTCTTCCAGGGTGTCCAGGCTGCCTTCAGCAGTACCCAGCACCTCGAGCACTTTGTTCAGTGCGTCATAGGCAGCGCTCAGGTCTTCCTGCTGCTTAGCCTGTTTCTCGGGGAACTGCTCCAGCAGGGCGGACAGATCGCTCAGCGTGTCCTCGCACCATTTGGCCAGTTCTGCGTCGCTGGACGAAATGTTGTTGACGCAAAAAGAAAACAGCTGATAAAAGCTCATCTTTGCATCTTTCTCGTCCAGGTAGGCATACGCCACATCGGAATACCCTTTCCGGTAACCGTCAATGATGTCTGCCTTATTCATGGGGCTGCTCAAAAGATTAAGCAGCGTGGGAGACACACCCATGATCAGATCACTGATCGAGGTGGTGTCGGTGACGGTCATCCCCAACTTCTCCTCAAGCGCCTTTTTGATATTCGGCTGATTGAGCAGTGCCGGAACGTAGGTGTCTACCAGTTCCGTCAGTGCGTCAAAGGTGGAATCGGCACTTGTGGAGTTCTTCCAGATGCCCTTGTCTTTGTCCGCTGCAAATGCAGTGAACCCGACAGAGCAGGTGGTGACCATCATTACTACAGCCAAAAATAGGCTGAGTAACTTTTTGCCCGTCTTCATAATTCATCTCTCCTTCTGATATGTTGACGAACTTGTCGTTTTGGATTCGCCTGGGCAGCGCGCCCTTTTAGCGGAGGATGTGCTTACAAGTTGCGTTAACAATTTGTTCACAATTCCTCTGCTAAAAGGGCGCAGGATACCCACGCGTACAACAAATACAGTATATTTATACCAAATATAGAACGGCAAGTCAATAGGTTTCCGAAAACTTTTTAACAAAATGTGAACGGGTGGGCAAAATTTCCCGATTTATAGCGAAATTCCGGCGCAATATTTTTTTTTGCGTACTTATATATCAAGCCATGTTTGGCCCGGCCGACGGATCTGCGCTGCATTCTTATCTTGGATTTGTGTGGAGGATCAGGGCGCATTTATCGTTATTGCTGCATTCGACAACTGCTGACAGAAATTCCACCGGTTTTGGAGGAAAAATTGTGGAAAATCCTGTGGAACTTGTGAAAGTTTCCCGCCGTTACGCCAAAAAATCGATGGTGTAAAGGGGCACGCCTTTGCGTGTGAAAATCTCGCGTAAAGCATATAACCTTTACAAGTCGAAACTTGCAAAATAATGGACATTGTCTTTTAACTAAGCAATAAAATATGAACAAATTGTTAATTTCGTGTAAATTAAATTTGTCCGTTCGCACAAAAAACGACCGCTCAAATTGTGCAACATTCCGAAAATCAGAAAAATCACGGCTCTTTATTGATTTTTGGTGACCATCGTGTTTTAATAAGAATGCGATAAATGTGTTTCTATGCGCATTTTCATAATGTATGGCGTCCGGCTGCAATGCCTTCATCCTGAATATCGGATTGCCCGATGGTCAGAGGATGGGACGGCGCGTACACGCAACCATTTATTCGTAAGAATTACAAATTACTATGGAGGTAAAAATTAGTGAAAGCTAAAAAGTTTTCCCGCAAGTTGCTTGCGCTCTTTTTGGCGGTCTTGATGGCGATGAGCTGTTTCTCCGGTGCTATGGTCGCTTCCGCGGCTAATGCTTCGGCAAACACGAAGTACCATGACCAGGACTTGGACTTCAACTCACTGGGTTGGCCCATCCTTAATGATGAGCAGGCCTGCACAGCCCTTTTGGACTTTGTGGATCTGACTCTTGCTCAGGCAAACATCGCACCGATGAATATCGACCTGAGCATTCTTGGTAGCATCTCCATCAAACTGGGCAGCGTGGATGAGGTACTTGAAACTGTTCAAAATCTGGACAAATTCCTGAACGACAAGTCCGGACTGCTTCTGGTGGCCGGCGATGCCCGCTATGTAGATTTGAGCGCAGTTAACGGAATGTCCCGCAGCGCAACTTCCTCTACCGATATTGTACGCGGTATTGTGAAGCTGGTTCGGAACATTTCTTCCGACGGGGGTCCTGAAGGCGCCAACGGCAATATCGTAAAGAAATTGCTGCGCGGCGAACTCAAATTGGGTGTCGTCAGCAGCTTCTTGGATGTTTACAAGACCCTCGGCGACCTGATCGGTATGTCCAGCGGCTACCAGAGCAATATGGTATATAATATTGTTCAGCAGCTGGTTCTGGAGAATACCGGTTGGTTTACTGCAGAGGAGAAGGCGCAGATCCGGGACAATCCCAGTCTGGAGACCAGCAAGCTGGATTCCATCCTGCTTGATAAGCTCTCCACCCAGTTGCTCAGCAACATTACCGCACAGATTACATACGCCGACGGTACCAATTCTCGAGACAGATACGCACAGTATCTGGAGAAGGGTTCCGCACCGTATATTGACACGACCAACCTGCATTATGTAACGCAGGAGGATCATGACAAGAACGGCGAGGCCATCGGTAATGTATATCTGTTCCGTTATCAGGATCAGAAGCTGGTGCTGAAGCCCACAGATACGCTGTTTGACTTTGGCTTCCAAGCCTTTGAGATGGCGTGGAACACCGCCTTGAAGGATACGCTGGGCCAGTTGAATTCCGGTGTGGGCGGTTACGACTACAATTACTATATGTGGTACACCGGTGCCACGACCCACAACACGGCTTGGGACTACAGCAATGTAGCCAACAACTACGGCGCTGCCGATGTGCAGGCTTGGGCCGCTTATGAGTGCCAAAAGGCTGCAAAGGACCTGAAGCCCGGCCAGACCCTTGGCGAAGAGTACAAGGATGCGGCTTCCTATCTGGCTTACATCAAGGCGGATCTGGAGAAGTACAACAGCCGTGACCTGGTGAAGGCTCCTACCTACACCTGGAGAGATATTGACTCCACCACCCTGTTCAACAAACTGCGTTTCAGCCCCATGTCTGTTTACTACTTTAAACAGGCAACCGGCCCCCTGAACTGCAGCTTTGCTGAGACCGGTATGAAGAACATTGAGGCATTCATGGCAAATGATTACAGCAGCTACAGCTCCATGCTGGCAGCGCTGAATGATTTCCTGGTTGCCGCAGTAAAGGACTTCCTGCCGAGCTATGATGCCAGCGGTCTGACGAAGGTAAATTCCGAGGATCCCGGCAATGTAGCGCAGACCCTGGTTGGCAATATGCTGAAGGTGCTGCAGTTCATCTGTGATCAAACGGATGCGAACATTCTTGGCGCTTTCTATCATGAGAACGGCGAGGGCACTGCTCTGACCGAGGCCAATCTGGAGAGCGCGATGATTCCGTTTGCAATTTCTGCACTGCGGAATATCCCCGACTTCAAGAAGGGCATCCACAATGAGGACCTGGACGCTTGCGACGATGCAGAGGGCGTAGCTGCTCTGGCGTTGCAGCTGTATCTGGGCTATGTGCTGCCGGATCACGACTACTCTTCTCTGGTGCAGAAGGGCGCAGACGGTAAGTACGATGTAACCATTGACAATCTGCTGCTGATGGCTCGTGATGCTGTGGGCTATGTAATGAGCCCCTATATTATCATGCACGACAAGGACGGCAACCTGTGGAATCCGGAGACCGCTACTCTGAATGACGGCGTTTCTCTGTTTGATCTGCTGAATTCCGTTGTTGTTTACTATGCCGGCACCGACACCTTTAAGGACGGCGAGCATGGCAAGGGTATTGCCAATCTTCTGGGCGTTTGCGACACCAAAGGCAATTGCCTGGTGAAGCTGTCCAACTCCCTGTGGGAGAACATCAATGTGATCGCCAACAAGCTGCTGCCTGTTGCAGGCGTGCTGCAGTATGGCGATTCTGCAAAGAAAGGCGCTTTGAATTCCGAAGAGCTGATCTACACCGATGTGATCCAGGGTATGCTGAATATTGGTGTGGCAGATGCGAACGGCCAGTATGGCGTAACCGGGTTTGTAACCCGTCTGCTGACCATGGTTTCCGCACCGCCCATCAAGAGCGAAGGCATTATCCGCACCGTTTACAATGTATTGGCTGATCTGGTGAACGTTGTATTCGGCGGCCGCTACGGCACAGCCCGTAATGTGGTTCCCGCTGCTGCGACCAACGATCATCCCTTCGACGATCTGCTGCAGAAGGATACCTTTGCCGGTACTTCCAGCAACAGCAGTTACGGCGTACTAGGTACCCTGGTATACAATGTGTATGAAGCCAGCGGCGGTGTAAAAGGCGACAGCGGCAAGACCGATACGATCCTGCCCGGCGCTATGTACACCGTACAGGCTGTGAACAGCCTGATCGGCGGCCTGATCACCACTTTGGCGGATCATAACATGAAGCTGGCTTCCGCTCGTGTGGCAGACAGCAACTTGACCCTCAGCTATGGCGGTGACACCACCACCACAACGCTGACGGTTACCAATAACTGCTACGGTCTGAACCGTGCAGTGAAGAACGCCGAGGGTAACTTCGTTGCTCGTGGCCGTTACAACATTGAGATCACGAATGTGGCCTCCGATAACAGTGCTTGCACCGTAGACTTCTCCAGCAAGACAGTTGTTCCTGAGAAGTCCGCTTCCTTCACTGTTACCAACGGCGGTTTTGATGCAGATACTGTAGTAACTTACACCGTTACTTACAACATTATCGACACCAACACCAACCAGGCCCTCTACACCGGGCTGACCTGCAAGACTTATCAGTTTGTGACTCCGGGGAAGAACTGGTCCGATTCTGTGTATCCGGGCGGTTCTCAGGACGGCAGATTCTCCAATGGTTCTTCCGGTCAGACCGCCGATGGCCAGGCTACCGTGAACAACACCGGTTACTTTGGTAACCCTTACGCGAACCAGAAGCCGTTCCGTGTAAGCTATCCTACCGATATTGTTCTGGCAAGCTCTAACCTGGATGCAGTGAAGAACTACAAGATTCGTCTTGGCTATGACCGTACCCTTCCCGGTTCTCCCGACAAGACTTTGGACGGCGTTTTTGCTTACAGCACCGATTCTGTTAAGGATTCCTTTAACAACAAGACCGTAACTGTAAACAATTCCAACATGATGGCCGCGTTTGATAAGGTCACCGGTGATGTGCTGAACTACGAAAAGGTAGACTACACCACCGATGGCGGTCAGACTTGGGTCAAGGGTGTTGCCGCAAATCAGGTTCCCTCCAACGGCGTATCTCGTGTGAACCACGCTTACACGCTGAGCGAGCTGAACGGCGGCGGCGCACTGGCTGCAGCTGTTAAGGATAGCAACGGTTATTACACCGCTGTTTATCTGAAGAGCGGCTCTGGCGACTTCGCTTACAGCAACTTGCTGGGCAAGGTTTCCGGTGCAACCGGCATTGACGGTCTGTACATCCAGACTGGTTCCGTGACTCTGTCTAAGGACAGCTCCTCTTCCCTGGATCTGTTCAAGTATGATGGTTCTACGGATATTTCTCAGGTATCCAAGAAAGAAGTGAAGTTGAGCTTCTACTGCGGCAACCACCCGGCAACCGGTAGCTTGAAAGTGACCGTTGCTGACGATGGTAACCGTGGCCAGTTCAATAGTGCGTACGATTCTTTGAATAACTACATTAAGAACTACAGACCTTCTGACTTTAAGGATTACGATAAGGCCAGCGGCTCTTCTGCAACCTATGATGCGGCAACCGCTGCTTTGGCTGCCGGCTTTGAGGCCCGCCAGTCTCCGCTGAATCTGTCCACTGCCGGCACTCTGTCCAGTGCGTTCGCTAAGACGCCTGTTACCTCTGAGGTGAAGACCGTGATCGGCGAGCCTGCAACCAAGCCCGTAACTTCCTTGGATCAGCTGCCTGCAGCTCTGGCTGCTTATGCAACGACTGACGGCACTTATTACTATGCTGACAGCGCTATGAGCCAGCTTTATTACACCACGGAGGCTCTGACCGATGCTGATGTAACCGGTGCGACTTCCACCAATGTTGGTGGTCAGGCTTACACCACGGCTACCGATCCCACCGGCCAGACTGTTGTGAAGAGCGGTTCTTCCTGGTACTTCCTGAACGCCCAGGCTTATGCCACCGCATGGGATACCACCTCTTATGAGGCTGCTCCCTATGCGATCAACGGTGCTGAAAAGGAAGGCACCTTCAATCAGGCGAAGTTCGTTTACTACAATGCCAATGGCGTTGCCGTGAGCAAGGACTTCACTGTGAAGCACATGGTGACCGAGAAGTCCATTGTCAACAATGGTAGTGAGGAAACCCGTGCACTTGCCATGCAGGCAAGAGACAAGATGCGCTATGCTGTGGATCAGTGTGCGCAGATGCTGAGCGTTACCGTTGCCGGTCAGATCTTCACGGATGTTTCTTCCATTCGTGACGGTATGACGGACGCCAACTTCGATCTGCCCGAGTACCAGAAGATGGTATCCGTGGCGAAGGATGCTGAAAAGATGTACGCTGCAGATATTTACCTGAAGAGTGACGAGTCCAAGACGGTGCTTGCCACCTGCGCTTGGAACCAGATCGACCAGACCATTGCTGACCTGGCAAACACCAACGGTAATGACGCTGCGGATTATACCTATGCATTCTCCACCAGCACTTCTTCTCTGCTGATTGAAGAGGCAGTTCGTATGTTTAGCCTGTACATGGGCACTGTGACCGAGCGCGGCTATATCGGCGACAAGGTGGAGGCTGAGGTTTCTCACGCCAGCGGCAGCGCTTACAGCGCAATGACCACCACCTGGACAGATTCCGGTAAGGTCGATGCAGACGGCAACGCCATCAAGAATGCTGCAATCGCCACCACCGCGACTTCCGCGAAGTACGGTGCTGTTGAGGGCGGCAAGCTGGTTAACAAGGGCGAGAAGGTTTACACCGACGAGTCCTGGACCAACTATGTGAACGCACTGGCTGCTGCTGTAGATGTTGCGACCACCGGTAACGGCGACTACGCCCATAAGGACGCTGCCACCTATGTTCCGGCTGATAAGGACAACTACACCGCCAACCTGTCTGCTTGCTTCACCGCTTACAAGAACCTGGTAGATGCAGAGAACTCTCTTGAAGAGGGCACAACTGCTCCTTCTGAGGGCTTTGCTGTAACCGGTAAGGTGCTTGCTCTGGCGAACACCAGCGGTAAGGTTGCTGGTAATGCATTTACCGTTGTTGGCTGTGATGTGATCATCAATGGCGAGACTGTGGCTACCACCGGTCAGGATGGTACCTTTACCATTCCGTCTTTGGCTGCCGGTAAGTACACGGCAACGCTCAGCTACCAGTATGGCTATGACCGTAACATCACCATTGAGGTGAAGGACGGCAATGTGGATCTGGGCAGCTTTGGCATGGTTGCTTGTAACTTTAAGAAGGATGCATCGATCGATGCTTCCGACTTTAGTGCTTATAAGCGTGCAACCGGTAAGAAGAGTACTGACTCTGCTTATAATGCGGCTTGCGACTTCAACCATGACGGTAGCATTGATGCTACGGACTACAGCATTTATATGGCATTCTCCGGTAAAAACCTGAGCGACGCTATTTACGGCTAAATCCTAACTTAAAGTACCCGGGCGGTGCTTCGGCACCGCTTGGGTCACACTGATTTTGATTATGAAATTGAACAAACTGAAGAGAACACTTGCTGCTTTCTTATCGTTTGTATTGATTTTGACCTTAACCTCTATAACCCCGCTGGCTGCCCAGGGTACCTTGGGCACCGAGCAGCCCCACCTCTCCTGTACCTTTACGGACAGCGAGGGCCGGGCGGTAGACGGCAATGCACTGTCTGCCGGGGATTACACCGTATCCTTTACGCTTTCCGGTATGCAGTCCTTTGCCGTGATGCAGTACACCATGTCTTATGATGCGGCTGTGCTGACGGTCAACGGGCACAGTGATCTGCTGTCGGACAGATTGCCGGATCAGCTGCGGGGCCTTGGCGCCGCCGGTGTGCTGGTGCAGAATGGGACAATCAACTTTGGTTTTATCACCAGGGTGGACCAGACCGCCACCACCACCGCCATTGATGCGGCGGGTCAGCTCCTTTTGAAGTTGCAGGTCACCGTGACTACGGATGCGCCTGTGGACTTTGCAAAGATTGTGACCTTGGATACGGACCCGAACCAAACCTTCATTGAGGCAGATTATGCGGATTATGCCGATTATGGCACGGCTGACCAAGACTGCTATGCGCTGGTCACCGCCTTTGACGGCTATACCGCAACGCTGTATCCTATGACAGCGGATCTGTCACCGGCCACCGGCCATGCCGTTACCGGCAAGGTGCTGGCGCTGGCCAATACCAGCGGCAAGGTCGCCGGCAGTGCATTCACTGTCATCGGTTGTGATGTGCTGATCAATGGGGAAGTTGTGGCTACCACTGGCGCAGATGGCGTATTTACCATTCCGTCTTTGGCAGCCGGTACTTATACCGCTACGCTGAGCTACGCCTACGGCTACGACCGTGACATTAAGATCATGGTTGCTGACGGTGATGTGGATCTGGGCACCTACGGTATGGTTGTTTGTAACTTTAAGAAAGATGCGACCATTGATGCATCTGATTATAGTGCTTATAAGCGAGCAACCGGTAAGAGTAGTTCCGACGATGCTTACAATGCTGCATGTGACTTTAACCACGATGGCAACATAGATGCAACCGATTACAGCATCTATAAGGCGTTTACCGGTAAAAATCTAAACAATGACATTTATGCAAATGCATAAAATAGGGAGGATTTCATAGCATGCGCAAAAGCGTAAAGAAAGTGATTTCCGGTGTGCTGGCAGGTATGATGATCCTGACCGCTGCTCCGATTTCTGCTATGGCCGCAGATTATCAGTTGGGCGATGTAATTGCTGACTCTGATGTTTGTGCCCCCCAGACTTTGCAGCCGAAGATTGATGTAGTGTGGACCCCTTACACCGGTAAGGGCGGTGCATTCGTTAATGATGGCGATGAGAGCTGGGTAGCAGACGGTACCACCGTAAATGACCTGAGCAAGCACTCCGTTGAAGGTAAGACTGTTGAAGAATTGCCTTCTAACAGTAAGTACGGCAAATTTGGTTTTGTTGCTTGTACCTTCATTTTGAGAGATACCGCTGGTCAGTTCGGCGCAACCCAGTTTAAGTTTACTTGGGACAGCGCTTTGACCATTGGTAACCGTATGGGCAACACCGGCAGCTTTAAGACGACACCCGCATTCGAGGGTACCGGCGCCGAAACCCTGTATAATTCAAATTGGGAACCCTATATGACTGACGATGCTTCTGCTTTGAGCACCACCGATGCATATATTTCCTTTGGTAACCCGCTGGATGCTAACAACAACGATGCGGCTGTGACTCGTTGGGTTGGCGAGACTTCCAGCATTGGTGATCCTGATGCCGGTACCGTGATCGATGGTCTGTACATCTGCACCATTGGTTTCAAAGTAGAGGCCGGTACCACCATCAGTGATGACCTGCTGCACTTTGAGCGTGCTGAGTATTGTGGTATTCCTTACAATGCTTTCGGTACGGATGTTCCTTATATGTACACCCTGACCGGTAAGTCTTGGAGTGAAGGTACCCCTGTTGGTACCATCGAGTGCCCCATGAAGGCATCTGCTCCGGAGACCAAGTCTTACACCGTTAAGTATGTGACCGAGGATGGCAAGGACCTGGGCACCGAGACTGTGGAACAGGGCAAGAGCCCTGCTTCTGTACCGGCTCTGCCCACTAAGGATCCCGATGCTGCCGGCCACTACAGCTATGCTTGGGATACCGATCCCACCACAGCGACCATCTCCGCAGACACCATCTTCACTGCTAAGCTGACCACCACGCCGCATAATCCGCAGACTCTGGAAAGCAACATTGTGGATGCCACCTGCGATAAGGACGGTTCTAAGACCGTGACCACCAGCTGCTCTGATTGCGGCTATGTGATCAGCAAGAATAACGTGGTTATCCCCGCTACCGGTCATGCTTGGGGCGAGTGGAAGCATGACTCTGCAACTGCTGAGGCTGATGCCACCCATACCCGCGTTTGCAGCAAGGACGCTTCTCACACGGAGACCAAGGCCTGTGACTTTACTTCTCAGGTAACGCAGAACCAGACTGCTGATCTGCCTGAGATCACCACTTACACCTGTAAGGACTGCGGCTACTCCTACACCAAGGAGACCAAGCCCGCTCTGGGTCATACCCACAAGTACGGTACCCCCGTTGCTGATTACACCAGCGGTGAGGCCTTCGTTGAGGGTAAGGATTACACCCACACTGCAACCTGCACCGGCGAGGGTACCTGCAGCCAGCCTACGAAGACTGACAAGTGCACCTTCGACAATGGTGTGGAGACCAAGGCTGCTACCTGCACCGAGCCCGGCGTGAAGACTTTCACCTGCACCAAGTGCGGCGGCACCTACACTGTAGCGATCCCGGCTACCGATCATAACTGGGGTGACTGGAAGCATGTTGAGGGCACCGAGGGTGCTGATGCACAGCACAGCCGTGTATGCGCCAATGACGCTTCTCACACGGAGACCAAGGCCTGCGACTTCACCGCTAAGGTGACCCAGGAGGCCACTCTGGATCAGGCCGAGATCACCACTTACACCTGTAAGGACTGTGGCTACTCCTACACCAAGGAGACTGCTCCGGCTCTGGCTGGTGTGACCGTAACTGTAAATGCTGTGGAGAACGGCTCTGTAACCCTGGCTGGTCAGGATGTGACCGCCGGCGGTTCCAAGAAGTTCGCTGAGAACGGCACTTACACCCTGGTTGCGACTCCCAATGCGGACTGCACCTTCGTAGGCTGGCAGACCGGTAACAAGATCGTTTCCACTGATGCTAGCTACACCACCGTGGCTATCGCTGACATCACTTACACGCCTGTGTTCGCTGAGTCCGCTAAGCCCGTTCAGTTCACCTTTGTTGATATGTTCAACAACGTGATCTCTTCTCAGTCTGTTGCTTCCGGCGCAGATGTGAAGATCCCGCAGGCACCCACCTACACCGGCTACACCTTCACCGGTTGGTCCGTAGATGAGGCTGCCATTAAGGCCGCTACCTCCTCCATGACTGTTTATGCACAGTATGAGAAGGACGCTGCCGCTACCTACACTGTAACCACTGACGCTGATGCTACCGTTGCTTACGGCAGCAACTCCGCACAGGGCACTCTGGCTGACATTCCTTACGGCACCCAGGTAACCGTGTCTAAGGACGGCGCTACCGCTTGGGCTATCGACGGCAAGATCGTTGCTTACGGCGACAGCTACACCTTCTATGTTGCATCTGATGTAACTGTGAAGGCGGCTTCCGCTACCACCCAGGCTCCCGTTGTGGCTGCTGTTTCTGCCAACCAGGTTGCCGGTTCTTACAAGGTTGAGTTCGTTGCTACCCGCGCTATGGTGGATGGCTGCACTTACCTGAAGTCCGGTTTTGTGTATGGTAAGAACCTGTCCGATGCTGACCTGACTCTGGCCAACGTTGGCAAGAAGGGTTCCGCTGATAACTCCGGCGTTGTGAAGGCTGCTTATGCCAACAGCACCGAGGGCAGCACCCAGTTCATCCTGAGCTATGGTCTCTCCGCTCAGAACGGCACTGCCTCCGCTAAGGCATTCTTGACCTACAAGGATCAGAATGGCAAAGTGCAGACCGTGTACTCTGATGTGATGAACCACACTTACGCTTAATCGCGTAGACCCCTATTTATCGCTCCTGCCGGCGGGCAACTGCCGGCAGCGATATAAGGCAATTTAGGAATAGGAGGAATGTCTTCATGAAAGAAGCTTATTCTAAGCCTGTTGTCGACGTCAAGGAATTTCAGCAGATCGATGTGATGACCGCAAGCGGTCCTGAAATTATTGGTGGCGAAGACGACTAATTGCAATTAGTAAAATAATTGCTCGAGCGAAAAGAGCCGAGGGAGCAATCCCTCGGCTCGATTTTTTTTGCTTTACAGGTGCGGCCGGTTGGGTGCACCGGGTCGGTATTGTACGGATCGGCGGGATGACCGTCGGCTTTTTTTGTTTTTCTATGGCAATGGAGCGGCACTTATGGTACAATGAAAGCAGACGAAACGAATTGGAGGCGGCGGTATGAAAAAAATGACAAAGCGCTTGGCGTGCCTGGTGCTGGTGTTGGTAATGGCCTGCTGTGCCCTGCCGGGGGTCACTTACGGTGCCACCACCTCGGTAGATCTGAACCAGAACTACCTATTCCGTACCCGGACGAATGCCTTTTCCTTTGGCGCCGGTGAGACGGCAAACCTGACCTTTACGCCCCAGTACACGGCGGAATACACTTTAAAGCTGTACGGCCATGTGACAGGCGGGCGGAATATCCGTGCCAGCCTGACGAACCCGGACGGCACGGTCACGGACTTTGAATACCCTAACCGTACCGGCTCTACCGTTAAGGATTACAGCCATCCGTACCTGACCGCTACCTTGGAGCAGGGCAAAACCTATACCTACTCGGTTTGGGGCTGGACGGCAACCAGTACCGGCGCAACGGTAGACGTGGACTTTACCAGCGGCGAAAGCGGCACCCTTTCCAAGGAGGTAGGGCTGCGGCTGTATCTGGACCAAACGGAATTTACTGCCTACAGCCAGCAGGCGGTGCTGAATGCGATGAAGCTGCTGATTGTGGATCGCACCGGCGCCCACTTGGAATGGAAGTATAAGGATGCGATGGGCAGCCTGTTGGTAGGCGGCGCCGATGTGATCGTGGATCTGTCCGCTTGCGGTGCTTGCGGTAAGAACACGGTGCAGGTGCACTATATGGGCTACACCGCCACGGCGGATTTTAATTTGGCCCACGACTATTCTGTGCTGCTGGAGCGGGTGGCGGCTACGCCCACTGCCCGCGGTTATGACCTACTGGGGTGCAGCCGGTGCAGCGCTACCACCCGGGCGAATTTTGTAGATTACGACGGCTTTTGCATTGCTACCCCCGGCGCGGATATGGGCGCACTGCTGTTTAACGATACGGACGTGACCGCCGGCGGCCGGATTTATGTAGATCGGGGCAAGGACTGCACGCTGCTGGCTCTGCCCAATAGCGGCTGCCGTTTTGCCGGTTGGCAGCAGGGGAATAAGATTCTGTCCGGCGATGCCAGTTATACCTTTACCCCGGTGGCCAGCGCCACCTACACGCCGCTGTTTTTGGACAACAGCGACCGGCTGACCTTTTTGTTTATTGACCCGTTTTCCAATGTGCTGTCTTATCAACAGGTGGACAGTGCTGCGGATGTAAAAATCCCCACGCCGCCTACCTACACCGGCTATACTTTTGTCGGCTGGTCTTACACGCCAACGCAGATCCACAGCGCCACCGGATCCCTGACCGTGCAGGCACTGTACCGCGCCGGTGGAGCCAAGCAGCTGACCATCACCGCCCCCGGCTGCACCTTGCAGTGCGGCAGCCAAACTGCCCGGGACAGTCTGACTGTTGCCTATGGGGCGCGGGTTACTGTGTCTGCGGCAGACGCCAAGGGCTTTTCAGCCAATGGGCGTGTGCTGGGTTATGGCAGCCGGTACAGCTTCTATGCGGTTGCCGATTTGGCGCTGGAGAAGCGCACCGATGATCTGACGCCGGTACCCTCTGTGTCGCTGCTTTCCGCCCAGTTGCAGTCGGATACCGGGCGGGTGATGTTTGCCGCCACCCGGTCCATGGCCGGGGAGGGGAACCGGCTGGTGACCTCCGGCTTCCTATACGGCAAGAATTTGGCAGACGATGACCTGGTGCTGGAGATGGCCGGTAAGCCGGGCACCGGTACGGACGCCGGCACGGTGCGCTGCGCTCAAAACCGCTCTACGGAGCCGGAAGGCCAGTTTGTGCTGTACTATGGCATTTCCGCCCATGTGGGCACTGCCGCCGCGCGGGCGTACCTGACTTATGCAGACGCAGACGGCGCTCTGCACACGGTGTATTCCGCCGTGCTGCGCTATACCTATTGACAAACTTTCCTGTTTACAATCCGCCCGGCCTGTGCTACAATAAGGGCAGCAAAGGAGTGCGATTATGAAAAAAACTATACGCCTGGGCAGTTTTCTACTGGCGTTTCTACTGCTGGTGTGCACCCTGCCGGTGACGGCATGGGCGGCGTCAACGTCATATGATTTAAGCCATGCCTTGTTTCGTTCTGCTGAGACCCAAAAACATGTAGTTTCCTATGCAAAAGGCGAAAAGGCCACGCTGACCTTTACTCCCCAGTACACGGCGGAGTATACTCTGAGCTTTTTTGTACACAATCCGAAGGGCGAAAGCGGACGCAATGCGCACGCAAGTTTGACTTTCCCGGGCGGAAAGGTGCAGGAAGGGGAGTATCCATACCGTCCCAACGCCAAGGATTATAGCAGACCTTATATAACCGCCACCTTGGAAAAGGGCAAAACATATACCTACCATGTTTGGGGATGGTTGCCTACCAGTGAGGCTTCCGATGTAGATATTACATTTATCAGTGGTGCAAGCGGCGCGCTGACGGAGGAACTGGGGCTGCGTGCTTACTTGCAGGGCAAGACGGTGTTTAACGGCTATAATCCCCAGGCGGTGCTCAATGAATTGAAACTGCTGGTAGGCTTTAAGAACGCCACCCAGCCTTTGGAATGGTGTTATAAAAATGCCGGCGGTGTGCTGAGCATTAACGGCGTCGATGTGATCGTGGATATGTCCGGCTGCGGCGCCGAGGGTATGAATACCATGGCGGTGTACTACCAGGGCTATCGAGCCGAGGCGAAATTTGAAATCCGCAGTCACGAGCATAATTACGAGGCGGGGGATCCGGTACTGCCCACCTGCACCACTGCGGGCTACACGCCCTACTTCTGCACCATTTGCGCAGATGAGGTGCACCGGGATATTGTCCCGGCGCTGGGTCATAATTACAAAGAAAAAAGCCGTGCCTTGACCAAGGCCACGACTTCTAAGGACGGCAAACGGACGGCAACTTATGCTTGTACCCGTACCGGCTGCAAGGCCACATACACCAAGACCTTGCAAACATACTATAAAGCCAGCAATATCAAGCTGAGCAAAACTGCTTGCACCTACAACGGCAAAGTGCAAAAACCGTCTGTGACCGTGAAAGACAGCAAGGGCAAGGCCCTGAAGAACGGCACGGATTATACCGTCAGCTATCCCAAGGGCATGAAGAATGTGGGCAAATACACCGTGAAAGTGACCCTCAAGGGCAATTACAGCGGCAGTAAGTCCATGACCTATAATATTA
>ENA-OZFH01000341-OZFH01000341.1-human-gut-metagenome-genome-assembly--contig:-NODE-341-length-20081-cov-6.360431_pt1 | contig 20081 bp, 20 predicted proteins | sample MGYA00245073_ERZ653619 | MGnify/ENA primary metagenome ERZ653619 (study PRJEB26926, sample SAMN06165178) | human gut metagenome | biome: ENVO:00009003; feature: ENVO:2100002; material: ENVO:00002003...
CGGTCTCGTGGGCTCGGAGATGTGTATAAGAGACAGGGTCAAGTACTGGCTGACCTTCAACGAGATCAACATGCTGCTCCACATGCCCTTTATGGGAGCCGGTCTGCTCTTTGCGCCCGGCGAGAATGTGCAGCAGGTCAAGTATCAGGCCGCTCACCACGAGCTGGTGGCCAGCGCGAAGGCCGTCAAGCTGGCCCATGCCATCATGCCCGATGCCATGGTGGGCTGTATGCTGGCCGCCGGTCAGTTCTACCCCCGCACCTGCGCCCCTGCCGATGTGCAGGCTGCTGCCGAGGCTGACCGCGACAACTACTTCTTCATTGATGTCCAGTCCCGCGGCGAATACCCTGTCTGGGCCAAAAAACGGATGGAACGTGCAGGCATTGCCCTGCAGATGGAGCCGGGCGACGAGCAGCTGCTGAAAGAGGGCACTGTGGACTTCATCTCCTTCAGCTACTATTCCAGCCGCTGCACCACTGTGGACCCCGAACTGATGAACAAGGCCAACGGCAATGCCATCATGGATGCCGTCAAGAACCCCTATCTCAAGGCCAGCGACTGGGGCTGGGCCATCGACCCGGTGGGTCTGCGCATCACCATGAACAGCCTGTATGACCGCTACCAGAAACCGCTCTTCATCGTGGAGAATGGTCTGGGTGCGGTGGACAAGGTGGAAGCAGATGGTTCCATCCACGACACCTACCGCATCGACTACCTGCGGGCCCACATCGAGCAGATGGAAAAGGCCATCAACGAGGACGGCCTGCCCCTGCTGGGCTACACCACCTGGGGGCCCATCGACCTGGTCAGTGCTTCCACCGGCGAGATGAAGAAGCGGTACGGCTTCATCTATGTGGACAAGGACAACGAAGGCAAGGGCACGCTGGCCCGCAGCCGGAAGGATAGTTTCTACTGGTATAAAAAGGTCATCGCCTCCGACGGCGAAGATCTGGCCTGAGCCAACTGTGAGGAAAGGAATCATAGCACAAGATGACGACACCCCAAATCATTGCGCACCGCGGTGCATCCTATCTGGCCCCTGAGAACACGCTGGTCGCCTTCCGCAAGGCGATGGAGATCGGCGCAGACGGCGTGGAAATGGATGTACAGAAGACCTACGACAACGAGCTGGTCATTCACCACGACTATATGGTGGATATGCACACCGACATCTCCGGCCAGATCTACGACCTGACCATGGGCGAGCTGAAGACCCTGGATTTTGGCAGCTGGAAAGATGCCATCTACGCCAACGAGAGGATCGCCACGCTGCAGGAAGCGCTGGAGCTCTGCGCCGACATGGAGGGCACGCAGGTGCAGCTGGAACTGAAAAGCCCACTGCAGGACGACCCCGACTTTGTGCCCCGGGTGCTGGATGCGGTCCGCGCCGCCGGGCTCACCGATCGGCTCACCCTCATCTCCTTCCACCACTCCCAGCTGCGGCAGGCAAAGCAGCTGATGCCTGAGCTGAAGGTAGGTGCGCTGACCTACGGCGCTTTCCTCAGCATGGTGCTTCCCCCGCCGGTGATATGGAAGGATCTGGGCCTTGTGAACAGCATGGATGAGCCATTCAGCGAGGAAAACTGCATCGACCTGCGGAACAATCTCATCTACCGCACTGTGGCCGACAAGGTGGATATGCTCCGTGCCAACTTCCCCGGCGAGACCGTGGAGCAGGTCATCGGCCATCTGGAGGAGCAGGCGGATGTGGCCGCCTACATCAAAACGCTGGATTTCCCCGTGGATATCGTCAGCTGCGAGTACCACACCGCCTACTCCAACCCCGAGCTTGTGAACCAGCTCCACGCCATGGGCATCCAGGCCGCGTTCTGGACCGTGGACACCCAGGACGCAGTCCGTTCCCTGCTGCCCCTTGGCCCTGACTGCATCGTCACCAACCGGCCTGACCGCGTGCGGGAATGGGTGAATGCGGAAATGAGGAAATAAAAAGATCACAAAACGTCCCCGTGCAGGATATCAAAACTGCACGGGGACGTTTTTTATGTCAGAATGCAAAAATCATTATGAAAACATACCGATCGTTTCTGCTTCTGCCGGTCTTACTGTCGGTATCTGAAATACAATGATTCCATAGGTCATTTCGTCGATCTGTACGCTCGCAAATCCGACCTGAACTTTTGCACTTTCAAACGTACACTCAGGCGGTTCTAACTGAATCACATGATCGTTAATTTCTTCCAGAATCAACCGTCTTTTTATCGATTCATAATACTCACTTTCATACGCAACGTTTTTGAAATATGAAACATAATAGGCATTCGTATCGCCGTTTTTCATCAGTTCCTGGCTCAACTCGTCTGACACGGTATCCAAATGCGCACTGTCTCAACTTCCCGAACCACTTCCACAACCTTTTCAGGCGTACAACTCGTCAGACAAAGCGCAATCAGGCTGCTGGCAAAAATCGTTGTAGTACATTTCGACATCTGTTTCATCATAGTCTTCTCCTGTCACCGGCATTTTCAATCTAACGAAACGGCTTCTCCAAGGGGATGCTATATGCTCATAATACCGGTTATTTTGTCGATTTGTCAACAACCAGATCATTTCAGACATCATTTTCTCTTTTTCGACAGGAAAAAGCTCACGATAATATCGTGATTGCACAAAAAAGTGCCTCAAAAATTTTAATAAGATACTCCTCTGCAATCCGTTCTGAACCGCCTAATGAAACCATGTCTTTCCCCGCTCTCTCCAAAGTGAGAAAATAGTACCATAAAAATGTATTTTTGAGAGCAGTCTGAAAAATACAGAGACGCAGCAAGCAGAACTCCATGGAGAAGCAGCCCTCCAACCGTGCAGAAAACCAGATACGTCCCTTTACTGTCGGCAGAAAGAACCGGCTGTTCAGCGACACGCCTGCCGGTGCAAAGGCCAGCGCGGTGATCTACAGCATTGTGGAAACTGCAAAGGCAAACAGCCTTGCGCCCAGAGATTATATCCAGCTTTCCGCATTCTGACATAACAAAGCTCCCCCGTGCAGCTTTGTTACGGTCTATTAACGGTTAATTACAAATTTTCTTTGGTGTGCTCGAGGGAACTCGAATCCCTGGCCCTCTGATTAAAAGAGCCCACTGGGCAGAACACTCTGATTTTAGAAGTTTCGAGCTTTCGTTGTTTTTGTGCAAAGCATCGTGATTTTCTGCCCGGCAATTTCTGTACCCTTTGCCGTATTTTGCAAGTCAGAGTACCCATTGCATCCCTTGATGCCGTGCAAAAACAGTACAGAAACCGTGCACTTACTCTTGGACAAATAAAAAATGATGATTTTTGATCCATGACTTGATGGCGGTTTGAGTGACCGCAAAGTCAAATTTGATACACGGGAAGAAAAATGCCCACTCGTCTGAGAAGTTCTCAGGGGAGTGGGCATTTCTGTATAATGGCATTTTGTATATGTCACTTGCCACTTTTAGCATGGAGGTTGCCATTTGGGGAATGAAGTTTCCACTTTTTATATGGCAAGTTTCTGCGCTTTCCGCATTGCTTTTCACATTTTCCGTACAACTCCGTGGTGCTGTCCGCCGTCTCTGGCGGCTGCTTTTCTCCACAAAGCATGACCTTGGCAGAGAAAACGCCATTCTGATGTGTAAATGTGCTTGCACCGCCGGTCTTTTCTGCAATATGCTGGACAGACTGGATGCCGATCCCGTTTTCCTTTCGCTTGGACGAGCGGAAGAGCCCGCTTTTTTCGTTGACTTCACCGTCAAATGCGTTTTCCACTTCGACCAAAAGAAGCCGCTCGGCATGGACATACGCGGTGACCTCGATCTTGCGCCGGGCGGGTGCGGTGCGCAGGCTGGCTTCGAATGCGTTTTCCAGAAGATTAGACAGCACCAGACACAGATCGATCTCGTCCACAGGAAGCACCTGTGGTAAGTCGAGTTTGGCACAAAAGGGAACACCCTCACGCTTTGCAAGGGCACAATAATAGCCGACAACACTGTCCGCTGCACGGTTTTCGCAGAAATTCATATCCAGATCCGGGATCCGGGAGACCGTTTTTGCAAGGTAAGCCTTCAGGTTATCCAGATCTCCTGCCTCGGCCAATGCGGAGATCTGATTCAGCTGGTGGCGCATATCGTGCCGCGCCTGCCGGGCTTCATCAATGGCGGTTTTCAGGCTTTCATAGCGCTGCTGCTGCATGGAAAGAAACTGGTTTTTCTGCTGCAATCTCGCATTCCGGTTAAGGCTGTTTGCCATCAGCAGAAAGATCGCATTGAACATGAACATCAGAAACAAAAGCGCGATGCTCATAACGATGTAGACCTGCAAGACCCGCCCTATACGGAGCGTTATCTGGTAGCGCGGGGTTATAAAAAGGTTCAGCAGGATGAACACCAGCGGCAGTACCCAGAACACATACCACGTCTGCGCAAAATTGTCATCCTCCACCATCGCGCGTACTGCGTGGGTAGAAGGATAATAGGCTGCAGCAGCGGTCAGCCAGCAGATCACGTTATAAAAAATGCAGGCGCTAAAACAGAACCACGGCTTGTCCGGCGGCAGCTGCAGCCGGATCGTGATCGCCGTACCAACGGCGCGGGACAAGCTATTCAGGCACGCAAATACCGCGCAGACCGCCAGCGCGATGGTCCCGGATTTCCAGAGAGAGAGCCGCAGCGTTTTGAGATACAGGAAAATTGTCACAATCGTTATGAGCAGCAAGGGGAACGCGGTCGAGAGACCGAAATGATAGCAAAACAGCCCGCCGCCAAGGCAAAGCCCGAACAGCAGCGGCACCTCCCATACCGCAAGTTTTGCGGAAGACTGCTTCAGATAGGAGCGCACCGGAAAATACGCGAGCAGCAGGCCGGGAAACACAACGGTAAGCTCCAGGATCGGGCGCAGAACATCCTTCAACCCACACGCCCCCTTTGCAGCAGAAATTCCATAAACGCCTGTCGGGCGGCTTTCAAAAGCTCCTGACTGACATAGACCTGGCTGCCGTCCGTCATACAGAAGGCGGCATCCTGAAAATCAGCAGCATTCTCCATATTGATGATCGTACCGCGGCCACAAACAAAAAAGCGCGGGTCCTTTTTGAGCGGCTCTGTGAACGCCTTGAAACTCTGGCGCATGGCAAGCGTTTTGCCGACAGTGGTGCGGATATTGATGATGTGGGCGAAATGCTCGGCGGATATGATATCACGATAGCGCAAATGGATGTTGCTGCCATCCACCTTCACCGTCAAAACCGGCTCCGGGCGGGGGAGTTTTGCGAGCATTTCATCCAACAGACCGGACAACTCGGCCTCTGAAAAGGGCTTGACCAAATAATGAAATGCCCGTACCTGAAACCCCTCGAGTGCATGGTCTGTCGAGGTGGTGGTAAAAACCAGAAGACAGTCTGCATCGGTTTTCCGAAGTTCCCTTGCCGCATCCATGCCGCTTAAACCATCCATGTAAATATCCAAAAATGCGGCGGTAAAGCGCTGCGCTTCTTCTGCCGCCAGAAAAGCTTCTCCGCTGTCAAATTCTAAAAGCTCTGCTTCTGTACCGCGCTGGCGCAGCTGCCGTGCCAAGCGCTCCTTCAGCAGCGTGCGCTCCGTACCAAGGTCATCGACGATCGCAAATCTCATGCTGTACCAAGAAGCTATTGTTATAGCTTCCAACCTCCTTTATAAACTCTTTCATCCTGATTATAGCACAGTTGCCCGGTTCTGTCGCAGCAGAAAACGGGATTTCGTGACGAAAACCGGGCTTTCGTGCCAAACAGCTTGAAACAGCCGTATCCGCCCGTATACTAGAGACAGAAAACCTCAACAACGGCAGAAGGAAGGAGGGTCGCTGTGTATCGAATCGCCGTGCTGACAAACAGCAGGGCGCAGGAAGCTTTTTGGGCAGAGCAGATCTTGCAGTTCTGCGCCGAGCATTGTTTATTTCCCCAAATGGACTGTTACCACGATCAGGAAAGCTTTTTTGAAGCCGCGCGCTGCGAGCCGCTGACAAATGCCGTGATCGCCCTGCCGGGGGTGGATGGATTGAATGCAGTAGAGCATCTGCGCGCGCTTTGTCCCCAAACACGCGTTATCTGGTGCAGCGATCTGAATTTTTCGCTCCATGCCTTCCGGCTGCGTGCAGACTACTTTCTGCTGGAGCCAGTGACCGAAGCCGCTTTGCGGCAGGGTTTTTGCATCTGGCTGGATCAAAAAAATCCGGCAGAGCAGCGCCGACCTGACCGCAACGAACACAACAAGGAGAACGACTTATGAAAAAGAGAAAGATCATCCACTCTGCGTTGAGCTTGTCGCTGACCGCAGCATTGTGCCTTTCCATGGCCGCCTGCGGCGGTACGCAGACACCCGCAGACAGTGTCGCCGCTTCTCAGCCCTCTGCACCGTCCGCCGCGGTGCAGCCCTCTGCTGCGGAGACGACCTCTGCGGCACTGCCTGTGAAGGCCTTGAACCCCAAGCAGGTGGAGGAAAACCCCTACATGGCCAAGAGCGATGCAAACATTCATCACGACGGCTACAACACAGATTCAACGGATGAGATCCTGCCGCTTGCGATCTATCCCGAGATCAACGTTTCCTATGAGACAACGAATGCAAATGCTTCTCCCGCTATCTATTTTGACAGCTACGGCCATGCCGTTGTGCCGCTGCTGGGCGGCATCGCCATCCGCGACCTGAACGCCGAAGAAACAAAAACGCTCGGCTATTTCTCGCCAAAGAAGCATGACGGCGGCGGTTACGTTATCCAGAGCTCCTATACCTTCATGGACGCGTCCAACCGCATCGTCTGCCCCACCAGCAACAACCATGTGCTGATGCTCCGTGCAACAGATGAAAACGGCAATGTGCTGCCCGAATTTGAGAAGGTGCTGGACATTGATATCAAGGCTGCTGCCGAAGCCGCGCTTGGAAAAGAACTGACGCAGAATCTTTTGTCCGTGGTCTTTGATTATGACGGAAACCTCTGGTTTGCAACGGGCGGCTTCCGCATTTATCCGCAGCGCCAGCAGCAGGGCCCCAATGGCTTCTATGAGAAAAGCGGTCTTGAGAATGAATCCCGTCATCCGCACGATTCCGCCCACCTGCGGGGCGGAGATGGACTCCTGCATCACCCACCGCTCCTTCAGCCCGATCCGCCGCCCGGCCAGCATGGAGATGGCTGCCGCCGCGGTCACCACACCCATGCCGCCAATCTGAATCAGCATGAGGATCACCGCCTGGCCGAAGCCGGACCAGTACAGCGCCGTGTCCTGGACCACCAGTCCTGTCACGCAGGTGGCGGAGGTGGCGGTAAACAGCGCGTCCAGAAAGGGGACGCGCTCCCCGGATTGGGTGGCCACCGGCAGACTCAGCAGGCAGGCGCCGATCAGAATCTGAAAGAGAAAGCCCAAAATCACCACCTGGGCCGGGGTGATGCGATCATGTTTCAAAAAAGGCATGGAGAACCTCCGAACTTTCCCCCCGGAACTGCACGCCAGTCTGGGGTCGTCCTATCTGGTTGTATTATAGCACGGGCCGAATTAGCGTCCCATTAAAGAAAACGTCAAGGTATTAAGGCGGCATTAAGAAATGTCGCATTTTTGGTGGAAATAAAAATAGGAAAACCGGCAAGCTTGTGGTATACTGGGGAGAAACGGCGCTCTCCCCCTCTTTTTTGGCCATTTTTTCCGCCATTTGTCCCTTTTCCAGACTGCTCCGCTTTTCCTTCTCTTTATGGCGCCTTTATCCGCTGTTCTTCCCCTCAGCGGACCCATCCGCGACTTTACAATCCCTTGGAGGTAACCATCCATGAACAAACCCCAGATCTTAGTGGTGGAGGACGACACCGCTGTCGGCAACCTCATCACCACCACCCTGGAGACCCAAAACTATCTCTTCCACCGGGCGAAAACCGGCGCGGGCGCTCTGATGGACGCCCTGTCCTACCGGCCGGATGTGATGCTGCTGGACCTGGGACTGCCGGACATGGACGGCATTGAGATCATCAAAAAAATCCGCTCCTGGAGCAATCTCCCCATCATTGTGGTCTCTGCCCGGGGGGAGGACGCGGACAAGGTGGTGGCCCTGGACGCGGGGGCTGACGACTACTTGACCAAGCCCTTTTCCGTGGAGGAGCTGCTGGCCCGGCTGCGGGTGCTGACCCGCCGCAAGGGCAGCGGCCGCACCAATGTGTTCACCCTGGCGGACCTGACCGTGGATACTGCCGCCCGCAGCGCCGTCCGGGCCGGGACGCCGCTGACACTGTCCGCCCGGGAATACGCCCTGCTGGAGTATCTGATCCGCAACAAGGGCATCATCCTCTCCCGGGAGCAGATCGAAAACAACCTCTGGAACTATGACTACGCCGGAGGCACCAACGTGGTGGACGTATACATCAGCTATCTGCGCAAAAAGCTGGACGGCGGCCACGAGAAAAAGCTGCTGCACACGGTCCGGAGCATGGGCTGGGTGCTGAAGGAGGAAGTATGAGACATATCTCCATCAAGGTCCGCATGACCATCTGGTTCACAGTGGTGATGGTGGTCATTTCCTCCCTGATGCTGGTGTTCGTGATGCTCATGAACCGCAATCAGGTCACAAAGCCCCCGGCGGCCCAGGTGGTGTCCGTGGTGACCCGCAACGCCGACCGGCTGGAGGTGGAGCACGGCGTCCTGGACCTCAGCGATGTGGACCTGTTCCGCCACGGGGTGTATACCCAGGTGTTCGACGAGGAGGGCCAGCTGCTGGCAGGCTCCGCCCCTACGGAGTTGACGGAGCAGCTGCCGCTGGCGGAGGGGGACGTCCGCCAGGCTCAGGGCAGCGACGGCCTGTACGACGTGTATGACGTCTCCATCCCCGCCGCCGGAGTCTGGGTCCGGGGCACCATCTCCCACAACGCCCGGGGCGGCGTGATGGAGGTCATCGTGCCTCTGGCCTGGTCCCTGCTTCCGGCGCTGATCGTGGCGTCGGCCCTGGGGGGCTTTCTGATCGCCTGGCTGTCCTTCCGCCCTATGGAGAAGGTTATTTCCACGGCGGAGGCCATCTCCGACGGCGGCGACCTGTCCCGCCGCATCGGCTTGCCCAAGGGCCGCAGCGAGATATCCCGTCTGGCCGCCGCCTTCGACGGTATGTGCGACCGGCTGGAGCGGTCCTTCGAGGCGGAGCGTCAATTCACCTCCGACGCCTCCCACGAGCTGCGGACGCCGGTGGCGGTGATCCTGGCCGAGTGCGACAGTCTGGACCACGGCCAGCCCACGGAGGAGGACTATCGCCAGTCCGTGGACGTGATCCGCCGCCAGGGGCAGCAGATGTCCCGTCTCATCGGCCAGCTGCTGCACATCACCCGGCTGGAGCAGGGTACGCAGAAGCTCCAGCTGGAAACGGCGGACCTGAGCCAGCTGGTGGAGGTCCTCTGTGAGGAGCAGGCCCATCTGGCCCCGGAGGGCACCACTCTGACGGTGCATACCCAGCCGGATCTGCTGGTAAACGGGGACGTGACCCTGCTGTCCCGGCTGCTGACGAACCTGATCTCCAACGCCTACCGCTATGGGAAGCCCAACGGCCATGTGTGGGTGGACCTGCGCCGGGAGGGCCAATGGGCCGTGCTGTCCGTCCGGGACGACGGCATCGGCATCGCCCCGGAAAACCGGGAGCGCATCTTCCAGCGCTTTTACCAGGTGGACGCCGCCCGGGGAAAGGACGGCAGCGGCCTGGGCCTGTTCATGGTGCAGCAGGCGGCCCGGCTCCACGGCGGCTCCGTCACCGTGGACAGCCGGATAGGGGAGGGGAGCACCTTCATCGTCCGCCTGCCGCTGGCAGAATAAAACAAAACGCCGGACCCCATCGGGGTCCGGCGTTTGCGCGTATTCAGATGCTTTCATTTACCTTCCGGGCAAATTCCGCCGCCAAGCGGGCCTTTTCCGGGTCCATGAACACCGTGTCATAGCCCCGGTGCCGCTGGGCCAGCATACCCAGTGGCCGCAGACGGGAGTGCTTGCAGTAGCGCTGCATCCCGGCCTCCCAAAGGTCCGCGCCCTTTTCCACGGGATAGCCGCAGGTGGCGATCAGGGCCACGGGCTTGCCCTCCCACAGGGACGGCCCCTTCTCCCGGCCGTAATACTTGTTCATTCCGTATACCAGCCGGTCCAGGACCGCCTTCATGGGCGGGGTGCAGTACCAGGAGTAGATGGGCGTGGCCAGCACCAGCAGGTCGCAGGCCAGCACGCTGTCGAAAATCTCCTGCATGTCGTCGTTCTGGGGGCAGCCGAACACCGTCCAATCCTGCTGGCACACCCGGCAGGCCCGGCAGGGCCGGACCTCCAGGTCATACAGCCAGACCGTCCGGCAGGACCAGCCCAGCTTTTCCAGCTCCGCCGCAAAGGGCGCCGTCAGCGCGGCGGTGTTGCCCTGCTTCCGGGGACTGGCCAGCAGGATACAGGCCTTTTTCATGTCTCTTAGCCCGGAGGCCAGGTCATATCCCGGCCGGACAGCACATGGAAGTGCAGGTGATGCACGCTCTGACCAGCCTGCTCGCCGATGTTGGACACCACGCGATAGCTCTCCAGCCCCTGCTCCCGGCACAGCCGGGCGATGACCTCGAAGATGTGGGCCACCACGGCGCTGTTGCCGCCGTTTACCTCCGCCACGGAGCCGATGTGCTCCTTGGGGATCACCAGGAAGTGCGTGGGGGCCTGAGGCGCGATGTCGTAAAAGGCGTAGCACAGCTCGTCTTCATACAGCTTGTTGGAGGGGATATCCCCGCCGACAATTTTGCAGAACAGGCAGTTGTCGTCTCGCATAGTCATGCTCCTTTCGTTATTTCCACTCTCCCGGCTTCAGGAGAGCTTTTCCGACACAAAATCGTCCACAGAAGCCAGGGCGTCGTCCACCTTCAGCAATTCGGTGCCGCCGCCCATAGCGGAATCTGGCTTGCCGCCGCCCTTGCCGCCGCACACGGCGGACACGGCCCGGACCAGGTCGCCGGCCTTGATGCCCCGGGCCACGGCCTCCTTGCCGCACGCGGCCAGGAAGGATACCTTTTCGCCGTTGATGCTGGCGATGACCGCCACAACGCTGGGGTCCTTATCCCGCAGGAAGTCGCCCATGGTGCGCATGGCGGCGGTGTCCATGCCGGTGCGGGTGGTGGTGATCACATGCAGACCCTTCACGGTCTTGGCGGAGGCCAGGAACTGCTTGGCCTCGCCCAGGGACGCCTCGGACTTCAGCTTGTCCAGAGTCTGGCGCAGCTGCTTCATTTCGCTGGCCTGCTGCTCCATGCGCTCCAACAGGGAGGCGGGGGCGGTTTTCAGGAACTGGGCCGCCTTGTGCAGCACGCCCTGGCTGCGCTCCATGCTCTGCAGCGTCAGCTTGCCGCAGGTGGCCTCGATCCGGCGCACGCCGGAGGCCACGCTGGTCTCGGATTTCACCCGGAAGGGACCGGCCTTGGCGGTGTTGTCCACATGGGTGCCGCCGCAGAACTCGATGGACACATCGCCCATCTCCACCACCCGGACGGTGTCGCCGTACTTTTCGCCGAACATGGCCACGGCGCCCTTTTTCTTGGCCTCCTCAATGGGCAGGACCTCCGTCACCACGGGATAGCCCTCCAGGATGGCGTCGTTGACCAGTTCCTCCACCTGATGCAGCTGGTCCGGGGTGATGGCCTCAAAGTGGGTGAAGTCGAAGCGCAGCCGGTCCGGCTCCACCAGGGAGCCCGCCTGGTGCACATGCTCGCCCAGCACCTTCTTCAGGGCCGCATCCAGCAGGTGGGTGGTGCTGTGGGCCCGGCGGATGGCCTTGCGGCGCTCGGTATCAATGGCGGCGTGGACGGTGTCGCCCACATGGAGGGTGCCCTCCGTCAGGCGGCCATAGTGCATGAACTTGCCGCCCTTGTTCTTCTGCACGTCGGACACGGTGAACAGAATGCCGTCTGCGCTGATGGTGCCGTGGTCGGCCGCCTGGCCGCCCATCTCCGCATAGAACGGGGACCGGTCCAGCACCACCACGGCGTCGGACCCGGCGGGGATCTCGCCCCGCAGCTCGTCCTCGGCCACCAAAGCCACCACCGTGGCGTCGAGCTCATCGTGGTCATAGCCCACGAACTCCGTGGCGGGGATGTCCTTGCCGAACTCCACACCGGCCCAGCCCAGGTCGCCCAGAGCCTTCCGGGCCTCACGGGCCCGCTGCTTCTGCTCCTGCATCAGCTGGCGGAAGCTCTCCTCGTCCACGGTCATGCCCTGCTCAGCCACCATTTCTGCCGTCAGATCGATGGGGAAGCCGAAGGTGTCATACAGGCGGAAGGCGTCGGCGCCGGAGAAAATCTTCTCCCCCTTAGCCTGATGCTCCGCCAGCAGGTCGGAGAATATCTTCATGCCGCCGTCGATGGTGCGGCCGAAGTTCTCCTCCTCGGTGCGGATGACCTTGGTGATATAGGTCTGCTTTTCCCGCAGATCGGGATACTGTCCCTGGTTTTCATGGATCACGGTATCCACCACCTGATACAGGAAGGGATCGTTGACGCCCAGGAGCTTGCCGTGGCGGGCGGCCCGGCGCAGCAGACGCCGCAGCACATAGCCCCGCCCCTCGTTGGAGGGGAGGATGCCGTCGCAGATCATGAAGGTGGCGGAGCGGATGTGGTCGGTGATGACCCGCAGGGACACGTCCCGCTTCTCCGTCTCGCCGTAGTGGGCCCCGGTGAGCTGGGACACCTTGTGGGTGATGTTCATCACGGTGTCCACGTCGAACAGGCTGTCCACATTCTGGCACACGCAGGCCAGACGCTCCAGGCCCATACCGGTGTCGATGTTCTTCTGCTTCAGTTCGGTATAGTGGCCCTGTCCGTCGTTGTCAAACTGGGAGAACACGTTGTTCCAGATCTCGATATACCGGTCGCAGTCGCAGCCCACGGTGCACCCGGGCTTGCCGCAGCCGAACTCCGGCCCGCGGTCATAGTAGATCTCGGAGCAGGGGCCGCAGGGGCCGGAGCCGTGCTCCCAGAAGTTGTCCTCCTTGCCGAAGCGGAAGATCCGCTCCTTGGGGATGCCGATCTCCTTGTTCCAGATGTCGAAGGCCTCGTCGTCGTCCAGATAGATGGAGGGATACAGCCGGTCGGCCTCCAGGCCCACCCACTGGGGGCTGGTCAGAAATTCCCAGCTCCAGGCAATGGCCTCATGCTTGAAATAGTCGCCGAAGGAGAAGTTGCCCAGCATCTCGAAATAGGTACCGTGGCGGGCGGTTTTGCCCACGTTGTCGATATCGCCGGTGCGGATGCACTTCTGACAGGTGCACACCCGGTGGCAGGGGGGCTCCTCCTCGCCCTTGAACCAGGGCTTCATGGGGGTCATACCGGCGTTGATCAGCAGGATGGACTTGTCGTTCTGAGGCACCAGGGAAAAGCTGGGCAGACGCAGGTGGCCTTTGGTTTCAAAGAACTTCAGGAACATTTCCCGCAGCTCATTCAGGCCGTGATAGGGATGGGACATGGTTCATTACTCCTTTATCTCAAATTGTTTTTACTGATTTTCTTCTGTGGGGCACAGGGCGGCGATCTCCTCCTCCAGGGCCCGGTAAAACTGCGCGATGTGCCAGCCATCCGCCAGGGCGTGGTGGGCCTGGATGGATACAGACAGCTGGGTCATGCCGCAGCGCATGAACAGCTGCCCCCAGCTGACCCGGACGTTGCTGTCCGCCGGAGTGCAGGCCGGGTGGGTCAGGGACGTGTAGTTCAGCCACGGCAGGCAGGAGGCAAAGATGCTGGGGCTTTCCGCCCGGCGGTCCGTTTCGATGGTGCCGCCCTGCCGGGCCGCCGCCTGCTGCGCGCGTCCCATGGCGATGTAGTCCTCATAGGGCACCCGGGCCGACTCCATCCGGCAATAGGCATAGCTGCCGTCTGGCTTCATCTCGGTGAAGGATACCGGGCACTCGTCATACTCTACCACCTGGCCGTCCTCAATGCGCCGCCGCAGCTCCGGCACCCGGTTCACCGCCCGGTGAATGACATACAGCATGGTCAGGAAGATAGGCTTGTGCTCTGCCCGCAGCCGCAGCTCCAGGGCCGTCACATCCAGCTGCACCGTTACCCCGGCGTAGGGGAAAGCGTAGCCGCTGAACAGCTGAAACTGCTCCCGCCGCGGGTCCTTTTCCATATCAATTACACGTCGCTCCATATACGCCTCCTAAAACACAAAAACGCCCCGCCCCACATAGGGGCGAAGCGATGCTTCACGGTACCACCCTAATTAACGGCCGCAGCCGTCGTCTCAGTCATCCGGTAACGGGGATGGGGCGTGCGGCTCGTCGCCGCCGGCTCGGAGACGGCCCTCTGCTCTGTGGCCCGGCGGGCTCGCACCCTTTCCCACCTCGCTTGCGGCGCATTTTGCGGCAGATTCTTCTCGTCATTGCCTTTGACGTTCTGTATTTTACCACAGATCTGGCCGTTGTCAAGGGTTCCGCCCGCTTCCGGTCACAATTTTTTCACAATTTGCGCCCCAAAGCCGCACTTGACGCTGGGACGGGTCTATTGTATAATGGGTTGATTTAATGTGCGGAGGTATACCCATTATGTGGATCGCGGATGGCTGGAAGGATTATGAGCTGCTGGACTGCGGCGGCGGAGAAAAGCTGGAGCGCTGGGGCGACCAGATCCTGGTGCGGCCAGACCCCCAGGCCATCTGGGAGTCGGACCGGAAGAACCGGGGCTGGCGCACGGCCAACGCCCGCTACAGCCGCTCCAGCACCGGCGGCGGCCACTGGGACAAGAACAAGCTGCCGGAGAACTGGCCCATCGCCTATAAAAACCTCCGCTTCCAGGTGAAGCCCATGAACTTCAAGCACACGGGCCTGTTCCCGGAGCAGGCCGCCAACTGGGACTTTGCCATGGACCAGATCCGCCGGGCGGGCCGCCCCATCCGGGTGCTGAACCTGTTCGCCTATACCGGCGGGGCCACGGTGGCCTGCGCCGCCGCCGGGGCCAGCGTCTGCCATGTGGACGCCGCCAAGGGCATGGTGGCCTGGGCCAAGGAAAACGCCCGGGTCTCCGGTCTGCAGGATGCCCCCATCCGCTGGATCGTGGACGACTGCGCCAAGTTCGTGGAGCGTGAGATTCGCCGGGGCAAGACCTATGACGCCATCATCATGGACCCCCCCAGCTATGGCCGGGGTCCCGGCGGCGAGGTGTGGAAGCTGGAGGAGAATCTCTATCCCTTCGTGAAGCTCTGCGCCCGGGTGCTGTCCGATAAGCCCCTGTTTGTGATCCTGAACTCCTACACCACGGGCCTGGCCCCGTCGGTGCTGGGCTATATCCTGCAAATGCTGGTGGGCCGCCGCTTCGGCGGACACGTCACCTGGGACGAGCTGGGCCTGCCGTGCACGGATTCCGGCATGGCGCTGCCCTGCGGAGCCACCGGCCGCTGGATGAGCAAATAAAATTTCGCAGAAAAGAGACAAAGCAATGCAGCCAATGATTCAGACCGACGCCCTCTCCTTTTCCTACCCGGTGGAGGAGGGCCAGCGCCGGACCACCGCCCTGGACAATGTGACCCTGTCCATCGAAAAGGGCAGCTTTGTGGTGGTGCTGGGCCACAACGGCTCCGGCAAATCCACCCTGGCCAAGCATATGAACGCCGTGCTGCTGCCCTCCGGCGGCGCGGTGTATGTGGAGGGCATGGACACGAAAAAGGAGGAGCTCCTGCTGGAGATCCGCCGCCGGGTGGGCATGGTGTTCCAGAACCCGGATAACCAGATCGTGGCCAACGTGGTGGAGGAGGATGTTGCCTTCGCCCCGGAGAATCTGGGGGTCCCCACGGCGGAGATCCGCCGCCGGGTGGACGACGCCCTGGCGGCGGTGGGCATGACGGAGTTCACCCGCCACGCCCCGCACCTGCTGTCCGGCGGACAGAAGCAGCGGGTGGCCATCGCCGGCGTCATCGCCATGGAGCCGGAGTGCATCGTCCTGGACGAGGCCACGGCCATGCTGGACCCCTCCGGCCGCCGGGAGGTGCTGGACACCGTTCACCGGCTGAACCGGGAGCGGGGCATCACCGTGGTGCACATCACCCACCATATGTCCGAGGCGGAGGACGCCGACCGGGTCATCGTCATGAACGACGGCGTGGTGGCCATGGACGGCGCGCCCCGGGAAATTTTCTCCCGGGTGGAGGAGCTGCAGGCCCTGGGCCTGGCGGCCCCGGACACGGTGGAGCTGCTGCGGCGGCTGAACCGGCACGGCATGGATCTGCCCTTGACGGCGATCACGGTTGATGAGTGTGCCCGCGCCATATTCCAGGCGCTCCATGGCGCGGAAGGGAAGTAAGCAGAGTTGGAACCGATCATTCGTATAGAACACCTGACCCACACCTACAGCGCCGGGACCCCCTTCCAGCGCAGCGCGGTGGAGGATGTCAGCCTCGATATCATGCCCGGCGAGTTCCTGGGCATCATTGGCCACACCGGCTCCGGCAAGTCCACCCTGATCCAGCACCTCAACGGACTGCTGCGCCCCACCCAGGGCCGCGTCCTGCTGAACGGGAAGGACATCTGGGCCGAGCCCAAGAAAATCCGACAGGTCCGCTTCCAGGTGGGCCTGGTGTTCCAGTACCCGGAGTACCAGCTGTTTGAGGAAACGGTGTACAAGGACATTGCCTACGGCCCCGGCAACATGGGCCTGGACCGGGACGAGATCGACCGCCGGGTCCGGGAATCCGCGGCCCTGGTGGGCCTGACGGAGGACCAGCTGGAAAAGTCCCCCTTTGAGCTCTCCGGCGGACAGAAGCGCCGGGTGGCCATCGCCGGGGTCATCGCCATGGAGCCCAAGGTCCTGATCCTGGACGAGCCCACGGCGGGTCTGGACCCCCGGGGCCGGGAGGCCATTCTGGCCCAGATCCGGGCCTATCACCGCAAGCGCGGCACCACCGTTATCCTGGTGAGCCACAGCATGGAGGAGATCGCCTGCAACGTGGACCGCATCCTGGTGCTGCGGGGCAGTCATGTGTATATGGACGGCACGCCCCGCCAGGTATTCCGGCGGGCCTCCGACCTGGAGGAGGTGGGCCTGGACGTGCCCCAGGCCACCAAGATCGCCCTGGCCCTGCGCCGCATGGGCCTGAACATTGACGCCGCGGTCTACACCGTGGACGAGCTGGAGCAGGCCCTGCTCTCCATAAGAGGGGAGGCGGGCGTATGCTGAGAGATATCACCCTGGGCCAGTTTTTCCCGGGCAATACCTTCATCCACCGGCTGGACCCCCGCACCAAGCTCCTGGCGGTGATCCTGTACATTGTGGCCCTGTTCAACGCCCAGGGGGTGGTGACCTACGCCATCGTGGCGGCGCTGCTGGCCCTGTGCATCATCGTCTCCCGGGTGCCCTTCCGGTCCCTGACCCGAGGCCTGAAGCCCATCTGGGTCATCGTGGCCTTCACGGCCATTATGAACCTGTTCTTCACCAGCGGTACCCCCCTGGGCGCCGGCTGGCTGCTGAGCCATATCTCCCAGGAGGGTCTGCGCTCCGCCATCTTCATGGTGCTGCGGATCGTGATGCTCATCATGGGCACCTTCCTGCTGACCTACACCACCAGCCCCATCTCCCTGACGGACGGACTGGAGAGCCTGCTGTCCCCCCTGAAGAAGCTGCGTCTGCCCGTCCACGAGCTGGCCATGATGATGTCCATCGCCCTGCGCTTCATCCCCACCCTCATCGAGGAGACGGACAAGATCATGTCCGCCCAGAAGGCCCGGGGCGCGGACTTTGAATCCGGCAATATCTTCCAGCGGGCCAAGGCCCTGGTGCCTATCCTGGTGCCCCTGTTCATCAGCGCCTTCCGCCGGGCCGACGAGCTGGCCACGGCCATGGAGTGCCGCTGCTACCACGGCGGCGAAGGCCGCACCGCCCTTCATGTGCTGCACTTCCGCCCGGCGGACCTGTGGGTCCTGGCGGGGTTTGCGGCCCTGACGGCGGGGGTCATCGCCCTGGGGCGGCTGGGAATCTGAAAGAGGTACGCTATGCGCAACATCGCACTGATCCTGATGTACAACGGCACCGCCTACCACGGATGGCAGGTGCAGAAAACCGAGGTCACCGTGGCCCAGACCCTGGAGCGGGGCCTGTCCATGGTGTGCGGCGAGCCCATCAAGTGCACCGGCTGCGGCCGCACCGACGCCGGGGTCCACGCCGAGCACTATGTGGCCAATTTCCGCACCAATTCCCGTATTCCCGTGGACCGGCTGCCCTTCGCCGTCAACACCCACATTCCCGAGGACATTGTGGTAAAGGCGGCCTATGAGGTGGCGGAGGATTTCAACGCCATCGGCTCCTGCATCCGCAAGGAGTATACCTATCGCATCTACAATTCCCGGGTGAAGAACCCGTTTTATGTGAACAGGGCGTATTTTTACCCCAAGCGCCTGGACGAGGAGGTAATGGACCGGGCGGCCCGGATGTTCGAGGGGACCCACGATTTCGCCGCCGTGCGCAGCGTGGGCACCAACGTCCGCAGCACCGTCCGCACCATTTACTACTGCCGGGTCCGGCGGCAGGGGGAACTTTTGGAATTGAAGGTCTGCGCCAACGGCTTTTTGTATAATATGGTACGGGCCATCACCGGCACGGTGCTCTACGCGGCGGAGGGGAAGCTGACGCCGGAGGAGATCCCTGTGATCCTGGACAGCGGCAACCGTACCCTGGCCGGGCCCACCGCCCCGCCGGGAGGTCTGTACCTGACAAGGGTGTGGTATGAAGATGAAAGACTCAATGGACCGGATGGAATTTGACCAGGGCAACCTCCAGGAGGAGGCGCCCCGCCGGGTGCAGCGCCGGAAGCGGCCGGAGCTGAAGCCCATATGGTTTGCGGCGGTGGCCGTGGCGCTGCTGGCGGTGGTGCTCATCGCCGCCCTGACGGATACCACCGCCTTCGACGGGCTGCGCCGCAGCGTGACCTATGCCCGGGCCAAAAAGGACGAGACCGGCTGCGCCCAGCTGTACCACTATGCCGCCGACCGCACCAGCTGTTTCGCCTCTCTGGACGGCAGCCTGGCCATCGTCACCAACAGCCAGCTGTTGGTGATGCAGGAGGACGGCCAGGTGGTCTGCAACGAGACTGTAAAGTGGACTTCCTGTACAGTGACCGGAACCGGCAGCCTGGCCGCCGCCTACGACATCGGCGGCAGCAACGTGTATGTCCTCAATGCCCAGGGCCTGGTCCGCAAAATCACCTGCGGCGGCGAGATTCTGTCCGTTACCCTGACCCGGGAGGGCCGCCTGGCGGTGACCCTCAACGAGCGGGGCTACAAGGCCGCCGTGGAGGTATACGACGAGGACGGTGTAAAGGAATTTGCCTTTCATTCTGCCGACAGCTTTCTGATGACCTCCTCCGTGTCCCGGAACGGCAAGGAGATGGCTGCCGTCACCATGGGCCAGTCCCAGGGCTCCTTCACCAGCAGCATCGTCCTGTATAAGCTGGACCGGCAGGAGGCCTACGCCACCTGCGACCTGGCCGGCGTGGCGGTGTATGACCTGGGGCTGATAGGGAAGCGCTACTGCGCCGTGGCGGAGGACAGCCTGCATTTCATCGACCAGAAGGGCCGGGCCGCCGCGTCCTACAGCTATGACGGCGGCGTTCTGCGCCGGTGCAGCCTGGGCGGCGACGGCTATGCCGCCGTGCTGCTGGGCCGTTACAAGGTGGGCAGCCAGCTGCGCCTGGTGACGGTGAACAGCGACGGCAAGGAGCTAGGGTCCCTGGACCTGGACGGCGATGTGCTGAGCATGTCCGCCTGCGGCCGGTATGTGGCGGTGCTGTTTGCCGACCGGCTGGTGATCTACAACAAAAACCTCAAGGAATACGCCACCCTGCAGGGCGTCAGCAGCGCCGGTGATGTGCTGATGCGCAGCGACGGCTCTGCGGTGCTGGCGGGCTCTGCCGCTGCCAGCGTGTTCCTGCCCTGACCCCGAAAGGAGAGTGTCCATGTCCGTATTTGCCGATATCCTGGTGCTGGCGGTCCTGATCGCTGCCGCCTGGCTGGGAGCCAAGCGGGGCCTGCTGAAAAGTCTGGCGGGCCTGCTGATCATTGTGGTGGCCCTGCTGGGGGCCTCCTGGGCCGCCGACCACCTGTCCGAGCCTGTGACCCAGTGGATCG
>ENA-OZFH01000343-OZFH01000343.1-human-gut-metagenome-genome-assembly--contig:-NODE-343-length-20049-cov-10.013754_pt1 | contig 20049 bp, 8 predicted proteins | sample MGYA00245073_ERZ653619 | MGnify/ENA primary metagenome ERZ653619 (study PRJEB26926, sample SAMN06165178) | human gut metagenome | biome: ENVO:00009003; feature: ENVO:2100002; material: ENVO:00002003...
TAAGATCGTCGGCAGCGTCAGATGTGTATAAGAGACAGATCTACGGCGTGGCAACGTTTTATGAGAACTTCTCGCTCGACGTGAAGGGCAAGTACGTGCTCAAGGTCTGCCGCGGCACGGCGTGCCACGTGCGCAAGTCCGGCAACGTCCTGCAGGCGCTCTACGACGCGACCGGCCTGAGCGAGAGCAAGCCGACCACGGACGACGGCCTGTTCACCATCGAGATCGTGTCGTGCCTCGGCGCATGCGGCCTGAGCCCGGTTGTCATGGTCAACGACACGGTGCACCCGGCCATGACCCCCGACAAGGCCGTGGATCTCATCGAGGAGCTGCGTGCAAAGGAGGGTGCGTAATGCGTCAGAGAATCGAATCCTTGGAGCAGTTCCGCGCCCTGCAGGCCGAGTACATGGCCGCGCGCGACGCGGAAAAGCGTAAGATCCTCGTCTGCTGCGGCACGGGCTGTGTCGCCGGCGGCAACCTGAACGTCTACCACGAGCTCAAAAAGCGCATGGACGAGCTCGGCATCCCGTGCGAGGTGTCCCTGACCGAGCACCACGCCGACACCATCGGCCTGAAAAAGTCCGGCTGCCACGGCTTTTGCGAGATGGGCCCGCTGGTGCGCATCGAGCCGGAGGGCTGGCTGTACACGAAGTGCCAGGTCAGCGACGTGGAGGAGATCATCCAGAAGACCATCCTCGGCGGCGAATTCATCGAGCGCCTGGGCTACAACAAGGGCGGCGAGCTCTATGAGCGCCAGGAGGACATCCCGTTTTACAAAAAGCAGACCCGCCGCGTGCTCGAGCACTGCGGCCACATCGACGCGGAATCCATCGAGGAGTACCTGTCCATCGGCGGCTACGGCGCGCTGGCCAAGGCCCTGTTCGAGATGCAGCCGGACGAGATCGTCCAGGCCGTGAGCGATTCCGGTCTGCGCGGCCGCGGCGGCGCGGGCTTCCCGACCGGGCGCAAGTGGGCGCAGGTCGCGGCACATACGGAAGAGCCCGTCAAGTACATCGTCTGCAACGGCGACGAGGGCGACCCCGGCGCCTTCATGGACCGCTCCATTATGGAGGGCAACCCCCATTCCGTGCTGGAGGGCATGATGATCGCGGGCCTGGCCGCCGGCAGCGACGAGGGCTATATCTACGTCCGGGCCGAGTATCCCCTGGCCGTGTCCCGGCTGAAAGCCGCCATTGCCAAGGCCCAGGAGCTGGGCCTGCTGGGGGACGACATTCTGGGCAGCGGCTTCAATTTCCACCTCCATGTGAACCGCGGCGCAGGCGCCTTTGTCTGCGGCGAGGGCAGCGCCCTGACCTCCTCCATCGAGGGCAAGCGCGGCATGCCCCGGGTGAAGCCTCCCCGCACCATTGAGCAGGGCCTGTGGGGCAAGCCCACCGTCCTCAACAATGTGGAAACCTTCGCCAACGTTCCCCTGATCATCCGCAACGGCGTGGACTGGTACCGGCACATCGGCACGGAAAAGAGCCCCGGCACCAAGGCCTTCGCCCTGACCGGCAACGTGGTGAACACCGGCCTCATTGAGGTGCCCATGGGCACCACCGTCCGGGAGGTCATCTTCGACATCGGCGGCGGCATTCCCGACGGGAAGAAATTCAAGGCCGTGCAGATCGGCGGCCCCTCCGGCGGCTGCTGCTGCGCCAGCAGCGAGCATCTGGACCTGCCCCTGGACTTCGACTCTCTGAAGAAGATCGGGGCCATGATCGGCTCCGGCGGCCTGGTGGTCATGGACGAGGATACCTGCATGGTGGAGACCGCCCGCTTCTTCATGAGCTTCACCCAGAACGAGAGCTGCGGCAAGTGCGTTCCCTGCCGGGAGGGCACCAAGCGCATGCTGGAGATCCTGGACCGCATCGTCGGCAACGAGGGTACCATGGAGGACCTGGAGCTGCTGGAGAATCTGTCCAATACTATCACCGAGACGGCTCTGTGCGGCCTGGGCCAGAGCGCCTGCAAGCCTGTGCAGAGCACCCTGCGCTATTTCCGGGACGAGTATCTGACCCATGTGGTGGACCACCACTGTCCCATCTGCAATGGCCGCAAGCGCCATCTGGAGATCATCCCCGAGCTGTGCAAGGGCTGCGGCAAGTGCGCCCGGAACTGTCCCATGGACGCCATTTCCGGCCAGATCCGCATGCCCCACGTCATCGACACCACCAAGTGTATCCACTGCGGCGCTTGCTGGGGAGCCTGCCCCTTCGGCGCTATCGACGCCATTGAGGAGGAGGTATGACCATGGCCAAGGGAATCATGATCGTAGACGGCCAGCGGGTGCCGTTCGACGGGGAGAAAAACGTCCTCTCCGTGATCCGCAAGGCGGGCATCGACATGCCCACCTTCTGCTACTATTCCGAGCTTTCGGTCCACGGCGCCTGCCGGATGTGCATCGTGGAAAACGTGAAAACCGGCAAGATCGACGCATCCTGCTCCATGGAGCCTCGGGACGGGCTGGAGATCCGCACCAACACCGCCCGGCTGCTGCGGCACCGGCGGATGATCCTGGAGCTGATGCTGGCCTCCCACGACTGCAGCTGCACCACCTGCGCCAAAAGCGGCAACTGCCGCCTGCAGGCCCTGGCCCAGCGCTTCGGCGTCAGCCGGGTCCGGTTCCCGGACACCCGGGAGCGCTATGAGCAGGATAACACCAGTCTGGCCATTTTCCGGGACCCCAACAAGTGCATTCTCTGCGGCGACTGCGTCCGGGTGTGCGAGGAGCTCCAGGGCCAGGGCATCCTGAACTATGCCCATCGCGGCAGCGAGCTGCAGGTGATGCCCGCCTTTGACAAGAAGCTGGACCAGACCAAGTGCGTGGGCTGCGGCCAGTGCGCCGCCGTGTGCACCACCGGCGCCATCACCGTGAAAAACCAGATCGGCCAGGCCTGGCAGGCCCTCCACGACCCCAAGAACCGGGTGGTGGTGCAGATCGCCCCGGCGGTCCGGGTGGCCCTGGGCGAGGAGTTCGGCCTGCCCGCCGGCGCCAACGTTATGGATAAGCTGGTGAAGGCCCTGAAGCTCATGGGCGTGGAGGAGGTGTACGACACCAACTTCGCCGCCGATATGACCACCATCAGCGAGGCCCAGGAGTTCCTGGGCCGGCTGAAAAACGGCGGTCCCTTCCCCATGTTCACCAGCTGCTGCCCGGCCTGGGTGAAGTATCTGGAGCTCAACGACCCCAAGTATCTGCACAACATCTCCTCCTGCAAGTCCCCCATGGAGATGTTTGCCGCCGTGCTGCGGGATAAGTATCAGGCAAAGGACGCCGCCGACGGACGGCGGACGTATCACATGGCCATTATGCCCTGCACCGCCAAGAAGATGGAGGCCGCCCGGCCCGAGTTTACCCAGGAGGGCCGCCCGGACGTGGACCTGGTCATCACCACCCGGGAGCTGGTGGATATGATCCGGGAGGCCGGTATCCAGCTGACGGAGCTGGAGCCGGAGGCCCCGGACCTGCCCTTCGGCCTGGGCTCCGGCGCTGCCGTGATCTACGGCGTCACCGGCGGCGTGGCCGAGGCCGTGGTGCGCTACTGTCTGCCGGATAAGAGCAACAACGCCCTCCAGGCCATCCGGGTCACGGACCTGCGGGGCGACGGGGCCATCCGGGAGGTGAACCTCACCGTGGAGGGGCAGGAGCTGCACCTGGCCATCGTCAACGGCCTGTCCCACGCCAAGGAGCTGATCGCCGACGTGGAGGCCGGAAAGCGCTTTTACCACCTGGTGGAGGTCATGACCTGCCAGGGCGGCTGCGTAGGCGGCGCCGGTCAGCCCTATGGCCTGACGGCGGCCAAGAAGCGCCGGGGCGCGGGCCTGTACGAGGCGGACTCCTCCGCCATGTTCAAGCGGGCGGAGAAGAACCCCATCGTCACCCGCCTGCTGGAGGACTACGGTCCCGACCGCTGTCATGAGCTGCTGCACGTCCATTACGGAGAATAATTGAACACGTCAAAAGGCCGTCCGGCACCTGCCGGACGGCCTTTTTATGCCCCGCGCCTTGGCTCTCCCTCTGGGAGAGCTGTCGGCGCAGCCGACTGAGAGGGCCTGTAGGGGCGGACGACCCTGTCCGCCCAAACCTGCCGGGTTGACGCGGCCCGCTGAGGGCAGCGGGCCCTACGAAATGTCTACCGATAGAACACTCGTAGGGCGGGGCCCATGTCTGCCCACCGCCGCCAGCCACCCGCGCAAAAAGGGAGGGCGGACAGATGGTCTGTCCGCCCTCAAGTGAGGAGAAAAATGGTAAGAAAAAAGCAATATTACAGCAGCATGGCCAGCAGCCACACCGCGCCGATGGCCGCGCCCCCCAACAGGGCCGCCAGCCACGGGGACATACGCAGCCGCCGCCGGGGCGGTGCGCCGTGGGTCCGGGCATAATCCTTGGCAATGCGGATGGCCTGGTCCACCACCTGCTGGGAGGTGACCCCTCCGCTGCCCACGGCTGCGTCGTTGCGCACAATGAAAATGGCCTGTTCAAAAATATGCGGGTCTGGGGAATCCACCACGATGACCCGGCGGGAAAGTCCTTTTACCAAGAGTTATGCCCTCCTCTGTTGCGATTTCGTTTGACAGGTTCAGTATGCCCGCCGGACAGGGGAATATACCCCCTTACACCGGCTTTTTTTCGCCGGAGGACAGGTGCAGCACCAGCACGGCGCAGTCGTCCTCCAGCCCCTTGCGGCCCCGGGACTCCGCCAGGATCAGCGACACCAGGGCGTTGGCGTCCCGGCCGCTCCACCCGGCCAGCAGATTTTGCAGCCACTCATCATTTCCGGCGTCGGCGATGCCGTCGGAGACCATCACGAAAAAGCTCCCGGCGGTCAGCTGCAAACGGGTGCACTCCGGGGCCTCCCGAACGGCCTGCAGCCCGGCGGGCAGGGACTGGCCGGTATAGCGGCTGACGCTGCCGCTGCGCTTGAGATAGGACGGAGCGGCCCCGTACTTATAGAGGGCGGCCTGTCCGCTGGCCCGCTGCAGGGCCAGCAGGTCGATGGTGGTGAAGCCTCCGCCGCTCTCTCCCCGCAGGGACAGGGCGGTGTTCAGGGTTTTCAGAGCCGGGCCCGGCTCGATCCCCGCCTCCAGGAACTGCCGCAGCAGCCGGACGGTCATGGCTGCCTCCCGGTGGGCGGCCTCGCCGCTGCCCATGCCGTCGGACAGCAGCAGATACACGGTGTCCCCCACCTCGAAGGTATCCAGCTGGTCGCCGCAGACGCTCTGGCCCTGCCGGGGCCGCAGGGAGGAGGCCACCCCATAGCCCATGGCCTGGGCTCCGGCAGGCACCGCCGGACCGGCGGAGGCCAGCATATCCCCCAGCTGGGCATATTGCTCCCGGGCCTGGTCCCGGACCTCCGACAGCCGCCGGTGGTACTGCTGCCGCAGCAGATAGGACCGCAGCTCCACATTCACCGCCCCCACAAAATCCGACAAATGGACGCACCGGGAGGTGAAATACAGGGGAAAATCCCCGGCCTGGGCCTCTCCCCGCTGCAAAAGCCGGGGGCAGGCGTCGTTGAAGGCGTTGTAGGTGGCGCTGTAATTCTGCCGCCAGCAGGTATCCCGCAGGATGCACCGGCGGCACACCTGCTCCGCCGCCCGGTCAAATACCACCGATGGATTCTCCGGCTTCTCCGGAGCGGTGCCCCGGAAAAAGCTGTCGTACAGGTCCCGCAGGGCGGCGGCGGGCTTGGTCAGGCGGTCCGGCCGGGGCGGCTTTTCCGGCTGGGCCCGTTTTTTCTCCGGCGGCAGACTCAGCCGGGGCAGCGGAAGCAGGGACAGAATTCCGCCCGAAAACAGCTCAATCATCCGATAAAGCGGCTCTTCCGTCCCGAACAGCAGAGTACAGCCCCCGCCAATGGCCCAGAATGTCCCGATACACACCGGGACAGGGGCGGAACGCACCCGGGACAAAGCGGCGCAGGAAAGCCCCAGCACCGCCATGGGCGCCAGGTCCGGCTCATCCCCCAGCAGACCCAGGCACAGCCCCATGGCCGCCCCCCAGGCAGCCCCCCGGGCCGGTTCCATCTGCCGGACGCTGCGCATCAGAAAAGCGCACGTCAGGCACATTCCGACCGATATTCCGACGATCCGGAAAGCCCCCGCCGAAAGGCACAGCCCCGCCGCCAGCAGCAGGGGCAGCCGGTCCCGGCGGCGCAGCAGCAGGTCCGTGACCGCGGCGGTGAGGCCCATGCAGAACACGCACAAGGCCCACAGCCGGATGGGCCGGGCGATGAGATACGCCGACTGCACCAGAAGCAGCAGCGCCGCCGCAAGGCCCGGCCGGAAAAACCGCCGGGGGAAAAATTTCGTGTCGAAAAAGGCGATGCTGCCGGAAAAGATCAGAATGGCCGCCGCCAGCTGCCGCAGGCCCGCCTGAAACGGCAGAAACAGAAACGCCCCCAGTCCGCAGCCCAGCACGCAGCACAGGCCCGGCAGTCCCGGCCCGGCCGCCGCCGTGATGGCCAGAGGCAGCGGGGCGCACAGGCCCCCGAAGGAGCCGGCCGTCAGCAGGCAGGTCAGGGCCGCCCGGCCCAGGGGTTCAAGCAGCCGCCGTTTCTCCCGGGGCAGTGGCAGAAGTTTCATGGACAAGCCCTCCTTTGCCCCCTATTGTAGCCGGGCGGCGGACGAAAAAGTGTCGGGAAATAGCACAGAGGGCGTATTTTCAGGGCGGAATGGTCTTTGTTTGGTCAAATGTTAAGAAAATGTTACGGAAATCGGCAGATTTGTTTAAAATATTCTTCTTGTTATTGCCGGACAAATAGTATATAATACCCTATATTATTGTGCTTATGCCGCATACCTGCGGCAGTCTATAGAAAGGAAGTTAGCTATGATTAAGGTTCAAACCGGTCAGGGCGAGATCACCATCAGCAGCGCGGTATTCACCACCATCACCGGCGCGGCAGCCACCAACTGCTTCGGCGTCAAGGGCATGGCCTACCGCAGCATGACCGACGGCCTGGTGCACCTGCTGCGGCGGGAAGCCATGAGCAAGGGCGTGAAGGTCACTTATAACGAGGACGGCACCGTTTCCATCGAGCTGCACATCGTTGTGGAAAACGGCGTCAACATTGCCACGGTCTGCCGCTCCATCATGAGCGAGGTCAAGTATGTGGTCACCAAGAATACCGGGGTGGAGGTCCGCGAGATCAACGTGTGCGTGGACTCCGTTACCGTGTAAGCACCCGGCCAAAGGAGTAACAAAGAGATGACAGATAGAATCAGCGGCAGCGCCTTCAAGCAGATGATCGCCTTCGGCGCTGCCTGTGTCGCCCAGCAGAAGCAGGCCATCAACGATCTGAACGTGTTCCCGGTGCCCGACGGCGACACCGGCACCAACATGAGCCTGACCATCCAGACCGCCGTCAACGAGCTGAAAAAGTCCGAGCCCGCCACCGTCGGCGAGGCGGCAAAGATCACCGCAGGGGCTCTGCTGCGCGGGGCCCGGGGGAACTCCGGTGTGATTTTGTCCCTGCTGTTCCGGGGCATTTCCAAGTCCGCCAAGGGCCTGGTGGAGATGGACGGCCCGGCCTTGGCCGCCGCCATGGGCGAGGGCGTGGCCACCGCCTATGGCGCGGTGATGAAGCCCGCCGAGGGAACGGTGCTGACCGTGTCCCGGCTGGCCGCCGCCCGGGCCGCCCAGGCCGCCCAGGAGAATCCCAGCGCCGAATACGTGCTGGAGCAGGCCATTCTGGCCGGGCAGGAGACCCTGGCCCAGACCATCGACATGAACCCGGTGCTGAAAAAGGCCGGGGTGGTGGACGCCGGAGGCAAGGGCTACCTCATCATTCTGGACGGTATGCTGCGGGCCCTGCGGGGCGAGGAGCTGCCCCAGGTGGAGGAGGACGAAAAGGCCCAGGATAAGGCGGATTTCGGTGCCCTGAGCCTGGAGGACATCACCTTTACCTATGACACGGTGTTCATCGTGCGCAAGAAGGAGGGCGTGTCCATCGAGCCCTTCCGGGCGTATCTGGACGGCATCGGCGACAGCCTGGTCATCGGCGAGGACGACGAGGCCTTCAAGGTCCATGTGCACACGGATATCCCCGGCCAGGCCCTGACGGAGGCCGCCAAATACGGCACCCTGGAGCTGGCCAAGATCGAAAATATGCGCACCCAGGCGGAGGAGCTGGCGGCCGGCAAGCAGGCCCAGAGCACCGACGATCTGGACGCCGTGGAGGAGGAGCTGGAGGCCATGGAGGGCGGCGTGGCCGCCCCGGAGAAGCGCTACGGCTTCCTGGCGGTGTGCGCCGGTGACGGCCTGGCCGCCACCTTCCGGGATCTGGGCGTGGACCGCATCGTGTCCGGCGGCCAGACCATGAACCCCTCCACCCAGGCCATTCTGCAGGAGGTGAACCGCACCCCCAGCCAGGTGGTGTTTGTGCTGCCCAACAACAAGAACATCATCATGGCCGCCCAGCAGTGCGTGGGCCTGACGGAAAAAGAGGTCATCGTGGTGCCCACCAACACCGTGCCCCAGGGGATCTCCGCCATGATGGCGGTGGACCCGGAGGAGGCCGATCCCCAGGTGATCCTGGCGGCCATGACGGAGGCGGCGGAGAACGTGGTCACCGCCCAGGTGACCTATGCCGCCCGGAACTCCGATTTCGACGGCTTCGCCATCAGCGCCGGGGACTATCTGGCCCTGACGGACGGGAAGCTGTTCGGCACGGATCAGAAGCTGGAGACTCTGCTGGATCAGCTGGCGGCTCTGGCGGCGGACAAGGGCGCGGAGTTCATCACCGTGTTCTATGGCGACGGCGTCACCCAGGAGGACGCCCAGCGGGCCGAGCAGCGCTTTGCGGATGCCTGCCCGGAGGCGGAGGTGTCCCTGCTCCCCGGCGGCCAGCCTGTGTATTACTATATTATCTCAATTGAATAATATATTGTGCCGTTTGCGCAAAAAAGACGCCGGAGGTCTCCTCCGGCGTCTTTTGGCATCGCCCGCCATTCCGCTGCTTTTGGGCCGGGTAGAACCCGGCCCCTACAGGTGCTCTACTGGTGATGCTCTCATCGTCTTGCTGAAAAAATCTCCATCTTGCCCCGGGGGGCGGGGTGTGGTACAATGGCCTTACTTTATAATAAGGAGCGTGCCGGTATGATGCACCTGGAAGCGGACGTATTCCGGAAATTCGACAAGCAGTGGGCCCTGGTCACGGCGGGGACTCCGGAGCATTACAACACCATGACCATCAGCTGGGGCGGTCTGGGCACCCTGTGGAGACGGCCGGTGGCCACCGTGTATGTGAAAAAGAACCGCTATACCTTTGAATTCATGGAGCAAAGCGACTATTTCACCGTCAGCTTTTACCCTGAGGCGCAGCGCCGGGCCCTGTCCCTGCTGGGCAGCACCTCCGGCCGGGACGGCGACAAGGTGGCGGCGGCGGGCCTGACGCCGGAGTTCCTGCCCCAGGGCATCACCTTCCGCCAGGCGGAGACCACCCTGGTCTGCCGCAAGCTCTATTGCCAGGACTTCGCCCTGGACCAGATCCCCCAGGACGTTCAGGACATTTTCTATCGGGACGAGCCGGTCCACCGGATGTACATCGGCGAGGTGGTGGACATCATCGGGAATGAAAGCCTTGCCAATCGCCCCTGAGTGTGCTATACTCAGGGCATAGCATACGGAAGCTCATATAGCCTTGCGGATATGGTGCAAGGCGTTTCTACGGGGCCGCCCACGGCCCTGCTATGGGTGCTCTGCCGGTGGACCGGCGGGGCGCCCATCTATTTTTTCCTGAAGGAGCGATGCGGTATGACACAGGTTTTACGCGGCAACATCATCCAAGCCCCCCGGCTGGGGGAGCTGGACATCCGGGAGCACGGCTATCTGGTGCTGGAGGACGGCGTGGTGCAGGGGGTCTATGACGCGCTGCCCCAGGCCCTGGCCTCCGCCTCCATAACGGACTACGGCGACCGGCTCATCATGCAGTCCTTTGTGGATATGCACCTCCACGCCCCCCAGTATCCCATGCTGGGCATGGGCATGGACCTGCCCCTGCTGGACTGGCTGAATACCTACACCTTCCGCACCGAGGCCCGGTTCGCAGACCCGGACTTTGCCCGCCGGACCTATCGCCGCCTGGCCTCCGACCTGATCACCAACGGCACCACCCGGGTGTGCATGTTCTCCTCCCTGCACACCGAGGCCACCTGGATCCTCATGGAGGAGCTGGAACGGGCTGGGGTCACGGGCTATGTGGGCAAGGTGAATATGGACCGCAACGCCCTGCCCGGCATTCTCCAGGAAACCACGGAGGAGTCCGTCTCCGAGACCCTGCGCTGGCTGGACGGCTGCCATTTTGAGCACGTCAGGCCCATTATCACCCCCCGCTTCACCCCCAGCTGTTCCGACGAGCTGATGGCCGCCCTGGGGGAGATCGCCCGGGACCGGGGGCTGTATGTCCAGTCCCATCTGTCGGAAAACAGGGGGGAGATCGCCTGGGTGAAGGAGCTGCACCCGGACTGCGCCCAGTATTGGGAGACCTATGACAAATACGGCCTTTGGAAGGACCACACGGTGATGGCCCACTGCGTCCACTCCGACGCACGGGAGTGCGCCGCCATCCGCCGGGCCGGGGTGGTGGTGGCCCACTGCGCCGGGTCCAACATCAACCTGTGCAGCGGCGTGTCCCCGGTGCGGGAGATGCTGCAGCAGGGCATCTGGGTGACCCTGGGGTCCGACATCGCCGGCGGGGCACAGCTCCCCATGTACAAGGTCATCACCATGAGCATCCGGGCCTCCAAGATCAAGCGCATGGAAACCGACTGGTCCGAGGACTTCCTGACCGTGCCGGAGGGGTACTATCTGGGCACCACCGCCGGGCACCGGTATTTCGGCGGGGGAGAGGGCTTCGCCGTGGGCCAGCCCCTCCACGCCATCGTGGTGGACGACGGGGACTTCCCGGAGCCGGTGCGGCCCCTGACGGTCCGGGAGCGCTTTGAGCGGTCCCTCTATATGCTCCACCGCCACAACATCACCGCCGTCTGGTCCCATGGCCGCCAGGTGAAGTGAATATCTGCCGCCGCTCCCGCATCGGAGCGGCGGCTCAGCTTGTCAAAAAAGGGCGTGGCCCTTTTTTGACAAAAGGCTTGCAGTCTGCCGCGCGCATAATTTGTTCGCTGAAAGCGAACAAATTCCACACTTGCAGACCGAGAAGTGTTTTTTGCGACGTACACGCCGCCGCAAAAAACGGATTGCACTTTATTTGCCGCCTGCGGGCGGCAAACTCTGCGAGGCTTTTTTGACAGACTCTGCCGCCGCTCCCGCGGGAGCGGCGGCTTTTTGCGCCCTTTTGTGGATACGCCGCGCCGAAGCATTTGATCAAAACGGCCCTGTAAAGTGGAAATATTGGAAGAATGCTGAAAAATATACAGAATATTCATGGAAGATATTTCCAATAACTTCCGCTGCCGTCCACCCGGCACGAACAAACACAAATGTGCGTGTATTGTGGACGGAATCAGCGGGGCGGAAAAGGGGAGGCTGACATTTTGACGGATTTGTCCAACACGGACGCAGAGCCAGGAAACTGTTCGTGAGATAAGTACAAAAAACAATGGGTCGTTTATCACGGTGATGTGATACCGAAGCATCGGAAAAAAGCGCCAACCGGCCGTCCACCCGGCGGAAACACCGGAAACGTTTCCTGAAAAAATCCTTGTTTTTGGAAGAAATTCCTTGCTTTTGCAGGAGAAAGGAAGTATAATTATGCAATCAGGAAATTCCTCAACACAACAGGGGAGTGGAACGAAAAAATTCAGGAAGGAAGTCGATCGATGAAAAAGACGAGAATGCCGCAGCGGCTGCTGTCCCTGGTCCTGGTGCTGATGATGCTCATCAGCGTCCTGCCGGTCAGCGCCATGGCGGCGGAACTGACGCCGTCTGACCCCGAGACCGGGCTGACGGCCACCGATGTGACCAATGAGCTCACAGACAGCGACCGTCTGGCGATCTTCGAGGAGAACATGGACTCCGATAAGGTGTCCAGGTCCGAGATCCCGGCGGACGACGAAATGGTCCGTGTCATTGTGCAGCTGGATGCAGACAGCCTGCTGGATGTCCGCAACCGCACCAATGCCAGTATGTCCATGCTGGACTTCCAGCAGACGGACGCAGCCAAGGCCCAGCTGAAGGACATCGCCAACCTGCAGCTCTCCGTGATGAACACCATGGAAAGCAAGGGCATTCCCAGCTCCTTCACCTTCAGCTACACCTCCGTGGTCAGCGGCTTTGCCGCCCAGGTGCCTTACGGCAAGATCCATGACATCAAGAACATCAGCGGCGTAGAGGACGTGGTGCTGTGCCAGACCTACTACACCGATTCCATGGGCTCCGCCACTCTGGGCCAGGCCCTGACCGCCGCGGAAGTGGCGGCCTACTCCAACAACACCCAGTATCAGGGCGAGGGGATGCTCATCGGCATCCTGGACACCGGTCTGGATGTGAACCACGAGGCCTTTGCCAACGCTCCTGCCGTGCAGAAGCTGCAGAAGTCCAGCCTCAGCAAGCTGCTGTATACCCTCAGCGAAGGGGAGGACGGCAAGACCAACGTCACCGCCTACAGCTATGCCGCCCTCTGGTATGCCCAGAAGCACAGCTCCAGCTCCCTGGTGCTGCTGACCGAGGACGACCTGTATAAGAGCGGCAAGGTGCCCTTCGCCTTCGACTATGCCGACGCCGACGCGGACGTGATCCCCTCCGCCGACGCCGTGGAGAAGTACGGCAATGACCACGGCACCCACGTGGCCGGTATCACCGCCGGCAAGACCGTGGACGCCGACGGCAGCGTCACCTTCGCCGGTCAGTCTCCCGAGGCCCAGCTGGCCATCTTCAAGGTATTCTCCGACTCCACCAACGGCGCCTCCACGGATACCATCCTGGCGGCCCTGAACGATGCCCTGCTGCTGGACGTGGACGTGATCAACATGTCTCTCGGCTCCAACGGCGGCTTCGGCCGGGAGGCCGAGGGCGACCTGACCACCAAGTATTACGACCTGGTCAAGTCCGCCGGTATCCTGCTGAACTGCTCCGCCGGTAACTCCTATTCCTCCTCCCAGGGCGGCGCAAAGGGTGACTTCACCTCCGTGTCCGACCCCGACACCGGCATCATCAGCTCCTCGTCCTCCTATGACGCGGCGCTGTCCGTTGCCTCCGTCAACGCCAACGAGACGGCGGCCTTTGTCACCGCCCAGGGCCGCGTCCCCTATCAGGACGTGTCCGGCCACGACTTCACCGCCCTGCTGCTGGGCAATGACAGCTCCAGGACCTATGAATACGTCATGGTGCCCAACACCGGCGACACCGCCGATTACCAGGGCCTGGACGTCACCGGCAAGATCGCCGTGGTCATGCGCGGCGGCCTGTCCTTCGAGCAGAAGCAGCTCAATGCCGCCTCTGCCGGTGCTGCGGGCTGCATCATCTATAACAACCGCGACGGCTATCTGCTGAACATGTCCGTGGATAACTACAAGATCCCCACCGTGTGCATCAGCCTGGCCAACGGCCAGATGATGGAAGCCGCCCAGGAAAAGACCCTCACCGTCTCCAAGACCGAAAAGGGCTCCGTGGCCATGAGCGACTTCTCCTCCTGGGGCCCCCTGCCGTCTCTGTCCCTGAAGCCGGAGATCACCGCCCCCGGCGGCAGCATCTATTCCTCTCTGCCCTTCGCCCAGTACGGCTACATGAGCGGTACCTCCATGGCGTCTCCGTATCTGGCGGGTGTGGCCGCCGCCGCTTTGCAGTATGTCAACACCCTGATGCCCGGCGCCTCCGATACCGACAAGCAGCTGCTGGTGAACCGCCTGCTGATGAGCACCGCCGACATCCTGTATGATGAAAACGGCGTGGCTTACTCTCCCCGCAAGCAGGGCTCCGGTATGGTGAACCTGGCCGAGGCCGTCACCACCCCCGCCTACCTGTATGTCCGGGGCCAGGACAAGACCAAGATCGAGCTGGGCGACGACGCCGACCAGCTGGGCGTGTACAAGCTGAGCTTCGTGGTGAAGAACCTCACCGGCTCCGCCCTGTCCTATGACGTCAGCACCACCGTCCAGACCGAGAGCACCACCACCGACGGGCTGTACATCGCCCAGAAGGGCTATGTCCTCTCCGCCGACACCAGCGCCATCAAGGTCTCCGGCGGCGCCCTCAGCGGCTCCACCGTCACCGTGCCCGCTAACGGCGAGGCCACCGTCACCGTCACCGTCCGCCTGTCCGACGCGGACCGGGCGTATCTGGCCAAGTTCCCCAACGGCATCTATGTGGAGGGCTTCGTGGAGCTGACCAACAACGACGATCCTGCGCTGTCCGTGCCCTTCCTGGGCTTCTACGGCGACTGGACCAAGGCCCCCATCTTCGAGGACGCCGATATCTACAACGGCCTGGACGAGAAGATGTACGCCACCAACGTGGCCGGTGTTTACGCCATGATGTACGTGGTGAAGCTGGGCATGTATCCCTTCGTGGTCCCCGAGGGCTACGACACCCCCTCCACCTCCGCCGATAAGATCTGCGTGGACCTGGGCGGCGGCAACGGCGTCAGCAACCTGTATTACCTGCAGGCCGGTCTGCTGCGGGCAGCCAAGACCACCAACGTCACCATCACCGACAGCGACACCGGCGAGGTGTACCTCAACAGCGACGGCCTCAATGTCCGCAAGGCCATGTACAACTCCAGCTCCGCCGCTGTGCGGCCCGGCTATGTGGGCGAGATCTTCCCCCCGCTGACCGGCATCCACCTGATCCCCAACAACACCCGCATGACCTACACCGCCGCCGCCTATGTGGACGGCTTCGACGTGCAGGACAACCTGAAGAACACCTATTCCTTCAACTTCACCTCCGACGGTGAAATGCCCTATATCGTCGACCGCGAGAACCTGCAGTTCCGCACCGGCGAGGACGGCCGGAAGTACCTGGATGTGACCCTGGCCGATAACTTCTGCCTGGCCGGCGCCACCCTGTACTCCACCCAGTGGAAGACCAACGTCAACAACGGCAAGAAGGAAATGAGCATCGGCTCCAACTACTATGACGGCATCATCCCCGCCCTGAAGGCCGACGGCACCTCTCCCCGGGCTTACGAGGAGTATACCTACACCTTCGACGTTACGGACTTCTATCAGAAGCTCCTGCAGGGCACCTTCTATGTGGTGGCCTACGACTACGCCATGAACCAGTGTGCCTATCGCGTGACCCTGCCTGAAAACGCCGTCACCAGGATCACTCTGGATCAGACCGCTGTGACCCTGCCCCAGAAGGGCTATGTCCAGCTGAACGCCACTGTGACTCCCGACGATGCCACCGACCAGAACCTGGTTTGGAGCTCCTCCGATTCCAGCGTGGCCGAGGTGAAGAACGGCATCGTGGCCGCCAAGGCTCCCGGCACCGCCACCATCACCGTCAAGTCCTCCGTCTGGCCCGACGTGAAGGCCCAGTGCCAGGTCACCGTCACCGACGAGGTGGGCGCGGACGTGCCTATGAGCGAGTTCCTGCTGAACACCTCCTCCGTGACCATGCTGGCCGGCACCACCTATACCAATGTCCGGCTGTATGGCTACGCGCCCTTCTATGCCACCGACCTGAACCTGGAGTGGACCTCCTCCGACGAGTCCGTGGTCACCGTTGAGCCCAACGGCGAGGGCGACCAGCTGACCCAGTATGCCAAGCTCACCGCTCTGAAGCCCGGCACGGCCACCGTTACCGCCAAGGCCAAGAACGGCACCGCCTCCTATGACCTGGCCGTCACCGTCACCGAGGCCACCGGCTCCGGCAGCTTCAACATCGTGGGCGACACCCTGGTCAGCTACAGCGGCACCGAGAGCACCGTCACCATTCCCGACGGCGTCCGGGTCATCGGGGAGAACGCCTTCAAGAACAACGACTACGTTCTCAACGTCATCTGCCCCGACTCCCTGGAGGAGATCGGCTATCGGGCCTTCTACGACTGCGACAACCTGCAGAGCGTCAGCCTGCCTGAGACCATGAAGGTCATCAACGAGGGCGCGTTCTACTACTGCAAGAACCTAAAGACGCTGGGCCACACCGACGACGGCGTCCTGCCCAAGGGCCTGACCTCCATGGGCGTCAAGGCGTTCTACTTCTGCGAGGCCCTGGAGGGCGACCTGGTGATCCCCGAGGGCGTCACCAGCCTCAGCGCCGGCCTGTTCTATAATGCCTACGCCCTGACCAGCATCACCATTCCCGACACCGTCACCTCTATGGACGCAAACGGCGACCAGTTCGCCAACTGCACGGCTGTAACCTCCGTGACTCTGTCCAAGAACCTGACCGAGCTGCCCAAGACGGCGTTCTTCACCTGCAAGAGCCTGAAGCACCTGCCCGACCTGTCCAACGTCACCTCCGTTGGCACCAGCTGCTTCGCCGGCTGCGCCGCCCTGGAGGAGATGGTGATCCCCGAGAGCCTGACCTTCATCGGCGCCAACGCCTTTGCCCGCAGCAGCCTCACCGAGATCACCGTGCTGGGCGATCCCACCGGCCTTGACTCCGCGTTCTACAACAGCCTGAACCTGACCACCTTCGTGGCCCCCAAGCTGACCACCATCGGCAAGCAGATGTTCCAGGGCTGCACCGCGCTGGTGAACTTCATCGTTCCCGACAACGTCACTCTCATCGGCGAGAGGGCCTTCCAGGGCTGCACCAACCTCAAGACCCTGACCTTCCCTGCCTCCTACAAGGCCGAGACCCTGTCCTTCGGTCTGACCCCGTTTGTCAGCTGCCCCGCCTTTGAGGGCTATGTCATCGAGGACGGCGCCAGCATCGTCCGGACCGAGGACGGCACCCTGCTGGCCGGCGGCGGCAAGGTTCTGGTGAGCCTGCCCCGGGACTTCAAGGGCACCTCCTACACCGTGCCTGACGGCGTGGAGACCATCAGCGACTACCTGTTCTATAAGAACACCACCATCACGTCCGTCACTCTGCCCGCCAGCCTCAAGAAGATCGGCACCGCCGCCTTCCAGGGCTGCACCAAGCTGACGTCCATCGCCCTGCCCGATGGCTTCACCACCCTGGGTGAGCACGCCTTCGACGGCTGCTCCGGCCTGAAAACCGTAACCTTCGGCCAGAGCCTGACCGCTGTTCCCGCCTACGCCTTCAGCAACTGCTCCGCCCTGACGGCTGTGGACCTGCCCGCCACCGTGGAGACCGTGGGCGATTACGCCTTCCGCGGCTGCGCCAAGGCCACCGCCCTGTCCCTGAAGGAGGGTCTGACCTCCATCGGCGCCAACGCCTTCTACGGCTGGAAGGCTCTGAAGGCCATCACCATTCCCCAGTCCGTCACCTCCCTGGGCGGCTCCGCGTTCTATGACTGCAACGCCGCCGCTTCCATCGACTGCGGCAGCCTCACTGTCATCCCCGACCGCGCGTTCTACAACGCCAAGGCCGTCAAGACCGTGAAGCTCAGCGACAACGTCACCTCCATCGGTGAGCGCGCCTTTTACTCCTGCTCCCTGCTGGAGACCATCAACTGGCCCTCTCAGCTGAAGACCATCGGCAGGCAGGCCTTCTACTATGCCCGGAAGCTCCAGAATCTGGACTTCTCCGGCACCCAGCTGGAGTCCATCGGCAACAGCGCCTTCTATCAGCCCTATGAGGCCCGGACGCTGGCCTTCCCCGGCACCCTGCGATCCATTGATAGCAAGGCGTTTGCTTATCTGAACTACAACAAGACCGCCTATGTCACCGAGGTCAATATCCCCGCCTCCGTCACCAGCCTGGCCAAGGATGCCTTCTATCTGGCCAGCGGCCTGAAGAACATCGTGGTGGACGCCAACAACCCCGTGTATGCGTCCTCCAACGGCGTTGTCATGCTGAAGGATACCGGCGATATCTACATCTGGCCCCAGGGCAACGAGACCACCGAGTTCACCCTGCCCGCCACCATGACGGAGATCCCCGATAAGATGTTCCAGAACAACACCAGCCTGAAGAAGGTCATCGTTCCCGCCAGCGTCACCAAGGTGGGCAGCTACGCCTTCTCCAGCTCCAAGATCGAGGAGATCTACTTCGAGGATTCCGCCAACGGGCTGACCGTCGGCACCTTCGCCTTCTACAATTGTCCCAATCTGACCAGCCTGCGTCTGCCCTACGGCCTGACCAGCATCGGCGCCAACGCCATTTCCAAGACCGGCCTGGAGACCATTGTCATTCCCGACACCGTCACCGAGATGGGCGGCAGCGCACTGGCTTACAACGACAATCTGAAGAATGTCACCCTGTCCAAGAGCATGACCGCCGTCCCCAGCCGGGGCTTTGTGGGCTGCGAAGCTCTGACGGAGCTGACTCTGCCCGCCTCCATCCAGGATTGCGGCGTCACTGACACCTCCGTGGCCTTCAACGACTGCACCAGCCTGCAGAACATTTATGTGGCCGACGGCTCCCTGTACTTCAAGAGCGTGGACGGCGTCCTGTTCGATAAGAACGGCGCGAACCTCCGCTACTATCCCGAGGGCCGCACCGCCGAGAGCTACCGCATCCCCGAGGGCACCATCCGCGTGGGCGGCAACGCCTTTGCCGGCAACCTGTTCCTCAAGAGCGTCAGCTATCCCACCACCCTGGAGCGCATCGGCACCAAGGCCTTCTTCGGCTGCGAGAACCTGAAGGATTACTACTTCAACGGCATGACCGCTCCTCTGCTGGAGACCACCGTTTCCCTGACCGGAGCCTATGCAAACGTCGCCCTGTACGCCAACTTCGTGGGCCTGTGGGGCACCACCGGCACCGGCGGCTTCGTGTACAACGACTGGGGCCTGAACCTGTACTATCCCCAGGGCGCTGTGGGCTACACCGCCTATGTCTGGGATAAGTACTTCAACACCGAAAAGGGCAGCGTCAACATCATGGACGAGAGCTACTTCACGCCCACGGACCTGACCGTCACGGAAACCGGCGTCCGCAACGCCCTGCTGACCTGGACCGCTGCCAAGCAGTCCAACGCCGAGGATATCGTCTATAAGGTGGAGCGCAGCGTGGCTGCCCACTTCCAGGATGATACCCAGGATACCTGGACCTTCGAGGGCTTTGAGACCCTGGCCGAAGGCCTCACCGCCTGCACCTATACCGATACCACCACGCTGCCCTTCGGCCGCAGCTATGCTTACCGGGTCACGGCTTACAGCCTCACCGGCGAGACCGGCCCCGCAGCCATCGGTTATCTGTATATTGATGCCGACCCCAACAACGCCGATGAAATGGCGGTGCTGGAGCTGATCAAGAAGATCGAGGCCCTCAAGCCCATCGAGAATCTGACCAAGGAGGACGAGGCTTACCTGCGCCAGCTGCTGGCCGAGTACAACGCCCTCACCGACGCCCAGAAGGAGCTGGTGTATAACTACGCCACCCTGCTGGCCGCTCTGGAGAAGGCCGGCCACAACCCCGAGCTGAAGAACGCCAAGCCCGCCACCTGCACCCAGGACGGCTACACTGGCGATGAGGTCTGCAAGGTCTGCGGCGAAGTCATCACCAAGGGCCAGGTCATCCCCGCCACCGGCCACAAGACCGAACTGGTGGGCGCTAAGGCGGCCACCTGCACCCAGGACGGCTACACTGGCGACGAGGTGTGCACCGTGTGCCAGGAGACCGTGAAGAAGGGTGAGGTTATCCCCGCTCTGGGCCACAAGACCCAGCTGGTAGGCGCTAAGGCCGCCACCTGCACGGAAGATGGCTACACCGGCGACGAGGTGTGCACCGTGTGCCAAGAGGTCGTGAAGAAGGGCGAGGTTATCCCCGCCACCGGCCACAAGACCGAACTGGTGGGCGCTAAGGCTGCCACCTGCGCCGAGGACGGCTACACTGGCGATGAGGTCTGCAAGATCTGCGGCGAAGTCATCACCAAGGGCGAAGTCATCCCCGCTCTGGGCCACAAGACCCAGCTGGTAGGCGCTAAAGCCGCCACCTGCACCGAGGACGGCTACACTGGCGATGAAGTCTGCACCGTCTGCGGCGAGACCGTGAAGAAGGGCGAGGTTATCCCCGCCACCGGCCACAAGACCCAGCTGGTGGGCGCTAAGGCTGCCACCTGCACC
>ENA-OZFH01000367-OZFH01000367.1-human-gut-metagenome-genome-assembly--contig:-NODE-367-length-19271-cov-5.292361_pt1 | contig 19271 bp, 18 predicted proteins | sample MGYA00245073_ERZ653619 | MGnify/ENA primary metagenome ERZ653619 (study PRJEB26926, sample SAMN06165178) | human gut metagenome | biome: ENVO:00009003; feature: ENVO:2100002; material: ENVO:00002003...
GATACTGATCGGTCTCGTGGGCTCGGAGATGTGTATAAGAGACAGTTATTATACTGCTCCAGCGTGCCGGAGAAATCCCGCGCCCCGTCAATCGGGCGAATGGTGCGCACCAGTACCGGCGCGCCGATATACTGCAAAAAGTGGCTGTCCTGCACCAGTTCCCGCTCAATACCGGGAGAGCTGACCTCCAAGGTGTAGGCCTCCTTAATGGGATCTTCCTGATCCAGCGGCTCCTGGAGTGCCCGGCTCATCGCCACGCAGTCATCCATACTCACACCGCCGTCCTTGTCAATAAACACCCGCAGATAGTGCTGCGTGCCCTCCTTTACGAACCGCACATCCCAGAGCGAAAGCCCCAGATCGGCCGCAATGGGGGCGCACAACGCCTGCACACGGGATACCACATTTCCCTTGCCTGCCAATGAAAAACCTCCCTACAAAAACAGGAGAGCGGTCCCCGGGGACCACTCTCACTGAATAACTTACAACTTACCGATAACTATAATAGCATATTATAATCAAATGTCAAGCCTTTTTTCCGTCTGTGGAGAGCGAATGCACAAACAAACCGCTAAGCAGCTTAGGCTCAAACCAGGTGGACTTAGGGGGCATCATGCGCCCGGCGTCCGCCACCGCCATCAGTTCCGCAATGGTGGTGGGATAGAGCGAAAGCGCCAGCTTCATATCCGTTTTGGCCCGCTTCTCCAGCGCCCGCACACCGTAAATCCCACCTACAAAATCAATACGCGGATCTGTCTTTGGGTCTTTAATATCCAAAATGGGCGACAGCAAATTGTCTTGCAGCAGCGACACATCCAAAGCGCCTACCGGATCATCCGGCACCAGCGCCGGCTTGATTTGCAAGGTGTACCACTCCCGATCCACCACCATACCGAAGGTGCCCTTTTGTTCCGGCTCCACCGGCTCATCCCTGTGCTTTACGATAAACCGCTGCTCAATTTGGGAAATCAGTGCATCCGGTGACAGACCGTTCAAGTCACGCACCACCCGGTTGTAAGGCAAAATTTCCAGCTCGCTGTCCGGAAACGCCACCGCCAAGAAAAAATTAAATTCTTCCTGCCCGGTATAATCCGGTTTTTCTTCCCGCCGCTTGAGCCCCACTTTTACTGCGGAGGCGCAGCGATGGTGGCCGTCGGCAATATACAGCGCCGGGATGGCGGCAAACAGCCCTTGCAGTTTTTGACACAGGGGCGCACTATCCACCACCCACACCGTTTGCTGCACATCATCCTGCACAAAATCATACACCGGGGTGTGTTCGCTCATCCAAGTAGAAAGCGCCAACTCCACCGCCGGGGAGCGGCGATAGGTCAGGAAAATGGGACCGGTATTGGCGTCGCAGGTGTCCACATGGCGGATTCGGTCCGCCTCCTTGGCGGCCAGAGTGTGCTCGTGCTGTTTGATCACGCCGTTTAAGTAATCATCCACCCCGGCGCAGCCTGCCAGCCCCACCTGGGCGCGGCCGTTCATCACCTGCTTGTAAATATAAAAGCAAGGCGCCGGATCCTGCACCAGCGCGCCGGTATGCTCCAGCGCCAGCAGGTTCTCCCGGGCTTTTTCATACACCGCCGGACTGTACGGATCCGTCTCCGGCGGCAGGTCAATCTCTGCCTTATCTACATGTAAAAAGGACAGCGAATTGCCCGCTGCCCGCTCCCGCGCCCCGGCGGCAGTGAGCACATCATAGGGCGGCGCCGGAATCAGCGCCTGATAATCCGGCAGCGGACGAAATGCCCGAAACGGACGAAATACAGCCATAATGCCCCTCCTTTAGGTTCTTTTTTTCCAATATATTGTATGCAGTTTCATGTAAAAAGCGCACAGGTCGCCCTGTGCGCCGTTTTTATTTCTGATTTTTTTGGTACACGATACGCAGACCGTCCAGCAACAGATCCCGATCCACCACAGCGTCCACGGTACAGTATTTGGCAATGGCCGCACCCAGCCCGCCGGTGATCACCACCTTAGCCGGTTGACCCAACTCTTGCTGAAAGCGCGCCACCATGCCGTCAATCATGGCAGCCGTGCCGTACACGGTGCCGGAGCGCATACAATCCACCGTGTTGGTGGAAATGGCGTTCGTCGGCGCTGCAATATCAATCTGAGGCAGTTGGGCCGTACCGGTGGCAAGGGCGCTCAGGGCGGTCTTGACTCCGCACAGAATCGCCCCGCCGATAAAGCTGCCGTTCTTGTCAATGACAGAGGCAGTGGTGGCCGTGCCTAGATCAAAAAGGATAATGGGTGCCGGGTATTTGGCAATGGCAGCCACAGCGCCCACCACCATATCCGCACCCAGCTCGCCCGGGTTATCGGTCTTGATATTCAGTCCGGTCTTGACCCCGGGACCCACTAAAATCGGTGCTTTGCCGGTAACCAACACCACAGCCTTAGAGATGGTGCGAGCCAGGGGCGGCACCACCGTAGCCAATACGGCGCCCTCCAGCGCAGACGGCTCCAGGTGCATCAAATCCAGCACACTGTGCAGCTTGATGGCATACTCCTCCGCTGTCTCGTTACTGCTCGTAGACAGGCGATATTTGTCCACAATGGTATCGCCCTCGATAAAGCCCATGACTATATTGGTATTGCCCACATCAATGGCCAGAATCATAGCCACACCTTCTTTCTCTTAACTTAACTGCTTTTTGCTAATATTCACCAGCCGCACAATCACAGGACTGAGCACCACATTCACAGCCAATTCTACCACGAAATTCAGCCCTACAAAGCCGGTGATCATAAAAATGAACGCATTGGCGCCGCCTGCATTCTGCAAGATCCAGTCAAAGAAAAACAACCGACAACCCAGCAGGAAGATCCCGGTATTCACCACCGGGCACACCACAGCGGCACAGACCACGCCGGCGTACTTATGCTTCTTGCTTAGCACCCGATACACCAGCCCAGACAATGCCCCGGCCAAAATGCCCTTGAGCATCACCGTTAAAATGGTGCCAAAAATGCTCATGTTGAGGAACAGCGCCGTATCCGGCTGGCACAGCACCACCACGGCGAACACACCGCCCAGCCAAGCGCCGGCGCCTACACCGTAAAGGGCAGCGCCCACCACAATGGGAATGAGCACCAGGGAGATAGACACGGTGCCGAACTTAATAAATGAGCCCAGCAGCTGCAATACCACCACCAGGGCCGTGAGCAGACCTACGCCTGCAATCTTTTTTGCGTTCACTTTCATATTCAATTTTCCTTTCTGCTACTGTTCCAAGCCGCGCACCACGCAAACCGTGCGCCACCCCGAGAAAGTTCGTTTTTTCTCTACGGATACAATGCGCCCTCATTATAGCCTATTCCCCGTCAAATGTAAAGAGACTTTTTGGGCAGAAAATCCCTGCCTGTATTTACATTTTTTTGTAGGGACCGATGTCCACACCGGTCCGAAATCCCTCCGTCAATGCCTGCGGCATTGCCACCTCCCTTTACAAGGGAGGCATATCGGTTACAAAATCTAAGCCCCCCTTGCAAAGGGGGGAAAGCGGCGCAGCCGCAGGGGGGATTGGCCGTAGGCAGCAGAGGAATTGCTATGCAAAAAGCGCACACGGCAGAAACCGCGTGCGCTTTGCTGTACCGATTTACTTGTTCTTCTCCTGCACCACGCGGGTGATAATCTCCACGCAGCCCTCCGGGGTCAGGCGGCCGGAGTCCAAGGACAGATCGTAATTGTGCACATCGCCCCATTCCCGGCCGGTATAATGCCGGTAATTCAGCGCGCGCTTTTTGTCCTTCTCCGCCAGGCGCTTGGCCGGCGGCTTATCCGTCTCGCCGTAAAGCAGCACAATGCGCTTGGCCCGGTAGTCCTTACCGGCGTGCACAAACACATTGAGCACATCGTCCCGGTCCTCCAGAATATAATCCGCGCAGCGGCCCACGATCACGCAGTTGCCTTTTTCTGCCAAATCCAGAATCACCTTGCGCTGCACCGTCCACAAATAATCAGACGCAGACAGGCCGTTCATCACCTCAGGCGAACCAACGGATGAAAAGGCGTAGGCCAAACGGCTCTTGCTGGCGGAGTACTCGCCGGTCTCCTCAATATAGCGCTCGGCAAAACCGGTTTTCTCCGCCACATGGCGCACCAGCTCTTGGTCATAATAATCCCAGCCCAGCGCCGCAGCAACAGCCTTGCCTACGGAACGCCCGCCGGAGCCGAACTCTCGACCAACGGTAATTACTTTTACAGACATGGTAAAGCCCCCTTGCCCGGCGCTGCAAAATTGGGTACACCGCACCGAGTCTATATTCAGTATAGCACACCTTCACCAAAAAAGAAAGGGGATCTTTACCGAAAAAACAAGACGGCATAGGTGGTGCCGTTCTGATTTAGGCAGGCATACTCCTGGCCGGTCACCGGCGACACAGACTGGTTCACCGTCAAACTGGTGTCATCCAGCGTCATGCCGATGGTGCCGCGCGTCTGGCTGGCAAAGGCCACATAGTGGTAGTTGGCGCTGCTGGAGAATTTGCACACAGAGGGCGCCATACCGTCTGCAAAGACAATGGCAAAGCGAGGGCGGAAGGGGCTGGGGACCTCCACCTTGCGTGTGGCCTTGCCATTACCGAAATAGTTGTAATAGTAGAACGGCAGCCCCCACAGGTCCCGCTCCGCCTGGGTGATGTGCACCGTGGTGTTGCCGGTGTGGTCGCCAATGGCCTTATCAATCCGCTGATTATCCGCGTTAAAATCCTCTCGCTGAGGCACATCGGTACCCACCCAGTCATTCAGTTTTAAGTTGGTGGTTTTGTTGGTACTGCTCATGTTAATCCTCCGTATCTAAAATGTCAAAGGGCAGCGCTGCCCGGTCAAAGACGGCATAAGGCACCGCGTCTGCGTCCAACGCATTCCAGGTGCGCCCGCTGCCCGACAAATGGGCATAGAGAAAAGGTGGAACCCAGTCCCGCAGCAGGCGACCCAAATGGACCCGCCCGGCGGCAGGGATCACCAGTTCCAGATTGCCGTCCGTGCAATGATAAGTTGCCCCCGCGCCGCACAGATCGCTGAGTGCCTGTTGAAAGCCCGCTAAAGAAAAATCGCCCCAGGGCATTTGCCGCCGCGCCAGCAGCTTTTGGCGGGTCTCTTGTAGGGTATCCCCCGGCAGCAAACCGCGAACCGTCAGCCAGCGCCAAAGATTTTCTTCGGCAGCAGTAGCGGCAAAGGCGCCCTCCCGGGTGTCCGTCAGTTGATCATAGACCAGCGCGATCCCCGCCGCATAGGCTCGCAGCTCGCCGTCGATCACCGTGCCCGGTTGCGGGTCAAAGCCCTCTGCCTGCGCCAGTGCCTGCAAACGACCCAGCACCGTCTCAAACATAGCAGGTCACCTCCACCGCCGTCACCTCCAGGTACGCGCCGGTGCTGCAAGGGATCACGCCGCCTTTTTCACCTGCCGCATGCACCTCCGGGGTGCCGCACAGACCGTCTGTTTGCAGCGCTGCAGCCAAGGCGGAGGGATGCAAGCTGCCGCCGATCACCCGAGCGGAGCACAGTTCTTTCAGCTGATTTTCCAGAGCAGAGCGCACCGTTGCCGGGTCCGCTCCTGCTAAAATTTGCGCCGAGCACACCAGCTGTACCGGTTGCTTTTTTGCCTCCTGCACATCAATAAAGCACCCGGCCAGCGTGAGAATATCCAACTTTTCCGTCACCGCCAGGCGCAGTTCGTCGTCCACCTGACCCTGACGGCTGCGCACATATACCGTGACGATATAGTCGGAACCGCCGGGGCACACTTTGCACGACAGCACCCGATCCAGCTGCTCCACCGCTGCGGCCAAGCAGGCGGTGTTCACCCCATTGGGCGGCACCTGTTGCACCTGACAGATTCTTTGGCGCAGGGCGGTATCCGTTTCTACCGCCGCGCCGCCCGAAAACCGATTGGCGTTGGTCACCCCGCGGATGCCCGCCGGGGGATTGACCATCACGGTAATGCACCCCGGCTCCACGTTATGGGCAGTGGTCTTGCCCAGAGAAACGGCCGGCACATCCACCGTCCATTCTCCGGCAGGAATGGTAGCTGCCTTGGTGGTGGCAAACTGCAAATAGGGCTGCCCGGCCACAGAACACACCGTGTCTGCCGGTACGGTCACCGCCGCCTCTGCTGCTTGCGCCAACGAAAATGTCAGCACCCCGGCGGCGGCAGAAGCACCCTTGCGCTGCAAGCCCACGTCCGCCGCGTGCCGATCCAGGTCCGCACCCCGTGCCGTATCGGCAAACACCTGGCTCTGCACATGATCGCCAAACACCGACAGGGCATACAGCTCCGTTGCCACACTGCGAAAGCGGGTGTCCAGCTCCGGCAGATCCTCCGGCTTTTCGCCGCAAGCGTCGAAAAATGCCGCCCGCATTTTGTCCGTTATTTCTTGATAGGTCGCTCTCATAGGGCAACCGTCACCTCCCGTTCTTCCTCACGCACCCACAGGCGAAAGACCGCGCTGCCGTCTGCGGTGCGCACCCCCAGCACCAGCACGCCCAGGACCAGGAAAATCCCCGCCATCCCGGCGCACAGCATGGTCAGCGTGGTGGGCAATAATGCAAACGACATAATCGTACCTCCTTACACGTACCCGTTCATCAGGGTCAGAATCAACCCGCCGGCAATGACCGACGCGATCTGGCCCGAAACATTTACGCTGATGGAATACATCAGCAGGAAATTCTGGTTATCCTCGGCCAGGCCCATCTGGTTGACCACACGGCCGCTCATCGGGAAGGCCGAGATGCCCGCCGCGCCGATCATGGGGTTGATTTTTTTGCCTTCGGGCAAAAACAGGTTCAGCAGCTTGGCAAACAGCACGCCGCCCACCGTGTCGAACACAAAGGCCACCAGGCCCAACGCCAAAATCAGCAGTGTGTCAGGCTGCACAAATTTGTCTGCCGTCATCTGCCCGGCCACCGTCAGGCCCAGCACGATGGTAATAAGGTTGGCCAGTACGTTCTGCGCAGTCTCGGACAGGGCGTTCAGCACGCCGCACTCTCGCAGCAGGTTGCCGAACATCAAAAAGCCCACCAGCGCCACACTGGCCGGGGCCACCAGCCCCGCCAGCACCGTGACCACGATAGGGAACAAAATCTTCGTGGTCTTGGTTACGCTTCCTTTTTTATAAGGCATGCGGATGAGCCGCTCTTTTCTGGTAGTACACAGTTTAATGACCGGCGGCTGTACAATGGGTACCAGCGCCATATAGCTGTAGGCTGCCACCATGATGGCCCCCAGGTACTTGCTGCCCAGGCTGTTCGCCACAAAGATCGCCGTCGGGCCGTCGGCCGCACCGATGACTGCGATGGACGCAGCGTCGGGCAGGTCAAAGAACAGCCCCGCCAGCACCAGCGTGATGAAGATGCCAAACTGCGCCGCCGCGCCAAACAGCATCAGCCAGGGCTTTTCCAGCAGCGGGCCAAAGTCGATCATCGCGCCGATGCCGATGAACAGCAGCAGCGGAAACAGCTCGTTGGACATGCCCGCCTCAAACAGCGCCGAGATCGGCCCCACGGTGTCCCCCTGGGTGATGGCACCCGACAGCGGCAGGTTGACAAGAATCGCACCGAAGCCCATCGGCAGCAGAAGACTCGGTTCCATCTTTTTGACGATGGCCAGGTAGATCAGCAGCCCGCCGATCACCCACATGACCACCATCTGCCAGGTGAGGTTGCCGAAGTTGCTGAACAACCCGGCAAAAGTTTGTAAGATCTGCATACAGTACCTCCCAAATACTGGGCGGCAGGGTATAAAAATAGAGACCCCTGCCGCAGAAAAACTGCGGCAAAAGTCTCAGCGTTTACAGTATGCTCCGGGGCCGCGCGGCCCGTGGTGACGAAGCGATACAGCGCGGCGGACCGCGTCCCTTACTCCCTTTTACCTTGCCCATAGTATAGCGGATGGCGGGCAAAATTGCAAGGGAATTTTTGCAAAAAACGCACAGACGCGGCAAAATGTTGCACAGGCAAAAAAGCTGTGTTATACTTTTATGGTAAAAAGCACAACGAAACCGAGGGACCTGCCATGATTAAAATTGCCATTGTCGAGGACGAAGCCGCGGTACGCGACCAGCTGACCGACTATGTGCGCCGTTACACCCGCCAGTACGGCACCGAGTTTGAGGTGACCTGCTTTACCGACGGCGACGAAATACTGGAAAACTACCGTCCCGCCTTCGACATCATCTTTCTGGATGTGGAGATGAAGCGCCTCAACGGCATGGAGACCGCCCAGCGCATCCGCGAGCTGGACGACGATGTGCTGCTCATCTTCATCACCAACATGGCGCAGTATGCCATCAAGGGGTACTCGGTGGGGGCGCTGGATTACGTGCTCAAGCCCGTGCCGTACTTTGCGTTTTCGCAGCAGCTGCAAAAGGCGGTCAACCAGCTGGCCCGGCGGGCGCGGCATTACCTGGCAGTCCCGGTGGACGGCGGTATGCGTCGCTTGGACACCGCCGCCATCTATTATATGGAAAGTGACGGCCACAAGGTCTGCTTTTACACCGAGGATGGCGACTTCATCGCCCCCGGCGCGCTGAAAGCCTTTGAGGAAAAGCTGGCGAACCGCCCCTTTGCCCGCTGCAACAGCGGGTATCTGGTCAACCTGGCGCAGGTGCGCGGCGTGCAGCAAAGCGAGGTCCAGGTCGGGCCGCACACCTTACAGATCAGCCGCCCGCGGCGCAAGGCGTTTCTGGCCGCCCTGGCCGATTACATCGGGGGTGAGGGCGTATGACCGCAGTACCGGACATCCCACGCCTGTACACGGCCCTGGCCGAGTGCCTGGCCACTTTATTATATGCCCGGCAATTGGCGCCGCGCTATTCGGCCAGACACAGCACCGTTAACAGCCTGATCTGGATGGCCGGGCTGGCGGTGTTTATGCAGCTGACCGGCTCGGTGCCGCTGGTGCTGTGGCTTCCCTGCATGGTGGCTGCCATCGGCTCGATGTATCTGTTTTTGTGGCGCACCTGCGAGACCACCCCGCTGGAAGCCGGGTATTACTGTGCCCGGGCGTTTATTTTGGCCGAGCTGGCCGCCAGCGTGGAGTGGCAGCTGCACTGTGCCCTGTGGCCCCAGCGCACCGGGCGCGACCCGCTGGCCGTGCTGCTGCTTGTGCTGGTGTACGGTGTGCTGTTTACCGCCGTGTACTGGATGGAAAAGCGTCGCAGCACCCAGCCTGCCAAGCTGCACATTACGCCGCTGGGCATGTTAATGGCGGTCATTATGGCCATCACGGTTTTTGCGGTAAGCAATCTGAGTTTTGTAAATAATAATGAAGCTACGATGAGCATCCGCTATATCCGCACGCTGGTGGACCTGGCGGGCGTGCTGATTTTGACCGTCCAGCACGAGCAGCTGCGGGAAAGTGCCCTGCACAGCGAGCTGACCGCCATGGACGATGTACTGCGCCGCCAGTACGAGCAGTACCGCCAAAGCAAGGAAAACATCAAGCTCATCAACCGGCGCTACCATGAGTTAAAGGTGCAGATCGCCACCATCCGTGCCGAGCGCGATCAGGCCAAGCAGGATGCCGCCCTGGCCGCGATGGAAAGCGACATCCGCCGCTACGAGGCCGAGAACAAGACCGGCAACCCCGTGTTGGACACGCTGCTGACTGCCAAAAGCCTGTACTGCCAGCAACACGGCATCAACATGACCTGCGTGGCCGACGGCAAGCTGCTGGATTTTCTTTCCACCGGCGAGATTTGCACCATCGTGGGCACCGCGCTGGATAACGCCACCGAGAGTGTGGCCGCCGAGCCGGACCCGGAGAAGAAGCTGATCCGGGTAGCCATCTACGCGCAGAACGGCTTTGTGATGCTGCGGTTCGAGAACTACTGCGCCCAGCCCGTAGAGCTTGGCCCCGACGGCCTGCCCCTGCGCAGCGCCCACGGCGGCTATGACCTGAAAAGCGTCCGCGCCGCCGCCGAAGCCCACGGCGGTACACTGACCCTGCATTGGGAGAATGAGTGGTTTACGCTGCGCGTGCTGCTGCCGCAGAAATAAGCAGAATAGGGGAGAGGACCTGCACCTCTCCCTTTTTTGCTGCCACAGCAACATGCACAAATGGGAGCGGCTTTGCTTTGTGCAATATCCACATCAATTTTTGATACAATTTTGCAACTTTTACAGATTATGCCGCAAAAACGGCAGTTTGTGCATTTTTTGAAACAAATCCTTAACAGTATGGTAACATAGTACCAGTTCAACACCGTACTTCTACAAAACGGTGAAAAGATAATTGAGGAGGAAAACAATGAACAACCTGCTTCTTACCCTGGCAAACATGGGCGTCGACCTGGACGACGTTGCCGATGTGGTCAATAACTGCATCCCGCAGCTCATCTTCTTTGGCGTTGTGGTTGCCGCCGCCATTATCGTACTGATCGCTATGGCGGTCAACAAGAAACTGGCCAAGCCCACCAAATTCATGGTGCGCGCCCAGTCCGGCCTGGCCGTGCTGCTGGCTTTCGGCATCATGCTCAACCTGGTTGCCTTTGGCCCCATGAGCACCATGCTCGACCTGGTCACCGGCAACGGCACTATCACCGAAGAATCTGGTGCAGAGGCCAACGCCCTGTGCACCGAGATTGCCGAGGAAGGCATCGTCCTGCTGCAGAACGATGACAACGAACTGCCCCTCGCGTCCGGCAGCAACCTGAACGTCTTTGGCTGGGCTTCTGTCGGCCCTGTCTACGGCGGCTCCGGCGCCGGCGCGATCTCTGTCGATCGTCCCACCGTCAGCCTGCTGGATGGCCTGCACAACGCCGGCATCAACACCAACACCGAGCTGAGCGATTTCTACACCGCTTACTGCGCCGAGCGCCCGGCGCTGGGTTACATCAACCCTAACTGGACCCTGCCCGAGCCCACCGCCGCCAGCTACACCCAGGAGCTGATCGACAACGCCAAGTCTTTCTCTGACACTGCCATGGTCGTCATCAGCCGTGTTGGCGGCGAGGGTTCTGACCTGCCCACCGATATGAGCACCGTCAACTACACCGACAACTCCACCGAGTACAAGGACTTCGAGGACGGCCAGCATTACCTCTCCCTGAGCAAGACTGAGCGCGACATGGTCGACCTCGTCTGCTCCAACTTCGACAACGTTGTGCTGGTTTACAATGGTGCCAACACCCTCGAGCTGGGCTTCGTCGATGAGCACCCCCAGATCAAGAGCGTTATCTGGTGCCCCGGCACCGGCCAGACCGGCTTCAACGCTCTGGGCGAGATTGTTGCCGGTGAGGTCAACCCCTCCGGCCACTCTGCCGACACTTTCGTCTATGACCTGACCGCAACTCCTTCCTTCAACAACATCGGCGACTTTACTTACACCAATGCGGATTCCCTTGGTTACACCGCTGCCGGCTCGTTTGGCCGTGATCCAGAGCAGGTTACCCCGCACTTCGTCAACTATGTTGAGGGCATCTACGTCGGCTACAAGTTCTACGAGACTGCCGCTGCCGAGGGCCTGATCGACTATGACAAGACCGTTCAGTATCCCTTCGGCCACGGCCTGTCCTACACCACCTTTACCCAGAAAATCGACTCCATGACCGAGGCTGACGGCACCATCACCCTGGATGTCACCGTCACCAACACCGGCAGTGTGGCCGGTAAGGACGCCGTGCAGGTCTACTTCAACCCGCCGTACACCGATGGCGGCATTGAGAAGGCTTCCGCCAACCTCGTCACCTTCGGCAAGACCGACTCCATTGAGCCGGGCGCTTCCCAGACCTTGACCCTGACCTTCAACACCGAGGACATGGCCAGCTTTGACAGCAAGGACAAGGGCTGCTACGTGCTGGAAGAGGGCGACTATATCATCAGCATCAACGAGGATTCCCACACGGTGCTGGATTCCAAGACCTACAATGTCGCTTCCACCATCGTCTATGACGAGTCCAACCCCCGCAGCACCGATGCCGAGGCTGCAACCACCAAGTTCGACTTCGCTGACGATAAGCTCGTCACCCTGTCCCGTGCAGGCCATTTTGCCAACTATGCCGAGGCGGTTGCTGCTCCCTCCGACTTCACCATGTCTGAGGAGAGCATGAACACCATGTACACCGACCACAACTGGAATCCTGAGGACTTCAACGACCCCAACGATGAAATGCCCGTTACCGGTGCCAACAACGGCCTGAAGCTAGCTGACCTGCGCGGTGCTGACTACGACGACGAGCGTTGGGATACCCTGCTCGACCAGATGACCGTCACCGAGATGGACGATCTGATTGCCCTGGGCGGCTACCAGACCAAGGCCGAGGCCAGCGTTGACAAGTACGCGACCATCGACTGCGACGGCCCCGCTGCCATCAAAAACAACTTTACCGGCGTTTCTTCCATTGGCTTCCCGTCTGAGATCATCATCGCTTCCACCTTCAACACCGACTTGGCCCGCCGCTACGGCGAGAGCATCGGCCGCATGGGCAGCGAGATGAACGTCACCGGCTGGTACGCCCCCGCCATGAACGGCCACCGTTCCGCTTTTGACGGCCGTAACTTCGAATATTACTCTGAGGACAGCGTCCTCGCCGGTTACATCGGTGCCAGCTCCATTGCCGGTGCCCAGAGCTACGGCCTCTACGCTTACATGAAGCACTTTGCCCTGAACGACCAGCAGACCAACCAGAGTAAGCTGCTCTGCACCTGGGCTGACGAGCAGGCTATCCGCGAGATCTACCTGCGTCCCTTCGAGATCAGCGCCAAGGTCGGCGGCTGCAAGGCCGTCATGTCCAGCTGGAACTATATTGGCAACCAGTGGGCCGGTGCCTGCAATGCACTGCTGAACGACGTGCTGCGCGGCGAGTGGGGCTTCCGCGGTATGGTCATCACCGACGGCTTCCACTTCACTGACTACATGGATTCCGATAGGGCCATCCGCAACGGCGGCGACCTGATGCTGAAGAACTACGATGTTGCCACCAACCACCTGACCGATACCACCAGTGCTACCGGCGTTAAGGCTATGCGTCAGACTTGCAAGAACATCATGTACACCGTGGTCAACTCCCGCGTTTACGACCCCGCCAACACTGTTTCCACCCCCATCTGGCGTACCGCTATGATCGTGGTCGACGTGCTGCTGGCTGTACTGCTGGTCGTGCTGGAAGTTCTCACCTTCAAAAGCTACAAGAAGAAAAAGGCACAGTAAAGCGTAATTTGTAAGCTGTGCAGCTGCCCTGCGGTTCATCGCTGCCGACTTTGCGCGGTTGTGCGGTGGGCCGCAAGGCTGTTTTTAAGAAAAGGAACCACCTTATGCAAAAGAAACAACTGCAAGCTTTGACGCTTGAACAAAAATGCGCCCTGCTCTCCGGCGGGGGGACCTTTACCACCCGCGCACTGCCCAAGGCCGGTATCCCGTCCATTACCTTATCCGATGGCCCCAACGGCGTGCGCAAGCAGGCCGGGGCGGCGGATCATCTGGGGCTGAACCCCAGCGTACCGGCGACCTGCTTTCCCACGGCTGTCACCGTGGCATGCAGCTGGGACCCTGAACTTGGCGAGGAAGTGGGCAAAGCCATGGGCGAGGAAGCCGCCGCGCAGGAAGTGGCTGTGCTGCTCGGCCCGGGCCTCAACACCAAGCGCAGCCCCCTCTGCGGCCGCGACTTCGAGTACTTCTCCGAGGACCCTTACCTTGCGGGCAAGATGGCCGCAGGCTATGTGCGGGGCATCCAATCCAACGGCATCGCCGCCTGCCCCAAGCACTTCGCCGTCAACAGCCAGGAGCTGCGCCGCATGGCGTCGGACTCCGTGCTGGACGAACGCACCCTGCGGGAGATCTACCTGACCGGCTTTGAGATCGTGGTGAAAGAATCCGCACCCAAAACCATCATGTCCAGCTACAATTTGGTCAACGGCACCTACGCCAACGAAAATGCCCATCTGCTGCAGGGCATCCTGCGCAGGGATTGGGGCTTTACCGGCGCTGTCGTTACCGACTGGGGCGGCTCCAACGACCATGCACTGGGCGTAAAGAACGGCTCCACGCTGGAAATGCCCGCTCCCGGCGGTGACGCCGTGCGGGAACTGCTGGCCGCTGTCAAGTCTGGCAAGATCACCGAGGCCGATGTGGACGCCCGCCTGGACGAACTGCTGACGCTGATTTACGACACCCACGCCGCTGTGCAGAACCACAGCCGCAGCTTTGACGCCGACGCCCACCACGCACTGGCCCGCCGCGCCGCTGCCGAAAGCACGGTGTTGCTGAAAAACGAGGATAACCTGCTGCCGCTGGCGGCGGGCACGAAAGTGGCCGTCATTGGCGACTTTGCCGAGACCCCGCGCTACCAGGGCGCAGGCTCCAGCGCGGTCAACTCCATCAAGGTAGATTCTCTGCTGGGCTGCTGGGCCGAAAGCGGGCTGGAACAGGTAGGCTTTGCCGCCGGTTTCGACCGCCAGGGCAAGCCCGACGCCGCCAAGCAGGCCGAGGCCGTGGCGCTGGCCCAAAAGGCTGACGTAGTGCTGCTCTGCATGGGCCTGGACGAGATCAAGGAGAGCGAGGGCCTGGACCGCAGCGATATGTGCGTAGCATCGAACCAAATCGAGCTGCTGCGTGCGCTGCAAAAGGTCAACCCCAACATTGTGGTGGTGCTCAGCGCCGGCGCATCGGTGGAGACCCCTTGGGCGAACCACTGCAAGGCGCTGGTCTACGGCGCTTTGGGTGGCCAGGCCGGGGCCGGGGCCATGCTGGACGTGCTGACCGGCAAGGTCAACCCCAGCGGCAAGCTGGCCGAGAGCTGGGCCAAGGCGTATTCGGATACCCCCGCCAGGGACAACTTTGCCGGCGACGGCCGCACCGTGCAGTACCGCGAGGGGCTGTATGTGGGCTATCGCTACCACCAGACGGCCGGGGTCGCTCCCGCTTATCCGTTTGGGTTTGGCTTAAGCTACACCACCTTTGCCTATGCTGACGTAAAAGCCACGCCCCAGGGCGTAAGCCTGACCGTGACCAACACCGGCGACCGTGAGGGTGCCGAGATCGTGCAGGTCTACGTGGCCAAGCCTGATGCCAAGATCTTCCGCCCCGCGCAGGAGCTGAAAGGCTTTGCCAAGGTGCAGCTGGCGGCAGGGGAGAGCAAGCGGGTGACTGTTGCGCTGGATGACAAGGCGTTCCGTTACTGGAACACGATGACCAACGCCTGGGAGGTCGAGGGCGGCAGCTATGAAGTCCGCGTCGGTGCCTCCTGCGAGGACATCCGCCTGACCGCTGTTGTTACTGTGGCCGGTACCGGTGCACCCAACCCCTACGAGGGCAAGAGCCTGCCGCACTACACAAGCGGCAAGGTGCAGAACGTGCCCGACGCCGAGTGGGAGACCCTGCTGGGCCGCCCCATCCCGGACGACACCGTAAAAATCGACCGCAACATGACCCTGGGCGAGCTGAACCACAGCCGCAGCCCGCTGTGCTGGCTGATCTGGCTGGTGCTGCATACGCTGCTGACCGCCAGCTACAAAAAAGGCCAGCCCAACCTGAACGTGATGTTCCAATACAACATGCCGCTGCGCGCCCTGGCCAAAATGACCAGCGGGGCCATCAGTATGGGCATGGTGGACGGCATCGTGCTGGAAGCCAAGGGCTTCTGGGTGATTGGCCTGGTCAAGGTCATTCTTGAGGCCATCAAAAACATAATTCTCAACGCGCAGCTGGAAAGCCGCCTGCGCAACAGTTGACGGAGGTGCAACGTGCAATTCTGGAATAACTTCGCGGCCAAGCACCCCGCCGCTGCCAAGTGGGTGCGGGAGGGCGGCCTGTTCGTGGTCGTGTCCAACCTTATCACCGTTTTTAAGTATCTGCTGCTGCAGTTTTTGCCCAAGGCCTTTGCCAGCCTGCCGGTGGTAGACTTCGGCTGGCCGGGCATCCCGGTCACGCTGTTTGGCGAGACCTTCCAGTGGAACATCCTGGGCTACGATGCTGCCCACGGCGGCCTGCCCTACTTCTGTGCCTACATGATCGCCATGGTCATCGGCGAGTGCATCAACTTCCCGATCCAGCGCAACTTTGTGTTCCGCAGCAAGGGCAATCTGGCCAAGCAGATCGGCTGGTACGTGGTGGCGTTCTGCCTCATCACCTGCATCGTCAACTCCATCAACTGTGTGTGGGTGGCGGTGGCCGGCCTGCTGGTGCCGGACTTCATCTACAACATCGGCACTACCGTTTTGAACGGCGGTATCTCGATGGTCATTTTCTTCTTTGTGAATAAAATCATCTTCCCCGAGGGACAGCAGAAGAAAGACTAAGCGCACTATAAAAATACCGGTCGCCCGGATAAGGCGGCCGGTATTTTGTTTGTGTGGGCGCTGTTTGCCGAGGTGGAAAAGTGCGCCCGCAAGTTTGGTGCCCAGCGGGTGGAGTTGATGGTGTGGAGCCACAACGCCATCGCGCAGAAAGCCTACGCTGCCTACGGCACGACGCTCCAGCGTAGTATTTATGAGATTACACTATAAAACAAAGCTGCCGCACAGATTCGTCTCTGTGCGGCAGTTTTCTTATCGCTATTTCTTTAAATTAAGCCCTTGTCGGCGCAATAGTGATAGATGCCATCCTCGTACACCGGGCCGCAGATCTCGTCGGCAAGGGCCTTCAACTCGGGCGAGCCATTCTCCATAGCTACGCCGGTGCCCACAGCCTGCAGCATTTCCTGGTCGTTGTTGCCGTCGCCAAAGGCCAGGGCTTCGGCCTTGTCCAACCCGTAATAGGCCAGCATTTTTTCAATGCCGATGCCCTTGCCGCCGCCCGCGGGGATGACATCCACCGCGCGGTCCCACCAGGCGGCAATCTTTGCCCCCGGCGCACCGTCCAGCAGGGCAGGGTAGTCCTTCGGGCGGCAGCCCAGCATCAGCTGGTAAATGTCTTCCGCGCACACAGCGTCAAAGTCGTCCGCCACAGGCACGGGTTCGTTGGCAATGAAAAAGTAGTCGGTCAGGTCGGTGTCGGTGCCGTTGGCCGCCAGGCGGTCCCTGGTAGAAACACAGACCGGCCGCCCCAGCGCCGCCGCGTTTTGGATAAAACGCACCACGTCCTTGTGGGGGATGGGGTTGCTGAAGATGACACCTTTCCTGTCATAGCACAGCGAGCCGTTGAAGGTCAGGTACGCATCAAACGCAACACCGTCGATTTTGGGCAGCACCATGGGGGAGCGCCCGGTGGCGATGCAGATTTTGATGCCGCGGTCCTGCAAACGGTGCAGAGTCTCCAACATTTTTGGGGTGATTTTCTTCGCCTGCATATCGATCAGCGTGCCGTCAATATCAAAGAAAACGATTTTCGTCTGCGGCATGGGGTACCTCTCCTTTAAACGATATACGATCAGTATACCGCCGTGATGGCACAGTTTCTATCAATTTTCCGCCCAAAAGCAGCAGAATCCCGCCAAAATAGGCGGTCAGTGCATCCAGATGTTGTTTTCCAGGTCCTTCAGGCGGCTTTTGTAGTCGTTGATCAGGGTGTCCGTATTTTCCCCGTCCGGGAAGCTGACCAGGTAGCCGTCCCCGGCTTCGTGGAAACCCACGATCCCGGCCAGGCCAGCCATCTCGGCCACTTTCAGCAGGGTATGGTAGTCATACTCAGCCGCGCTGATGTACAGATTCTTCAAAATCAAGACCTCACTTTTCCGGCGCAGAATGCTGCGCAATTATAGCTATTATACCAGCCCCCGCCGGATTTTGCAAAGCGGATTTTATCGGGGCAATTGGTCCGATCCGTCCCCCACGCAGGGCGGGCGGGGGCGTTGTCCCCGGCCACATGGAGGATGCCCCCGTTATTCCGCCCGCACAACAAAAAAGCAGGCGGTCCGTCTCATCCGGGCTGCCTGCTCAAACTTTACGTACTTACAACAGTTTATTTCCCAGTGCCTTGGTCGTTCTCTCGCGGGAGAGGCTGACAAGCTCCTGGTTGTCCAGCGTGTAGCGCAGTACCAGCACGTTGGCCACAAACAGCACCGCCAGCTTCACCGGCATACTGCCGGAGTCCAGCGGGCTTTCCTTAGCGCCGCACAGCAACACCACGTCCGCCAGCGCCGTGCCGGGGGCGTCATCATAGTGGGTCAGCAGAATGACCTTTGCGCCGTTGTCCTTGGCCAGACGCAGCGTATCCATCATGTCCCGCGTTGCGCCGGAGTAGGAAACGAACAGCACCACATCCTCCGGCCCCATCAGGCTGGCCGCGATGGCCTGCATGTGGCTGTCGCCGCTGGTATGGAACTTCGTGGAGATGGTGGCAAACCGCGCCCAGATGTCACTCGCCAGCAGGCTGCTGCCGCCCTGCCCGAAGCAGAACACCTGCCGTGCCCGCTGCAGCAGCGTGGCGGCCTGGTCGATGGCATCGGGGTCCAGCGCGTTGCGGGTGCCGTTCAGTGCCTCGATGGCCGTATTGTAGGCATGGGTGCATAAAATCTGCGTATCTACGCCGGGTTCCAGCTTTAATGCCACCGGCACCGTCATGGCGTTGGCCTTGGCCAGGGTAATCTTCATCTCGTTGTAGCCGTCAAACCCCAGGGAGCGGCAAAAGCGGAAAATGGTGGCCTCGGCCACGCCGCACGCCTTTGCCAGCGAGGAGATCGATAAATACTGGGCGTCCTCGGCATGCTGCACCAGGTAGTCCGCCACGATCGTGCCGGATTTTGTCAGGCTGTCGTGCTTGGCACGCAGCATCTCCCAAAAATTCTGCTCAACCATAGATGAAGATTCCTTTCCCTCGGTTTTGCGGTCCTGCTGAGGGTCGCCTAACCCTTACTATAATAGTGTAACGCCTGTCAGCGCATTTTTCAAGGCCTCGGCCACCGCTTTATGGGCCTCCGGCGTCAGGTGCATGCCGTCAACAGGGGAGCACCCCGCCCCGGGCAGCAGATTGGCGTCCAGAAACCGCACGCCGGGCAGGTCTTTCAGCATCGGCTCCAGCTGGGCGGCGATGCCGGCACACCGCTCATGACAGCCGGGGCCCATCTCCTCACGAAATTTCAGCTTGTCATACTCCGGCGTGATGGACGGCGGCACGATGACCAGCACGTCCGGGTGAGCGTTGTCGCGCCAGCACTCGGTGCGCAGGGCTTTTTTCACCAGCCGGGTGATGCCCAGCGCTATTAAATAGGAACTGCAGCCGAACCGCGCCTTGCTGTCGTTGGTGGCCGGCACCTGCGGCAACTTTCCCGGCTGGATCGGCGTGGACATAAAAGGTACGCTGGAACGCGAGTTTTGCCTGCCCGTCACCGTTGCCAACGATGCCAACTGCTGTCTCTTATACACATCTGACGCTGCCGAC